>WUUC01108417.1_pt1 | contig 10142 bp, 7 predicted proteins | sample 6278441 | NCBI WGS metagenome assembly WUUC01 (sample SAMN13675441, study PRJNA597444) | soil metagenome | isolation source: soil | place: USA: Washington | collected 2017-10 | reverse complement strand
GCGCTCGAGCAGGTGCCTGGGGATGCGCTCGCGCCGATCGCGCGCACCGCGCCCGACCAGAGCAACACGTCGGTCCTGTTCGGCAAGCGGCTCATCATGAAGCTGTTTCGCCGCATCGAGCAGGGCCCGAATCCTGACGTGGAGATCGGCCGATTCCTGCTCGAGCGCGGGTTCACTCGCGTTCCGCCGCTGCTCGGCACGATCGAGTACCAGCGCGAAGGCGAGGAACCCGCATCCGTCGTGATGCTGCAGGAATTCGTGCCCAACGAAGGCAACGGCTGGCAAGTCACGATCGATGAGCTCGGCCGCTACTTCGATCGCCGCATCGGGCGTCCCGCTCCGACGGCGACACGCGACGACGCGGCTGAATGGCTCGCCAGTCCTCATGCGGAGCCGCCCGCCGAAGTGCGCGATGCGATCGGGACGTACTTGCGCACCGCCGACGTGCTCGGCCGGCGCACGGGCGAACTGCACGTCCAGGTGGCAAGTGCGGGGCCCCAGGATGAAGCGTTCGCGCCCGAGCCATTCACGGGAGCCGATATCAAGACCACAGCGGATGCGATGCGACGCCACGCCGAAGCGCAGCTGGCCTTGCTCGAACAGTCACTCGACCGGCTCGACGAACCAAGACGGCTGCAGGCGGCGCGCGTGCTCGAGGTCCGCGACGAGCTGCTCGCGCGGTTCGACGAACTGAAGCAGTCGCGCAGCGCGTCAGCGCGCATCCGGTGTCACGGCGACTACCACCTTGGCCAGGTGCTCGTCTCCGAGAACGACGTCGTGATTCTCGACTTCGAGGGAGAGCCGGCGAAACCGCTCACCGAACGGCGCAGCAAGTGCTCTCCGCTCCGCGACGTCGCGGGCATGCTCCGGTCCTTCAGTTATGCCGCCCTCACCGGGCTGATGGCGGTGACGAGCTCGAGGCCCGAGGAGCTCGAACGTCTCACGCCGTGGGCCGACGTGTGGGAGACCTGGGTGAGTGCGGCATTCCTGCGCGCCTACCTGGCCGCGGTCCAAGGGGCGCCATTCGTGCCATCCGATCGCGAGGAGCTGGATCTCATTCTGCAGGCCTTCGTGCTCGACAAGGCGTTCTACGAGCTGTCGTACGAGCTGAACAACCGTCCCGACTGGGTCCATATTCCTTTGAACGGTCTGCTGAGACTGCGCTCACCACTGCATGCCCAACGTTGATGTGCCGTCAGCTGTTTCTCAAGTAACACCCGTCGGCGCGTGGCACGACGGGGAACGCACGCGGGTCCGCGTGTGGGCTCCCGAGCACTCCCTCGTGGAGCTCGTGCTCGATCGCGGCGGAAACCCGGAGCTGCGCGCCCTGGAACGCGATGCCCGCGGCTATTGGAGCGGCACGTTTCCCGATGTCACGACGGGCGCCCGATACAAGTTCCGGCTGAGCGGCGACGACGCCCGGGTGTTTCCCGACCCGGCGTCGCGATACCAGCCGGACGGCGTTCACGGATTCTCGCAGGTGATCGATCGCGCGTTCCGTTGGACCGACCAGGACTTCAGGCCGCCCCGGCCGGACGCGCTCGTCTTCTACGAACTGCACGTCGGAACGTTCTCACCTGAAGGAACCTTTCGCGGCGCGATCGACCGGCTCCCCTACCTCGCGCAGCTCGGCGTCACAGCGGTCGAGCTGATGCCCGTCGGCGACTTCCCAGGCAACCGCAACTGGGGCTACGACGGCGTCACGATTTTCGCGCCCGCGCGATGTTATGGCACCCCCGACGACCTTCGACGGCTGGTCGATGCTGCGCATCAGCACGGCCTCGCTGTGTTCCTCGACGTTGTCTATAACCACCTCGGGCCCGACGGCGCGTACGCCAACGCATTCAGCCCGTACTACTTCACGGACCGGCATCGCAGCCCGTGGGGCGACGGTGTGAACCTCGATGGTCCCCACAGCGCGGAGGTGCGCAACTTCTTTATCGCAAACGCGCTGCAATGGGTGCGCGAGTACCACATCGACGGCTTGCGGCTCGACGCCACGCATGCACTGCAGGACGAGGGACCTCGCCACTTCCTCGAGGAGTTCACGACGACCGTGCGCGGCCATGCGGCGCGCGACGTCGTGTTCGTAGCCGAGGATCATCGCAACCTCGCACAGCTGGTCACACCCCCGGAGCGTGGCGGGTGGGGTGTTGACGCGGTCTGGGCCGACGACCTGCACCATCAGGTCCGCGTACACGTTGCTCACGAGTCGGAAGGCTATTACGAGGATTTCAGCGGCCGCATCGAGGATCTCGCAGCGACGATCCGGCAGGGTTGGTTCTTCACCGGACAGCGGTCGAAGCACATGAACGAGCTGCGGGGCACCGACCCGGGAGCGCTCAGTCCCCGGCAGTTCGTCGTATGCATCCAGAACCACGATCAGACCGGCAACAGGGCCGGAGGCGAGCGCCTGTCGCACGACATCGACTTGTCGACGTACCGCGCCGCGTCCGTGCTGCTCCTGACGATTCCCGAAACGCCGCTCCTGTTCATGGGCCAGGAATGGGCGGCGACATCACCATTCCTGTTCTTCACCGATCATCACGAGGAACTCGGACGTCAGGTGACGGAAGGACGCCGCGAGGAGTTTGCGTCGTTCGCGGCGTTCGCCGACCCGGCACTGCGCGAACGCATCCCTGACCCGCAGGCAAAAGAAACGTTCGCTCGCAGCCGCCTGAACTGGGACGAACTCGACGCGCCCGCGCACGCCAGCACGCTTCGGCTCTACCAGCGCCTCCTCGGACTTCGCGCGACCAGCGCCGCGATCCGCAACGGGTCGCGGGGCGCATTCGATGCCCGCCCGCTCGACGACGAAACGCTACTGATCGAGCGACGCGATGGTGGCGAACGAGTATGGATCGTCGTTCGTCTCGGCGGTGACGGCACCGTGAGCGCTCCTGTGCCTCGCGGCGCACACGTCATGCTGACCACAGAAGACTCGGACGTCGCGCCCGATCCTCATCCGATCGCCATCGCATTTGGCGATGACGCCGCCGAGGTTCGTTTCTCACGACCCGGAGCTGTCTTGATGCGTGGATCTGGATTTGCAACCTGAGCGCTTCGTACCAGACAACGTCAGCATTCGCTACAGGAGGCACGCCGCATGGCAATGAGCACGATTGAAGAACTGTTCGAGCACGAACTGAAGGACATCTACGGCGCCGAGACGTCGTTGCTTGCCGCGCTCGAGCAGATGGCCGAGGAGAGCTCGGATCGAGAGATCAAGAAGGGCTTCCAGCAGCACCGCAAGGAAACGCAGGCGCAACTCAAGCGTCTCGATAAGGTGTTCAAGATGCTCGGGCAGAAGGCGCAAGCCGAGACTTGCCCCGGCATGGAAGGCCTCATCAAGGAGAAGAAGACGTTCATGAAGGAGCGTCCCTCTCCAGAGCTGCTCGAGTTCTACAACATCGGCGCGGCGCAGAAAGTCGAGCGCTACGAGATCACATCGTACGAGAACCTGATTGACATGGCCGATAAGCTCGGCTTGACCGATGCCGTCGAGTTGCTCGAACAGAACCTCCAGGAAGAGGAGGCGACCCTCAACAAGCTGAAAGCGATCGCATCGGAATTCGACGTCTCCGACGAGATGGAAGCAGAGGAAGAGGAGACGACGTCGTCGCGCGGGCGGTAAGCTGAACTGAGACCAATTCCAAGTCCCAACGACCAGGTCCCGACCCTGAATCTCAACGCCAACTCCCAAGCCCGAGAGAATTTGATTTGGGATTTGGGTTGGGATTTGGGTTTGGGATTGGGAATCGGGATTTGGAGTTTGGGATTTAGAATGGTCGTCGAGAAGTGACGATGGCGAAGAAGACAGCAAAGAGTTCAGACTCACCCACTGCAACACCGACAGCTCCGGCCAGGCGGCGTGCGCCGGCGCAGAAGAAAGCATCTTCACAGGCCGCGCCGGCCATCGATGTCGCAACCGTTGGCGGAACGGAGCCGCTTGCGAACGCATCCGATACCGGGTCCGCTGCCGGCGAAGCGAAGAGCACGACGCCGAACAACGGCGGGCAGCAACCGAGTCACGACGAGATCGCGCAGGCGGCTTACTTCCGACACCTCAACCGCGGCGGCGTTGGCGGCGGTGAGTTCGACGACTGGGTCGAAGCGGAGCGGGAACTGCGCGAGCGCAGACGCTAGACCGCGGGCGCGGGGTTTGCACCGCCCGGCCGTATGGCGCGAGCACTCTGGAAAGGTTCCATCGCGTTCGGTCTCGTCAACATTCCGGTTGAGCTCCACACGGCCGTCCGCGATTCGCGGCCGCGCTTCCGAATGCTGCACGCCCAGGACAAGTCCCCCGTCAAGTTCCAGCGCGTGTGCGCGCGAGAGGGGAAGCCGGTGGCGTGGGAAGAGCTCGTCAAGGGATACGAATACGAAAAGGGCCGCTTCGTCATCCTGACGAAGGAGGACTTCCAGGCTGCGGCGCTCGAGAAGTCGCGCACGGTCGACATCCGCAACTTCGTCAAAGGCGAGGACATCGACGATCGTTTCTTTGAAACGTCGTACTTCCTCACTCCGGCGAAGGGCGGCGAGCGAGCCTATGCCCTGCTGCGTGAAGCGATCCGCCAGACGGAGCTCGTGGGGATAGCCACGATTGTGCTGCGCGAGGCGCAGCACCTCGCCGCACTCGAAGTGAATGGCGAAGCGATGGTGCTGACGATGATGCGCTACGCCGAGGAGCTGGTGAACGCGCAGGAGTACAACTTTCCGACCGCGAAGGATGTCCGGAAGCCGGAGCTCGACATGGCGCGCACGCTCGTCGAGAACCTCGCGGACAAGTGGGACCCGTCTCAGTACACCGACGAATACCGCGCGAACCTGATGAAGATCATCAAGGCGAAGATGAAAGGTACCGAGCCGCGCCTGAAGGAGCATGTGGAGCCCCAGTCGGCGCAGGTGGTGGACCTGATGGAGCGGCTGCGGCAAAGCCTCCAGGGCGCCGGCGGAGCGGGGCGAGGCGCCACAAAGAAGCCCGCGCGGGCGAAAAAGACAACGGCACGCGGAAAGAGCAAGCGCCGCGCCGCGTAATTCAAAAGGCAAAAATGCAGAATGCAGCTCGAGCCTCGCGCTGTTTACATTTTGCATTTTGCATTTTGCATTACATGATCCTCTGATGCTCTGGCGCGATGACCCCGCGTCTGTGCGGCCCATGCTGGCCAGCACTGCTGACGCGCCTCTCGACTCCCCCGACCTCGCGTACGAACCGAAGTACGACGGCATTCGCGCGATCGTCTCGATCGCGACGGACGACGTCCGCATGTGGTCGCGCCTGGGGAATGAGAAAACGACGCAGTTCCCCGAGATCGCGGCAGCGCTCAGGGAGTGGTCGCGAGGGCTCGACAGGCCGGTGATCCTCGATGGCGAGATTGTGGCCCTCGATGGCAGCGGCGAGCCCGCCGGCTTCCAGAATCTCCAGGGCCGGATTCACCTGAAGAGACCCGGCGTTCCGGGCAAGAATGTCCGCGCCTCCGTAACTCCAGGTCCCGTGGCGCTCATCCTGTTCGACCTTCTTCGCGACCGCGATGAAGACCTCCGCGGGCTCCCGCTGCGCGATCGTCGCGCGCGGCTCGAGAGAATGTTCGCTCGCGCCTCGCACCCATGTGTGCGCCTCAGCGAACAGGTGAAAGGCAACGGGCGCGAGATTCACGCCCGCGCACAGGCGCACGGCTGGGAAGGTCTCATCGCGAAGCGCCTCTCGGGTCCGTATCAGTCAGGACGGCGCACCCCGGAATGGAGGAAGCTGAAGCTCGTTCGCCATCAGACGTGCGTCATCGGCGGATGGACCGAGCCGCGCGGCTCCCGGCCGTTCTTTGGTGCGCTGCTGCTCGGCGTCTATACCGATGATGGCTCGCTGCAGTACATCGGGCACAGCGGCGCCGGGTTCACCGATGCCGAGCTCGGGCGTGTGTGGAAGCAACTGCAGGCGCGCAAGACGAAGACGTGTCCGTTCGCGACGCCGCCAAAAACCAACGAGAAGCCGCACTGGGTGAAACCGGAGCTCGTTGCCGAGGTGAAGTTCACCGAGTGGACCGCCGATGGGAAGCTTCGGCACCCGACGTATCTCGGCCTGCGCGACGACGTGAGTCCACGGGAGGTGCGCAAGGAACCGGACAGTGGGGTCAGAAACGCGGCACGTGAAACCCGGAGCGCGGAACGCCGAGCTCGGAACCTCGATGTTCCAACAGGCAATCGCGAACACGGAACCGGCAACGTTGAGCGCGAGAAAGCGGCCGAGCGCGCATCGTCCCGCAGCATGTCGAAGAGCACCGTCAAGGATCTTCTCAACCAGCTCGATGCGATCGAAGAGGCTGGCGGGAACGGTGTGCTCAAGCTGCCGGAGGGGCACACGCTCGAGATCAGCAACATGGGCAAGGCGTTCTGGCCCAAACCGAAACTCACGAAGGGTGACCTGTTCCGGCATTACGTGCGCGTCGCGCCCTATATCCTGCCCGCGTTGGCCGATCGGCCTCTGGTCATGAAGCGGTACCCGAACGGGGTTCATGCGAAGCCGTTCTACCAGCATCGAGCGCCGGACAAGGTGCCCGCGGGCGTTCGCATCGAGCAGGCCGAGAGCGAGACGGAAACGCGTCCGCACGTGATCGGCGGAGATCTGGTGACGCTGCTGTACACCGCGCAACTCGCGTCCATCTCGCAGGATCCCTGGTTCTCACGGGTGCAGACATCGACGGTCGTGGACCACGTGGCGATCGACCTGGACCCGCCGGAGAACGCTCCGTTCAGGCGCGTGCTCGACGTCGCGTGCTGGGTCCGCGAGGAGCTCGAGATCCTGAAGGCGCCGGGGTTTCCAAAGACCTCGGGCTCCGGCGGCCTTCACATCTACATCCCGATGCCGCCCGATACGACATACGAAGCGGGCCTCATCTTCTGCCAGATCGTCGCCACGATGGTGGCGAGGAAGCACCCGCGCTCGGCAACCGTTGAGCGCGCGATCAAGGCCCGAGGTTCGCGCGTCTACGTGGACTATCTGCAGAACATCCGGGGCAAGACGCTGGCGTCGGTCTACAGCCCGCGAGCGAGCGAGTTCGCCGGAGTCTCGACGCCGCTGACGTGGGAAGAAGTGGAGGAGGGTGTGTCGCCGAAGGACTTCACGATCGCGACCTTCGCCGAGCGCCTCGCGGAAGTGGGTGACTTGTGGGCGGCCCTCAGGCAGTCGAAAGGAGCCGACCTGAGGGCCGTGATGAAGTACGCAGAGCCGTAAGCGTGGAACGCGCTTCGCGCTGCTAGGGATTCCGCTTTCTCGGCGCGTTGTTTTCTCCGACGCGCTCGACCACCTTCGTGTCGTCCTGCTCGGGACTCCAGGTCTCGCCCGCCTCGCTGCCGCCAACTCTTTCGCCGCGGCGCCGCGTGGCCACGGTCTCACCCGGGCTGCCACCTTCGCTGCCGACTTCGCCGGTTAAGCGTTCGTCCGCATCGTACTGCTCTTCGTCTTCGAGGTCCTCCTCGTCCCCTTCCTCGAAGTCGTCGTCTTCGAGCCCGCGGGTATCTTCATCCGCGCGCGGCGAGTCGGGATTGGGATCGCGTTCCTGATCAGCCATCGGCATGTGCCTCCGGTGGAACGCGAAGCAAGAAAAAGGCCCTGGGTTCCCGGGCGCCGGGCCCTCCGGTTCGGGGCCCGAGGACAATGGCCCCGCGAGCCCGGAGACGAGAGCCCACCGCCTAGAAGGTGACGCGCAATTCGCCGACGACCTGCCGCTTCGTGATGTCCCCGAAGATGTGCTGCAGCACCTCTTCATTGGCAAGGTTCGTCACCTTGAGGCTCGTTGTCACCTTGTCGGCGAGCCAACGAACCCCAACGCCCGCGTTCACCAGTGTGTACGGCTCGGTGGTGCCAGCGAAGCGCGCGTCGAGGACATCCTGCCAGAACGCCTCATCCGTGTAGCTCGCCGACAAGTTGCCGAAGAACCGGTTCACATTGAAGTTGAACCCGGCGTTGAAACGGTTGTTGGGCGGCAGATTCACCTCCGACAACGCGAACCCTTCCACTTCCGGATCCCACTGGTAGGAGTAGTTCGTGAACACGTTGAGGTAACGGCTCACCGCCATATCCACGCCAAGCTCGACGCCCTTGTCTCGCACTTCGCCAAGGTTCAGGTAGGTGAACGAAGAGGGAAGCGGAGATCCGGCCAGCGCGAGCGCTTCGAGGACAACCGGGGGCAGCGGCCATCCCGGCGGCGGACTCGCCGCCGTATAGCGCGCATTCTGCGTGAAATAGATCGCGTCCTCGATCTGGTTGCGGTACACGGCAGCGCTCACGAGGACGCGGTTGTTCAGGAACTGTCCCGTGTACCCCAACTCGTACGCCGTCATGGTTTCCTGCTCGAGATTGGGGTTGCCAACCGCGGCGACGGGGAAGTTGAAGATCTGGCCGGCGAGCAGCGGGTTGATGAGCCCGAGGTTCAGCTGATTGATGATCGCCGTTTCGATGTGGTTGTTGATGAACGACGGCGCGCGGAACGCCCGGTTGAAGGACACCCGGACGGTGTGGTCGTTCGTCGGCTTCACCATGAACGTCGTTCGTGGCGAGAACACCGCACCGTCGATCGAGGAGAACTTGTCGACGCGCCCGCCCACGACCCAGCGGAAGTGGTCGCTCAGGAAGATCTCGTCCTGAATGTACGCGCCACCTTCACTGCGGTCCTCGCCGTTGGGCGCGAGTGACACGTCGAACATGTTGCGCCGGAAGTTGCCGCCGAAGCTGAACACGTGCCGGGTGCCGACCGTGCGCACGTCACTCGCCTCGAAGTCGAACGTCTTGGTGTCGAAGTTGAGCGGCAGCGGACGGCCGTCGGGACCGCGCTGCAGGAGGTTGTTCGCTTCGGCGTTGAGCAGGTTCGTGAAGAAAGCGAGCCGCGTGCCGCCCTTCTGATACCGCGACGTGAGGTACGCCATGCGTGAGCTGCTGTTGATGTCGAAGGGACCGATGCCCGTGTGGATGATCCCTTCGGTGCCCGATCCGCCGCCCTCGAACACGAGGCGCGCGCCGTTCTGGTACTCGTAATCCACACGGCCGTTGAACTTCGGCTGTGACGTGCCCTCATTCGAGAACGGCGGATACGGCGTGTTGAAGTTGTTGGGAATGGTGCCTGTCGGGCGCGCGAGCGGGTCCTGCGAGACGTAGCCGGCGGAGACCTTGTAGGACCAGCGATCGTTCACCGCCTGCGCGTGCTGCCCGTTCACGTAGAACATCGACCCGGCGTCCTGATCCCGACCGGCGACGTTGCGATCGAACGTGCCGAGGCCGATCGTCAGCGACGTGCCGCCCTGTGCGGCGAGCTCGCGCGGCGTCTTGGTGATCACGTTGACCACGCCCGTCATCGCGTTCGCGCCCCACACCGCGGAAGCGGGGCCGCGGATCACTTCCACCTGCTTGATGTCGTTCGGATTGGCCGGGAGGAGGTCCCACATGACCATCCCGAAGAAATCCAGGTAGATGCTCCGGCCGTCCATGAGCGCGAGCTGCGATGTCGACAACGTGGAGGTGGCGCCACGGGTGGTGATGTTCACGTCACGCGCGGAGGTCTGCGACACGTTGAGGCCGGGGACGGCTCGCAGGAGGTCGCCGATGTTGGTGGCCGGGGAGTTCTGAATCGTGTCCGTCGTGACCACGCTGACCGCCGCGGGCGCATTGACCAACTGCTGCTCGACCTTCGATGCGGAGACGACGACCTGCTCCTCATAGACGTACGGTTCCTCGGGACTCTGTTCCGCGGGCTTCTGCGGGTCCTGCGGGGCAGGCTGCTGAGCAGGGGTTTGCGCCGCCGCCGGCGCGGCCAGCGCGAGCACGAGCCCGGCCGCAATAAGACGCACGATCATAGAAAGCTCCCTCCTGGGTGCCATCGCGGGCCTGGAGTTGGGGGGTTTTGCCGCCGGACATTGTACCTGCGATTATGACGTCGCTCTAAAAGCCGGCCCCACGATGCCGCGCGAGGTGCCGCAATGTGCATGTGGGAGCGTGAAGGCGGTTGCGCAGTGATCGACGGCACGAGCGGCCGTTGATCGCAGTGTGTGAGTGGAGGGTTTGCCGCGCAGTGACACGCGCAGTGATTCGAAAGGTGGCGCGCCCGGCAGGATTCGAACCTGCGGCCTTTGGCTCCGGAGGCCAACGCTCTATCCAG
>WUUC01213004.1_pt1 | contig 10143 bp, 4 predicted proteins | sample 6278441 | NCBI WGS metagenome assembly WUUC01 (sample SAMN13675441, study PRJNA597444) | soil metagenome | isolation source: soil | place: USA: Washington | collected 2017-10 | reverse complement strand
CACGCCCGTGCACTCAGTCTGAAGACCTTGGCTTCCTCTTACTGCTTTTCCTCCCCATCACTTGCATAGCCGTCTGCTACGCGGGATTGGGGCAGAGATGGTAATGGGCTGCGGCGATGGTGCAGAAGCAATCGCAACGGCCGAGGGGCTCCGATCCTCACGCGTCCGTGCGCGAGGTGGGTGACGATCCTGCCAAGCAGACAATTAGAGGTTCGCGGCAATCACGGTGAGTGGTAGAAAAGCCGCGCTCGTGCGGCCGATGAGTACATGCCGCGGCCCGCGTTAACAGCAGACACTTTGACAGCGGCCTCGAATTCGGCAGAAATCCAGCAAGTATCCCGGTTCTTATGCGATCCAGCATCTCGCGTGTGGGCTGTTCATGCATCGCCAACTCCAGACGGAGATGCAAGCGACGTGCATGCGCGCGCAAGACTTGGCCGTGAAGCACAGCAAGTAGGACTGAAGGCCGCTCGTCGACAAGACCCGCTTCTTAGCCGATCAGCATCTCGCCGGGGCGGTTTGCCCGCGACCGGCTCCGCTACCGCTCAACCACCCGCTCGTGCGATGCGTCAACACCTTGTCGCGCGCGATCGAGTGCGCGATATCTGGGCTGTGATCGTCATCGTCGCCGAAAAGCCGTCCGTCGCGCGAGACATCGCGCGGGTCGTGGGCGCGACGGCGCGCGGCGAAGGCTACTTGCACGGCGGCGGCTACGCGGTCACCTGGGCGATCGGCCATCTCGTCACGTTGTGCGAACCGGATGCCATCGATCCGGCGTGGAAAAGCTGGCGCTTCGAGACGCTGCCGATGATTCCGCGTGCATGGCCGCTCTCGGTCATCGAAAACACCGAACAACAGTTTCGCGTGGTCGCACGTTTGATCACCCAAGCGAGCACGCGCCAAGTGGTATGCGCGACGGACGCGGGCCGTGAAGGGGAGCTGATTTTCCGTTACATCGCGGAAGCGAGCGGCCTCGACAAGCCAGTCAAACGCTTGTGGATCTCTTCGCTGACCGAAGAAGCCATCCGCGACGGCTTGAAAAGGCTGCGTGAAGCGAGCGCTTACGATGGGCTCGCCGACGCGGCCCGTGGTCGCAGCCGCGCCGACTGGTTGGTCGGTATGAACTTGACGCGCGCGTACACACTCGGCGGCCGCAGCAACAGCATCAACAAAGGCGAGCGCGAGGTGTTTTCGGTCGGCCGCGTGCAGACGCCGACGCTTTCACTGATCGTGGAGCGCGATCGCGCAATCGACGCGTTCGTACCCGAGCCTTACTTGGAGATCGCGATCGACGTGGCCCGCGAAAGCGGGGGGCAGGCCGAACCGAGCTTCGAAGCACGCTTCATTCGCACGGACGAGCCTGACAAGCCTGCGCGGCTCGATCCGAAAACCGAGGAAGCGGAACAGATTCTAGCGCGCGCCCGTCATGGCCAAGCCTCCGTCGCTTCCATCGAGCGCGAGGAAAAGCGCGCCCGCCCTGCCCTACTCTACGATCTTACGGAGTTGCAACGGCACGGCAGTCGCCTCTTTGGTTTCTCCGCGAAGCGCACGCTGGAGATCGCGCAGGCCTTGTACGAGCAGCACAAGTTGATTAGCTATCCGCGCACCGACAGCCGTCATCTGTCGAGCGAGATCGAGCGTGAGCTGCCGGCGATCGTCGCCAACGTACGCGCGCCTTACGAAGAGCTGCTCGATCCCGGCACGGGTGAACGTCCGCTCGGCCGGCGCTTCGTCGACGACGCCCAAGTCAGCGATCACCACGCCATCATTCCAACGGGTCGCAGCGCGCGGCTTGCCCAGGGCAGCGATGAAGCCAAAATCTACGACTTGATCTGCCGAAGGCTGCTCTCTGCATGGCAGAAAGATCACGTGTGGGCGACGACGCGACTGCGGATCGAACTGCGCACGAAAGATGAGTCCGGCACGCTGGTCGATCCTTACCTCGCCACCGGACAAATGGTGATCGAGGAGGGCTACCGGCGCTTGGACGTCAAGACGAGAAAGTCCGCCTCGGCCGATCTCGCGCCCGATCTTCCGAAGTTGAGTGAGGGCGAAGCGCTCGAAGTGCGGGACGCGCGCGCAGATGCCAAAGCGACGCGTCCGCCGCCGCCCTACAACGAAGCCTCACTGCTGACCGCGATGGAGACTGCCGGTCGGGCGCTCGACGACAAAGAGCTGAGTGATGCGATGCGCGAGCGCGGTCTGGGTACGCCGGCGACGCGCGCCGCGATCATCGAAACGTTGATCATGCGCGGCTACATCGAGCGCGATCAGAAGGCGTTGCGCAGCACCTCCAAAGGCCGCGCCTTGATCGACGTGGTTCATCCGCACGTCAAGAGCGCCGCCATGACGGGCGAGTGGGAGCACAAGCTGCGCTTGATCGAACGCGGCAAACACGATCTCGACGCGTTCATGCACGAGATCGAGCGCTTCGTGTACGACGTGATCGGCCAAGGCCCCGCCCCGGCTGCCGCGCAGGCGACAGCGGTCTTCAAGACTGAGCGCGCGCAAGCGGCGAGCACGCCCGTTCTGGCGGCCAAAGGATACGCAGCCGAACGACGGGTAAGCAGCGCGAACACCATTGCGGAAGGCTCCGATCGAGCGCTCGAGGCGGCGCGCAGCAGCTTGGTCGCGAAGCCGAGCGCGCGCCCGCGTGGGCCACAACCCCTCGATGCCGTGTTGTCGGAACGCTTCGGTTTTGCCGCGTTTCGTCCGCATCAACGCGCTGTTTGCGAGCACTTGCTAGAAGGGCGCAGCGTGCTGCTGGTCATGCCGACCGGGGCGGGCAAGTCGCTCTGCTATCAGCTGCCGGGCATCGCTCGCGGCGGCACGACCTTGGTCGTGAGCCCGCTGATCGCCTTGATGGAAGACCAAGCGGGCAAGTTGAACGCCCAAGGCTTTCGGGCGGAACGCATTCATTCAGGCCTGGCGCGAGAAGATGCGCGAGAGACGTGTCGCGCGTATTTGCGCGGAGATCTGGACTTCTTGTTCATCGCTCCCGAACGGTTGCGCGTGCCGGGTTTTGCGGAGCTGCTTGCGCGAAAGCCGGCCACGCTGATCGCGATCGACGAAGCGCACTGCATCTCGCAATGGGGCCACGACTTCCGCCCGGACTATCGCATGCTGCGCGATCGTCTCCCGCGCTCGCCCAACACGCCGATCGTGGCGCTCACCGCGACCGCTACCAAAGCCGTGCAACGCGACATCTTGGATCAGCTCGGCATGCGCGATGCCATCACGTCGATTCACGGCTTTCGTCGCACCAACTTGCGACTCGATGTCGTCGAAGCCACACCACGACAGCGCGACGCCATCGCCCAGCGTTTGCTCGCGCAGAGCGGGCGTCTGCCGGCCATTTTGTACGCACCGACGCGCAAGCACGCGGACGCACTGGCCACGGAGCTCGCCCGTTCATTTCGGGCGGCGGCCTATCATGCAGGTCTCGACGCTGCGACGCGCGATCGCGTGCAGAGCGCGTTCTTACGGGGCGAGCTCGAGGTCATCGTCGCAACCATCGCCTTCGGCATGGGCATCGACAAATCCGACGTGCGTACGATCATCCATCTAGCCAGCCCGTCGACCATTGAGAGCTACTACCAGGAGATCGGCCGCGCAGGACGCGATGGCTTGCCCTCACTCGCCGTGATGCTGAGCTCTGCGGGCGATCGACGCACCCATCAGTTCTTCCTCGATCGTGATTACCCACAGCCGAGCGAGCTCGAACGTGTGTACCAAGCGCTCGCAGACGGACCGCTGTGGAAAGGCTCGCTGGCTCGTAAACTGAGTCTCGACGACGAGATGCTCGATCGCATCCTCGACAAGCTTTGGACGCACGGCGGCGTGCGCATCGACGAAGACGACAAGGTCGAGAGGTTGTCGCGTACCTTCGAGCGCACGTATCCGCCGCAACGCAAGCATCGCGAAGGGCAACTCGCGGCGATGGCGCGCTTCGTGTACACGCACGGCTGCAGAATGGTCGCCTTGGTACGCCACTTCGGCGATGACGAGGACGATGGCCAGCCGTGCGGCATGTGCGATCAATGCGAGCCGCGGGCCCACGATTTCGAAGAAGAGCGGAGCGGTGTGCGCGAGCGTGTCCCTCGTCGTGGCGAACGGCGAACGCCAGAACGGGCGCCAAGCCGGGCAGCGCGTTCACGGCCCGACGCCGAGCAGGAGCCCGTGACCGACGTCGAAGCGCCGCGCGCCTTGGTCGACGCGCTGAAGGAGTTTCGACGCGATGAAGCCAGAACGCGAGCCATTCCCGCGTTTCGTGTGCTGACCGACCGTGTGCTCTACCAGGTCGCGCAGGAACAACCGCGCAACGAACACGAGCTGCTTTCGATCTCCGGCGTGGGACCAGGGATCGTGCGCCGCTACGGCGATAAACTCATCGGAATCGTACGCGAACACGCCTCTTGATCGGTGCGGGGGCTCACGGGCCGGCAGCCATGGGCACGGACGTATCTGTGCATGCGTACGAGCACAGCGCACGCGGGGGCGCGAATGTGTAGAATGACCCGACGCGGGGATCTTCCGAATCAACATGGAGCACGACGGCCCAACTCGCCTCAAGCACGCTGACGCCGAACGAAAGGCGAGCGAGCGCAATGAGCGCACGCAAGAAGAGTTGCGCGATGCGGAGCGCCGTCTACGCATCCTCGCCGAGCTGACCAACGACTACTGCTACGTGATCCACATCGACGGCGATCGACTGTCGTGCGAGTGGATGACGGGCGATTTCGGTCGAATCACCGGCTACGATCCAAATCTCGTCAAAGAGCGCCTGCCCTGGAGCGTGGCGCATCAAGACGATCAGCCGGCCATCGCCGAGGCCCTACTGCGCGTGCGGCGCGGCGAATCGCTCGTTCACGAGTACCGCATCATCACGCGCACCGGCGACGAACGCTGGATGCGCGAGCACTTGCGACCCGAGCTCGAGGGCGGTCGAGGCGTGATCTACAGCGCCGCACGCGACGTGACCGATCGCTACGTGGCGCAGCAGGAGCAGGCGAGCTTAGAAGCTCAGCTACGCCAGTCGCAGAAGATGGACGCGATCGGCAGGCTCGCGGGGGGCATCGCCCACGACTTCAACAACTTGCTGACCGTGGTTCTCACCCACTGCGGCTTCTTGCTCCAGGAGCTGCCCGCCCACAGCCAGCAGCACGACGACGCGAGTGACATTCAGTCGGCCGCACGGCGCGCGGCTCAGCTCACGCAGCGTCTACTCGCGTTCAGTCGACAGCAGGTCCTGACGCCGACCGTGCTCGACATCAACACGGTGGTGCGTGATCTCGAGCCGGTGCTCGCCTCGCTGCTCGGCGAAGGGATCGAGCTCGAAGTGTCCGCCTTCGCGGGCTCGCTGCGCATGAGGGCCGACCGCGCCCAAGTCGAACAGATCATCCTCAACCTGGTCGTCAATGCGCGCGACGCCATGCAACAGGGAGGGCGCCTGCAGATCGCGACGGGCGCCGTGACGCTCGACACGGAGCACGTGCGAGCCCATCCCGAGGCCCACACCGGCCCGCACGTCGCGCTGTCGGTGCGCGATACGGGCGTGGGCATGGAGAGCGACGTGCTGGCCCGCATCTTCGAGCCTTTTTTTACGACCAAAGAGCTCGGCAAAGGCACCGGCCTCGGCTTGAGCACGGTCTACGGGATCGTGAAACAGAGCGGCGGCAGCATCGTCGTCGAGAGTCAGGTCGGCTTCGGTTCGACGTTCGAAGTGTACTTTCCCTTGGTGCAGGAGGCGGAGCGGCCAGAACCTTTGCCGCGGCCTTTCACTTCGCGCCCACCTCGCCAGGAGACGATCTTGATCGTCGAGGACGAAGAAGGCGTGAGGCGCGGCGTCCAACGCATTTTGCGGCACGCTGGCTACCAAGTGCTCGTCGCCGCCGACCCTGCGCAAGCCATCTCGATCGTCGAGGATTACGCCGGAAAGCTCGATCTCCTACTCACCGATGTCGTGATGCCGATGATGAGCGGCGTGCAGCTGGCCGATCGGGTCGTGACGATGTGTGACGGGGTGAAGGTGCTGTACATGTCTGGACACGCACGCGACGGCTTGGACGTCGGGGCGGGGCCGCGCGAGTTCATTCAAAAGCCGTTCACGCGCCAGGCCATGCTCAGTAAGATCGCGAACGTGCTCGGCGAAGAAAACGCCTAAATCTGCACGCTTTTCATTGACGAATCGACCCTCTCGGCCACGCTCCGTCCGCCATGCCTCGCTCCTTGTGGACCTTGGGTGTTTTGGCGATCACGGCGCTCGTGATCGCGTTGATTCAGCTGTCCTTTCGCGTCGATCGCTTACAAGCAGCCATCACGCACGCAGCGCCGAAACAAGGCTCGTTGCCACCTCCCAAGCCGATCATTCCGCGCGGCGACCTCTCGCAGGCTGAGCAAGCGACCGTGGCGCTGTTCTCGGAGCGCTCGAGTGCAGTCGTTCACATCACGACGGTCGACATGCGCTCCGACGCGTTTCGCATGAACGTCCTCGAAGTGCCCCACGGTTCAGGTTCGGGCTTCGTATGGGACGACGCCGGCCACGTGGTGACGAACCTGCATGTCATTCAAGGCGCAGACCGCGCCCGCGTCACCCTCTGGGATCGAACGACGTTCGAGGCGCGCTTGGTGGGCGCTTCCCAACGCAACGACCTAGCCGTGCTGAGCATCGAGTCGAAGAGCAAGCTCGTTCCGATCACCCTGGGCAGCTCGCACGATCTGCAGGTCGGCCAGCAGGTTTTTGCGATCGGCAGCCCCTTCGGCCTGGATTACACGCTCTCGACCGGCATCATCAGCGGTCTCGGCCGCGAGATTCCAAGTGCGATCGGCGTGCCGATCAAGGGCGCAATCCAAACGGACGCGGCCATCAACCCGGGCAACTCGGGCGGGCCATTGCTCGATTCGAGTGGAAGGATGATCGGCGTAAACACGTCGATCATCAGTCCGAGCGGCGCCTCTGCGGGCATCGGTTTCGCTGTCCCCGCCGACACGGTGGCGCGCGTCGTTCCACAACTCATCCAGTACGGCCGCGAGATCCGGCCGATGCTTGGCGTCGAGCTTGCCGAGGACGCGCTGATGAGGCGGATCGGCCTGGAAGGCGCATTGGTGCTGGGGGTTTCGGTCGGTTCGCCAGCTGAAAAAGCGGGCATCGTTGCCACCAAGCGCGATGGGCGTAGCGGACGAATCGTGCTGGGTGACGTGATCGTCGCGTTCGATGACGAGCCGATCCATAAATCCACGGATGTTTATCTCGCGCTCGAAAAGCACAAGGAAGGCGACCGCGTGCAGCTCACGGTTTCTCGTGAGGGACAAGCGCGCAAAGTGGAGGTCGTGCTCGCGCTCAACGTGAGCCCCGCCACTCCCTTCCAACCGTGAGCGACACGTGCGCGCGATGGTCGCAATTTTGTTCGGTGTACTTTCGTGGTCGAGCGGACTCGCCCGAGCAAACGCGCAAACCTTCACCAGCAACGATTACGCGATCGATCTGTTTACGGGCCCGGTCTTGGGCTCGGGGCGCATCGTGGGTATGGCCGGGGCGTACAGCGCGATCGCCACGGGCATCGACGGTTCGCTGCTCAACCCCGCAGGTTTTGCGGAACGCGCCGAGCACGAAATCAACTGGTGGGAATGGGAACTGACCGGCGGCATCTGGTTTGGTGGTCTGTTCAGCAACAACGATTTCGACAACAACGGCAGCAGCGAACTCGGCGCCGCCGACACGCTCAGCTTGTCGTTTGGTGGGCGCTTACAATACGGACAGCTGGGCTTCGGACTGAGCGCGATAGCGCAGCTCTATGTGCTCACGGGAAACGAAGGCAGCACCGACGTCACGTTCGCCAACGTTCGCGCCGGCGGCGGCTACGAGTTCGCAAGAGGCGATCTGGTGGTCGGCCTCGCCGCGCGCGTTCTGACCTTCGAACTCGACGGGGCGGGCGACGACAACGCCACAATCAACTTCAGCGGCGGCGGCGCCGAAGTGGGCGGACTCTACCGACCGGGGCTGCGTCGCTATCGCGTCGGCGCCGTGTTTCGCACGCCGATCTCGAGCAAACCCGACGCCACCGAGATGATGAACGACGGAGTAGTCAGCGCGGAAGGCCTCGTCCTTCCGGAACGCATTCACGCGCCGTGGGAAGCCGTGCTCGGTTTCGCTTATCAATTCGGTCCGCGGCGCAGCAACGTGATCTGGCGTCACACGAGCGAGATCAAAAAGCACCTCAAACGCCGCATCGAGACACACACTTACGTTGCGCCTGGAACGTACGGTGGACCTTACTACCGCGAGCTGCCGAAAGATCCGGGCAAGGCGCTGGAAGTAGCGGTCGAGAACGACAGGGAGTCGGAGCGACGTTACCTCGCCACGCAGCCGCGAAAATACGTGCTCATCAGCACCGATTTCTTACTGTTCGGTCCGACGAGCAAAGGACAAAGCGTGGAAGCTTTCCTTTTGCAGCGACGTGAACCTTCGGGCCGTAAGGTTTCGATCGGCGTACGCGCCGGCATGGAATCAGAGCTCGTCCCCAACTGGCTCAAGGTGCGTATGGGGAGCTACTTGGAGCCCGCGCGGATGGAGAGCGGCAGCTATCGCTTGCACGGGACGCTGGGCAGCGATCTACGCTTGTTCGCGATCTGGGGCACGACCTTGCGTCTTACCGCCACGGCCGATCTCGCCAAACGCTACTTCGACTGGGGTGCTGCGCTCGGCGTTTGGTACTGATCACCCGCGTCCGCACGGCAACGGGATGGCTAGCGTGGATAGCGCTGTGCGATCGGATAGCGTCGACCCGAACCGAAGGCTTTGCTCGTGATGATCAAGCCGGGTGCCATTTGCCGGCGCTTGTACTCGTTGAGCTTCACGAGTCGCACGATGCGACGCACCGTTTCCGCCTCGAATCCGTGGGCGATGATGTCGTCGATGGATGCGTGGTCCTCGACGTAAAGCTCCAGAATGGCATCGAGCACATCGTAAGGCGGCAGCGAGTCTTGATCCGTTTGATTGGGTCGCAGCTCCGCGCTCGGCGGTTTGGTCAGCGTGCTCTCGGGAATGACGACCTTACCAGCCTGTCGGTTGACCTCGCGCGACACTTCGTAAACCGCGAGCTTGGGTAAGTCTGCGATCACCGCCAGGGCGCCCGCCATATCGCCGTAGAGCGTGCAATAGCCGACGGCGACCTCGCTCTTGTTGCCCGTCGTCAGCAGCAAACTGCCAAAGCGATTGGCGATCGCCATCAGCACGTTGCCACGAATGCGCGCCTGCAGATTCTCGTAGGTGACGTCCTGCGCGCTGGCTGCGCCAAGCTCGTCGAGCAGCGGCGTAAGGCCAGTATGATAGCCCGCGAACATCGGCTCGATCGGTAGTTCGCGAAATTGGATAGCCAAGTTCTCGGCCAGCTCGCGCGCGTCGCGACGACTGTGATCGCTCGAATAGCGGGAAGGCATCGCCACGCCGAGCACGTGCTCTTTGCCGAGGCCGCGCACGGCGATCGCAGCGGTGAGCGCGCTGTCGATGCCGCCGGACAGCCCGAGCACGACTTTCGAAAACCCGGTCTTGTGCACGTAATCGCGCACGCCCAAGGCGAGCGCTTCGAGGGCCGCGGCCGGATCGCTCTCAGGCGCCGTCGCGATGCTGCAGGGCTTACCCAACGCGACCACGAGCAGATCCTCTTGAAACGCCAGGGCACGTGCCGTGAGTTCGCCGCGCTCATCGAACACGCTCGATTGGCCATCGAAGATCAGCTCGTCGTTGCCACCCACCTGGTTGACGAAGAACACCGGCACGCGATGTTCGCGCGCGACTTCGCTGAGCAACTGCGCGCGGCCGAGCCGCTTTTCGAGCGTGAACGGCGAAGCTGCGACGTTGATCAGCACGGCCACGTCTTGGCGAATCAGATCTGCAACTGGGTTTTCGTGGTAGCGACGCACCGCGAGGGCTCCCCGGTCGGCCCAAATGTCCTCGCAAATCGTGATCCCGCAGCGCACACCATCGACTTCGATGACCAGCGAGCGATCGCCGCGCGCAAAATAGCGCTGCTCATCGAAGACGTCGTACGAGGGCAAAAGACGCTTGCGGGCGACGCCTTGCACACGCCCTTCGCTCACCACCGCCAGCGCGTTGTACAAGCCGGGCCGATCCGTGGCGGGTGC
>WUUC01208226.1_pt1 | contig 10143 bp, 30 predicted proteins | sample 6278441 | NCBI WGS metagenome assembly WUUC01 (sample SAMN13675441, study PRJNA597444) | soil metagenome | isolation source: soil | place: USA: Washington | collected 2017-10 | reverse complement strand
CATGCCTTTGTCGTAATTTCTGTATGGGTTGTATAGCATACTTTTTATTTGGCCCCGGAGGGCGGTGTTAGTGATAATATTTCATTCTTATAAAACGCTCGGCAATTGCCCGTATTTTTAGAGAGCGGCCATATAATGCCCTTTGCTCGTCCAATGGATCAAAGCAAATTGGAATTGGGTAACGGTCAGTGTCTGCATCCATTTCTAATATCATGTGATGCACATCGGCCCAGTAACTATTTTGCTTTTCCGTCTCGTATACAAGGCTATTCGCCATTGATAAGTTTCCGTCTATCATAACTCTCTCCCGGTATGCCCGACCGGGTGCGGGTGGTTAAGTGAAAAATTTTTGCAATTCTTTTCCGAACGTAGTACTGGTCATAATCTCAATATCGGTTTTGAATGGCTCCGTATTGATGTATATTGGATTATTTGGGCCCAACCTTGTACCATCGAGTACCGGCCTGCCCGTACTCTTATCGAAGTAAAGCACAAACCTTAAATCATCCCCATTGATTGACCAGATGGGATATGCGGCTGTGATCTTATCCTCGTTCGAGAACGCTTTAAAGCCAATAAGCATTCCCCGTTCAGGATTATTAAACTCGGACAACGGCATTGTTGGCCTGCTATTCATTTTTTCGGCGTTATTCATATCTCAAACTTTTTGCTTTATTAATTCAGGGAGGTGGATTGAGCCGATGACCTTGATAAAACCATGAGCGCCGGGGTTCATATCCAGATAATCCTTGCCACCAAATTTTGTATTCTCAACTTCAATGCAAAATCTGCCATCGTAAAAAACCACTTCGCCAGGAATAGCAATATCTTCCAGATATTGATCAAGTGTTCGCGGGTCACTGGCCGGTTTTGAAGGCCAATCTGTATAAAGAATTTTAACTTTATCGCCTTCCCATATTTCTTTTTTCCAGTTGTCGGTCTTACCCGTAAAGTGCCCTACTGATTCGGGCAGAACTAAATAATCCTCGTATGATAAAAAGCCGGTTGAATCATCTTTTACCTCAACGTTGATTATATTTGGTTCGGCTAAGAAACCATAAACCCATTCTTTTGTGTCGGCACGTTGGCCACGAAATTTATACTCTCTCATAATACTAATTTTCAATTGTCAAAGGCGTGGAGCCTTGTAAAGTTAATATTTCACACTTAACGAAGTGTCGCACCCTTCCCCGTGTGCCGGGAATACCGTTCTCTTAAGCCATTCTCTTGTCTTTAAATCGGCTGGCGCTGGCTCATCATCTCGGAATGGCTTAGTCTTTTTGCAGCCCATTGAGGCCATTAAAATGGCTGTGGCAATAAGAGCCAAAATAAATAATTGCCAGTTCTGTTTTAGTTTAGCGTGTGAGGTCATTCGTTTTTATTTGAGTTACTAAATTGGTTTCAATGTCAAGGCGGTACAGATTGCCGTTTTTGTCCTTTTGGATACGCCAGTTTTCATCCGGCGCTATATTTGTCCACCAAAAGGAATCATCATACCCAGTCCACGTTAGTTTTTCAAATTCTGGCGTGTAGAATGACCAAAATAAGTCATTGCACATATGAGTAAATTCTGCCGGTTTAGGTATCATAGGTTGTATTTTCGTTTTACATCATCCTTCAGCCTTATTACGGACTCCGGAAGGTTTTCTTGTCCTTGCGCAACTTTTACGAAAAGCCTCGCGATGGTTTCACGATCAAAAACGTCGTGTATCAAAAGCTGCTCTACGATTATCGTTAACAATCCAGTCGCCTCAGCGTATGAATGGGCCTTGTTTTTTAGTTCGTCACTCATGTTCATATTTTTTAATTTAAAATTTCTTTTCTAAGCCCCTTCAATTGCAGTGTATACCATCCGGCGCAATGCCTCGTATTGTCTTTCATTGTAAACATTACACAGAATATGCCGGTATTGACTCTTTTGTTGTTATCAAAATTGAAATCGAAAACTACCTCGTCCTTTATTTCATCTATCAATGATTCCGGGATGTATGCCTTCATATTCGAATGGTATTATTCTGGTCAGTTCAGGATATTGGTAATCTTGTTTGCTCGTTCATTTTGCAAGTATGCTGTTGCTGTTTCCGTCGTGTCATCCTCTGCTGTAAAGTACCAGTGTATATAAGATGACCTTTGAGTTATGGAACCGCAAAAAGAAATATCAGTAGTCTTCATTATCGGAAGGTGGTCTAGGATGTATTGGTCTATTGTTGGCTTCATGGCTATGCGTTTTTGAGGTCTTCTTCTGAAACGTGATTTAACAGGGAATCCAAATCGCTTTTTTGTTGGCGAATGAATTTAATGGCTGATCTTTTTGTAGCCCCCTTCCATTCATCTATTTCATTTTCGAAGCAATAAGCTACAAACTCAACCATGCGCAATGAGTTATAAAATCTCCCATCTGTGATCCTGTGCAATGCTTCTTTTTTAAATTGTTTCTTCAAGGTCTCGCCCCATTCGTCAACTCTGGTAAGAGAGTATGTGAGTTTTTTTTCTTCCGCACCCCATTCGATGACTTTTTGCTCAACTCCTTTACTGGTAATAATTGTAGATATTCTGTATATTTTCATGTTGCGATTTTTTAAAAAAGAGCCGGAGATCAGTTTACAGAGGGAAAACGTCCCCGGTCTCCTTATACCTGTTAATGAAAAAGAGACTAAATTAATACGGTTCCCAATCCTTCTCATTTCCCGGCTCTGGCACTTCTTTTAAAATAGCATCTCCGAATTCAAATATCCTTAATATGTCACTGAATGAATATGTCGCTATTCTGGCGTTGTCTCCATTGTCATCCACGGCCACAAACCTAACAGATGAGATGCTATTTTTAAGTTCTATGGTGCCGCTTTCCTTATCAATATATTTGAATTCATTATTTTGGGTTTCTTCGTTCCGTTTTCTAGGGGCATACACCGTATACTCAATGATTACGGTGGTATTATTCCCAATATCAAATGCTGTTTTCATGCCGTTTATTTTAGTTGTTTTCTGACATAAGAATTGAATGAAGTTTCCCGCATTCCTTTGCATTCAGAATTGTTATCAATTCCTGAGCATCGTAAACATATATACTGTCACTGGTAAATTTTATTTCGTATTCATCCCATGCGGATGATGCTCTGACGGATGGATCGATATAAACGGTATCCCTGACTATGGTATATTTTGGCTGGTTAGACACTTTCTTCAGTTCTACCAGTGACATGGCGGCTATTATAGCCAATGCAACCGATGAGGTGATAAGGAATATTGCTGTACCTTTTTTCATGTTTGAGTTTTTAAATATTATTTTATACTTCTTTCGGTTCTTTTTAAAATCTTATCTGCTATTTGGAAAGAAACAAAAGCAATGGTTTCTTGGTCTGATTTATCTAAATCCACGCCTCTTCCTACCATCATTCCGGCAGCTATAGTAATTGCCGCGAATTCGTGCTTTGTCATCCCCTGCCTATCCCTTTTGAATGAATGCGGGACAACCGGGAATGCATTTAGATTTTTATTTTTCATTTTGTTGTTTTTATGAGTTTTTAGAATGGCCTTGCTTCTCCGGGATTTAAATCTTCCCAATATACTTTCCCATCGGCTGCATGGTACCAGTCAGGCATTTCTACATTTTCCGATACACAGCAACTTAACTTTATTAGCTTGGGCGCGTCTGGAGCAATATCCGGGATGCCAGCTAATCCCAGTTCATTATTCACCACCATTAGCCTATCTTTCCAATCATCCGGAAGGAAACACCACTTATTGTAAATGGCTTCTTTTGCGAATGCGATAAGGGATTCTTTTGATTCCAGCGTTTCCTTTTTGAGCGGAAAGTTTCCTACGAATTGCCCGTTTTCCAGAGTGGTAAAAATTATCTGTATGCTATCCATGTTGAATATTTTTTAGAGTTCGTTATTTAATGCCGCCATTAATAGGACAATGTTTTGACGCAGTGGTGTGAATATCCCGTATAATCCACGCGCATCATCACTTCCCCAGTGGTTCTGGTTTAGCCCAAGCCGTTCCAGTTTATTAAAATCTTTTTCCGTGGGAGTCAAGTCCTCCAAAAGATCGGCGGCAAATGGATTGTTATAGAATTCCATGCACAGGCCGCGACCATGTGGAAGGCCGGTTTCCATCCATTTGTAGTATAATTTTAAGTAGTGGGGTTTATTCTTTTTCATGTTGATGATTTTTTTATGGCCTCATATTAGGATGCTAGGGTTTATAGAATGTTGGGAATAATTCTTTGACGTGCTCCTTCGCCTTTTTGATATATGGCTCCGCATCGTCCGGATGATTCCAATCAGAAGCGCCATCACACCCACCACTTAACAGCATATCCTTTAACTCTTCAATTATAGCTTTCCGCGTGGCTTTGCGGCCATCTATCTAAACTCCCATTGCAGCCACCTCCAAATGATATGCGGTAACAATAAATTTAATACTAACGAATGTTGCCGGATTGTTTGTATGTAAACCAGTTGCTTTCATGTTATAAATAGTTGTCCGGGTTGCCGTCTGCCGGGTTGGTAGAAAGGCGATTCGCGGCGAACAAATTAAATGCCTTCATTAAGGTAAAGCCGCCCTGTCCCTTATTGCCTTTCGGTGAGTAATATTGGTAGCAAAGAGAGTTGCTATTATGATTCCATTCTGCCTTAAAAGACCCAATTTTCTGCTTTCCATTAACGGTCATGTACCCGTACAATATTGGCGGAGCTTTGGCAAATTCAATGTAATCCATGTTGTAATTTTTTAAAAACGGGTGGCTTTCGGCCAATTCCTTTCAGCCACCCATACCTGTTAATCAATAAACCGACTTTACTAGCGGTAACCGCTCATTCCTTTTACTGCCGGGCAATGACCGCCACGGCTACCCGCGCAACTTTTCAATGCAATTGCTACAAATAACAGGGCGATAAGAATAAATTGGATTGACTGTTTCATGGTTTGTATTGAGTTTAAGAGTTTATAATTCTATTCAGGTAAATTAATAAATGCATAGTGTGTTGGATTGCAAAAACCACCACTGGTTAACCACCACGTTTTTTCTCCATTGTCGTAGTATTCCCCTATGTGCGTACGATTGCCGGGCAGCAATAGCAGTAATTCGCTGCTTTTTATTGTGCCTTTGATTATTGGCGGCAATTCTCCTTTTGCTACTTCAAACCACTGGATATTCCCTTGTTCTTTTTGCCATTGGGCACCAGCTTCGAATTTTTGAGCATCCGTTAAAATGCCGTCACTTTGGACGTATGATTGCTCAAATTGCTCCGCTGCTTGTTTTAATGTCTGTTTCATGTATTATGGTTTTGATGGGTTCATTTGAATTGATCCAGTACTTTACCGGCCAATATATAGGCGTCTTTTGCTATGACGTCAAAGGAGTAACTTTTGAGGCTATTTGCCGCCATTGACTGAGCTATCATTAATGCGCCTAATTCATGTTTGGAGAATCCGCCACCTCCGGGCAAACATTCGCCTTTTTGATCGAATACCGGGAAGGCAAAACCGTAATCTTTTTTATTTTTCATGTTGAATGTGTATTTAATGGGGTTATTAAATTTGGCCCTGTGCTTTCAGGACGGCTTTGTTTTCTTTTTTCTGCCACCTGTTAGCGACTTTTTCTGCTATTTCCTCATTGCTACAGGTTTGTATTAAAGTTCCGTACATATCCCCTTTACTGGTATACATGCGCACCTCCCATTTATCGCCGTTCGGTCTCGCCAAATATTCGGCTGCTCCCCTTACTGGCTCTGCGCGTTTTGCATCTTGATTCATATACGGGTATTTTTTTATTGATTAGTTAATAAGAATGGATTATCTGTATCGATACATTGATCCACTGGTAAGTGGTAGGCTTTCATTGTAGATATTGCCGCGTATTCCTTTTGCGGGTGCATTAACCCCGGCAGGTTTGTAAATATCCCCGGTGTGTGGGTCAATGAAACAGAATATAGAATTAGACCCCGGCGCTGTGCTGAATATTTTAACCCATCGTGGTCCATTCTTTTGAGTGAATTTAGGCCCTTCACCACGTGCCCATGTTTTTGGGTATTCTTTTTTAAAGGTATTATCGCTATACTCTTGTACTTTTTGCAAATATTCGTGCAGTGCTTTTTCGAATGTTTTTGTTGCGGTATTCATAAATTAACAGGTATTGAATTGTTTTTTAATAGTATCGGGCAATGTTTTTGCCTTGTCTTAATTTTTTGGCGTATGAAGCAGCCTTTTTATCCAGCCTCATTTGTGAATTTTCGCTCCCCCATTGTCTTACGGATTGCTGATCCATTGGTTTTGGTTTCCTTTCTTTCTTATAGCTTACCGGCTCCCCGCTCACAATCGTATTGTGCAGGTCAATAGAGGTACCACTTACGAATATCTTTGAGTACTTGGTTGACAATTGCCTGTACCATTCAAACGGAAATGAAGGATACGATCCATTCTGAAACATGGGAGAGAATATTATGTATTCCTTCATGCTGCCGGTGCCCTTTTTGACACTGGTTTTTATTCCGGTCTCTTTCAATATCATTTCCTGAAAATCACTAACCGTATTTATATCATTCATAGCAGGTTTTTTAAAATTGAGTTAAGGTAATAGGGTTTATTTGTCCAATTCTGCTTTTATCACATTGGCTATATATCCCGGATCAGCTTGCCCGCATATGCCGTATGCCCGGCAAATTCTTTTGGATGCTTCTTTAATCTTATCGGGCACGTCTTCCATTCCTTCAAAAGCTGCACTAAACCATTTTTCAGAGTGCATATCCAATTTACCCATTTCTTCAATTGAAGTTTTTGTATTCATTTTAACAGGTATTAATTGTGAATATTATTTTATAGGTATTCCAGCCTTATTGCAAATTTCTTTTAGCTCCTTTTCGGTTTTAAAGGCAAGGGCAAAAAACATATCTCCATCTGCACGGCGGCCATTCTCTTTACCGGCTGCGTTGGCGTTCACTGCGTACATGATTTTATTAATCAGTTCCCCTTTTGCCTTCAGTTCGATATCTGTAATCGTATTCATATGATAAGTATTATTTTAACCCCAAAGTCTTTTAGCCAATTCAAGTTTTTGGGTCAATTCTTTTACTTCTTTATTGGCGTAGGTGAGTGAAAAAGAATGCTCTCTTTTGTATTTGCCCGACTTCAGACCCGCGTGGTATTCCGTAGCTTTTTCAAGCTCGCGAGTGTAAAGCTCTATGCTTTCCGGCATGGATAAATTAATGTCATTCGCCTTTCGTTCCCAGTATTCCGCTTTGCCTTCGTGTTGTTCGGCCTTATCCGAAAATGCTACGCTTTTACCCATGTTGTTCCATGCCTGATCTATGGTTTTTCTATGTCTTTTTTCGCTATGGTGCCCCACTTTTATCGGCTCCCCTAAACTTAAAAAGTCTCTATCTTTATTGGAGCGGGTATGATATTCGTCGGCTTTTTGTTCCGCGCTGACGGCCCAAGTGGTGTACTTTTCTGCTTTATTTTTTGCGCGTTCCTGAACATTGAACCTGTCAGCCCTTACGATGGAGTAATAATAGAATCCATCCTTTTGATAAATTAGATTAAACACTACGCTGTCATTCTCTTTACCGTATTTAGTGGTAACTGGGATGGTTTTGCCTTTTTCGTGCTTTTCAGTGCATTTTGCAAGGAAAACGTTTGGACAATATTTGCTGTAAGTATTCATATAACAGGTATTAAAGAGTGTGAGTAATATTATTTGCTTTGCTCCATTAGTTCATGTATCTGCTTTTCGGTATCTGCGATATTGAAAGACTGAAAGACAATGCCGCCTCCAAATGATTTATTGTTATATTTTTTGCCGCCAATTTTATTGGCCCTTTTTACGGCTATGCCGTATAATACACTGGTTTGCTTTATCCCCCAGCCCTCTGTACAATGTCGGTCGTTTTCTGTAATGAAGTGTAAGAAATGGCAAACGTATCTAGGGCTACCGTTCCCGTCACTTGCTATACGGGTAAATTGAATAGAATTTGTTTGAGTATTCATATAAAACAGGTATTTAAGTAGTGAGTGAATGAATTGAGTTTATTGGCTGATCTTAATGTTGTGCATCATTATCATGGCCCTTTGGTGGTCCGGATCGTTTGGTGGTAATATTTCCCAGTTCTCACCGTTAAATCTTTCCACATCATTTATTTTTGTGATGCTCGTTGCGGTCTCTATAATGGTTTGGGTTACCTGAAGATTGCCGTCCCTATATGTGTTTTGCGTTGTCATAACAGGTATATTAAACAGGTAAATGAATTGGGTTTTATTCTTGATGGTATTTTTCGTGCTGGTACAATACCCTTTTCCCTTTCGTGGTAACGATCTTCACAATACAATGATCTAGGAGCGCACCGCCACCCATAGAGCGAATATTATGTACCAATAACGGTATTTTTATTGGTCCCGTAGAGCGGCCAATGTAGCCGGTTACATCATATAAGTCATTCCAGTCTTTCCCGGTCTCTACATCCCCAAGGCGAATGTGTATGCGCTCATGGTTATTTCTCGCGGTCTCTAAAACTGCCACTACCTTATCGCTGGTTTCAAAGTGGTAGAAAGTGCCGCCTATATTTTTATAGGCTATGCCGTTGCTGTCAATTATTTTGTTTCCTTGATTCATAACAGGTATATTTAAGTGATTCGATTAATAACAATACAAATATAAGTAACGTTACATGACCAACCAAATATTTCAATGGTTATTTTAATAATATTCTCATTTCTTGACTAATGTCAAGCCGAGCTCTTCAATGTGCCAGTATTCGACCGGGTTGTCGGTTTTACCTTTCATGCTACGGATAACCCGCTGGCTGATTGTGGTTAGCTTTTCCCCGGTTTGTTGCGCCTTCTTTGCCTGTGTGGTCCATTCATTCAGGTCAATGGTTATAATATTTTTTCTTTTCTTATTCATGATGCGAATATAATACAATAACGTTACATGACAGTCCGGGTATTTTATAAAGGTGATTTAATTATTTATTTACCGTGGTCATGTCTTTGGAAAATTCAGTCCATTCACTTGTACTGAATGTCTTGATTGGCGCATTCATTTTTGCTTTCCATGTTGTAGTTTTCACTTCCTTGACATGCACCAAGTTTGCAAATGTTCCTACTATTCTATACCCTTTGTCGTTTTTTATATCGTAATATAGTTGGCTCATAAATTAATGCCGGTTTATACGATACCGGCAAACGGGTAATAGGCTATGGGTTCAGCTCTATGTATTGGTTGTTTATTTCGTTTACCATTTTTTGGAGTTGCGCAAGATCACCCGGCTCATATGGTGTTGTTGAATCGGTGAATACTATTTCGCATGTTTCTTGAATGATTCTGCCAATTGAAAATTTCGCCTTGAATACGAACCATGTATTTTCTTGATCGTCGTATCGGGCCTCAAATTGGCCAATGGAAATAATCTTTTTCATGTTACAGGTATTTAAAAGGTGAATGATTAAGATAATTGTCGGCTACCTAAGAGCTGTTTGTCATTGAAATTGGCTGCGTTCTTTGCCCTCGTCAGGCATTCGGCATAATCTTTACCGTCTTCCACTATGAATTTTGTAACTGTTAGAAGTGGCGCGCCGGTCTTGGTAACAGCCTTTTTAATTGTCGGTTTTGTTGTGTATAAGAATCTCCACGTTTGCATATAGGGTGATATTAATGATGAATATTTAAGCTATCTAAATACACCTTTACTTCATTGGCATGGCGTACGCTGTCTTCATAGCGTTCAATCGTTCCCTGAATGTAGCTATCCATTGGGCTATAGTTTTCCCGAGCTGATCTAAAGACAAATGCAGTAATAAACACAACCGAGAATACAAGCATTACAACGGTTACAGCCGCGCCGTGAATTGGATGAACTTCCTTTTTCATAAAAAGATGATTGTGATAAGGATTATTAATAAGTAAACAAATATCCATTTTGCATGGCTATTGGTTGCAGTTCCATTATCCTGTCGTAGCTGATAAATGCCGCCCTGTGCCCCCAAAAATAGTTTGGGTCTTCAGCCGGGTAGAGGTTTATATTCTTGATATAATGCCTATCCTCTACCTTTTCTGTCGTATATTTATTAACTGTGGCTACCAGCTTTAATTGAATATGTTTCATAACAGGTAATTATTAAAAGGTGATTGTAATAGGGGTT
>WUUC01069793.1_pt1 | contig 10143 bp, 16 predicted proteins | sample 6278441 | NCBI WGS metagenome assembly WUUC01 (sample SAMN13675441, study PRJNA597444) | soil metagenome | isolation source: soil | place: USA: Washington | collected 2017-10 | reverse complement strand
CGGAACTGAACGGGCTCGATTACCCGCGGCTCGTACGCCGGGCGGAGACGCAGCGTGAGGTGGTGGAGGGCCTGCGGCTCCACGCCGCCAAAGAGGCGCTCGGCACGTGGTCCTGATGACGCACGCCGCGTTCATTCGGCACATGGCCGTTGGGCCTGGGGACATCTAGCCCAGATGGCGGACGGAACGCGGCTGTCGGTTCCGCGCTACCGGGTCGAAGAGCGCACGCCGGACCTGGCCGACTTCATCGTCGGGTTCGCGGACACACCCGCCCAGTACCGGGCACTGCTCGCCCGTCGTGCCGCGCAACTGACCCGATCACGTGTGCCGGCTGAGCTGGTGGTCATCGACCAGGAGAGCGAAGCGATCGTCGTGCGTCGCGATGTTGGAGTGCCTCCCGCGTCCCGGCCTCAGCTCCCGTGACGTGCTTGGCAGCACGGCGCTGTCGACGCGGCTGGATACGATCGACTGGCGGGATCGGATGGCAGGGGGTCTCGCGGGGCAACATGACCGCACCAAGGCCCCGGTTCAAAACTCTTCCGTACAGGGAACGGGCGCGTTCCCTCTTTTCAAGGAGTCCGCCCATGTCGACTCACCTCGCGACCGGCGCCGCCACCCTATGCCTGGCACCACGCGGTTGCCACAGTGGACTCGGTGCGGGATGATCCGCACGCAGTGGCATGTGCGGGACCGCTCCCGCGTGGAAGGAGCACCCATGGCGGCCTACTACATCGCCCTGGCACGGGAGGTGCCCGCCAATTGGCGGGCGCTCATGCGCCCGTACACCGAACAGGTCGAGGCGACGATGGCGCGTTACGGTGGGTTCTACCGCACCTGGCTGCGGCATCGGGTGGAGGTGGTCGAGGGCGATTTCGGACCTCACCTGGGTCCGACCATCGTGGAGTTCCCCACCTTTGCGCAGCTGCGCGCCTGGTACGACTCCCCCGAGTACGCACCACTCAAGGCATTGCGTCAGCAGCACATGCGCTTCGACGTCATACTGGTCGATGGGTTGAGTGACGACGAGATCGCCGAGAATCTGGAGCAGGTCGGCGTCTCCTGGACGGCCGCCCGAACGGCCCCGGCGTGAAGCGACTCATCACCATCGCTTCCCGAGCACGCCACCAGTTTTGAAACGGGTTCCAGATCTCTGGTTGGCCGTTGGAGGCGGAGGGGCGCTACGCCGGCACTTTGAACCAGAGTTGCTGCGCGATACCGTCGTGGAGGATCTGGCAGAGCTGATAGCCTCGGCTGACGACATCGAGGATCGCCTCGTCGACGTCGTCAGTCGTCGCAAGGCGTTTGCGGACGACTCCAGCCGGCGACCAGGTTTCGAGCTGACCGGTGTAGAGGCCATCGTCTTCGATGCGGGTAATGCAGGCGACGGACGATGCAGGGTCGGCACCGTTGTCGGACATGGTGGCTCCTTCGCGGTGCAAGAGCGAACGTCAGCGGGATTCTATCAAGGGCCGGAGGCAAGCGTCGGGTACTAGTGGTTCTATCGTCCGCACCCGCGGCGGATTTTTCGTCACCTGCGATGACGATCAGGATTGCATGACGGCCGGGCACGCGGGTTTCGTGTGCGCGGATTTCACCGGCCGCGGCCGTGGGGAGCACCGTACGGCATGGACACCCGGTGATCCGCACGGTGGCACTCTCGCGCATTCCAGAAGCGCTCATCCTCAGGCACGTTCGTGCTTCGGCGACGTTCTGGGCTTGAATGCTGGGGACGCAAGTGGTAAAGTCGTGTGGGGTTTTGTGTGGACGGCTAGGCCGATGCCGGTCAAACGAGTCCACGCCAAGGTGGGAACAAGGGAGGGCATACGATCATGCAGTGGACTGATATTGCTTCTGCGGGTAACGGTGGAGTTGCGACCGCGTCTGCCAATGGTGGCGCGGTGTCTATCGCCAACATCAACAGCGGCGGCAATGCCGGCAACGCCATCGGCGTTGGTGACACGAGTTGGGGCAATGTTGCCGTCGATGGCGGCGACGTCGGGAACCTGACCACCGTGGGTGTCTCTGCCAACGGCGGCACCGCGATCGCGGACGCCTCCGGCGGCGATTACAACCTCGCCTTCGTCAGCTAGCGAATCTACGTAGGGGCGCGAGAGCGCTTCTCAACTCGACCCGCACGGACCCGGCCTTGTGCCGGGTCTGTGTATTGGGCGGAGTTGGCTGGTGCCTCAAGGGCTGGCTGGGCCTGCCATCATGCGCGCTCGAACGGCGCCCGATCCGGCGAGCGTAACGCTTCACTTTTCTGATGAGCACGCTGGCAGCCGGCCATAGTGCTACCGGCGTCGCTGTGAGAGCGCGGCGACGGCGCCGACCGCTCGACACCGGAGCTGCCTGTCCCGTGTCCGGTGTTCGTCCTCCCCACAAGAGGGGATAGCTGTGCACCGTCCTCCGCGCTATAGTGCTCCCCTGACCGCGCTTGGATGCTGACCAAGGATTGGCCCGGTGGACGCTGGCCGCTTCGATGCCCTGACGCGGGCGCTTACCGCACTCCGCTCGCGCCGTGGCGCCCTGACCAGCCTGCTCGGCGGGATGCTTGGTCTGCTCGGTCTCGCCGAGACGGCGGCCAAGAAAACGCGGTGGACGCCGAATCCGCCCGGGGCGACCTGTACAGACGGCGTCAAGAACGGCAGCGAGACCGACGTGGACTGCGGCGGACGCTGTGCACGCTGCGGCCTCGGTCAGCGCTGCGCCCGGGGCGCTGATTGCGAGACGGCCTCCTGTCACGCGGGGGTCTGTGGCACGTGTGGCGACCCCTTTGATCCCTGCGGACCGGCTCCCGACGGGGCAACCTGCTTTTGCTACCCACCGGACGGACTCACGACATCCACGCACTTCTGTGTGCGGGCTCCCGCCGAGAGCAGCACGACCAGCTGCGTGCCAAACGCGTGTCCGCACGGGACCTTCTGCGCCCAGACGGGGTTCGATACGCACACCTGCCACAGCCTCTGCCAGTAAGCGCGAACCGTCCGGCAGCCGGGACGGCACGGCTTCCTCGCTGGCCCCGTGCGCCGGCGTGCTGAGGTCGGGCCGAGCCGCGGCGTCTGCCCCGTGACACCAGACCTCAGGACGGGCGGGGCTTTCATGGACCGCGCTGGCCGCGACATCGGGACCCAGCACGCGGCCCAGGACGTCGTCCTCACGGCGGGCGGGCCGAGCAGGGATCCGCACGGCCTGGAGGCGGACGGCGACGGGGTTGCCTGCGAGGACCTGCCGTACACCTGCGTTAGGCGGACTATCGAGTGTTGCGTGCGCCACTGCCCGGGTTATCCCAGGGAGCGGCGTTCGATGGTATGCCCGAAGTAGCTGGGCGATCCGCTGCGCAGCCCCTAGTCCGCCGTCTCTACGACAAGCGTCTCAGTCCCATCAGGGTTAACAGTTCGAGATTCGACGGTCGTGATGGTCCTGGTTTCCCGATACAGGTAGAGCGAGCTGATCAGAATGGCGGCCCCAACGATGGCAATGACGACGCCCTGATTGATCTGTCTGACCTGGATTGCCACGCCACCGGGCAACTGGCCCTCCACTATGGCACCCGCCGCTTCTTTCAGCCTCAGACCAAGGACAGCGACGGCAATCCCCAGAACCGCTATCAATCCACCGAGGCCGGCAACCGCCAGAAAGAGCGGTCGCGCGTCGCCTGGAATATCAACCAATACCTCGGCCAACACGGGGATGATGTTGACCGGCGTCTCTGACTGGGCCAACGCTGAAACGACGGGGGCGAAATATGAAAATTGGGTGAAGTGCGTCATGGCAGACGACTCCGGTGTCTGATGTGATGCCGATCGTTATCGTGCAGTGTATGGATAAATCCGGCTAAGTCAAGTATCTGAATACAGCACGAACACATCATGCATTAATAACTTCTCATGACCAGAATAACTGCTCTCGCTGTCGTTGGAGCGTAGTGGTTCAGTCACGTTCGTGAGCTTGAAGAAGAAACCGGCCGATCCCGAGCGCATGTCCCCAGTCAAGGCCCTTCGGATACCCGGTCCCCTTCGCCATCAACCAGACCAGCCACCAGGCGAGGGCTTCCTCGAGCCTCTTCCCGGAGAAGACCTGCTCCTCAGGTGAATGGAGCGTCACCACCCACTTGCAGCCGGCATGATCGGCGGTCCAGGAGCAGGAGCCGCGGCGGCTGGCGATCGCTCGGCGGAGGGCGTCCTGCACGGCGTGGCCTTCTAACGTCGGGTCGACGCCGGCCTGCACCAATGAGGTCCGATGGGAGCCGGGTAAGCGGCTGCAGTGGAGCGTGTCGGCCGGCCGCGGGCATAACGATCTGCTGATCAGCAGGACGCTGACACCGCGGATGGACGCGACGGACTTGCGGGATCGGAAGGCGGGCGGGTCGGGGAGCGCAGAGCCGAACGACATGTGATCGTTGAGGCGAGGAGCTCCGGATGGGTGATGGCGGCGATCCCCATCGATGCGTCCTCCAGACACCGCCGTGCGCCGCCCCAAGACCTGCGAATGCTGCGACCTGAATGGGAAGCTGACTCCTTCTTGCAGCGAGTGTTGCTCGAGGAACTGCGTCCCCGCGGACGGCTCACTCTTTCATCTGTACCGGCCTCGCCGGTGGCCGGCGGTGCTCGTTCGGCGAGGAGTGCGCGAGTGGTGACTGCCAGGCCGGAGGCTTCCGCGGTGGATTTGGGACGGTGTGATGGGTCTGCTGGCGCGTGCATCTACACGGCACCGCGCCGGTAGCGTGACGGAGCATGACCGCATCCTCACCTAAGGACACGGAGGGGAGGCTGATGACCTCCCCTCCGTGGTGCAGCCGTGCCTCTCAGCTCAGGAGCATTTGAGCGCCGTCCGTTCCGCGGTGCACTCCTGGATGCACTGCCCCTGGGTCAAGCCCAGGTCCTGACAAGTCGTGAGCTCGCCTTTGACCCAGTAGTTCTTGCAGATTTCTCGTTGGCGGTTCTCGCACGCCGAGGCGGCATCAACGCGAGAGATCGCCATCACGGCACCGCCACTGGCGAGCGCGGCCCCCGCGATGCCCTTCAGCAGCGCGCGGCGGGATGTTCCACCCGTGGTGCCGCGGCGAAGGATTTCATCGAATCGTCGTGCGTCCATCTGAACCTGTCCTCCAAGAGCGGTCGTCTCTTCCGGCCCCAGTGCCGGCCTCTGGAATCAAGCATAGAGGGGCGAGAGCACTGGCACCTCCCCAAAATGGGGGAATTTTGGGGAGGCTCTTGGGGGTCTTGGGGTCAGCTCACGGATATTGGCTCTTATCCGCCAAGACTTTACTGTCTCCTCCCGCCGCTCAGGACGCTCAGACCGGCACGACGCCGGCGGTCATCTGGAGGATGGGGCACGCGCCTGAGCAGACGTCGCCGATAGTGACGCAGACGGTGACCACCACCTCGGTCACGGGGTCATCGTCACGTACCCGATTGGCACGTTGCTGGGAAACAGGTGTTGCCGCCACAGTATCGCTAACCGATGGGCCCGCAGAACTCGCCCTGGCCGCCGATGGGACGGTGCCGGCCAAGCCCCGACAGGTGGGCCGGAACTCACCCGTTTTTGGGGGGGCGCAACCTCCGCGCAGCCGGTATGCTCCGCTCGGTAACCGATCATCTGCACGTCACCGGTAGCAAGAGGTAGCTCATGCATGGATCCCGATTCGATCGCTTTGCCGCGGATCTGGCGAGCGGCGCCACGCGGCGCCGGGTGCTGGCCGGTCTCGGTCTGGCAGCGATGGCATCCCTCATCGGCCGCGCCGCCACGGCCCAACCGGAGGAGTTCGCGGCCTGCAAGAAGCAGTGCGATGCCACCGCGGGCGAGGAGCGCGCGGCATGCCCGGCCCAAGCGCGGAAGAGTACGGCGCGGCGTGACTGTCGTAAGGCCGTCCAGCAGCGGCGACTGGAGTGCCGCAAGGTGACGTGCGCTCATCCTGAAGAGGAGCCCGTCGTGGAGACCCCCTAGTGGCGCGTACCCGCGGGGGCGGGAGGCGGCAGGATTCAACCTGCCGCCTCCCGCGCAGATCAAGCTGAACGGGTCGTCAGGTGGGACACCGTCGCGTTTCCCCCGGCTCCTCAGAGGTTCAACACCTTTAGCACCTTTGACTTGGTTGCCACTTTCTACTGCATCAAGCCGTCTGCGGTCACATGCCGCGTGATATCACCGCGGCTGTGCTATGCCGTCATCAGCCACGGCCACACGGTCAAGCCCGCTCATGCGCAGCGATGGGCAGCGGCAGGCAACCTCACGCGCGGAAGCTGCTCCTCGGGTTGATCCTCTTCTGCTGTGGCTGAGTCAGCATTCCTCAGCGTCGTCTGAGCTCGCCGGTGGGCCAGCGCCGTCTTTGGGTCGCCTCACCCCACGAACGGCGCCGAGTCCGACCGGCCGTCGAGTGCGACTCGCGGCGCGGATCGACCGTTGGCGGCCAGGGCCCCGGCGATGATGTCGATCAGCTGCTCGCAATTGACGGGTTTGCGCAGGAACCGCACACCGGGCAGATCGACCTCCGCGTAGACCGCACTCATCAGCACGACCGGGATCGCATCGCCGCGGGCGCGGAGCCGGTGAACCAGGGCCGCGCCGTCGAGGCGCGGCATCTTCACATCCGACAGCACCAGGTCGATGCCGTGCTGCTCTATCTCCTCGAGGGCCTGTAGTCCGTCGACCGCCTGACGCACGGAATACCCCTCCTCCTCGAGGAGAATGGCCATCAGCTCGCGGATCACTGGTTCATCCTCGACGACGAGGACGGTGGGAATCAGGTCATCCGCATCGTCGCGGCGGACTGCGGGGTCGTGCATGATCTCGTCCTGCCCTGTCGCGAAGCGCCCGGGCTCCCGGGAGACCGCCCGGGCCTGGAAAAGCGGAGACCGGAAAGCGAGCGGGCACGCCGCTCAACGCGTTGCGGTCGCCGTCTCCATGCGCCTCGCAGAGGTCATGCCACCATCCCCACGCTCGACGGTCAACTCTGGGTGCGTCCAATAAGTCCTGATCACAGCACGAGGACCAGGCGCGCCGAGGCCGATCAACGCCAGGGTGCCGGCGAAGACGGATAGGAGCCGACCCAATGGAGAAGTCACGGCAAAACCTGGCTTTGCCGCGAGCGAAGAAGGTCGGCGTGCCGGCTGGGTTATGACTGCTGCTATCCCTTCCCCGATCCGATCGCGGATGCCCGGGCGAGTTGCCAGCGGGGTCGGCATTCATCGGCTCCTGGCTGGGCGCGTCCTAGGGGGTGGAATCGGGTCAGTACTGTCGTCCAGAGCTAAACCGGCCCTCTCCCGGGCACCACCATTGATCCACGACCACTCTGTCGCCACTGCCCGAGGTGTGAGCCAATGGACGCCGAACGCTTCGAGACTCTGCTTCGTTCCTTGTCCGCGTCGCCGTCCCGCCGGACTGCGCTGCGCCTGTTGGCTGGCTCCAGCCTCACCGGCCTCCTCAGCCTCGGCAGCCTGCCCGCCGACGCAAAAAGGAAGAAGAAGCGGAAAGGCACCTCGCCGACTGCCACGGTGCCGCCAACCAATGGTGGTACGGGGACCCCTCCCCCATGTACTGGCAGCTGCGAGGGCAAGATCTGTGGCGGGGATGGCTGCGGCGTCTCGTGCGGCACCTGCGACGGGGACGCAACGTGCACCGCCGAGGGCCAATGCTCGTGTGGCAGCGGCCGGTTCTATGGCTGTGACATAGATTTTACCGACGCATGCGGCTGCTGCGGTATGGAGGAGTAATTCACCTGCGGATTTGGCGGCGGTGGCTGCGACTGCTGCCCGCTCGGGTCACAACCATCGGGCCAGATTTGCTGTCCCGTCGGGCAACACTCGAATCCTTTCCACGAGTGCGAATAGCCTATTAGGAGCCCCGGCGGGTCAGCACAGGGGTCACCATGCCGATCCGCCGTGATGCCTCCGTACCGGAGTCCTGACCAATTGAGCGGGCGGTTCGTGGCCGCCAGTACGGGCACGAAAGAGCTCGGCTAGCGGCCGGTTGTTGTGGAGGAGTGGGGAGCCGCGTCGACCGAGCACCATTGTCGGCTGGGGAGATCTGCCCGGATCCCGCGTGAATCACAAGAGAAACGGTCCGATCCCCAGTACCGGTGCCATGAGCCACACCAGGTACCAGAAGAGGCCTTTCTCGAGAGTCCTGCCAGAGACGTGCTGTGCCTCTGGGGGAGGCAGCGTAACCACCCGCTTGCAGCCGGGGTAGTCGCCGTCCCAAGAGCACGATCCCCGGCGGGCGGCCATCACCGAGCGGAATGCATTCTGCCGAGAGCGGCCGTCCACCGGGGGATCGACGCCCGCCTGATCGACCAAACCCGAGAGGTCTGCTGTGAGCGGTCGCCGCTGCTGACCCAGCTCGTTCCAGTCGCAGCCGCGCCAGTTCGCATGCCGCGCTTCAAGCGGGCGCTGGTACGAGGATCACACCTCGGAGGGGTCGCCGGCCTTGATGGGTGCTCGGGGTCGTGGTGGCTCGTCCACGGTCGTTGGCTCGGTGCTGACGGGCACGCGCGCGCTCGTCGTAGAGGTGCGGGCACGCTGGCCGTAGCGCATCGGCGACATGCCAAAGACGCCGATGCTGGCAAACAGGAGCAGGACGCCGACGGCCTTGCCGAGCGGTCCGCCCAGGTCGGTGCTGATGAGGGCCAGGGCGGCCACGAACAAGAGACCGGCGGCGATCCACCAGAGACGCGGCGTTCCGAGAAACATCGTCTGGTCTCCTTCTCTCCATAACGGGACGGTGCCCGCAGTCGGCACGGTGTGCACCCCGTCTGGCATCCTCGCTGAGTCGAGCAGGATACGGCACCCGAACTCGCATGGTCGCTCGCTGGCTATCGGTGTCAATAGTGCACCCAACCAGGGAGCAATGCGATGCCCAGTTCCACCCGCGCCGACCAGAACGAACAGAGAAAGACGTCGCTGGTTAGCTCCGGGCCACGATGGCATCAGTCAGGTGCTGGTTGCGCTGCCGCTCCGGGGAGTCGGCGTGCTCTACCATGGACGACCGCCGCTGGGCGCGCGACACGCCGATGACCACCCACCAGGTCGCCCAGGGCAGTTCAATCGTCCGCATGTGGGGTCCGCGTTAGCTTGGGGCCGCTCGGCTCGGGCGATTGCTCGTTCGTGGGCTTGAACCGGGCCCTGCCGCGACCGTCATGGCGCCTCGCGCGCCTCGATGAGACTCTGCTTCATCCGCTCAACGCGCGCCCGACAGGAGAGCTTGGGCGCCGGGTGAGGCCGGCCCGAGGCTTCCCGATGGGCGGCAGGCTCACCGGGTGCCTCCCGAGGACTCGGCAGATGCCTGAGTTTGCCGGCCGGTCGTCTGCTCTTCCAGTCGCGATGTGAGGGCGTCGTGCTTCGTGCTCAGCGCCTCGTACTGCTGCTTGAGCGCCGCCAGCTCCTCGTCTGTCTCATCCTCGGCCCGGATCATGGCGTTGTCGGCATCGTGCATTGCCCGGATTAGCTCATCGAGCTTGAGGTGCATGGCCAGGGCATCGCGGTTCTGGGTGTTCTGGATCAGAAAGACCATCAGGAAGGTGACGATGGTCGTCCCGGTGTTGATGTAGAGCTGCCACGTTTCCGAGAAGCCGAAGATCGGACCGGTCACCGCCCAGACGAGAATGAGCGCGAGCGCGGCCAGGAACGTGACGTAGTGGCCGGCGAACGCGGAGGCGCGGGTGGCGAAGTGGGCAAACCAGCGGCCCAAAACCTTCTCCTTTCGCTGTGCGCGGGCGAAATCACTGTACACCCCGGGAGCAGGTTTTCAAGAGCCCCGATGATTTCCCTCCGAAGCAGCCCACGGACTACCGGCCGTGGCACGCCTTGTGCGCTATCGATCCCAGCCCCATTACGACCACGCCGCACGATGGCGTGCAATGTCAGGGCCGCGACGAAGGGAGAAACACCAGGATGAGCAGTTCAAGTTACGCCAATCAAATCAGCGTTGGCGACGAGGTTTACGGTAGCGATGGCGACAAGGTCGGGACTGTCGCCGAGGTCCAATCGGGCTACATCGTGGTGGAGAAGGGCTTCTTCTTCCCCACCGACTACTACATCCCTACCAGCGCCATCGCCAGTGCGAGCGCCGGTCAGGTCTCTCTGAATGTGGCCAAGGACGCTGCGCTCAATAGCGGCTGGGACACGGTGCCCGAGGTCGTGCCGACGGGCA
>WUUC01010404.1_pt1 | contig 10145 bp, 8 predicted proteins | sample 6278441 | NCBI WGS metagenome assembly WUUC01 (sample SAMN13675441, study PRJNA597444) | soil metagenome | isolation source: soil | place: USA: Washington | collected 2017-10 | reverse complement strand
CGAGGACTAGGAGGAGATGAACTAGCAAGATCCATCTGGGGAAAGCTAGTAGGGTATAACAGAAGAGTAGAGATCGAGAGTATGATAGCGAGATGGAAGGGGCTTTATGGAGGAGACCTGAAGAGCCGAACAGAGGAAAGGATTATCAAAGAAGTGAAAATCAAAGCCATGATGATCAACGAAATGATTATCAGAGAAAGAGTCGCATGAAAAAAGACTATACAGAGAAGGGCACTTCAGTAGAATTTAAAGGGTTATGCAACACGCCTGGAGAGGTCTTAAGATTTTCTTCAAAAGAGGCTCGCTTATATAATAATGAAATTACAAAAATAACAATTACATCTATAAAATAGGTGCCCGTGTTACCGGAATCGCAGCGGGTTATTTTTTCTCTAAGGTGATAGATTATCCCGTTCGGCCTTTAGCTATCATGGAGATGATTTTTCCTTCTACTATAGGATTATGTCTAGGTATTATAATGACCTCTGACTCAATATCCTCTGCCATGGGTAAAAGATAATTTTAAGATTGGTTTTCAGAGGGGCTCTAAGGCATAATTTCTTGCTATGCAAGAAAAAAAATTTAAAATTTCCACTTTAGGATGTCGGACAAACCAATATGAATCTGAGGCCTATGCGACTCAGCTCCGGACTTTGGGCTATCGAGAGGCAGGAGAAGAGGAAAAGGCCGACATCTGTATTGTGAATACTTGTACGGTCACAGAATCTGCGGATAGCAACAGCCGGCACCAAATCCGTCAGCTCCATCGTCACAATCCAGAGGCTTCTCTGGTGGTCACTGGGTGTCTGGCAGAGCGTCTTCCGGAAGAGCTGAAAGCAATTCCCGGTGTGACCCATTTAGTCCCTAACAAAGAGAAAGAAAATCTTCTAGCAGTTATTTTTCCTGAAGAGAAACTTCCAGAATTCAAGATTGATCAATTTTCAGCTCACACGAGAGCTTTTGTTAAAGTTCAAGATGGCTGTGACTCGTATTGTACTTACTGCATTATTCCGTATGTCCGAGGAAGATCTCGGTCCAAGCCTTTGGAAGATATTCTAGAAGAAGTGTGTGGCCTAGTTAAAAATGGTTATCAAGAAGTTGTTCTCACTGGGATCAATATTGGAGATTATGTCGGGCCTAATGGGGAGAAGCTAGCCGACCTGGTCAGAGCAGTGGATCAAGTGGAAGGAGTGAATAGAATCCGCATTTCTTCGATTGATCCAGATGAAGTCAATGACAATTTAATGGATGCTGTTTTGAACGGGAAAAAAACGTGTCATTCTTTTCATATTGTCTTGCAGGCAGGCTCAAATGTTATCTTGAAAAGGATGAACCGTAAATACACCAAACAGATTTTTCTTGAGACGATCCATCGTTTGAAAAATACAGCGCCCCACTTTACATTTACAACCGATGTAATTGTTGGATTTCCAGGGGAGACTGAAGTAGATTTTGAAGAGACTTTGGAGATCATGAGAGAAGTTAAGTTTGCTAAAGTCCATATGTTTCCTTATAGTCCTAGGGCAAGAACGCGTGCGGCGACATATCCCAACCAAGTTCCTCCTGCTATCATGAACGAAAGAAAACAGATTGTTCTCCGAGAGTCTGAAAGATTGGCGTTTGAGCTAAGAGATGCCTATGTTGGAAAAAAAATGAAAGTTCTTATCGAAGATGAAAAAGAAGGTTTTGGACATACTGAGAATTTTCTTCCTATCCTCTGCAAGTTTCCAGTGAAGCGAAATACCATTGTTGAAGTCGAGTGCATCAAAAACATGCCGGAAGGCCTAATTGGGAAAATATGAAGATCAGTATTGCTGAGCGTTTAAAGCCTTTTTCGCATGTACCGGGAGCTTCCTGTGTTATTCCTTGGAGCTCTTACAAGGTGCAGGCTTTTCCTGCTTTGCTGATCTTTGAAAATTTGACTGATTTTCAAAAACACGAATATCGTTTGAGCTGGAAAGGTCCCGTTTTAGATTTCACCTTGGAATTAGATCTCGAAAAGGGCGTTGTCTGGGTCTATGGACGTACCATGGAAGGATACCGGCGTATCTGTATCGAAATGACAGATGATGGGGTCTCTATTGACAAGAAACTGATGATTCCTGGAACTAAAGTCAACCCACACTCTTTAGAAAGATTATCCTTGGGAGTTAGCAAAGCACTCGATTGGGAACTGGTCTCTCGGCGTCATGAAATGGTAGAGATTTTTCCGATTTGGTTCCGGCTGGGACAGATGGTTCTGAAAACCGGTACAGCTAAAGTTGGTACAGCAGCTCTTTTGCAAGAGTGTGAAAAGAGTGAAGTTGCAGATATCTATCTAAAATTATTTCTCGCAGGTTTTGAAGGGATCTTATGTCCGCGGCTTTCTGATACTGATCATCAAGGGATTGTAACTGAGGGCCATTTTTCAGAATCTCCGCTGATAGTTCTGACCGAAGGTGCAAGATATATCCGGTCGCTCTTTTTCAAAGAGACAGCCGAAAGCTGGAGTTTTCTACCATGCCTTTCGCCCGAGTTTCATGCAGGCCGTTTTTTACAGTTGGAAACTAAAATTGGTGATAAAATCGATTTTGAGTGGTCTAAAAAACTTTTACAGAAAGTCATCATCCACTCTGCAAGTGAGCGTGAAATTTTAATTTGCCTGCCAAAACCTTTAAAGTCTTGCCGTTTGCGGACTTCTCTGAAGGGAAAAGGAAGCCGTCACTCTATGGAAAAACCTTTAATATTAGCCTCGCGTCAAGCACTTTTTCTAGACCGTTTTGAGAAATAGAGCCAATCCAGGTATAATAGTCTGATGACGACCGGAATCAAGTTCTCAGAGCAAATATCCCGCAAAACTAAATGGGCTTTATTCTTCACGGGCCTGCTCAATGAGCCCTTGGTGGGTTTGATTTCGATCTTACCTTATATCTTGCGCAAAGATTTGCATGCCAGTGCATTTCAAATTTCTATTTTCACAATGCTCAAGCCGGTCGTGGCCTTGTTCTCGTTTTATTGGGGAGCGACACTCTGGAGAAATCGAAATCGGCTTCGGTCGAATTGGATGGTCTCAAGATTTTTAGCCAGTCTCCCTTTTCTGATTTTTCCTTTCGTGCAAAATATTTGGCTTTTCATCATAGGAGCTGCTTTATTCCAGTGTTTTCAACGGGGCGGCATGCCAGCGCAAATGGAAATTTTAAAACAAAATGTTCCTTCCGGTACACGTGAAAGTTTTTTTTCTTGGAGCTCGGCTATTAATTGTTTGGGAGGTGTCTTGATTGGAATCTTTCTTAGTTTTTGGATCAATGGCCAAGACTGGAGGATGTTATTCTTAATGTGTGCAGCTTTTGGTCTGCTCGCTCTGATCATGCAGGCGCGGGTTCCGATCGATAGTTTTCAAGTCAAAGAAGAGCCTTCGAAAAAGAACCCTTTGATCACTCCCTGGAAAGACAGCTGGAGCCTGCTGCGCCAGCGGTCCGATTTTGCACGTTTTCAACTCGGTTTTATGATGGGTGGCATTGGATTAATGCTGATCATGCCGGCGCTAGTCTTATATTCAGCGGATGATCTGGCCATTAGCCATGTTGATATGACAATGAGCCGTTTTGTTTGGATGGGCGTAGGGTTTATGATCGCGACCTCTTTCTGGAGAAAAAGAATTGCCTTACAAGGTATCTATCGTTTAACCGCGCTTGTCTGTCTTCTTTTTGCTCTTTCGGCTCTCTGTTGGATATTAGCAGGAGTTGGGATCGTCTGGTTTTTTATCGCATTTTTCTTGTACGGCGTCGCTCAAGCCGGCAGCCATTTAATCTGGCATTTATCGGGACCGCTTTTTGCCGGCAATGGTGATAGCAGTCTCTTTTCAACTGTAAATATTTTGACAGTCGGCCTCCGAGGACTTATAGTGCCCTTTATGGCGAGTCTTTTGTGCGATTGGATCGGACCTCTCCCCGTTATAGCAATGGGCCTGGTGTGGTGTCTAGCAGGTGGGGTTTACCTTTTTGTACAGAAGGATGTCAAAGAGACAGGACATGCTGCAAACACGGCTATTTGATTTACATAATCCCCATGCTATTTTAGGGCCGCACGATAAAGTTGTTCGACTTTGGCGTCCGGGCGCATCTTCCTGCCATCTGGAGGTCAAAGGTAAAATTGTTGAGGCTAAAAGGATTGATCCTGCTGGATTATTTGAAGCTTTGGTTCCTGCAAAAACAGGGCCTCTTGATTATAAGATTTATCACTCCAGCGGCAAGCTTTTTCATGATCCGTATGCTTTTTTACCCACCTTTGGAGAGATCGATGCCCATCTGTTCAATAAGGGGACGCACTATAAGATCTTCAATGTTCTTGGAGGCCGGCTTGTCCAATATGAAGGTGTTGCAGGTGCAAAATTTGCCGTTTGGGCCCCGAATGCTTCTTCCGTTTCCCTGGTAGGAGATTTCAATCTTTGGGATGGACGCGCCCATCCAATGAGATCGATGGGAGCCTCCGGAGTATGGGAGCTTTTTGTCCCTGGTCTTGAACAAGGCCACCATTATAAGTTTGAAATAAGAACACAAGACGGCACAAGACTTCTTAAGTCTGATCCGTACGCTTACTACAGTGAAGTCCGCCCCAAAACTGCCTCTCGCTTATTTGATATCGACCATTTTGCTTGGACCGATGAGGAGTGGATCCAAAAAAGAGGCGGTTTAAACCGGCCTTTGAACATCTACGAAGTCCATCTAGGGTCTTGGAAAAAAGATCTTAGCTATCGTCAGTTGGCCCATGAGCTGGCCGCATATTGCAAGGATATGGGTTTTAGCCACGTCGAACTGATGCCGATCTGCGAGCATCCTCTTGATGAATCGTGGGGTTATCAAGTCAGCGGCTATTACGCCGCGACCAGTCGTTTTGGTACACCTGAAGATTTTCAGTACTTCGTCAATCATCTCCATCAAGAGGGGATTGGAGTGATCATCGACTGGGTCGCAGCTCACTTTCCTTCAGATGATTTTTCTCTCGCCCGCTTTGATGGAACTGCACTTTATGAGCATGAAGATCCCAGGAAAGGATTTCATCCTCATTGGAACACATATATTTTTAATTACGGCCGTCATGAAGTCTCGAATTTCCTCCTTGCTAATGCTATCTTCTGGCTGGAAAAAATGCATGTTGATGGACTGCGGGTGGATGCCGTTGCTTCGATGCTCTATCTTGATTACGGAAGAGCTCCCGGCGAATGGATTCCCAATGAGCAGGGCGGAAAAGAAAATCTACAGGCCATCGAATTTATCAAGCACATGAACTCTATTGTCCATCATTTATATCCCCATGCTCTCATATGTGCGGAAGAGTCGACTTCTTTTTCAGGCGTTTCCCATCCGTTGCAGTGGCATGGCTTAGGGTTTGATCTAAAATGGAACATGGGTTGGATGAACGATACTCTCCGGTATTTTCATCGGGATCCGTTCTTTCGCCGGCACCACCAAAATGATGTGACCTTTGGACTGATCTATGCTTTTTCGGAGAGGTTCATCTTAATCCTTTCCCATGATGAAGTTGTGCATGGAAAAGCCAGCTTGATCTCTAAAATGCCTGGGGACGATTGGCAAAAATTCGCCAGCGTCCGGCTTTTCTACAGCTATATGCTATGTCATCCTGGTAAAAAACTGCTATTTATGGGAGCGGAATTAGGCCAATGGCTCGAATGGAATTGCAAAGACGAAATCGCCTGGTCACTTTTACAATATAGCCGGCATCAGCAGCTTCAGGCGTCTTTCCGCGCTTTAAATCATTTTTACCAGGGCCATCCTGCTTTATGGGAGAAAGATTTTGAAAGCAGTGGCTTTGAATGGATTGACTTCCATGATGAACAAAATTCCGTAATCAGCTATCTCCGAAAAGGAGTTCATCAAACCCTGGTCTGTGTCCACAACTTTACTCCTAATTATTTTTCGAGTTATTTCATTCGGCTTTCCCATGTCCGCTCTATTAAGGAAGTGATGAATACCGATAGAGAAGAATTTGGCGGATCGGGCAAAATTAATCCTACAATTGAAAAAATGCACGATGGCTTTAATATCCAGCTTACTCCTCTTGCGACAATGATTTTTGAGGTCACTTTCGATGACAAAAAATGAGTATGATCAACTGGTTGAAGAGATCCGCAAGCACGACCGGCTCTACTATGTCGAGAACAAACCAGTTATCTCCGATTATGAATATGACTTTCTGCTGAAAAAACTCGAGAAGATGGAAGCTGACCATCCCGAATGGATCACCGACACTTCTCCAACTCAACGTGTCAAAGATCCCTTATCCAAGGGTTTCAAACAAGCATTCCATGCTGTGCCGATGCTTTCCCTAGACAATACCTATAACCAAGAAGAATTAGAAGACTTCATCAAGCGTGTCCACAAGCTGTTAGGAAAATCTCATGTTCCTCTTTGTGCTGAATTGAAAGTGGATGGTGTTGCTGTCTCTGTCCGTTATGAAAAAGGCGTCTATACCCGTGCACTCACTCGCGGTGATGGAAAAAAAGGAGACGACATCACCTCTAATATGCGTACGATCCATTCGGTTCCTCTTGAGCTCACAGGCTCACATATCCCAGATGTTTTGGAAGTGCGCGGGGAAGTCTACATGCCGCATAAAAAATTTCAAGCTCAGAATAAGCGGAAAGAAGAAATTGGAGAAGAGCTCTGGGCCAATCCTCGCAATGCCGCTGCCGGTTCTTTAAAACTTTTAGATCCTCTTGAAGTCTCTCAGCGCGGCCTTGCGGCTGTCTTTTACGGTATGGCAGAGAGCGACCATCCTTTAATTCAAAGTCAGTATGAAGTGCATGAGTTTCTCAAAAAACTGGGGCTGCCTGTCTTTGATCAAGATCACCGGACTGTTTGTGAAACTATCGATGAAATCATGAAGTTCGCGCATAAAATCGAGAAAGAACGAGATACATTTCCTTTTGATATCGATGGTATTGTCCTTAAGGTCGATCACATTAAATATTGGTCCCTTTTAGGAACCACTGGCAAAAGTCCCCGCTGGGCTGTGGCTTATAAGTTTGCTCCCGAACAAGCAACCACACATATTCGAGAAATTACAGTTCAAGTCGGCCGCACGGGTGTTTTGACGCCAGTGGCTGAACTCGAGCCGGTCTTTCTTGCCGGCAGTACGATTGCCCGTGCAACACTGCACAATGAAGAAGAAGTCGCCCGTAAAGACATCCGAGAAGGGGACTGGGCTGTCATTGCTAAGGGCGGTGATGTCATTCCTCAAGTACTAGAAGTCGATCTCAAAAGAAGACCTGACCATTCCAAGCCATGGAAAATGCCGAACCATTGTCCTATCTGCGGCACCCCTGTTGTCAGAACAGAAGGAGAAGTCGCTGTCCGCTGTCCCAATTCCAAAGGATGCGAAGAACAAGTTATCCGCCGTATGGCCTATTTTGCTAGCAAAGATGCCATGGACATTGACCATATGGGTGAAAAAGTCGTCGAGCAGCTCGTTCAAAAAAAATTAATTAAGCACATTTCCGATATTTATAAACTCAATGCAGAAGATCTTGCGCAGCTCGAAGGGTTTAAAGAAAAATCGATCCATAATCTTTTGACGAGCATTGACAAGTCGAGACATGTTTCACTTGCCCGTTTCATTTTGGCGCTGAGTATCCGCTATATAGGGGAAGAGACCGCGGAGATTCTATCCCAGGAAGCAGGCTCTATCCATAAACTTGCTGAGATGTCTGAAGAAGATCTTCTAAAAATTGATGGAATTGGAGACAAGATGGCAGTAGCCATTGTGGCTTATTTCAAAGACCATAATAATCTCAAAGAGATCAAGCTTCTTTTAGAAAACGGCGTCCAACCCCAATCTTCTAAAAAAATCACCCGGACCGATCATACTTTTTCTGGAAAGACGTTTGTTCTGACAGGCGCTCTTCAAAAATATTCACGCGATCAAGCTGAAGAGCTCATCAAAGAACGCGGGGGGAAAGTCACTGGCTCTATCAGCAAGAAGACTGATTTTGTGCTCGTCGGCGAAGACGCTGGCTCTAAGCTTGAAAAAGCTAAAGAGTTGCACATTCACATCCTGTCAGAAGAGCAGTTTGAAGAAATGCTCTAAAAGCGACCTGCGCTTGCTCATTTCGCTCCTTTGCAACTAGCTTCTAAAAAAGTGCGTTATAAACCATCAAAAATCATAACTTGAAATGATTTATAAGATGGTTTTTTTTCCTTACTAAGAAAAAAATATCATCATTTTCTATAGAGGAATTTTCAATTTCTAAAAAAAATATTAATTCAAAAATTGATTAGAAAATGCTCCTTCATTAGTATGAGAAAAATCTTTCAGTAACAAAGGAGCTCGAGGGATTATGATTCAGAAAATTATGAAATGCGGCCTCATTGGAGGCTTTATACTTTTTGTTTGGGGAGCAGTCTCTTGGACCGTTTTACCATGGCAAAAAGCTCAAATAAACAGTTTCGCGGATGAAAAAGAAGTTCAATCAGCGATTAGCAACAATATCACCGGCAGCGGTCTTTACCTACTACCGAACTTAAATCGTTATGCTAACAAATCTGATCAACTTTCTGCTGCAAAAGACAGAATGAGTGAAGGTCCTTTTGCCACAGTCGTTGTGATGGCCAATGGAAGAAGCCCAAGCATGGTTGGCAATGCTATTTGCACTTTGATAGTGAAAATCATCTCAGCTTGTTTAGTGACATGGCTTTTGCTGAAAACCACAAATCCGTTGGAATTCACTAAGTCAGTTAAGTTCATCCTTGTCGTAGGTATTTTAATTGCGCTTTCAGCAACACTTCCTTACGTGATTTGGTTTGGATATCCAGGGTCTTTTGCGATGGCATCCCTGATTGAGATCGTCTTCGGATGGTTCTTTGCAAGTCTAGCTATTGCTAAGATATTAGTAAAAGTAAATCATCATCGTAAAGCTTAAGAAGTGTTTTTCTATAAGACTGTAAGGCTGAAGGAGTTCTCCTTCAGCCTTTTTAATTGTAATAAATTCAATATAAGCTTATATTAATAACTAATGTTAAGGGGATTAAAAAATGAGTATTCAACCTGTCGGGCATTCCCCTATTTCTACCCATCCAATAACCGCCTCAGGGGAAAAAGCTAAACTTTCATTAAATCACTCCAGCAGCCTACATTCTTTAGAGCCATCTAAAAATACGCTATGGAATAGAGTCGTGAATGGGCTAGCTATATTCTGGAAATGTCTTTGCCATTATACTTTCTTAGGCCGGTTTTTTCCATGTAAAAAAATTGAAGGAAAGATTAGCATTGCTTCACGGTCGACAGGCCTTCTGGGAAGGGATGGACAATATTCATTTGGAAAAACCATTCAGCTGAAAAATGGAAATTTTCTACAGGTAAATCCACAGGACTTTACTTGCTTAGTCAACATCACGATTAAAGAGAAGACAATCTGTACAAATCTTCCTTCATCCCTCTTTCAACAAGCAAGGGAAGGTAATCAGATCTTTTATACCAGAGACGGAAAGAATTATTGTTTGGAATTATCTCCTTGTATTAATCCCGACGGAATGGAAGTCTCTTTTGATGCATGTTTAAAAGAACTCGAAAGCGATTTTAAGGTCGATTCTATCGAGTTCCTTTATACGAATGATGTGCCCGAGGATTATTTCCACTGGACCCCTGGAATATTTCCTATCTTTCTTTCTCCACAGACAAAGCGTATTGAAGTAGGAAAACAAGGCGTTAAAACTTTAGCCTTTGAAGAACTAAAGAATTTTGGCTGCTATTCTCGTAGTATAGCTGTTTTTGCCTATTCCTATACAGAAAATAATATTCACTACGAATTGGTTGTTTGTGGCCGGCCTCATATTGATCTCTTGATCGATCGAAAGTATCTCTATGTTTATATCTGGGGGTCAAAACTTGACGAAAGCTTGGAGCTGCATGATGTTAACTCAGAAATGTTTTACAATGCTTTTTGGAAGATGGTAATCCAGGTGGATGAAAAAAGAATTAACAAAGAATTAGTTTCAGCTTTTCTAAATACTACAGGAATTTTAATGATTGATATTCCTCTTCTTTCTATCCCAGGGCTCCCTGAGCTAAGTTCAGCCTGTTATACTGCTCCCTATTAAAGAAAAAGCTTGGTGTAGGAGTATAATAGACCAAAACCAAGGAGCATTATG
>WUUC01185189.1_pt1 | contig 10146 bp, 9 predicted proteins | sample 6278441 | NCBI WGS metagenome assembly WUUC01 (sample SAMN13675441, study PRJNA597444) | soil metagenome | isolation source: soil | place: USA: Washington | collected 2017-10 | reverse complement strand
TCGAACCAGCACATCCTTGCGAACGCTGCCACCTGAAGACAGTGCGTCTACCAATTTCGCCACCCGGGCTTTAATTCAATAAAAGAACTTCTCTTTTGGGGCTGCAAATATAAGGAATGAATTTTTTTCTTTAAACAGAAACATTGAAATCCCGTAGCGCTTCGTTCAGACTCGTTTTAAGATCCGTACTGGGCTTCCGCTGACCGATGATCAGGGCACAGCCTACACCATATTCGCCGGCCGGAAATTTTTTTGTGTAGGAGCCGGGGATCACTACACTTCTTGCCGGAATCCGACCTTTCATCTCAATGGGTTCAGCACCGCTTACGTCGATGATCTTGGTCGATTGGGTTAACACGACATTAGCTCCCAGCACAGCCTCTTTTTCAACCATTACACCCTCCACTACAATACAACGGCTACCAATGAAACAACCATCCTCAATGATAACAGGGGTTGCCTGCAGTGGTTCCAATACACCACCAATACCAACGCCGCCGCTTAGATGCACCCCTTTGCCGATCTGGGCACAACTGCCCACGGTAGCCCAGGTATCCACCATAGATCCCTCGTCAACATATGCACCAATATTTACATAAGATGGCATCAGTACTACATTTTTTGCAACGTAAGCTCCATACCTCGCCACAGCATGCGGTACTGCACGAACGCCTAAATCTTTATAGTTTTTTTTCAGCAGCATTTTATCATAAAATTCAAACGGCTCCATCGTCCAGGTTTGCATTTGCTGAATACCAAAGTACATGAGTATCGCCTGTTTTACCCATTCATTAACCACCCACCCTGTTTCCGTTGGCGACGCAACCCGTAATCTTCCTTTGTCCACTTCTTCTATTACGGTCCTTACAGTATCAGTATAATTGTTGTCTTTTAAGAGTTCCCTGTTGCTCCAGGCTTCCTGTATAAGTTCCTTCATTGCGCTATGAGGTTTTTTTGCGAAAATAAGCTAATGAAAAGATTTGCAAATTGTAAATCTGCAGTTGTTGACAGGGCAGGAATTTATGTCGCATCCTGTAGCTCTCGGCACAGCTTAGTACATTTGTACATTATGAATATAGGGTTTGATGCAAAAAGAGCTTTTCACAATAGCACAGGACTTGGGCACTACAGCCGTACACTGATCCGGTTATTGGCGGAGTATTATCCTGAGCACCATTATTATCTATTCAATCCGAAACGATCTGCCAGGTATAATTTGCAGGACATCAACATGCAAGAAATATTACCGGCAGGTTTTCCGGGCAAAATGTTTACGTCTGCGTGGCGAAGCAGTTGGATAAAAAAGGACCTGCTTCGTAAAAAGATCGATGTATATCACGGGTTGAGCCATGAAATTCCTATCCGCATTAAAAAAACGGGAATTAAATCAGTAGTCACCATACATGACCTGATACCCGAACGTTACCCGGAACAGTACAGCGCTATCGATGTAAAAATTTACAGGAAGAAATTCATTTATGCCTGCCGGCAAGCCGATAAAATAATTGCCATCAGCGAACAAACACGCCAGGATATTATCGACTTCTACAAGATACCGCACGAAAAAATTGAAATATGCTACCAAAGCTGTTCTCCGGATTTTAGTATCACAGCAAACGAAGATGAGAAACTGCGAATAAAAAAAAAATACGATCTGCCCGGTAAATTTTTTCTTTCGGTCGGTTCTATTGTGGAAAGAAAAAATCTGTTGAATGTCTGTAAAGCTTTTTTCCTGCTGAGACAGGATATCGACGTTCCATTGGTGGTAATAGGTGACGGCGGAAAATATAAGCAACAGGTGAAAGATTTTATTCTGCAACACGACCTGGAGAAAAAGATCATTTTTTTATCAGAACATAAAAAAAACGGGAAGAATGCCGATTTCTTATCAACGCCTGACCTTGCAGTTATCTACCAAATGGCTATCGCCTTGCTGTATCCTTCTTTTTTTGAGGGGTTTGGCATTCCGGTGCTGGAAGCTTTATGGAGCCGGCTTCCTGTTATTACTTCCAACGTTTCCTGCTTACCGGAAACAGGTGGCCCCGGCGCATACTATGTAGATCCAAACAGTGCAACGGAGATCGCGGAGGGAATTAAAAAGATCTGCTCGGACAACGAACTTATTGCAATGATGAAAGAAAAAGGTATCCGGCATGCGCAGAAATTTGCTCCGCAAACCTGTGCCGCTTCAGTGATGGATGTGTACAAACGTTTAATGGCTGAATGAGAATAGCTAAGTAAGCATTGAAACAAATGAAGAGCCGCGGAATTGGAATTTGTAACTTCCTCATTGCGATTCCTTTTAAATATGGATTTTGAAAACGACATACAAAATTGCTTAACCGTATTAAAAAACGGTGGTACGATTCTTTATCCGACCGATACGATCTGGGGAATCGGGTGTGACGCAACTAATAAAAAAGCGGTAGAAAGGATTTACCAATTAAAGAAAAGATCCGATGAAAAAGCGCTGATTGTACTGGTAGCGGAGGAAAGGGATGTGCTGAGATATGTGGCCACTATTAACCTTGCTGTGTTTGATTACCTGAAACAGAATCAAAAGCCCACAACAGTGGTTTATGATGGCGCTATCGGACTCGCAGAAAATCTTGTTGGCAAAGATGGCAGCGTAGCCATTCGAATCTCTAACGATGTATTTTGTAAACATCTTATCAAACGGTTTCAGAAGCCAATTGTTTCTACGTCTGCGAATATGTCTGGTCAGCCGGCAGCAAAGCTATTTCCTGATATTACCGGCGAAATAAAAGATGCTGTTGATTACATTGTAAAATACCGGCAGAATGATAAAACCCTTGCCGGTCCATCTTCGGTTATTAAATGGAATAACGGCGCTGTTACAATACTCAGGTCCTGACATCTGCGGGATATGAGAATCTTGTCTCAATATTTTACTGATCAGCCTGGTTGCGCATCGCGTAATAAATGTAGTCAGTCTGGTTCGTAGTTCGTACTCGCATATCTTTGCAGGCTCATGGAAATTAAGTGTACCGAAAAAGAATTATTGGTCTTAAACAAAATAGCACGTGCTGCGGAAGAACTGGCGGTGGAAACTTATTTAATCGGAGGTTTCGTACGGGATAAAATATTAGAGCGGTCAACAAAAGATGCAGATATCGTTTGTGTAGGCGATGGCATTGCACTGGCGGAAGCAACGGCCCGGTATTTTAATCCTGTACCCCAGGTGAATTATTTTAAAAACTTTGGCACAGCGCATATAAAAGTTAATCTCTCCAATAATAATGATACTTCCCAGGTCTCCATGGGGGGAGATCCGATAGCTATCGGATTGGAAGAGGCCGGAACTGCTTTCGATATCGAATTTGTCGGCGCCAGGAAAGAAAGCTATCGCTTTGATTCCCGCAAACCAGCGGTATTACCGGGAACGATAGCAGACGATCAGCTTCGCCGTGATTTTACAATTAATGCCCTGGCGATAAGTTTAAACAATGGTGATTTTGGAAAATTGATCGATCCCTTCGATGGCATCAATGACCTTAAAAATAAGATCATTAAAACACCGCTGGATCCGGCGCAAACATTCAGCGATGATCCGTTGCGGATGATGCGGGGCATTCGTTTTGCTACGCAATTGAATTTTTTTATCGAGGAGAAAACACTGCAGGCAATAAGCGACAATGCGGAAAGAATTAAGATCATCTCACAGGAACGGATCACCGATGAACTGAATAAGATCGTCTCATCCCCCAAACCTTCGATCGGTTTTGACCTTTTGTACAAAACAGGGTTGTTAGAAATTATTTTTCCACAAATGGTAGAGCTGGCAGGTGCCGAATATAAAGATGGCCATGGGCATAAAGACAATTTTTATCATACACTGCAGGTGCTTGATAACATCGCGGTCAATACAAGTGATCCCTGGTTACGATGGGCTGCTATATTGCACGATATTGCTAAACCCGCTACCAAACGCTTTGAAGAAGGGCACGGATGGACCTTTCACGGGCACGAGGTAGTAGGGGGCAGAATGGTGCCGAAGATATTTACCCGGCTTAAACTGCCATTGGGTGAAAAAATGAGGTTTGTACGAAAGCTGGTGGAGTTGCATTTGCGTCCTATTAGTTTGACAAAAGAGAATATCACTGATTCAGCGATACGTCGTTTGTTATTCGACGCCGGCGATGACTTTGATTCACTGATGTTGCTTTGCGATGCGGATATTACATCGAAGAACAAGCAAAAGGTAAAACGATATTTGGAGAATTTTCAGCTGGTGAGGCAGCGGTGCAAAGAAGTAGAGGAAAAGGATCATTTACGCAGTTGGCAGCCACCGGTCACCGGCAAACAGATAATGGAAATATTTGGATTGCCGGCATCCAGGCCAGTAGGTATTTTAAAAAATGCGTTGAAAGATGCGATCCTTGACGGAATAATTCCTAACACGTATGAGGATGCATACACGTACCTTATTGAAAAAGGAAAGGAAATGGATTTAAAAACAAAGAATTCGTAAATTCGCAATATGGCTATTTTAAAATTCAGGATATATTTCGAGGAAGATGAAAGTGTATACCGTGATGTCGTTATCCGGCACACGCAGACTTTTTATGATCTTCATGAAACCATATTGAAAGGTTATGAATTTGACAATAAACATAAGGCTACTTTCTTTCGCAGCAATGACCACTGGCAGCGTGGCCGCGAAATAAGTCTTGAAAAGTATGATAAGGAATACCGGGCTGAACCGCTGCTGATGAAAGAAACCAGTATCGGCTCAGAGATTAAAGATCCCAACCAAAAATTTATCTTTTGGTATGATTTTAATAAGAACTGGACATTTCTTGTTGAATTAATAAACGTAACGAAAGAAGAAAGTTCCAGGATCAGTTATCCTTCCACTGTTCGTGCCGAAGGAATAGCGCCAAGTCAATATGGCACCAAGGGCTTGCTCGGTGAAAAGTTTGCCGACGTAGAAGAGAAATATGACCTCACCCAGGGAGTGGATGGATTTGGCGAGAAAGATGAGGACGGAGAAGATCTTGGCACTACTACCACGGAAGACACGACAGAGGAAAGCGAAGAAGTTTAAAAATGCTGAGTGTATTAGTTTTTCAAACGATTATGTTCAATATTCATTGATAGTGATGATTTATCTCCGGGAATTGAACATTGAACATTGAACATTGCATATTGAATATTATTTGCTACTATCTCCCAACAAAACAGTTATCATCATTACAGGCCCTACAGCGGCCGGAAAGACGGCTGTAGCGATCAATATTGCTAAACATTTTCAGACCGAAATTATTTCTGCTGACAGTCGTCAATGTTTCCGGGAAATGAACATTGGCGTTGCTCGTCCGTCCGAAGAGGAACTTCGGGCGGTGCCGCATCATTTCATCGCATCGCATAGTGTACATGAAGAAGTAACGGCCGTTACATTTGAGCGGTACGCTTTGCAAAAGACAGAAGAATTGTTTCAACAACATGATACTGTTATTATGACCGGCGGCACCGGGCTTTATATCAAGGCGTTTTGCGAGGGTCTTGACGATATACCGGAAGTGCCGCAAACGGTAAGAGATAAGATCAATACGAGCTATGAACGCGAAGGCCTGAACTGGTTACAGATGGAGGTCCGGGAAAAAGACCCCGGGTTTTACAACGAAGGAGAAATACAAAATCCGCAAAGGATGCTGCGGGCATTGGAAGTGATAGAAACGACCGGTAAGTCTATTCTCTATTTTAGAAAAGGTAAAAAAGCAACAAGAGATTTCACCATAAAAAAAATGGGGCTTGAATTACCCAGGGAAGAATTAAGGCTGCGCATTGATAACCGCGTCGACCAGATGTTAGCCGCAGGTTTATTAGAAGAAGTTAAAAGTTTATTGCCATATCAACACCTGAATGCATTGCAAACGGTCGGCTATTCCGAATTGTTTGACTATTTCACGCATAAGAAAACACTGGAGAAAGCATTGGAAGAAATAAAATCACATACGCGGCAATACGCCAAACGCCAGCTTACCTGGTTTAAAAAAGACAAGGAGATCAAATGGTTTTCGCCCAATAACATGGAGATAACAGGGATGCTGAAAAAAATATGATCCGGGGTAGGCGTAGTTTATTTGATAAACGGTATTATTTTTTTACAAGTTTTAACAGGTTCTTTCCTCTATAAAAAGTTATATTTGCGACTCTTATTCAATGCTGGACTAACTACCTCATCCATACCGGCATATATTTTAAAATTCATTGGCAGGCAAATTGTGGAGCTATTAGCTAATAGCGCCGTTTTTACTATTTTAAACACGCAGCATGAAATCATTTTTAATCGTTCTTCTTTCTAATGTTTGTTTTTTATCCCTTAATGCACAAATAGAAAGAGAGCAACAACCGGCATCTGATATTCCCGCTTTGCAAATACAATCAAACAGGCTTTACGGAAAATTAGTGGATGAAAAAACCGGCAAGCCTGTTGAAGCTGCTTCTGTACAACTTTTTTTTGCCGATAACGACAGCATCCTGACGGGAATGTTGAGCAAACCGAATGGAGATTTCAGTTTCGCTGATCTTCCCACCGGAAAAAATTTTAAAGTGGTAATCTCTGCTATCGGTTATGAGCCATTCGAGCAATTAATTGATGTACCTGCCGCGGCGCAAGGCAGGAATTCGAAAATTGATAAGGACCTTGGTAATATACAACTTGAGGCGAATGTGCAGGTACTGGGAGGCGTGACGGTGGTTTCAAGCAAACCCATAATGGAACTTGGCGTTGACAGGAGAGTATATAATGTTGCCAAAGGCCTGACCGCAACAGGCGGGTCTGCAGTGGATGTAATGAAAAATATACCGGGTGTTAAAGTGGATATAGACGGTAATGTAGAATTACGCAATACTTCACCGCAAATATTCGTAGATGGCCGGCCAACGATCCTCACACTTGACCAGATACCCGCGGATAATATTGAAAAAGTGGAACTGATCACCAACCCATCTGCAAAATACGATGCGGCGAGCTCGGGTGGAATTATTAACGTAGTGCTGAAGAAAAATAAACGTGTTGGCCTGAACGGGATTGTTTCGGCTTCTGTTGGCACACCGGAAATTATTAACGGCAACCTGAACCTGAATTTAAGGCAGGGTAAATTTAATTTTTTTGCAAGCGGCGGATACAATCAGTCGGGGGGCAAGGCGAGAGGAGAGACGAACAGGCAGAACAAATCGAATGGCATTGTCCAGGATTATTTTAATCAAAATACCGTCAACGATCGTTTGCGCCGTTTTAAATCAATTCGCTTTGGTGCTGATTATTTTATTGACAACAGGAACACAATATCCGTGACCCAGGATTTTGGAAACGGCCGTTTTAAAAATGATGAAGAGCAGCAACAGGAATATCTTGACATCGATCGATTGCCCGAGTACTTCGGCAGCCGTGTAGCCAATGGCCGTTCTGTTTTTAAAAGGCGCAGTACAAAAGTTAATTACAAACATAGTTTTCCTGAGACGGGACGTGAATTGACTGCCGACCTGACTTACAATCATGGAAGCAATTCGGAAAACTCCGGCATCCTGAATACTTTTTCATCCCCCGATGGTTCTGAATATAAACCATCTTCACGGGTTCGCAATGAAGGAAGCGGTAAGAACGACCAGTTTACCATCCAGGCAGATTATGTGCATCCATTTAGTGAAGAAACGAGATTAGAAGTCGGTATCAGGAGCTACCGGAACGAATCGAAAAGTTTTTACAATGCATTTGCGGTAGGAAGCGGCCAGGAAACCAAACTGCCCCTGAGTAATAATTATAAGTATACCGATATGGTGAATGCCGCTTATGCAACTTACTCCGGTAAAAAAGAAACCTTTTCGTACCAGGCTGGGTTACGAGCCGAATACTCAAAGTTTACCGGGACACTGATCGACAGTGCTTTTAAATTTGGCTATGAATATCCCGCAGCTATCAAGAATATATGGGATGCGCTATTTCCAAGCTTGTTTCTTACCAAACAGGTTGGAGAAACGGACCAGTTGCAATTGAATTATTCCCGCAGGATCCGTCGTCCGAATTTCTGGCAGATCAATCCTTTTATCGATATCAACGACCCGGTTAATCTTCGCCAGGGAAATCCGCAGTTGCGGCCCGAGTTTATCAATTCATTCGAGTTCAACTACAGCAAAGATTATAACAGCGGTAATTTTTTAGGGTCAATTTATTTTCGCAACAATCCCGATGATATCACGCAATACAGCGACACCATCACGGCTGCTCAATACCAGCAACTTCAAAATGCCGGCGTAGACCCGAATGCTATTCTGAATACATTTATCAATGCAAGCACTACCAACCGGTATGGCGCTGAATTTGTATTGCAGCACAAACTGGGCGATAATTTCAATATCACTCCCTCTGTCAATTTTCAATACAGAACAGTAAAGGCCAATGTAAATGACCTTGACCTGAGTAACAAGGGATTTAACTGGGAGGCGCAACTGACTACCGATTATAAGATCGTAACAAAAGGCAAATCAATATTCAATAATCTTTCGTTTCAACTAACGGGAGAATATGAATCGGCGGAAGTAATTCCGCAGGGTAAAAGAAAGCCGGAGTACAGTGTAGACTTTGCCATGCGCAAAGATTTTTTAAAGAACAACAAAGCCACCGTTACTTTCGGTATCAACGATGTATTCAATACGCAACGCTGGGGCACTATCTATGACACGGAAACTTTTTACCAGGATTCTTACCGAAGATGGAACGTGAGAAGCTTCCGGCTTACGTTAAGCTATAAATTTGGTAAGGCTGATTTCTCATTGTCGAACAGGAATAACCGGGGCGGTGGGGGAGATGATGATTAAAGAAAAGGCTGGTTATCTTCTTTCTAAAAATCTTTATTGGCCGATCTTCGCCTGTGAAAGGGAAGATGACACTCAGCTTCGAATTAGCATATTCTTGAAAATGAACCCTCGCTACCATCAGTGCAGAAGAGTCGTTGGCTTGTGCGGCTTGGCAACGTGTGTGGCTGTTGGGCTGGCTTTTCATTTTTCTTTCTTGTCATTATTTATAGTTGTCCTCCAACTCCTTTAAACTTCTCCACGAACGATACTAGCTTTTGAAAAACACTTTGCTTCTTAGTCAAATACTGAGGATTTAAAGGACTCATTTTCGGTAGAAGTGCATTCAGTTCTGTTCCGTTTTCACTTGCATATTCTCGCTTTAAAGAAACTGTTATGTAACGCTTTGCTTCATTTACATTCAGATTTTCTTCTGTGATTAACTCCAATGCTTCAGCTTTCTGCTTGCTTTGGGCAAATGCAAAAAATGAATCTATAACATTCGCTTTATCCTGAAGGGTATCAAGATCAGTTTCATTAATAAAATCAACTACCAAACTCTCTTTTGCTCTATTACCCACACTTGCACGAATAACCCTACGAATTTCTTCTATTAAAGTGGCTTTGTCTTTTGTTTTTTTGTTATGCTCAAAAATCAATTCAAGAATGTAATCAAGGTTTATCTCTTGTGATTTAAGGAGGTCAATTTCAAAGACCACATCATCCCAATCAATTTTTGATTCTTCTGATTCTTTCCCGGTTCTCTCCCGTCTTAACCAGTCACGTATATCATTTTATGTTGAACGGTAATCCTGAACTGTCCTTTCTTTGAGCAATTCAATTTTTTGCATTATAGCAATAACCTCATCGGTTGCAAAATGTGTATATTCCGGAGCAATCTTTCTACCCCATTCCGGATCAATGTTACGAACCTATTCCGGATGAAGCTTTATACCCCTGATTAAATATTTCAGAAGCTTTATGTTAGTTATTCTATTTGAAGGGATGTCATTCCGGCGCAATGTTTCCACCCGGGAAAGGTGGAATTGATGTCATTCCGACGCAAGCTTTATAGTTCTGATTTAATTATAGAGAGCTGTCATTCCGGCGCAATGTTTCGAGTGTAAATATTTGGTGTAGCTGCTTTTAACTGTCATTTGTCCCTAAAATAAAATGGACATGGCAGCAAAAGCAATACTCATGGAACAATTAAAACAAATTCTTCGCCTGCAACGTGATGGCTTTTCTATTAATGCGATAGTGCGTCACACCGGGATCAGTTGGCCCACAATTAAAAAGTATCTCACACGTATTGAAAATGCAGTT
>WUUC01051583.1_pt1 | contig 10147 bp, 7 predicted proteins | sample 6278441 | NCBI WGS metagenome assembly WUUC01 (sample SAMN13675441, study PRJNA597444) | soil metagenome | isolation source: soil | place: USA: Washington | collected 2017-10 | reverse complement strand
CGGCCATGCTCTCGGTCGAGAACATCGTCGACGGCACCGACCACGACATCTGGTCGGTCAACGTCGAGGACGAGTACCACGAGGAGAAGGTGGCGACGAAGCCCGGTGGTGGCACCGGCCGCGACGCCCCCATCCTCCCGAAGTCCTGAGCAGAGACCAGAGCCAGGGGGATCCGGCATGGGGAGAGAGGTCGAGTACGCGGCCCAGACGCTCGAGAGCCGGAACCCGATCGCCCGGTTCGCGCACCGGGCCCGCTACCGGCACTCGCTCGACCACGTCGCCCAGGCCGTGCGCCCGGGCGGCGTGGTGCTGGACTACGGCTGCGGCGACGGGGCGTTCCTCAACGCCCTGGCCGCCCAGCGGTCCGACCTGACGCTGTACGGCTTCGACCCCGAGTCGAACCACCAGCCCGAGCGCTACACCCTGATCACCGACGTCGACCGGGTCGAGGACGGCTCGGTCGACATGGTGTGCTGCTACGAGACGCTCGAGCACCTCTACGACAAGGAGATCGCCGAGCTCCTGGGCCACAGCACCCGGGTGCTCGGCGAGGGTGGCGAGGTGTCGATCTCGGTGCCGATCATCGGCGGCCCCACCCTGCTGCTCAAGGAGCTGAACCGGGTGGTCATGTTCCGCCGCCGCAGCGACTACTCCCCCGTCGAGCTGCTGAAGGCGGCGTTCCTGGGGAAGGCCGCGCCCCGGCCCGACGACATCCGGGTCACCCACAAGGGCTTCGACTTCCGGGCGCTGACCGCCCGCTTGGAGGAGGACCTGGTCGTGGTGCAGCGGGCGTGGTCGCCGTTCTCGTTCCTGCCCTGGTGGTGCAACTCGCAGGTCTTCTACCTGCTGCGCCCTCGATGACCGTGTGAGCCGGTGACCGCGACCTTGCCCGGATCCGACGCGCCCGCCGCTGCTGCGGCCGACGAGGGCGAGACCGGCTCGACCTCGACCCCCACCTCGGCCGACGAGGCCCGGCGCCACGACCGGTGGCTGGCCCTGGCCGTCGCCGTCGTGGGCCTGCCCCTCCTGTGGATGGGCTACGGCGTCGACGTCGACGTGGCCAACGTCCTCGACACCACCGCGCTGATCCGCAGCGGCGACTACATGCCGTCGCGCACGCCCGGCGTCCCCGTGTTCGAGGTCATCGTCACCCTGCTCGACCCCGTCGGCGGCCACATCCTGGTCAACCTGGCCACCCTGGCCGCCGCGGCGGCCACCGTCGTGGGCCTCGCCCGCCTGGTGCGGGCCTGGGGCCACGACAACGACGACCTGGTGGCCCTGGCCTTCTTCGCCTCGCCCGTCACGATCATCTCGTCGACCGGCGTGGCCGACTTCATCTGGGCCCTGGTCTTCTTCGTGTGGGGCGCCCTCTTCCACCTGCGCACGGGCACCTCGACGAGCTCCACCACCGACGACGGGGACGGAGAGGGTCGCGGGGGATGGCTGGCCGGCCGGGAGGGACTGGTCGCCGGGGTGCTGTTCGCCCTGTCCATCGGCTCACGGATGTCGACGGGGTTCCTGATCGCCGCCTTCCTCGTGGCCGACGGCTGGGACCCGGCCAACCGTCGCCGCTGCGTCCGCACCGCGCTCGTCGCCGCGCCGCTCGGCGCGCTGATGTACGTCCCGTCGTGGCTGGCGTTCGACCGGTCGCTGCAGTTCCTGCAGAACTCCGAGGGCTACCGCAGCTTCGGCAACAACCTCGGCCGGTTCGTCTACAAGAACTACGCCACCGCCGGTCCCGTCCTGCTGGTGGTGCTGCTGGTCGCCGTCCCGGCGCTCGTCACGGCCCTGCGCCACTGGGGGCGGGACCCCATGCTGCGCTTCGGGGCGCTGGCCTTCGCCGTCAGCCAGGGCCTCTACTTCATGATGCCGTGGAAGGCCGCCCACCTCCTGCCCGCCCTCTTCGCCCTGGTGCTGTGGGTGGGGGCCAGTGCCCGCAACCGGCGGCCGTTCCTGTGGGTGCTCATCGCCGCGCTGGCGGTCAACGGCCTGTTCTCGGTGCGGCTGCTGTCGCCCGACCGGCCGGGTGAGGCGCAGGGTGGCAGCTGGGACCCCGCCCTGGGCGTGGGGTGGCTGGTCAACGACGTGCGCTGCCGGCTCGACGTCATGGACGAGACGCCGCAGTCGTACCAGGAGGATGCCTGGGCCTGCGCCCTCAAGCCCATGCGGGGCACGGTGCCGCCGGGGTCCGACCCCGACATCTGACACGCCCGCGCCCGCGTCCACACCCGGGCACCGTCACCTGACGTTCAGGGACGGCCAGCTGATCGCCCGGATCGGCCAACCTGACGCCTTGGTGACGCGCCGTCCGGGGATGACGGGAGTGGGGGCCGATAGCGTTCCCGCATGGTCCGGCGGCGCGGCATCCACCTCGTGGTGATGGCCGCGCTCGGCTTCACCCTCTGGACGTTCGCCGGACCGGGCGGGCTGGTGGTCGCAGGAACCGACGGGTCGGCGTCGGCGTCGGCGTCGAGCTACGACTCGGCGGTCGTCGCTCCCCTCGCGGGGCTCGACGCCCACGCCGCCATCATGCGGGCGCCGCACGACCGCACCACCGTGGCCCGGGCCCAGCGCCTCGTCGCACTGGTGGCGGTGCTCGTCGGCGCCGGACTGGTCGAGCGGGCCAGCCGCTCCGACCCCGCCCGGCTCGACGATCTCCCGGTGTGGTCCGGGTGGTTCGTCGACCCCGGCCTCCTCCGGGGACCGCCGACCACGTGAGCCAGCGGACCGCGCGCTAGCGGCGGTCCGACCTCCCGGCGCCTCCCCGCACTCTGCGGCGGCGCCCGCTCACGTTCGTCGCTCGCGCCCGATCGGTTCCGTTCTACGCTGAACGCACCGGGCGCAGGAAGGTCCCACGATGACCCTCGACACCTCCGCTGCCACCCCCCTCCCGCCCATCACACCGTCCCCCGCAACCACGTCGGGTGTCCGCCCCGCCACGATCCCGGCCTCGCCGGGCGCCGTCACGGGCGCCGATGTCGCGACTTCGGGCCTCCCGGTGCTCACCGCGCTGGTCGCCGGCTCGGTCGACACCGACGTCCCGCTGCTGCGCTGGCCCGCCGAGGAGGACCGTCGCCAGGCCCTCGCCGAGGCCGGGCAGCCCCGCCTGCTGCTGCTCTCCGCCGGCCAGCCGCCGCCCGACGACTGGGACGATCTGGAGGACTGGCTGCGTGAGCCGGTCGACCCGGTCGAGCTCGAAGTGCGGCGCCTGACGGTCCGCCGGAGAGCCGACAAGGCCCGGCGCCGACCCTGGTTCGACGAGGCCGGCCTGCTGCGCTCGGGCGACTCCTGGGTGGACATCCCCCCTGGTCAGGTGCCCATGGCGAGGCTGTTGGTCGAGCGGCTCGACCAGGTCGTCCGCCGCGACGAGCTGGTCGCTGCGTGCGAGGCGGCGGGGGTCAGCACCCATGCCACCGCGGTGAAGGCGGCGGTGGGGCGGCTGGAGCGCCGACTGGCGCCCCTGGGGTTGTGCCTGCGGAGCATCCGAGGCCGCGGCTACCTCCTCGAGATCGAGGATGCCCACCCCGACGCCGCCGTCGTCCCCTGACTCCGGCCGGGTCCATTGCCGCCATCGCGTCAGATTTCCGCCCCCCACTGAACAGAGTCTGTTCGGAAACTTTCGCACCAGGGGAAACAACCACGTAACACGCCTCCGTGAGCCTGACGCCGGTCTTACTCACCCACATAGGAGGGGACGTGGATTCAGGCAACACCGCATGGGTGTTGACGAGCACCGCTTTGGTGCTGTTCATGACACCTGGCTTGGCCCTGTTCTACGGCGGGATGGTCCGCTCCAAGAACGTGCTCGGCATGTTGATGCAGAACATCTTCGCCATGGGCCTGTTGGCCGTTCTCTGGGCGGTGCTGGTGTTCTCGCTGGCGTTCGGTGACACCGGCAACGCCGGGATCATCGGCAACTTCGACTTCCTGTTCCTGCAGGACGTCGGCCCGGCGCTCCCGGCGGCGGGGACGGGCTGGGAAGCACTGACCATCCCGTTCATCCTGTTCGCCGCCTTCCAGATGACCTTCGCCATCATCACCCCGGCGTTGATCACGGGCGCCACGGCGGACCGGCTCAAGTTCAGCGCCTACGCGCTGTTCATCGGGATCTGGCTGATCCTGGTGTACGGCCCGGTGGCCCACTGGGTCTTCGCCGGTGGCTTCCTGGCCGACATGGGAGCCCTCGACTTCGCCGGCGGAGCAGTGGTGCACATCAACGCCGGAGCGGCGGCGTTGGCGGTGGTGTTCATCATCGGGGCCCGCAAGGGCTACCCCGACACGGCCATGCCGCCCCACAACCTGCCGATGACCGTGCTCGGCACCGGCATCCTGTGGTTCGGCTGGGCCGGGTTCAACGCCGGGTCGGCGCTGGCCGCCGACGGCATCGCCGCCCAGGCCATCATGAACACCTTCCTGGCCGCCTCGGCCGCCATGCTCAGCTGGCTGCTGGTCGAGCGCATCAAGGACGGTCACGCCACCACGCTGGGCGGGGCATCGGGAGCGGTGGCCGGCCTGGTCGCCATCACCCCCTGCGCCGGCTTCGTGGGCGGCATGGCTCCCATCTACATCGGCCTGGCCGCCGGGGCCATCTGCTACCTGGGCCTCGGCATCAAGAAGCTGCTGAAGCTCGACGACAGCCTCGACGTCATCGCCGTGCACCTGGTGGGCGGTCTGCTGGGCTCGATCCTGCTGGGCCTGTTCGCCGATGCGGCGATCAACCCCTACGTGGCCGATGCCAGCAACGAGGGCCTGTTCCTGGGCGGCGGTGCCGACCTGCTGGTCGACCAGATCGTGGCCTCGGTCGTCACCCTGGTGTTCTCGTTCGTGGCCTCGTTCGTCATCGCCAAGGCGATCGACGTCACCATGGGCCTGCGCATCGACGACGCTGCCGAGGACGAGGGTCTCGACCTGTCGCAGCACGCCGAGACGGCCTACTCGTCCTGACCGGTTCGACAAGGACTACGGAGGAACCGTGAAGCTGGTCACTGCAATCGTCAAGCCCGCCCGGGTCGACGCGGTCAAGGACGCTCTCAAGGACGTGGGCGTCTCGGGCCTGACCGTCACCGAGGTGCGGGGCTTCGGGCGCCAGTCGGGTCACACCGAGGTGTACCGGGGTGCCGAGTACACCATCGACTTCGTGCCCAAGGTGCGCATCGAGGTGGTCGTCCCCGACGAGTCCGTCCAGGGCGTCATCGACACGGTGGTGTCGGCGGCCCGCACCGAGAAGATCGGCGACGGCAAGATCTGGGTCACGCCGGTCGAGCACATCGTGCGCATCCGCACCGGCGAGGTCGATGCCGACGCCATCTAGCTAGTCCCCCAGGTCACCGGGCCGAGACCCGGTGACCGCTACTTCGAGGGAGCGGGCTCGAGCGCAGGCTCGGGCTCGCTCTCCTCGTTCTGCCCGGCGTCGGGGCCGGGTTCGGGATCGTCGCCATCACCGGAGGCGACCGGGACGGCAGGAGCGGCGATGTCGTCGGCGCCCTCGCTGTCACGCTCGGGCAGACGGCGGTTGACCAGGACCATGACCGCCACCCCGGCGCAGACGGCGAAGGTCGGGTAGAGCGGCATCTTGAACCGGGGGTCGCCGAAGGTGACCAGGGCCGGCAGGAGCTGCACCACGGCGACGAGCAGGAAGAAGGCCCGGCGGCGCAGGCCGTCCGAACGCAGCCAGAGCAGCACGGCACCGACCAGGCCGAGCACCTCGACGATCCGCCAGTAGGCGGTGCTGCCCCACTTGAGCTGCTCGAAGCGCTCGGCCGACACGAAGGGCTGGGCGCCGAAGCTGGTGGCGCTCCACAGGCCGTCGGTGTCGCGGTAGAGGGTGAAGCCCAGCTTGGCCGGCATCCGGCCCACGAACTCGCCGGGATGATCGCCGATGTGGTCGAAGCCGGTGCGGAAGGTCTTGGACTGCCGCTCGGTCTCGGCCCCGGGCCGGGCGCCGCCCTGGAGGCCGGCGAAGCACGAATCGGGCAGCTGGTAGGCGCCGTTGGCCTCGGGGTTGTTGCCGATGCAGACGTTGTCGCCCAGGTTGGTCGAGATGAGGACCGGCGCCTCCATCTCGACCGAGTTGCGCACGGTCCAGGGCAGGACCATGGCGGCCACGGCCACGGCCACGACGGCGGTCCGCTTGACGGCGACCGCGGCGCCCGACGGCCACCACAGCAGGAGGAACAGCGGGGCGATCACGAACGACGTGGGCCGCACCATGCCGGCCAGGCCGAACAGGACGCCCGTCGCCACCACCCGTCGCCAGCCCGGGGCCCGGGCCACGGCCGGCGAGGCCAGCGCCACCAGCAACATGGCGCAGAACAGGAAGAGGAAGAGCGTCTCGGTGAGGACCAGCCCGGTGTGGACGATGGCGTTGGGCCACAAGGCCACCACCCCCGCCGCGATCAGGCCCACCGGGACGTTGACCAGGCGCCGGCCCAGCTCGAAGACCATCCACACGGTGGCCACCGACAGCACGATGTTGAGGGTGACGGCGGTGGCCCACTGGCTGATGTCGACGGGCAACAGCTCGACGACGAAGAGCACGGCTGCCAACGTCAGCGGGTAGCCCGGCGGGTAGTAGGCGGTGGGGCCCGGGTCGGCGCCCGGGTAGCTGAAGCCGTTCCCGTGGGCCACCTGGTCGGCCAGCAGGCTGTAGAGCACCGGGTCGGTCAGGTTCCCGACGGGCGGGTCGGCCCACACCAGCGCCCACACGATCCGGGCCGCTGCGGCGGCGGCCACGATGGCCATCAGCGCCCAGCGCGCCCCGCCGTCGAGCGGCGTCGACGGAGGCAGGACGCGACGCATCCACCGGCGAGGTCGCGACAACACGTCGAGCACCATAGAGCACCTACTCCCCCGGCTGGTCGCCCAGCTTCCTTCCCCCAACAGGTCGCCTCCGGCCCGCTGCGGCGCCCTCGCCCGGACCACCGCGCGCCCTCGACCTCCGCACTAGTCTCGCTCGGTGCTCGACGGCTTGTCACAAGCTACGGCGGCACCTCGTCAGGGCTCGAGGGGGACATGACCACCACCGCCGACACCGCCGATGAACTGGCGCGTCCCCGGCCTCCGGGGACCGACGACGACACGGCGACCGACGACACCAGCGACCAGGCCACCGAGGGGGCGAGCGACGCCGCCGTGACCGGCGCCGACGACGGCGGGGGCACCGACGAGGCGCCCCGCCCCACCAGCCGCTTCACCCTGTGGCTGGGCGTGATCGCCCTGGTGGGCCTGGGCATCCGCCTGATCTACCTCTTCGGCTGGAAGAACCCGGGCCTCAACGCCGGCGACGCCGAGTACTACCACGAGGGCGCCAAGATGCTGGCCGACGGGGATGGCTACATCCACCCCTTCCAGCTGATCCGCCACGGGCTGACCATGCCCGGCGCCGACCACCCGCCCGGCTACCTCACGGTCCTGGCCGGGTTCTCGCTGCTCGGGCTGCGCACGTTCCTCCAGCACCAGATCATCTCGTGCGTGCTGGGCACCCTCGGCGTGGTCGCCGTCGGCGGGGCCGGGCGCCGCATCGCCGGCGAGCGGGTGGGCCTGCTGGCCGCGGTGATCGTGGCGATCAGCCCCAACGTCTGGTTCCACGACTCGATGGTGATGTCCGAGAGCCTGGTGGTGGCCACCACGGCGCTCGTGCTGCTCACCGCCTACCGCTGGTGGGACCGGCCCACCGTGGTCTCGGCCGCCCTGTTCGGCCTGGCCGTGGGCGGGGCGTCGATGGTCCGGTCCGAGGCACTGCTGCTGGCGCCCTTCATCGCGGTTCCGCTGCTGGTGTGGCACCGCAAGTCCAAGGGCCGTCCGGTGGCGGTCGCTGCCGCAGCGGCGGCCTCGGCGTCGACGTCGTCGGCCCAGGCGGCGGCCGAGGCCGGGTCAGGGCTGACGAACCGAGCGGTCTGGGCGCAGCTGGGAGCGGCGGCCGGTGTCGCCGTGATCGTCATCGCCCCCTGGGTCGGCTACAACGTCACCCGCTTCGAGCACCCCGTCACCCTGTCGGCCCAGTTCGACCACACGCTGGTCTCGGCCAACTGCGACGAGGTCTTCTACGGGCCCTCCACCGGCTACTGGTCACGCAACTGCGTCGAGGCTGCCGAGCCGCTGACCGACCCCCTCGACGACGCCTCCGAAGAGGGCATCGTCTTCCGCCGCCTGGCCCGCGACTACGTGTCCGAGCACAAGGCCCGCACCGTCGCCGTGCTCGGCGCCCGGGTGGCCCGCACCTTCGGGCTCTACCAGCCCGAGAACCAGATCGGCCTCGACGACCTCTACGACGGCAAGGAGAAGGGCCTCGGCCAGGCCGGTCTCGTCACCTGGTACGTCGTGGCCCTGGCCGGCATCGCCGGCATGGTGGGCCTGCGCCGGGCCGGCAGGCCGATCTTCCCGATCCTGGCCGTGGTGGCGGCGACCGGCCTGACCGTGCTGGTCACCTACGGCGCCACCCGCTTCCGCTTCCCCGCCGAGCTGGCGCTGTCCATCCCCGCCGCCGTGTCGCTGGACGCGGCGCTCGGGTCGATGCGCCGGCCCTCCTTCCTCCGGAGGAAGGAAGCCGAACCAGTCGCGCCTCCCTCTCCCGATGGAGACGGCGAGCACGAGGCCGAGGTCACCGAAGAGCCCACGCTCGAGGAGACCGAGCACGAGGGCACGCCCGAGGCGGCGAGCACCGACGTGCCGTCGGGCCTGGGCTCGTCGGGCGGGCGGTTCGCCGGCTTCGACGGCCTGCGGGCCATCGCCGCGCTGGGCGTGCTGCTCACGCACGTGGCGCTGGCGTCGGGACTGGTCGCGCGCAGCAGCACCTCGCCCTACCTGGCCCGGGCCGACGTGGGCGTGGCCCTGTTCTTCGTGCTGTCGGGCTTCCTGCTGTACCGGCCGTTCGTGGCCGCCCGGCTCGACGGCCGGCCCCGACCCGACACCCGCCGCTACCTGCGCCACCGGTTCCTGCGCATCTTCCCGGCCTACTGGCTGGCGCTGACGGTGCTGGCGGTGGCGCTCGACATCCGCCACCTCGACCAGATGCGCACGCCGTGGGACTTCTTCCTCTACTACGGCCTGCTGCAGTCGTACTCGAAGGCGTCGGCGGTGGGCGGCCTCCAGCAGGCCTGGACGCTGACCAACGAGATGGCCTTCTACCTGATCCTGCCGCTGTGGGCCATGGGCGGCGCCTGGCTGTGGCGGAAGCTGAAGGGCCGCCGGGCGCTGCTCGCCGAGCTGGGTGTGCTGGCCGCCGCCATGGGCGCGGCGCTGGCCTTCCGCTTCTGGCTGCACTCGTTCCAGGTGAACGACCCGACGACCGGGCAGATCGATCCCCGGTTCCACTGGATCCTGGCCAACTTCAACATGTTCGTCCCGGGCATGGCTCTGGCCCTGGTGCTGGAGTGGTCACGCCGGCGGGACGAGCCGCTGAGGGCGCTCGAGCTCGTGCGCCGGCACCCGCTCGTGTGCTGGGCCGGTGCGGTGCTCTGCTTCTGGGCGGTGTCCACGCAGCTGGGCCTGACCATCCTGGGCACGCTGGGCCAGAAGGACGCCATGGCCAAGGAGCTGCTCTACGTCGCCGTGGGCATGCTGCTGATGACGCCGGTGGCGCTGGCCGGCGACACGCTCCCCCGCTCGCTGCGGTGGCTGGGCAGCAAGGTCATGGTGACGCTGGGGATGCTCTCGTACGGCATCTACCTGTGGCACGAGGGCCTCATCGACATCTACCGCGACACGCTCGACATCCAGACCGAGGACGGCGTGTACCGGCTGGCCGGCTCGTTCCCGCAGATGCTGATCGTGGTGACGATCGCCAGCGTGGCGGTGGCCGCGGTGTCGTACCACGTGGTCGAGCGGCCGGCGCTGAGCCTCAAGGACCGCGACCACAAGCTCTTCGCCGGTTGGGCGCCCGTCGCGCTGCCGACCGACGCCCGGGTGGTCAAGCCCGAGGATCGGGCCGCGGCGGTCGCAGCCCATCCCCTCCGTCCGGGACGGGTGCGGGCGGCCGTCAGCCGGACCTGGCGCCGGGTGCCGCACTGGGTCGTGCCCGTCGGCGTCGTCGGGCTGGTGTGCGCCCTGCCCACCTGGGGTCTGTGGACGTCGCCCGGACCGCCGATGGAAGAGGGCTTCATGCTCGTCTTCCCCGAGCGGCTGCTCGAGGGCGACATCCCCAACAAGG
>WUUC01129114.1_pt1 | contig 10148 bp, 7 predicted proteins | sample 6278441 | NCBI WGS metagenome assembly WUUC01 (sample SAMN13675441, study PRJNA597444) | soil metagenome | isolation source: soil | place: USA: Washington | collected 2017-10 | reverse complement strand
ACCGTGCTCGATTTCCCAAGGTTCGATGGCACCTGGGATCTGGAGATTCGACACGCTGAAGCCCACGAGACCCGCTTTTGGCTTTCCACCGAGGCCTGTCGCACCTTCGTCGCGAATTTCACCTCCAGAGCCGGTGGCCGCACCCGGATAGGGCGAAATCGCAGTCGGATGATTGTGCGTCTCCACCTTGATCAAGATGTGCACGGGTTCTTGAGTCGCTCCGTATACGCGCGTGTGAGGGTCCGGAAAGAAGCGTCCCGCGACGTGGCCTTCGATGACTGCGGCATTGTCTTTGTAAGCCGAGAGCACGCCTTGGGGGCGCGCTTCGGTGCTGCGCCGGATCATGCGAAACAGCGAGTCTTGCTGCAGCTCACCGTCGATCACCATCTCCGCGTTGAAGATCTTGTGGCGGCAGTGTTCGCTGTTGGCCTGAGCGAACATCATCAGTTCGACGTCACTCGGATCGCGGCCGAGCTTGGTGAAGGCGTCGTTCAGATAGTCTATTTCGTCGGCCGATAGTGCGAGCCCCATCTGCTCGTTTGCCGCGACGAGCGCGGCTTTTCCCTGCGCGCGCAACGGCACACTGGCCTTGGGCCGCGGCGTCTCTTGCGCGAACAAACGTTGCGCTTCATCCACAGACGCAAGCACCGCCTCGGTCATGCGGTCGTGCAAACTCGCCCGCAGCTCGCTCTCATCCGCGATCTCGCCCGCGATCGTCCAGGCAATGCCGCGTTCGACGCGCTTGATCATGCTCAAGCCGCAGATATGGGCGATGTCCGTGGCCTTCGACGACCATGGCGACAACGTTCCAAAGCGCGGCACGACCCACCGTGAATGACCTTCGAGCGGCGCGTCGTCGTTCTTGGGGCCGTACTGAAGCAAGCGTTCGAGGACCGTGCGCTGTTCACGGGTGAGCTTGCTTACGTCCGCAAAATGGACGAAACGTGCCGCCAGCGCGTTCACGCTCGGATTCTTCGCGCGCACGATCGCGAGGCGCTTTTGTAGACGAGCGGGAGTGAAAGCGTTCGAGCCACCGAGAATCAGCATGCTTCGATCATGGCGCGGACGAACCATTGGTCGAGCTCATATGATATAATGATTGGTATTCGTTCAACCAATGGTTCGCCAGGAGCGGGACGTTGCCTGTTTTAGCCGTCGACACCGTGCCAGCCGCGCTTACGAGCGACCGTTTGCGGGCATTTCTGGCAGTCGCAGAGCAGGGTGGTTTCTCTGCCGGCGCGCGGTCGCTCGGCCATACGCAGGGGGCGGTCAGCCAAGCCGTTTTGGCGTTGGAACGCGACCTTGGCGAGCAACTGTTTCTACGCGAGGGCCGCCGCGTGTCGCTCACGCAAGCAGGCAAGGTCCTGCGCGTGCACGCAGAGCGGGCGTTCGCAGAGTTGCGCGCGGCTCATGATGAGCTTTCTGCGCGCAGCGCGCTGACTCGCGGCACCCTGACGATCGGAACCACCGACACGTTGGCCGCTCACCTGCTCCCGAAGGCGCTGGCCTCCTTTCGAGCGCTGCACCCCGGCCTCGATCTGCGTTTGGTGCTCAAGCCCTCTCCGGCGATCGCGCTCGGCGTCGCCATGCGCAAGCTCGACGTCGGCGTGGTTTCACTGCCGTTACCCACGCGGCTTGGTCGCTCGCGACGGGTCAGCCTCGAACTTCTCGAGGCGCAATCCTTGTGCTCGCAACGCGACGTAGCGATCGTGCCGAAGGGACATGCGCTGGCTCGTCGATCGTCTGTGAGCTTTGCCGAACTCGCTTCGCATCCGTTGCTGCTGCTCGACCGGACCACTGCCACGCGTGCCGCCTTCGAAGCCCATTTCAACGCACTGCCGCTGGCTCCGCGTGTGCTGATGGAGATGAGCAGCGTGGAGGTGCTCAAGAAGTTGGTCAGCCTTGGCTTCGGCGTCTCGATCGTGCCGCAAGTCGCGACGCGTGAAGCGCGGCGTGAGGGCTTCGTCGCGCTCGAGCTCAGCGATGCTCCCACGCGCACGGTGGGCTGCGTCACCGCTCGCTCAGGCACGGTCAGCCGTGCAGCGCGAGCCTGGCTCGCGGTGTTGGCCAAGAACCTGACTTAGGAAAACCTAGAGCGAGGCGAGACCCTCGAGGTGCACGATACGCAGGCTCGCGGCTCCAGCGGGATCGGGCACGCTGCAGCCGACGACCTTCGCCGCGCCCGATACGATGCGAACACACTGCCTCGGGTCGAGACCGAGCCCGGTTGCCACCGCTTGATCATCGGTCGCGTCGAGCATTCGCGCTTCAGACTGCGTCGGATCAACGAGCTTGCCGAGCGCGCGTGCGCTCAGGTTCTTGGCCTGCGCGATCAAGTCCAGCTGTTTTTGCGGGTGAAAGTAGACGGCTGCTCCGTCGCAGTTCTGCTGGCACAGCGTGCGCACGTTGGTGAGCGACTGCGCGACGCGCGTTCGCCATTCGAGTGCCGGGCCTTCTTCGCTCAGGCCTTCGATGCTGTTCTTCGCGTAAACGAAGATCGCGCCGCCCACCACGCAGGCGAGCACGAGCAAACCGGCCACGACGATCGCAAGGATCTTGCCGGTGTTGTTTTTGGGCGGCATCGGGATGTCGCCGGTGGTCGTGAAGCCACCACCGCTAGAGAATCCTCCGCCGGTCATCGATCCTGTGGCGCTGAAGCCGCCGCTCGGGCCTGACGCCGCACTCGGCGGCAGCGAGGGGGCGGGATTGACCGCAGCGGCGGCTTGCTGGGGAGGTTGCATCGGAGGCTGCAGCGCCGGGGTCGCAACCGGTGCGCTCGGAAAGGGCGGCGCCGCTTGCTCGAGCGTGGCCGCGCGCCCGATATCGGTCTGGTTGGGATTGCTGCTGAACGATGCTGCCTTGGCTTCCGCGGCGGCCACTGAGGGCACGCCCCCTGGCGGCGGAACGACGACGGCCATGCCGCCGAGCATGGTCTTCTCGAAGCCCAAGCTCTTGCCCGGAGGAGACGACGGTGTGGCTGGTTGGGAGGCCGGGGCGGGAGTCGTGTTGGCCGTCGCGCTAGGCGGGGGCGCCGCTGCGGGTGGTTTGCCCGCGACTGGGGCCGACACGCCGCTCATCATAATCGTGCCCTTGAACTTTGCTTGCGCCTTCGGCTTCAGCTCGAAGGAGCAGGACACGCACTTCTCGGCTTGATCAGTATTGGGAGTGCCGCAGTTCGGACAGAACGCCATTTCGCCATCCTTGTGTTGCTCGCGCGCAGTTCGACGTGGCCCTGCGCGCCTGACGCAGGTCGGCGGAAACCTGGCCTTCTCGCCCCGAACGATCTCGTCCCCGCGGACGGCTAGCTTAGTCGAAACACCGATTAATGGGAAAGCTCCGACGGAGCGCGATCGGACGCCCAGTCCTTCAATGAGATCGCGAACCTCGCTTGACAGGAGTCACCCCCAGGCCTAGCGTCTCGCGCGCCAGAGCGCCCCTGTGAGGCCTCGATCGCAGACATTTTTTGCGTAGAGGTTTTGGCCTCTGGACCGCCCTCCGTCGAGGGTGCGCGGATCGACAGGCATGGAGCCATGGCATTCACGCTGACCCCTGACCGAGAAGAAGCGGCGAAAAAGCTCCTCACGCGTTATCCGGTGCCGAGAGCGGCTTGCATTCCGCTGCTCCACATGTGCCAAGCGCAAGAGGGCTGGGTTTCGCCCGAGATAATTCAATTCGTGGCCGAGCGGCTCGGGCTGAGCACGGCGCAGGTGAAGGGGGTCGTCACCTTCTACACCGGCTTTCATCAACACCCAGTCGCGCCGAACGTGATCTCGGTGTGCCGAACGCTCTCTTGCGATCTGCGCGGCGGCAAGCTCGTGCAGGAGCATCTCGAGAAGAAGTTCGGCTGCCACGCCGGCGAAAACAGCCGTGACGGCAAGTTCACGCTGAAGAAGGCCGAGTGCCTCGCCGCCTGCGGACAAGCGCCGATGGTGCAGATCAACGACGACTTCTACGAGAACCTCACGCTCGCCGAGCTCGATCGCATCATCGCCGAAGTGTCCGCGAAGACCACCGTTTCCCGCGCGGACGTCGCGCACGCCGAGGACTGACGAATGCCGACGAACCAAGAGCGCATTCTTACCGATCGCTACGCCCTCGAAAACAGCCACACGTTGGCCGTTGCCGAGAAGGCGGGTGCCTACGCCACAGCACGTCGTGCGCTGCTCACTATGAAACCGGAGCAGATCGCCGCGGAGGTCAAGGCCGCCAACATCCGCGGTCGGGGCGGCGCCGGCTTTCCGGCGGGCATGAAGTGGGGGTTTCTCGCCAAGCGCGAGGGCGTTTTTCCGTACCTCGTGATCAATGCTGATGAGGGCGAGCCAGGCACCTTCAAAGACCGCACGATCATGGAGCTCGATCCGCATCGGCTGATCGAGGGCTGCATCATGTCGTGCTTCGCGATCGGCGCGCACGTTTGTTACATCTACGTGCGCTATGAGCTCGCGAAGTCGATCGCACGGCTCGATGCTGCGATCGAAGAGGCGCGAGCCAAGGGCTTTCTCGGCAAGCGACCGTTCGGCATCAATCACGAGATCGAGATCTATACGCACCCGGGAGCGGGCGCTTACATCTGCGGTGAAGAGACGGCGCTGCTCAACTCACTCGAAGGCAAGCGCGGTGAGCCTCGCCTCAAGCCGCCGTTCCCGGCGGTGTCTGGTGCGTTTGGCGCGCCCACCATCGTCAACAACGTCGAGACGATAGCTTCGGTGCCCGACATCGTGAAGATGGGTGGAGACGCCTGGTGCAAGCTGTCGCGGTTGCCCGGTGATGGCGGCACGCGTCTTTACGGCGTCAGCGGCCACGTCAAGAATCCCTGCGTCTTCGAGGCCCCTGTCGGCATCACGTTGCGCGAGCTCATCTACGACTACGGCGGCGGCATGCTCCACGCAGATCGCCCGCTGAAAGGCGTGATTCCGGGAGGTTCGTCGACGCCGGTGTTGCGTCCCGAAGACTTGGTCGACGCGCCCGATCCAAAGCATCCACTCCACCAATGGCATGGCAAGAGCCACATCGACGTCCCGATGGGTGTCGATACGATGCGCGGCCTCGGCACGATGCTCGGCACCTGCTGCGCCATCGTGATGGACAGCTCGGTCAGCATGGTCGACGCTGCGCGCAACTTGATGCGCTTTTACGCCCATGAGTCATGCGGACAATGCACGCCCTGCCGCGAAGGTACGGGCTGGCTGTTCGACGTGCTCAAGAACGTGTGCGAAGGCCGCGGCAAACCGGAAGACGTCGCGCTGCTCGTCGACATCTCCAACAACATGATGGGCAACACCATCTGCGCGTTGGCCGACGGCACGGCGATGCCGATGCTCGCCTTCGTGCGCAAATTCCGCGACGAGTTCATCGCAGTGGCGAAGAGCGGCGGTATCGGTCAAAAGCGACTCGACGATGGCGTGCGCGCTCTCGTCTCGTCATCGTCGTCGGGGAGGGCCGCGTGAGCTCCGCTGGGAATATCTTCTTCGCGCTTTTCGCGTCGATTGCCGTGTTGAGTGCGTTCGGGACGATCGCATCCAAGACGCCGATCCGTGCCGCCCTGTCTCTGCTCGGTCACATCTTGTCGCTTGCGGCGATCTACCTGACCTTGCACGCGCACTTGCTCGCGGCGATCCAGCTGATCGTCTACGCAGGCGCGGTCGTCGTCTTGTTCGTGTTCGTGATCATGCTGATAGGTCCCACCCAGGAGCCGCCTTCGCGTGGCTTGCGCGGTGCCACGCCACGGTTGCTGTCGATGTTCTTGATGGCGGCAGTGACGCTCGGCATCGCCTCGGCGGTCGGTGTGTACACGCCGGAGATGCCAGAGCTGCAGGGCTGTCCGCAGGGCATCACGGAATGCGCGCAGTTCGGTGGCGTGCGCGGCATCGCGCAGGTGCTCTATCGCGACATGGTCGTTCCATTCGAGCTCGTGTCCATTCTTTTGCTCGTCGCGATCTTGGGCGCGATCGTCGTCGCCCGCGGTCGCACGGTGCGCGAGCAGCATCGTCTCAAAGCGGAGCGCGGCGCGCGTGATGCGGCCGGCGATGCGCAACGAGCCCGCGAGCAACAACTCGCCCAAGAAGTCGCTGCCCAGGGCGGCCATTGATCGAAGGCAAGCAGGGAGAAACAGCGTGATCGGCCTCGGACACTATCTTGCCCTCAGCGCCTTCCTCTTCGGGATTGGCGCCATCGGATTTCTGGTTCGGCGCAACGTGCTGATTCAGCTCATGTCCATCGAGTTGATGCTCAACTCCGTGAACCTGACCTTCATCGCGTTCAATCGCTATCTCCCTGCCAATCAGGCCGGGCAGATCTTCTCGTTCTTCGTGATCGCCGTGGCGGCGGCCGAAGCTGCGGTAGGTCTCGCGATCGTCATCAGTCTCTATCGCCTCAAGCAGTCCGTAAACACGGACGAGGCCAACCTTCTCAAGAACTGAGGCGGCGAAACCATGAGCTCCAGCACCGAGCAAATGCTGCTGTGGATCGTGCTGTTCCCCATGATCGGGGCAGCGCTCAACGGCATCGCGGGATGTTTCTTCAAGACTGACAAAAAGCTGGTCACTGGCGTGGCCATCGGTTCGGTCGCTTTGTCACTGGTCTTCGCGTTGGTGTGTTTCTCGAGCTTGCTCGGGCTGCACCACGATGACCCGGCTGCATCGATCACGTACCAAGCGTACGAGTGGTTCAGCGTGCAGGTGCCCTTCGGCAAAGATGCCGTCACGGTTCCCGTGAACGTGCGCTTCACGATGGATGCGCTCAGCGGAATGATGACGCTGATGGTGACGGGCATCGGCCTGCTCATCCACATCTACAGCAGCGGCTACATGAGCGACGAGCCCAGCTACGCGCGCTTCTTCGCGTATCTGAATCTGTTCATGGCGTCGATGTTGATTCTGGTGCTCTCCAGCAATTTGCCGCTGATGTTCGTCGGCTGGGAAGGCGTCGGTCTCTGCTCGTATCTGCTGATCGGCTTCTGGTTCGAGAATCCGAACTACGCCGCAGCCGGTAAGAAGGCGTTCATCGTCAACCGCATCGGTGACTTCGGCGTGTTGATGGGGATGTTCTTGCTCCTCGCCAGCACGCGCTCGTTCGAGTTCGCAGAGATCAACGCCAAGGCGTCGACGCTCACCGACATGGTCAACCTCGGCGCGGTGTCACTCGACGCAACGACCGCCACGGTGGCTGCCTTGTTCCTGTTTTTGGGCTGCGCCGGCAAGAGCGCGCAGATTCCGCTCTACGTTTGGCTGCCAGACGCGATGGCAGGTCCAACTCCGGTCTCGGCTCTCATCCACGCGGCCACGATGGTCACATCGGGCGTCTACCTGTGCTGCCGCTTGTCGCCAGTATTCGTGCAGTCGCCGACAGCGATGGCTGTCATTGCGGTGGTCGGCACCTTGACGGCGCTGGTCGCGGCCTCGATCGCGCTCGTGCAGAACCAGCTCAAGAAGGTGCTCGCTTACTCCACGGTGAGCCAGCTTGGCTTCATGTTTGCGGCCGTAGGCGTTGGCGCCTTCAGCGCCGGTATCTTCCACGTCTTCACGCATGCTTTCTTCAAGGCCTGCTTGTTCCTCGGCGCTGGTTCGGTGATGCACGCGGTGCACGCGCACGGCGACGCCGACTTCAAAGACATCGGCGGCATGAAGAAATGGATGCCGTACACGAACATCACGTTCTTGATCAGCTGCTTCGCGATCGCAGGCTTTCCGCTCACGAGCGGCTTCTTCTCGAAAGACGCGATCCTTCACGGTGCGCTCTCGGCGGGTGAGTACTTCGAGTTCGCGCCATGGCTCGGCACGGCAGTCTTCGCGGCGCTGGTGCTCGGCGCAGCGGCAACCGCCTTCTACATGTTCCGGCTCTACTTCCTGACCTTCACGGGCGAGTTCCGCGGCGGTCACGCTCACGATAATCACGGTCATGACGACCATGGCAAGGACGACCATGGCAAGGACGGCCATGGCAAGGGCGACCATGGCCACGGTAAGGATGGTCACGGTCACGCGGAGCCACACGAGTCCGAGTCGGCGATCACCATTCCCTTGATGGTGCTCGCGGGCGGCGCGGCGCTGGTCGGTTTCTTGGGCATGCCTGCTTGGATGCACTTGCCGGATTTCTGGAGCGAGTGGTTGCACGGTGTCGTCACCGGTATTCCGGGCGCGGAGGAGCATCACCACGATGCAGGCAGCGGTATGACTGCGTTGATCGCGGGCACGGTAGCTGGGCTCAGCGGCATCGCCTTCGCCTTCGTGAAGTACAACAACAAGCCCTGGCATTCGCCGCAGCAACTGTCCGGCGTGCACGCGTTCCTCATGGACAAATGGCGCGTCGACGAGTTCTACGATGTCGTGATCGTGCGACCGATGGCGTTCATCGCGCGTATCTCGGGCAACGTCGATCGCATCGCCGTCGACGGAATGACCAAGCTCGCGGCGTATGCGGCCCAAGGTGCCGGCTTCGCCTTTACGCGTCTGCAGAACGGCGTGGTGCACGCCTACGGTGCGGCAATCGCGTTCGGTATGGTCGGGCTGCTGTGGTGGGTTCAGTATCCGCACGCCCACCTGGACACGGCTTTCAAAGGCGATGCGGTCCACTTCGTGGCCGGAGCGGGCGTGGGCTATCAGTACCAGTGGGACTTCGACTCCGACGGCAAGCCGGAGATCGACTGGAGCACGACGCGCGATACGAGCTACGCCTACGACGCCGCGGCGCTGCACTCGGTCGAGTTCAAGATGACGCAGACCTTGGCGGTCGGCCGTGGCCCGTTCGCCGTTCGCCTCAAGCCCGGTCAAGGAGTGACGCTCGACGTGCGCGACCTTGGCGGGCGTTGGCGCACCAACCCGGATGTCGCGACGCCGCCCTCGATTCGCTATGAGAACGGCAATCTGATGATCCGGCCAGGTGGCACGACCGTCCGCGTCGACCGTGTGCTCGTCTCCGGCGACGACATTGCGGTCACGCCCGGGTCGATTGTGGAGCTCGGCGGCCCCGATGACGGTGGTGAGTACACCTCCTTCCAAGTCAACGGCGTGGTCACGAGCACGCTGTTGGTCAAGAGCGCGTTCGGCAATACCCAGACGCTCAGGACCGATGTCGTCTTCCTGCCGCTCAAAGGCGGACAGCGCGCAGCTCTGAATACCGACGGCACTCCGACGCGCTTCGCGCAGCACAAAGAGGCTCGCTGATGGACTCGCTGGTGACTTATTTCGACACGACGGTGCTGAGCTGGCTCGTCGCGGTTCCGTTTCTGGGCGCACTCATCGTGATGTTCATGCCGCGCCAGAAAGTGGCGGCCATCCGCAACGTGTCCGTTGGCATCATGGCGTTCGAGCTCCTGCTCTCGCTGCACGTTTTGCGAGGCGACTATGCCTCTGCTGCGTATCAGTACGGTGCGCAGTATCCGCTCGTGGAGAGCTTCGGCATCTCCTACAAGGTGGGGATCGACGGCATTTCGTTGTGGCTGGTATTGCTCACCACCTTCATGACGCCGCTCGCGCTGTACGCCTCGTGGACGAGCGTCACCACGAAGATCAAAGAGTTCGCGATCTGCTTTCTGCTGCTCGAGTCGGCGATGTTGGGCGCGTTCTTCTCGCTCGACCTGTTCCTGTTCTACGTGTTCTGGGAACTGATGCTGGTGCCGATGTACTTGATCATCGGCATCTGGGGCGGCCAAGACCGCATCTACGCATCGGTGAAATTCTTCCTCTACACGATGGTCGGCTCGTTGCTCATGTTCGTGGCGATCTTGTACGTGGTGTACACGAACAAAGATCTCACGGGCGCGATGACGTTCGATATCACCCTGTTGCAAGAGGTCGTGTTCGAGCGCAAGACGCAATACTTCTTGTTCGCGGCCTTTGCCCTGGCGTTCGCGATCAAGGTGCCGATGTTTCCGTTCCACACCTGGTTGCCTGACGCGCACGTGCAGGCTCCGACCGGTGGCTCCGTGATCCTGGCGGCCGTGCTCTTGAAGATGGGCACGTACGGCTTCATTCGCTTGGCGATGCCGCTGTTTCCGCTCGCAAGTCACGAAGCTGGACCGACCATCGCCATCTTCGCGATCATCGGCATCATCTACGGCGCGTACTGCGCGTGGGTGCAGAAAGACGTCAAGAAGCTCGTCGCGTACAGCTCCGTCAGCCACCTTGGCTTCGTCATGCTCGGCATCTTCT
>WUUC01122436.1_pt1 | contig 10148 bp, 12 predicted proteins | sample 6278441 | NCBI WGS metagenome assembly WUUC01 (sample SAMN13675441, study PRJNA597444) | soil metagenome | isolation source: soil | place: USA: Washington | collected 2017-10 | reverse complement strand
TGCCAAGCGAGCCGCCGAAGCATTCGGCGAGCAATGATTGAGTATTTAGTAGAACACTCACTGAGATACGATGCATCATATAACTCATACAAACGAGCCGCGTGATGCCGAAGCAACGCACACTAGATGACGCGCTGAAGGAAAAGTCGGATCTGATGCGCGAGTACAATGCAATGAAACGCGCGCGGAGAGATGAGCTATATGCGAGCGAGCCTTACGGCAAATCACTGAAGCGTTTTGTGGCTACGCTAAATCATTTCGGGCCGGAGCACTCGGATCGCATGGTTGAGTATGTCTCGCAGGAATGCCTGCGCTGGCTGGGAAACGCTCCAATCGATATTCGATATGCGGCGCTTGAAGCTTGCGGCGATAGAGAGCGCGCGGTGCGTCTGAAGATGAGGCTTCCACCATATGATGACGGAGTGCCGGGAGGTCCGGCCAATGTGTATCGAAGGTGTAAGGCCGCATTGGGTCTCTAAGGCATAGGAATTTAGGAACAAGCCAAGGTCGCGGCAGACTGTAAAGCTGTCGGCGGTTTTCCTCCCGTTGCGCCGGCCTTGGCTAACTCGCCGCGCAGAAACAGGGAAGCGCAAAAGGAACGGAAATGTACCATGTTACAGTGGAGGTGCCGATATGGCCCTCAAGTTAATTACCGCAGACGAGCGGCTATCGGAAGCCGCTAACAAAGTCACGATGGCGATTTTCGGCGCGGCAGGCATGGGTAAAACCTCCCTGCTTCACACACTACCGCCGGAAGACACGCTGTTTCTGGACTTAGAAGCCGGGATGAAGTCTGTCCAAACATGGCGCGGAACAAGCATATCGCTGCGCTCTTGGGAAGACGCAACCGATATTGCTTGCCTGATCGGTGGAGTTAATCCGTCGCGTTCGTCAGACGAGACGTACTCTGAACAGCATTATAACTATGTCATGGAACAGTATGGTAAGGATATAGATATACCTAAATATCGAACCATCTTCGTTGACTCCATCAGCGAGTTAACGAGAATTGCGATGGCGTGGGCTCAGAAACAACCAGCTGCGTTTAGCGAAAAAACCGGAAAGCCTGATGCGCGCAATGCCTTTGGGCTCATGGGGCGCGAGGTTGAACGGCTTCTAAAGCATATCCAGCACGCTCCCGGAAAGAACGCGATTTTTGTCGGCGGCCTTGAGAAAAAGGTTGACGACTACAACCGCGAAACATGGGAACTACAAACCGAAGGAGCGAAAACAGGAGCCGTGTTGCCGTTCATCGTGGATCAAGTGATTACGATGTCAATGTTTGACTATGACGAAAGCGGATGGCACCACGTGCCCGGAAAAGGAGAATATCGAGCGCTTGTGTGCAAAACACCGAATCCGTGGAACTTGCTGGCAAAAGATCGTTCAGGGAATCTCGAAATGATCGAGGAGCCACACCTCGGCAAGCTGATGGACAAAATCAATCGGCCCGCAAGGCCGTCTGATGAACGTCTAAGCATCTCTCTTCCTACCAGCGCTTAACAAAGGAAACTTGCAGTTATGACTATTGATCTCAACGACGCCGAAGAACAACGCGTACAGGGCGAGCTGATTCCTGATGGAACATTCGTCAAGCTAAAGGGAACCATACGTCCAGGCGGCAACAACTGTCCTGGTGCAGACGAAATGGACGCCGGGCTTTTTAAGCAAAGCGCTAGCTCGGACGCCGTCATGCTCGATTGGGAGTTCGTGATTCTACACGGAAAGTACGCCAAGCGCAAGCTATGGCAACTAATGACGGTGTACGGCGGAAAGGTTGACGAAAAGGGGCACTCAAAAGCCGGCAATATCAGCAAGGCAATGCTGCGGGCAATGATCGACAGTGCGCTTGGCCTGGACCCGAAAGACATGAGCGAAGCCACCAAGGCTAAGCGCGTCCTGCGAGGATTTCAGGACTTTGACGGGATCGAGTTCGCGGCACTGATCGGAGTCGAGAAAGGCGGCGAAAAAGCGGGCGGCGGAAACTATCCCGATAAAAACCGCATCACCCGCATCGTCGTGCCGAGCGATCCGGAATGGCAAGCCGTAATGTCTGGGCAAGAAGTAGAGCCCAAGCCTACCGGCGCGGTATCCGCTCGCTCGGCGGCGCCGCATCAGCAGAGCAAACCAGCTTGGGGGGCGAGCGCGGCACCGGCGACAAACGTCGTCAAGCCGTCTTGGGGCAACAACACTGCGGCGTCCCCCACCATAACCGATACCGCTGCAGATCCCGCAGCGGGGCCAGCATGGATGCGCGGATAAAGAGAGTCGCGAGGGCAGCCTAAGCTCTCGCAACCCCAGCAGGACACGCCCGTGAAACACACCAGACGCGAAGCGTGGACCTGCCAAGTGTGCGGTCGGGAAGCGAGGGTGTTCGACATGCACCCTCGCCAACGGCCGCCCCGCCGAACTTGCTCGGCGGCGTGCCAAGATACCCTGAATGTCGTGGCGGACAAATACCCGGAACGGGAACAGATGACAGAAAAACTTACCGATATGGAACGTGAGGCAATCAAGGCCGCGCGGCGCAGCTTGTATGAAGCGCTCGTAAAGATCGGACGCGCTGACGCATTCAATGACGCAACCGCAGAAGAGATGGATGGCGTCATTCGTGCGGTTTGGGATGGCTGCAGGGCGAGTATGAATTTGCAGACGGCCAAAGGCGAGGTTCCTTGGTAATTAGGTAATCGGAGAAATTATAGTGTTAGACGATACGACAGCCGTTAATATACCAGCTCTCCTTTTTCGCGCCGGAAACAGGCTTCTTGAAGCCCGAACCTATGCGGAAGTTCTTGAGGCTCGGCAACTCGCTCAAGCTGCTCTGCATTATGCAAAGATAACAAAAGCTGCCAATGAAACTCATGCAGACTGCCTACGCATTATCACGAGTGCCGAAATGCGGATGGCTGATGAGGTTGATAGGGCGCAAGAAGCGGGCGAGATTGAACAGCACGGGGGTGACAGGAAGATCAAGATCCAAAGCTCGGATCTTGATCTTCCAACTCTTTCCGATCTCGGCATTGATGTTCGCCGTCTTCACGAGTGGCGAGAAATTCGTGACGCTGGACCAGAAGCTATCGAAAAAGCTATACAAGTCGCCCTTGAAAAGGGACGTTTTCCGACAAAGAGTGGAATTCAAAACCACATTAGAGGCACATTTGGCACTGGTGAAAACGAGTGGTACACACCGGAGCTTTATATAGACGCTGCCAGAGATGTCCTGGGGGGTATAGACCTTGATCCAGCAAGCAACATAATTGCACAAAAGACAGTAAGAGCATCAAAATTCTTTACCAAGGAAGATGACGGACTGAAGCAAGAATGGCGCGGGAAAGTTTGGCTAAACCCTCCTTATGCGCAACCTCTTATCGCACATTTCGTAGAGAAGATGGTGGCGGAGCGTAGCTCAGGAAACGTAAATGCTGCAATAATGCTAACCAACAACTATACTGATACGGCATGGTTTCACGCAGCAGCCGGGGTCGCTGATGTTGTTTGTTTCACAAAAGGGAGAATAAGATTCATTGATACAAGTGGAAACCGAGCATCACCAATACAAGGACAAGCATTCTTCTACTTTGGAGCGGAACCGAAACGCTTTGCTGATAAGTTCTCCGAGTTCGGGTTTATCATGGGGCCGTATAATGTCTGAGCACGGGATGCGGTGGAATTGTGATAAACATGGATGCTACAGACAGAAATGCTGTCCAAGGCTTGAAGAATTTAAAGAATGCTTTTACAGAGAAATCAGCCCAGGAGACCTTGACGGTATTGTCGAGTTCCGTGGTAAATTCTGGGTTTTGGAATGGAAGACCCCCGGCGCTCAAGTAAAAAGAGCACAGGAGTTGTTATTTGTGGCATTCACGAAAGCTCAATGGAATATTGTGTTTGTCGCTGAGGGAGATTGCACAGAAACACCTATGAGTGTATCCAGATATCAAGTATATTGGGACGGCAAGCAATATGAATGGTTTAGAGGAGATTTTGCCGCATTAAAATCTGACGTGACTGCGTGGAGTAATTTTGTCGCCAGAGGCGGATATGTCCCATTAAACATCAGGGCATTAAATAATGCCGCTTGATCTCAACAGCGGCAGCGGCCCGCTTATCGGGGCAAGCGCGCCGTCTCCATTCGACGTCGCGGAGCAAATCAATGCGCTGATAGACGAAAGCCTTGCCGCCGAAGAGCGTAACCGCCCGCCGCGCACCTATCTCGGCGCATCCATGCTCGGTGACGAGTGCCTGCGGAAAATAGTCTACCACTATCGCGGAACGCCAGCTAAGGAGCCAGAAGGCCGCATGCGCCGGATATGGGCGCGCGGCCACGCTGCGGAAGATAGGCTGATCAAGTGGTTGCGCACCGCTGGATTTACGGTTGTCGATCGTGGCAAAGACGGCAGGCAAATCGGTTTCAAGCAAGCTGGCGGGCGCATAGCAGGACATATCGATGGTGTCGTGACGGCCGGGCCGGTTGCATTGCCGTATCCTTTATTGCTTGAGTTGAAATGCTTGAATAACAAATCATGGAATGATCTCAGAAAGAAAGGATTAGCTGAATCTAAAGGAGTTTATAATTCTCAGATTCATCTGTATATGGGTTATTTAGATATATCTAATTGTCTGTTCGGCGCTGAAAACGCCGATACTATGGATTTGTGGTGGAATATTATTCCTTATGACTTAGCAGAAGCTCAGCGTGTTTCTGATCGTGCGGTTAACGTTTTGACTTCTGGCGACGGGCCGTTGCCGCTGCGTATTGGCAATTCTCCAGATTTCTGGAAATGCCGTTTTTGTGATTTCTCGGAAACCTGCTGGAGCGACAAATGACTGATGTTATCCTGACCGACGCGCAGGAACAGGCGATCGAAGAAATCGTCGATTGGTACGAAAATCGGTCAAATGAGCAGCAAGTGTTCCGTCTTTTTGGGTTTGCTGGAACTGGGAAGACTACTATCACTAAGCATGCTATAGGTGAACTTGGACTAAATATGTACGGAGGCGAACGCAAAGTAAAAACAAGAGAATACGATGATTCGGAATACGAAGATTATGACGAATATTTGGAATCTATTGAACACGATTCTGATTCCGATGAAGTCGTTCCAGAAGTTTTGTTTGGCGCCTATACCGGAAAAGCTTCGTATGTCATGCGCAAGCACGGCACGCCGGCAAAAACAATTCATAGCCTGATCTATTCGGTTATCGAAGCAACCGAAAGAGAAATCGAAGAAGCCAACAAAAAGCTTGCTGAACTTGAGACTGCAGCAATCAAACTACATGGAATGGATCGTGTGCTAGCGGACGCACAGATAGAAGCGTTGCGCATGCGCATAAAGGAAATGAAATTCCCGCGTTTTGGCTTAAACCCTGAAAGCGATGTAAGAAGATGCAAATTACTCGTGCTTGATGAGGTATCGATGGTTGGGCACGATATGGCAAAGGATGTTCTTAGCTTCGGAAAGCCAATCCTTGTTCTCGGCGATCCGGGCCAGCTTCCACCGATCAAGGGCGAGGGCGCGTTCACTCAGCAAGAACCCGATATCATGCTACACGAGATCCACCGGCAAGCTCAAGAAAGCGCCATCATCCGACTTGCGACACTAGCTCGCCAAGGCAAGATGATTCCATACGGCAAGCACGATAATTTCGTGTGGAAAATGTCGAAGCGCGGCATTGAGCCAGCGCATCTACTAAACGCAGAACAGGTTATCTGCGGGCGAAACGCGACGCGGTTTGATCTCAACAATGCGATGAGACGGCAAGCAGGGTTTGATATCTCCTGCCCGTATCCAACCAGTCCAGCAGAGCGGATTATTTGCTTAAAAAACAACAATAGCAAGGGCCTAATCAACGGTATGTTTCTAAGTATTTCTGATTCTGGTCCGCTAAAGATTAAGAAAAAGAAACTTGATGGAATAGCTTTCAGCGGAGTAATTGAAACAGAAGAAGGAAAGGAGATTGGCGAAGAAGAAATTTATCTAGGGCACTTTCTTGATCATATCCAATATGATCCTAACCGACACGATAGAGATTGGAAAGAGAAGAAAAATCTAATTGAAGCTACGTTCGGATGGGCGATTACGTGCCACAAGGCGCAGGGTTCGCAATTCAAGAATGTGATTGTCTGGGATGATCATCTCGGGCGCACTAATGAAGATAGGGCGCGTTGGCTATACACTGCCATCACGAGGGCCGAAGAAGGTCTTGTGATTCTAGATTAGTAAAATGAATCGAGTAGTAATATGTCTTTACTTGACCTCAACGATGCGCCAGCGCAGGAAGATGATGCTGGCGCAAAGAAAAAGGGCCGCGTCTCGGAAAGCGCGCTACGTTCTCTGAACGACCGCGCCGCCGAGATTGCCCGCGCTCTACTAGGCGTGGAAAACCCGAAACTTTCGTCCGCTACAGAACTGCGCTGGGGCACTCACGGCAGCGTCTCTATTGAAATCGCCGGCCCCAAGGCCGGCGCCTATTACAACCACGAGCGCAAGCTAGGCGGCGGGCTGATGAAGATGCTCGCTATGGAAGGCGGCATGGCGCCTGGAGCCGCGATTGACTGGCTGCAGAGTACGCTCGGTATCGAACTTGAGCGAGAGAAGCCGGCGGAGCCACAGCGGATTGTCGCTCACTATGACTATCACGATGAGCAAGGAAACGTCGTTTATCGCATAAACAGATGGGGTCCGAAGAAGACTTTTACTCAAAGCGCCTCTGACGGGCAAGGCGGATGGCTAAGCCACAAAGGCGTCATGGATGGCGTGCGGCTTGTGCCGTACCGGTTGCCTGAATTACTCGCGTCCATCAATGCGCCAGTTTTCGTCGTCGAGGGCGAGAAAGATGTCGATAGGCTCACCTCAATCGGCCTAACCGCGACATGCAACCCCGGCGGAGCCGGCAAGTGGCCGCCCGAATTCGCGCCGCACTTCACCGGCCGCGACGTTGTAATCCTGCCTGACAACGACAAGGCAGGCAAAGAACACGCCGATCTTGTTGCCCGCTCTCTCGCAAATTCCGCCACGCGCGTGCGCGTAATTCCGCTGCCCGGCGTCGGCCCCAAGGGCGACGTGTCAGACTGGCTAGATGCCGGCGGCACGCGCGAACAGCTAGAAGCGCTTATCGCCGATACCGAAAAGCAAGAGCCGACGCCTATCGGCGACTTAATCGATACCGACGCGCCCTATCTGATAGCCGGGCTGTTCACCGCGCGCAACTACACGTCAGACGGCGTGCTCACCCTGCGTCACCACCGCGAGACATTCTATGCGTGGTCCGGCGCCGCCTATCGCGAAATCAGCGACGACACTTTGCGCGCGCAGCTCTACGCTTACCTCAACGTCTGCGTCGAACTCGACGGCAAGGCTAGGCAGCACCCCGTCAAGCCCGACAAGTCGCTTGTCAGCAACGTATTCGACGCGCTGCGCGCGGCTACGCACCTTAGCGATGACATCACCGCGCCTTGCTGGCTAGGCTCGGCTGCCACGCCCGCCGATGAGCTAATCGCCTGCGAAAACGGGTTGCTGCATTTACCGACGCTACGGCTGCTGCCGCGCTCGCCAAAGTTCTTTACGCTTAACTCGATTGACTTCCCGTACCTGCCAGACGCGCCGAAACCCACGGAATTCCAGCAGTTCATGCACGAACTATGGGGAGACGACCCATCGTCCATCGATACTCTGCAGGAAATATTCGGCCTGCTGCTGACGGGCGACACGCGCTACCAGAAAGCATTCCTACTCATCGGCCCTAAGCGCTCCGGCAAGGGCACAATCGCTCGCGTGCTCGCGAACATGGTTGGCCGCAATAACGTAGTCGCGCCCGTGTTGTCGAGCCTATCGGACACCCATGGGCTTCAACCCCTAATCGGCAAAAGACTCGCAATCGTCTCCGACGCGCGCGTAAGCGCGCGCGCGGATCAAGCCGCTATCGCCGAGCGTGTTCTAGCTATCACAGGAGAAGATATACTTACTGTAGCACGTAAATACAAAGGTTCGTGGACAGGACAACTACAAGCTAGGTTTGTGATTCTGTCGAATGAATTACCTAGTTTAGCGGATGCAAGCGGAGCGCTTGCTAACCGTTTTATCATTCTTGTCCTAACGCGTTCTTTCTTCGGACAAGAAGACCACGCACTAACAGCACGTCTTCTTACTGAGCTTCCCGGTATTCTTAATTGGAGCATCGCCGGGTGGAAACGGCTCGACGCGCGCGGGTACTTCGTTCAACCGGAATCGGCAAAAGAAACATCTGATGACTTTGCCGATCTCGGAAGTCCTATTTCCTCATTCGTGCGAGATAGATGTGATGTCGGGGCTGAGTACATGGTATCATTAGACGACTTGTACCGCGTATGGTGTTGGTGGTGCGAAGAGCAAGGAAGAGATAAGCCTGGCACGAAAGCTATATTCGGACGAAATCTCAAAGCCGCTATACCGGAGATAAGAGTAGTAAAAACACGTACAGATAACGGTGGCAGAGAGCGGTACTATGCGGGCATAAAAATAAAGCCGATGGCTCGCGCAAGCTCTAATGTAATCGATTTCAATGATGCTCCGTTGCAGGAAGAGTATGTAAAGAAGGCGCCATGGTGGGTAAATTGATGGAGATTCCTGTTCTGTTTTTCGGAAAGTTTCTCTGCGGGACGCGGCCCATCGCGGCCCAGCATGTCCCGGTGCTGTTTTGGGTACGTGAACAGAACATGAACCTATCGCGGCCCACCCGGCCCTATCGCGGCCCACTCGACTCAAATTCAGGATTGGGCCGCGATAGCCGGGCCGCGATGACATCTCTCGACAGCCAGTTTCTGAAATCGGAGAAGGAAACCGCTCGTTCTGTCGGAGTCGAGAATTCGCGTAATTGGTTTGCATTTTTCTGTCTGGGCCGCGAACAGAAAGTGAACGGGCCAGGCTTGGGCCAGGCTTGGGCCACGGTATTCAGAAAAGGATTTTCGTTGAAAATCAACGGGTTTTGCTCTCTGGGCCGCGATGGTCCTAGGTCTCTCTTTAAAAAGTATATATATATATATAATATATACAAAGGGGATAGTCCCTATCTATACATAGAAAAAAACAGAAGTTTCCGGGAGCTATCTGAGCCCGGCCCAGACGCTGCTATCGCGGCCCACTCCGGATTCGCGGTGGCGACGCCGCGCGCCCCAAGCTTACCCCGTAAATCGATGCGCTCTTCAGGAGAGATCAAGATCCGGAGTTCGGATCTTGATTCCCAGCGAGTTGACGGAAAGAAATACAATCTGTGTGATCTGTGGTAATGAAAAGGGAAATCGATAATGCCGCCATTAATCTTCGTCATCCATCGCTGGAACGGCATGGAGTACCCGGCGCTATATCACGATGATAGGCTGCCGCCGAAACATGATGCGGTGGTGTATTCTGTGCGCTTAAACAAGCTGCCTAATGGAGATGAGTTGGCGAATATGACGCTCGATGAGCTTGATGAGTATTTCGACGCTGCGCGGGAGCTAGGTGTACTGCCGGCGGGGAATGTTGGAAGGAGTGAGGCGTGAGCGTCAAAACAAAAACAGATAAATGTAAATTGAATTTAGTTCCTATTGATTTTGCTACGGCGAGTGATTTTGTTAAACTTCACCATAGGCACCATACGCCGCCAGTTGGACACAAATTCTCTATTGGCGCCACTTTAGATGGAGAATTGGTGGGAGTGGTGATTGTCGGACGCCCTGTATCAAGAATGCGAGATGATGGAGGCACGCTGGAAGTGACTCGACTTTGCACGATAGGAGAAAAGAACGTGTGTTCCTTTCTTTATGGTGCGGCGGCGCGAGCCGCATTCGCTCTCGGATACCGACGCATCGGAACGTACATCCTAAAGTCAGAACCCGGAACATCTCTGAAAGCAGCGGGATGGAAACTCATAGGAGAGCGCGGTGGCGGCGGATGGGGGCGCTCAAATAGAGTGAGGATCAACAAGGCACCCTTAGAACCGAAGCTTCTTTTTGAAGTGTCATTGTGAAAAATACGAGTAGCCTAGCGTGCGGCACGTTTGCGCCGAACATGATAAATCAACCTAACCCACAAGGAACTATGTAATGTTATTAATTAGTGAAGCCGCGAACGAGCGCGCCAATGATTTGGTTGACTCGTGCGATGCCGATGGAGCGGAGCGGCTTGCGG
>WUUC01065505.1_pt1 | contig 10148 bp, 7 predicted proteins | sample 6278441 | NCBI WGS metagenome assembly WUUC01 (sample SAMN13675441, study PRJNA597444) | soil metagenome | isolation source: soil | place: USA: Washington | collected 2017-10 | reverse complement strand
CGGGAGTTCTGGTCGCGGTCGCGCTTGCGACCCTGGTCAGCTGGGCGGTCGGCTTCGAGCGAATCTCGACCGCCAAAGTCGAGGAGATCGTCGACCGCGGGGCACGCCAGGTCGTCGCCGAATTCGATGACATCGAAAGCGAGATCATCGCGGTCACCCAGCGAATCATCGATAACAGCAACGAGCTGAGAGCGCTTTCGGCTTCGGAGGCTGGAGGGCTTTATGCGGCGTCGCTCGGATATCGCACGCAATTGCTGCGGCTGGACCTCAAGAATCTGGAAAACGAGAGACGAACGCTTGAACGTGCGATGCGCCAGTACGTTTTTGAGATCGTCCCCGGGGAAGAAGGGCAGCCCGCGAAACTCTACCTGCAGGGACAGGCGCCCCCGGAACAGCACGATGGGAGGCGTTGGTATATCCGCAGCGTCGACGACGGACAACTCAATCTGATCGGCGGCGGCGTAGTCGTGGGAACCGTTCCGCGCGGGCTTCCCGAATTTGGCATTGCCGGTTTTAACTGGACCGATCTCACAGCGCTCTTGTCGAGCGCGCTCGTGATCACGCTCGTCGGTTTCATGGAGGCGATTTCGGTCGCCAAATCGATGGCGGCGAAAACCAAGGAGCGGATCGACCCAAACCAGGAGCTGATTGGTCAAGGGCTCGCGAATATCGCCGGCAGCTTCAGCCAGGCTTTTCCAGTGTCGGGTTCGTTCTCGCGCTCGGCGATCAACTTGCAAACGGGCGCGGTCACAGGAATCTCTTCAGTGTTCACCGGCTTGATCGTGCTTGCATTCATGCTGCTTCTCACTCCGCTTCTCTACCACCTGCCGCAAGCGGTGCTTGCCGCGATCATCCTCATGGCGGTTTCGAACCTCATCAACTTCAGCGCGATGAAGCATGCGTGGCAGACGCACCGGCACGACGGGATCGCCGCAATCGTCACCTTCGTCGCGACGCTTGGATTTTCGCCGCACCTCAACAACGGGATTCTCGCCGGCGCAGGGCTCGCGGTGATTCTCTATCTCATCCGAACGATGAAGCCGCGCGTCGTCATCTTGAGCCGCCACTCCGATGGGACTTTACGCGACGCTCGATTCCACAATCTCAAGATTTCCGAGCACATCATCGCGGTCCGCTTCGATGGCTCGCTTTATTTTGCGAATGTCCCTTATTTCGAAGATGCGATTCTCGAAGTCGCCGCTGACCATCCGCAGGCGAAATACATTCTCGTCGTCGGCGACGGAATCAACGAGCTGGACGCCTCGGGCGAGGAAGCAATCCGGCATCTCGCGGAGCGCTTGCATCAGTCGGGAGTCACGCTCGTTTTCAGCGGTTTGAAGCGCCAGGTGCTGCAGGTCATGGACCGGACCGGACTCTACGCGGTCATCGGCGCGCAGCATTTTTTCCGCACTGAAGACATGGCGCTGGAGGCGATTTCGCAGTGGATACATGACGAATCGTTCGACGCCAGCTTCTGTCCGCTGACGCCGAAGTCGCAACAGCAGGCATCCGGCTAAGCCTGGCGCTCATTTCGTTGCTGCGGGGAAGGTCTTTTCGCGCAGGACGCCAGCTTGCTTTTCGGCAATACCTGTATATAATTACAGTAACTGGATTTATATACAGCCATGGATGAATTAACCCCCCGGCAGGCGGAAATCCTGGAATTGATTCGCTCGCAGTTGGAAGCGACCGGTTTTCCGCCCACTCGCGCGGAAATTGCACGCCACCTGGGCTTCCGCTCGGTCAACGCCGCTGAAGAGCACGTCAAGGCGCTGGCAAAAAAAGGGCTCATCGAGCTCGTTCCAAACGCTTCGCGCGGGATTCGTTTGACGCAGGACACGGGCCTTCCAGTCGTAGGCAAAGTTGCCGCCGGGCATCCCATTCTCGCCGAGCAAAATATCGAAGGAAGCTGCCAGATCGACCGCAGCCTTTTCTCCCCTCGTGCTGATTACCTTCTGCGGGTGCGGGGAATGAGCATGGTGAACGCGGGAATTCTCGACGGCGATTTGCTCGCGGTGCATCGTTCCCCCGAAGCGCGTTCCGGACAGATCGTCGTCGCACGAGTAAACGATGAGGTCACCGTCAAGCGCTTCAGAAAACGCGGACGCGAAGTGCAGCTCATTGCCGAGAATCCGGACTTTGAGCCGATCGTGCTCGATCTCAAACGCGACTCACTCACGATCGAAGGACTCGGAGTGGGCGTGATTCGCAATACTTTGTGAAGGAAAGCTCATGGAAACGAACGAAACGTTGAAAATCATTCAGGCGCTGGCGAATGGAACCGATCCAATAACAGGCGAAGTATTTCCCGATTCGAGCCCTTACAACCATCCAAAAATCATTCGCGCGCTCTTTCAAACGCTGAAAACGTTGGAGCGGTCGCGCACCCGCGAAGAGCGCGAGCGCCCGGGCAACGCCGGCAAGCCCTGGGACGAGAAAGAAGATCGCGAGCTCGTGAAAGATTTCGACGCACGCACGGCGCTAAAAGAGATCGCGGCGAAACACGGCCGCAGCGAATATGCAATCACCGCACGGCTGGTCAAGCTAGGCAAGCTTTCTGAGACAGAGCTGACGAAACCTCTGCGGAGGAATGACAGCAAGCCGTCCCCTTCTCCGGTAAAGCCATCCAATAATCGGGCGCGGGAAGCAATGGTTCAATTCGGCTGAGTCACTTCGCTAAGAAGTGCCATTCCGGACAAGCGCCAGCGCGCGATCGGAATCCAGTGTCCCGTTTACCGATTTCCAGATTCCGGTTTTCACCGGAATGACACGACTTCCGCCGCTAACAAACCGATTGATGAATTTTCCCGCGTGTCATGTCTTCGCTGCTCGCTGTTCTCAATCGTCCCGACATCTGGACCGGGAACGAGCTGGCGCAAGCCGAAGACAGCATCGCATCTGGATTTCCCCAATTCGATGCGCTGTTGCCTGGAGGAGGCTGGCCGCGCGGCGCACTGACCGAAGTGATTGTCGAGCGCGAAGGAATCGGCGAATTGCGCCTGCTTCTCCCCGCGCTCGCGAAGCTCACCGGCGAGGATCGATATGTCGCGTGCATCGCGCCGCCATATCTTCCTTATGCGCCCGCATTGGCGCGTGCGGGAATCAAGCTTTCGCATTTTCTCGTGGTGCGCGCGCAATCTTTCGCGGAGCAGTTATGGGCTGCGGAACAGGTTTTACGTTCCAGTGCGTGCATTTTCGTCCTGTGCTGGCTCAACAAAGCTTCAGACCTCCGCCGCCTGCAGCTTTCGGCTGAAGAAGGCAGCACTGTCGGCATCGTCTTTCGCCGCAGCGCGCAGCAATCTTACTCGCCGCTTCGTATTGCTCTGGCTCCCGCCGGAGATCTGACCCGCGTCGAAATTCTCAAGCGCCGTGGCGGACAAGCAGCGCCTTTGTTTCTGAATCTAGGAACCTCTGATTAAGTCCTTCATGGATCGCGTTTCGACGAGAATGGGTTGGCTACCCGCGACGATGGCAAAGCCCAGCTTTGGCGTGTCTTCAGCCAAAGGCGGGCTGAAGACAGGCGTCGCCTTCTTTGCATCTCATCCTGCGAAGCCGCCGTCGCGACCGCGAGGGACTTAATCAGAGGTTCCTAATGTGGACCTGCCTCTACTTTCACACGCTACCTCTGCAAATTTTTGCTCTGGGGCAAGAACAGCCTTTCGCAGTCAGCGACTCGGATAAAGTCTTTCTCTGCAACGAACGAGCGAGAGCTTCGGGAATCAAGCCGGGAATGAAATTGGCCGCCGCGCATGCGCTCGATTCCCGGCTCAACACGGTGGTCCGCGACCCAAAAAAAGAAACTGCAGTGCTGGAAAGCCTCGCGCTGACAGCGATGCAGTTCAGTTCTGTCGTCAGTCTGACGCCCCCGTTTGCGTTGCTACTGGAAACAGGCGGTTCACTCTCGCTTTTTGGCGGCTTTCATCGATTTCTCGAAAAACTGCAAAACACTCTGCGCGAATCGAGCTTAGACTTTGCCATCGCGAGTTCACCGACTGCTTTGGGCGCGGGAATCCTGGCCCGCGCCGGGCTCGATTTGCACGTGGCTGAAATCGAGCAACTCAAGCAACAACTCTTCTCGCTGCCGATCGGGTTCCTCGAATACGCCTCCGATGCTTTGCAAGCGCTTGCAGACATCGGCATGCGCACTATCGGTGATGTGCTGACGCTTCCCCGCGATGAGCTTGCGCGCAGATTCGGACAGGAGTTGCTCGATATGCTCGATCGCGCGCTGGGAGATGCTCCTGATGCGAGGCCGCTTTTCGTTCCCCCGGCGAACTACGCGAGTAAATTGGAGCTGCCGGCGCCGGTATACGACGCCGAAGCGCTGCTGTTCGCCACCAAAAGATTGATCGGAGAGCTTGCGGGATTTTTGAGCGCCAGAAGCGCCGGCGCGCTGGAGCTCAATCTCGATCTCTGCCACGAAGACGGATCTGTCACCCGCGTTCCCTTCACGTTTTCTCTTGCGACTCGAGATTCCGCGCATCTCACATCTATTTTTCGCGAACGCCTGTTCAATTTGTCGCTGCCTTCCCGTGTGGAAGCGATCGCGCTCGAAGCGTGCAAGATCACGCCTCTTGGCTCCCGCAATTTATCCTTGCTCGTGAGCCGCGACCAGGAAAAAGAAAATCGCGCGCAATTGACCGAGCGATTGCGCGCCCGCCTGGGCGCTGACGCCGTGGTGACATTGCAGCCTGTTCCCGATCACCGCCCGGAGCTAGCCTGGCGCTATGGTAAAGACGAAGATGAAGGCGGAAGGAGGAAGGAGGAAGTTTTTCATCCCTCATCCCTCATCCCTCATCCCTCTCACCATTCTTCACCCTTCATCCTTCATTCTTCCAACGCTCCGCGGCCGCTCTGGCTGCTCAATCCGCCTCTAGCGCTCGAGCAGGAAACGATCATTGAGCAGCTACATATTTTCTATCCCCTTGGGGAAGAGGGTCAGGGTGAGGGGGAGTGGTCTCTTTCACCTTCACTCCGATCCCCCTTCCGTCAAGGGAGAGCGGCTAAGCCGTCGCTTACTCTGCTTTCCGGTCCCGAGCGGATCGAATCGGGATGGTGGGATGGCAACGACGTCGCACGCGATTATTTCGTCGCATGCGACGACAAAGGCGCGAGGTTCTGGGTGTTCAAACAAGAGCAGTGGTTTTTGCATGGAATCTTCGCCTGAGTGGACCAACGGGCATGTCGTTCTGAGCCGAAGACGAAGAATCTGCTGTTGCAAAGAAGCAGATGCTTCGCTGCGCTCAGCATGACTGCGACCTCACCCCATGTACGCCGAGCTCCACTGCCTTTCCAATTTTTCCTTTCTTCGCGGCGCGTCGCATCCTCAGGAGCTGATCGAGCGCGCGTATCGTCTCGGATATCACGCGCTTGCTTTGACCGACGAATGCTCAGTCGCGGGGGTCGTGCGTGCTTACGAAGCGGCGAGGGAGCACAAATTCAAGCTCATCATCGGCGCCGAGTTTGCGCTTAACAACGGTCCGCGCCTGGTGTTGCTCGCGACGAATCGCGAAGGCTACGGCAACCTTTGCGAGCTCATTACTGCCGGCAGGCGACGAGCGATCAAGGGAAGCTACAAGCTCAACCGAGAAGATTTTGCCAATGGTATTCCGGATTGCCTCGCGCTCCTGCTCCCCGAAGCAGAACCGAATGAAGATTCTGCGCGATGGATCGCTGAAATTTTTCCTGATCGTGCATGGGTGGCAGTCGAGCTCGTGCGCGGATTCGACGATTGCGCGCGGCTGAGCGATTTACGAAGGTTCGCAAAAAAAACCGGACTGCCGCTCGTCGCGTGCGGCGACGTGCATATGCACGTCCGGTCGCGGCGTGCGCTGCAGGATACTCTGGCCGCGATCCGCTTGAAGCGGCCCATCGCTGAATGCGGCTACGCGTTGCATCCCAATGGAGAGCGGCATCTGCGGCCGCTCAAGACGCTCTCGCAGATTTATCCGCGCGAGCTCATCGCAGAGACTCTGCGCATCGCCGAGCGCTGCACTTTCTCGCTCGACTCTTTGCGCTACGAATATCCGGAAGAAATCGGTCCTCGCGGGAAAACTCCGGCGAGCTATCTGGCGCGGCTGGTTGTAAAGGGATTGAAGAGCCGTTTTTCCCAAGGCGCGCCGCAGAAAGTCCGCGATCTCATCAAGCATGAACTGAGACTCATCGCGGAATTGAACTACGAACCTTATTTCCTCACCGTCTACGACATCGTGCAATTCGCGCGCGGCCGCGGAATTTTGTGTCAGGGCCGGGGTTCAGCCGCCAATTCCGCCGTTTGCTATTGCCTCGGAATCAGCGAAGTCAGTCCGATGGATATGCAGATGCTGTTCGAGCGCTTCATCTCCAAAGAGCGCAACGAGCCGCCCGACATCGATGTCGATTTCGAGCATCAGCGCCGCGAAGAAGTGATGCAATACATCTATGACAAGTACGGCCGCAATCGCGCTGCATTAGCAGCCACGGTCATTACTTATCTACCGCGCAGCGCGCTCCGCGACGTCGGAAAGGCGTTGGGGCTCGATCTCAAGCAGGTCGATCGCCTCGCGAAAACCTTATCGTGGTGGGACAGCCGCCACGTGATGTCCGCGCGAGTGCGCGAAGCAGGGTTCGATGCCGCGAATCCAGTCATTGCGCATGTGTTATCGCTTACCGAAAAACTGATCGGTTTCCCACGGCATCTTTCGCAGCACACCGGCGGTTTCGTCATCTCAAGAGGGCCGCTATCGCGCATGGTCCCCATCGAAAATGCGGCGATGGAAAAGCGCACGATCATTCAGTGGGACAAAAACGATCTCGATACTCTGGGGCTCCTCAAGGTGGACTGCCTCGCGCTGGGAATGCTCTCCGCGATCAAGCGCGCTTTCGATTTGCTTTCCTATTTTCGCGGAAGCGAGACAACAATCGCCGACATCCCGAGAAACGACGAAGCGACTTACCAGATGATTCAGCGCGCCGATACGATCGGCGTGTTCCAGATCGAATCGCGCGCGCAGATGTCGATGCTGCCGAGATTGAAACCGGAAGTCTTCTATGACCTGGTGATCGAAGTTGCAATCGTACGCCCGGGCCCCATCCAGGGCGGAATGGTGCATCCCTATCTACGGCGGCGACAGGGCCTGGAACCGGTTGATTACCCTTCGCCGCAAGTCAAAAAGGTTCTCGAGCGCACGCTTGGCGTTGCGATTTTTCAGGAGCAGGTCATGCAGCTCGCGATCGAAGCTGCAGGTTTCACTGCGGGGGAAGCCGACCAGCTGCGGCGTTCGATGGCCGCGTGGCATCGCCATGGAAGTCTGGAAAAATTCAGGGAGCGTTTGTTCTCGGGAATGCACGATAAGGGCTACAGCAAAGAATTCGCGCAGCGAATCTATCAACAGATTCAGGGCTTCGGCGAATACGGCTTTCCCGAATCGCACTCGGCGAGTTTCGCGATTCTGGTCTACGCATCGGCGTGGTTGAAGTGCCACGAGCCCGCCGCGTTCACCTGCGCGTTGCTCAATTCCCAACCGATGGGCTTTTACGCACCCGCGCAGCTGATTCAGGACGCGCGCAATCATGACGTTGAAATCCGTTCGGTCGATGTCACTAGAAGCGAATGGGATTGCACGCTCGAAGCCAAAGAAAACGGCGAGCCCGCGATTCGCTTGGGCTTCAACAGGATCAAGGGGTTTGCAGAGAAAACCGCAAAGCGACTGGTTGCCGCGCGTCAAGCGTGCAGTTTTTATGATGTAAGCGATCTCGCCCGCCGCGCGCAACTCGATCGCGGCGATCTCAATGCTCTCGCTGCAAGCGGCGCACTGAACAGCCTGACGGGGAGCCGCCGTCATTCGCATTGGGGAATACGCGGAATCGAACCCTCGTTTCCAGCGCTAGCCAAAGCGCCGATTCCAGAAGTCCGTCCTTTGCTCCCCGAAGCCAGCGAAGGAGAGGAAATCGTCGCCGACTACACACACTTCGGCTTTACGTTGGGACGCCATCCGCTCGCTTTGCTGCGTTCGCGCTTCGATCGCATGTCGATCATGAGCGCGGCGAAAATGCGCGAGCCTGATTGCCGGCGCGCGCGCGTCGCTGGCCTCGTCACTTGCAGGCAGCGTCCGGGGACCGCGAGCGGGGTGATATTCGTAACGCTCGAAGACGAAACCGGAACGATCAATGTCGTCGTATGGAGGAATCTTGCCGAACGCCAGCGCAGAGAGTTATTGCAGGCAAAGCTTATGGGAGTCGAAGGCGACGTCGAGCGCGAAGGAGAAGTCGTTCACCTGATCGCGCACCGCTTGACCGATTTCACCCCGCTATTGGGAAGTCTCGACGCCAAGTCCAGAGACTTTCACTAGTCTATGTCGCGCCTTCTCAATACCAGCCGGGCGGCGGCGAATAGTAGGCGGGTGGAGACGCACCCGGCGGCGGAGGAGGCGGCAGCCTGTAACGCGACGGACGGGGCCCAAATCCGAATCCCCCCGAAACCTGATTTCCCTTGGCATACATGCACTGTTCGTAGCCAATGTCGTAGCGCCTTTGCACACCACCGGCCGCGTTGGTCGCAGCGCCACTCGCCACTGCGCTACCCAAGAGCAACCCACTCCCTGCGCCGATCGCGGCACCTGAACCCGCGCTATGAGAACCCGCTCCGATCAGCGCGCCCGCGGTGGCGCCTAGCAGCGTGCCAATCGTCGCTCCCTTCGCAAGGCTGCCAGCGGTCGCTTGATCCGGCGTCACACCCAAGCGCTCATGCGCATACTGGCGGCATATCGAATCGTCCGCCCGGAAGTCCTCGAAACTTTTGCCTGGAGCAGGCCAGACCATCACGCTGGGCCCGCTGGGAATGTTCGCGCAGCCGCCGCAAAAAACGACGACCGCCGGCAGGACCTTATTCATCTCACGGTTCGTCGATCGTCGATCAACGGGCAGGGCCGCGCGGCACCACCTGCAGCCAACCCGACGGGCAATCGGCGATGTAGGGGTAGTATCCTGGCGGATTTGTGCAGTAGTACCAGTACTGCGCCGGGTCCGGCTCGGCATACACGGTGACCGGCGGAGAATAGACCGGCGCACTATAGTAGCCAGGCCACCAGTAAGGCGCGACGATCACCCCAAGCGCCAAATGGCTATGGAACTTGTGATGATGCCTGTGAAAGCCGTGATGGAACTTGTGGTGATGGCCGTGAAATCCATGATGCGGATGGAATTTATGGCGATGGCCGTGAAATCCCCGATGCGCGGGCAAGCCATGCTGTCCGTGGAAGCTACGATGGCCGTGTAGTCCATGATGTCCATAAAAGCCATGGCTCTTGTGAAGCGCGGAGCCACCGTGTCGATGGCCGCCGTGTCCCCCGCCGGCCCATGCGCCGGACATCGCTAGCGACAGTGCTGCGACCAGCGTGAGTATCAGTTTCTTCATGAAACGCTCGTCACCATGCGGTTTACTTCGGCGTCAGCCTCCGGAGCGCCGGCAAAATGGCAGGATGGAGACACTTTCATCCTCAGTATAGTCGGTCAATGCCTGCGCTACGGGTTCCGTTGACTGGCTCGGTTCAGCGGCATTGCGTTCGTTCGGACGAAAACGATTCGTTTCCCGCCCGCCTCATGCGCCACGCAACGCCGGCACTCCGGCAATCCAGGGGTGAATGAAGATCAATAAAATCCACGCTCCGACACCGATTACTAACGGTATAAGCGAGCGCTTCAAGCCTACGCTTTCGGGCTTGAGCCACCCAACATCGCGCCGATTGATAACAGCGATCTCGACCAGCGCCCACACGCCGATTCCACCGAACAGCACGAGCGAGCGCGAGTCGCCGTTCGAAATGAGATGCGCGACCGCCCAAAGGAATACCCCGGTGAGTTGTGGATGCCGCAGCACGCGCTTGATGTCGGTCGGGACGCGGCTGCTGAAGAAGAGCACCAAGGCGATCAACATCAAAGCCGAGGTCAGCACGCGTATCGTATCGGGTGGGCTGTATAGCGCCGTTGGAACGGTGCTACGCCATCCAAAGACTATGCAAACGAGCGATGCCACGATGAGCAGGGCGAAAATCGCTCGATAGCCCTTGCCGAGCTTCTCGACGAGCCGCGATTTGCAAGTCGGCGCGACGCCCGGGATAAGATGGACGAAGCTCCACAGCAAAACGCCGGTGATCAGCAATGCCATGAGT
>WUUC01085615.1_pt1 | contig 10149 bp, 8 predicted proteins | sample 6278441 | NCBI WGS metagenome assembly WUUC01 (sample SAMN13675441, study PRJNA597444) | soil metagenome | isolation source: soil | place: USA: Washington | collected 2017-10 | reverse complement strand
GCTCAGCGGCAGCGATAGCATCATCATCGAGCAACGCGCCCCAGACGTTCTCGCTGCCGCACGTCGCGCGCTGCCGCGCGTCGCGCGTACGATGCGTCAATACGCGGACCGCCGCGGAGGCAAGACGCCGAAAGCGACAGCCGCTCCACGACGAGCCGGGTCGCGAAAATCCGCTCCGGGCCAAGCCTCGCTGAACGCCGCGCGGGATACCGGCAGCATCATCGGCAAGCGAGCAGGGCGGGGCAGCGCGAGCCTCGCGGCAGCGCTGGAGCGCCCCGAGAAGGTCAGGCGTGATGCGTACGTCGACACGGCCGAGGCCGGCGTGACGGAAACGGACCGCAAGGCAGGTGGCACGTTCAGCGCGCGGCGCAACAGCAAGGCGGAGACCAGTGGCATGACCTATGCCCTCGAGGACTCACGTGGCAAACCCTCGCGCAAGTCGACGCGCGGCTCTACTGGTCGCAGCAAGGCCGCGACTCAGCTGACGGCACGCGTCCTGCGCAAGGTTCGGTCACCTCAGGCGCGCGCCGCCAGAGCCGCACGCTAGGAGCTGCCCATTGACCTGGAGGCGCGTACCGGGGCCCTCCTGACGCCCACGAGGGGGCGCTCGTTCCACGCGCACGTTCCACGCGCAAAACGAGGGCTCCGAGCCCGCCGCGCCAAGCCCCGCGGTTGGTGACAATTGGCGAGGTGGCCCTGCCGCGCTCGTCTAGTTTCTTGTCGTGAACGGGGTGATGAGCACCGAGCGATCGGAGCGGCTGACGACCTCCGCTGCCAGGCTTCGATCCGATGGCCGCCCGCGAGGTCTGGTTCCAACGACGATCACGTCCGCGTTGCGAGCCCGGGCCTGGTCGAGGATGGCGTCAACGGGATCCACCTCTGTCGCTACCACTGTTTCCATCGTGGCTTCGAGTTGCTCGGTGGCGCGCACCAGGCGTAGTGCCTGAGTCTGTATGGAATCTAGTCTACTTGGCGTGTCGAAACCCGAGGGCAAGCAACTCACGTTGTGGACGGCCACCACAGGGGTCTCCAGCCGTGCTCCGAGCTCGACCGCCTGTCGCAAGACCCAGTAGGTGTCATCCTTCAAATCGGTCGCGGCGAGCAGCGCGGCGCGTCGGAGGGGAGTGCGGGCGACGAGCACCGGCCGTGACGAGGCTCGGGCGAGGGCGGCAGCCGTGGCGCCGAGCCGTCCCGTCGAGGGCGGGAGCACGATGAACGCGGCGTCCACCTCCGCCGCGCGGCTCGCCGCATCCTCGACGAAGTCCCCGATGCGAATGCGCAGACGTTTGGCCGAGAGGGGGTCGGTCAGGACGCCGTCGCACCAGGCCTTGGTCAGACGGGCTGCCCCGAGGCATCGTTCGACTCGCCGGGTCGTCTGTATGAGATCGAGGTCGGGTACATCCGGCGTGAAGTGGTACTCGGCAGGCAAGACCTGCAATACATGCAGGTCGGCTTCGAGCGATTGCGCGAGGCCCGCGCACTGCTCCAAAGCCGCTGTCGGATAGTCGCCATCCGTGAGGGCAAGCAACAAACTGCCCTGGCGCGTTCGGCCGCGGCGGCGCCCTGGTCGTTCAAGCCCTGCCGCCAGCTCACGCGCAGCAACTGGCAGCCTTTCTCTCTCAGCGTGGAGCTTCATCAGGTCTCCGTTCTCTCCCCGATCCGGGGCTTGTCATGAAGCGCACGACCTGACACGTGTTCCTCACGTCGAGGAGAACGAAACATGTGAAGCCCGCACGGCGCCCCATACCGGGTCCTGCACCAATGTAATTGGAACTCCAACTATATCAAAGCAGATTGAGCTTGTAAAGCAGCGAGCAGTTGCGGCTGTCGGCCCACGAGGGCCCGACCGGGCGAGGGCGGGAACGAAATGAGTATCAGCTCCACTGTTCGTCACACACCATCTCGCCTCACCTGAGGCGTTATCCTTGCACGTACTTGTCCCAGGTGCTTCGCCGCTCGTTCGCGGCGTGCCGGAGGCGCGGGGCGGCGCTTGCCTGTTCCGGGTGGCTTACTTCGCGCTGGAGCTTCTCTGCACGACTGAGCGCGTATTCGGGCCGTGTCCGAGCTCGCGAGCTCGGCGTGCCAGAGGCTCGGCAGATCGAGCCCGGTGGGTGCGCCGCTCGGGGCAGTGCTGCCCGAGCGCGCTCAGCGAGCGCTCTCGTCCGAGGAGGCTCTCTCGGAGCGAAATGCGCATCGCGCCCTGACGGCATTCCTGCGGGAAGTGGTGGCCCGGGGCACGGCCCGGACGAAGCGCGGGAGCTGATCTTTCGAGGTCAGCGATGACGAGGTCAGTGCCCGGGCGGAGGCAGGTCTGCGCAGCGAGGCCGGTGATATCGAAGCTCGAGCAAGGCGCTCCAGAACTCCGGAGGAGGGAGAGAACCTTCTTGGACGCCGGCGCTGGCTCGGGCGCGCGCAACTCCCCGCGGTGACGTGCTGGCGCGACGGCGTGCCCCAAGCGAGCTCCGGCCACGAGCTTCGTCAGAGGAGCTCCTCGGGCTGGCGACGGTCACGCGCGGAGAACGCATGTACGTTGAAGTCCGGCGCAGAGGCCGGGAGCTCCCGGTCATCGGTCTCGCCCGTGAGGACCTGGACGGGCGCCTGTACTCCGACCAGAACGCTCCGTGAGGTGCGGCGCGTGCGCGTCGGCCCGGTCGGCGTCATTTGGCCATGTCGGTGTCGAGCGCCGTCTCTTCGCTCTCAACGAGCTCCTTGAGCGAGCAGTTCGCTTTAGCTCGTTCGATGGCGCTATCGAGATCCAGCCAAAGGCGCTTGGCGGTGGGATCGAGGCCCTCCGCTCGTGCCGAATCGAGCTGGAAGTCGAGTGAGCGCCGCTGGGCGTCGAGCAGGTCCTTGGCGTGGATGAGCTCAGGCGATTTGCCCAGGGCGTAGGCAACGTCTTTCCCGGCGCTGACCTCGACCAGAATGCCGGTCGCGACGAGGCGGCCGAGCAACTCGGCGATGAGCTCCTCCGGCGCGTCGAGACGGCTGCTAAGCTGATGACGGGTCGGGTGGGACGTTCCCCGCATGAATGCGCGCGCGACCTCCAGCACCGCCGAGAGGCAGATCGTTTCCTTGAACGCCTGATCTGCGTTGGCCAAGCGAGCGCGCTTGGCCAGGCTGCGGTGGTGCTGGTGGATCGAGGCGATCTGCGCGCCGACGAGCACGACCAGCCAGGAGATGTGTTGCCAGGCGAGGAAGATGGGGAAAGCCGCGAAGCTAGAGTACAGGGCGTTGAAGCGGGCCACTCCCACCTGAAACCGTACGTGCACGATCAGCACCACATACCAGAGCAGGCCGCCGATCAGCGCGCCCACAGCCGCCGAGCGGATCTTGACGTGTGTGTTTGGCATCACCGTGTACAAGAAGAGCAGTCCCAGAAACAGGACGGTCAGTGGACTCACGACTGAGATCGCCTGATCCATCAGGTCGCTCACGCCGAGTGTCTCTCCGGCGGCTCGCAACAGCGCCAGGGCTTGGCCGACAGTGGTCAACGCCAGGGCGGCCATGAGCGATAACGGCGTCACGACGATGATCGCGACATAATCTCTCAGCTGCTCAAAGTAATCGCGCGCGGAGCGCGCCCCCCAGATCTCGTTTAGCGCTCCCTCGATATTGCGGAGCAATCGGGTGGCGGCGTATAAAAGAAAAATGAGCCCCAGAGCTCCGAGGCTGGCGACGCCCGTCTGTTCAACGAACTCCAGCATCTTCTCGAACGCTTGCCGAAGGGGCTCGTTGCCTGCGAGCAGCTGGAGAACGTAGGGTCGAATCGACTCTCGCACCAGAATGTCATAGGCGCCGAAGCCCTTCAGCAGAGCAAACGCGAACGCCAGCAGGGGCACCAGCGACAACACGGTAAAATAGGTGAGCGCCGCGGCGCGCACGTGGATGGTCTCTTCGAATAAGAGCCCCCGGAACGTGCAGTACACGATGCGGGCGCTGCGATACGCGAAGGCTCGCCCCGGCGGAAGATCGTCCACTCGTTCTTGCCACACTCGATGAGCGAAGAAGTGGCGAGCCGTGCCGAATTTCGTCCGAATCTGACTGAATAACTCGTCGCTCATCACCGGTCCGTAGAGGTATGCTGAGATATCCGATCAGGCCAGCGACTCGAAGTCTAACACCTTGGGACGAGGGATCCCCACGAATTCATTGTGCTCCTTGGCATGCCGAGGCTGCGCCGGCGCCCGTGCCCTTGTTTACCAGATGAAAGCATGCGGGAAAATTGACTGAAGCTCGTCGGAAGGTGTGCGTCGTGACGGGCGCGAACGCTGGTATCGGACGCGCGGCGGCGCAGCAGCTGGCCGCCCGTGGCGCGACCGTCGTGATGGTGTGCCGGAGCGCAGAAAGGGGCCGAGTGGCGCAGGACGCGATCGGGCGTGCAGGCGGAGCCGACGTGCGAATGGTGCTCGGTGATCTCGGCTCGCAAGCGTCAATAAGGGCCGCAGCGGACCAGATCCTGCGAGAGCATGCGCGGATCGACGTGCTCGTCAATAACGCAGCGGTCTTCGACTTGTCTCAGCGGGTACCCGAGATCGGCATGGATGAGGTGGAGACGATCTGGGCGACGAACCACCTCGGGCCCTTTTTACTCAATCGGCTCTTGCTCGATCGGCTGCTCGCGTCTGCCGGCCGCATCGTGAGCGCCTCATCCAAGGGTCTGATGGTCTCGGCAGCCTGCTGAAGAACGCCTTCATACAGGCGCTGCGTCGAGGCCTCGAAGGTTCGGTCGACGTGGAGAAGCTTGGCGCTAGGTCGCAGTGACGCTGAACCTGTGTCGCCGCCGGTTGATCAGTGCCGATCAGGGATGAGCCGCTCGGCGGCGCGTCCGTCAATGCCTGAGCGGAAATGAAGCCGAACCCGCTCGTGAACCGAACGTCGGCCGAATCGCATGCAATCCGCGGCCGAGTCGCCAACTCGTCGTTGGCGATCTCGGATGGGGCTACACCGTCGATTCGGCCTCCGGTAGCTCGCACTTCAGGTGCGGAGCATTACTGACAAAGGAAGGTCGTGGCGCTCCAGGCGGACTTCTTAAACTTCTTGGTTGCTCCGCCACACGAGCAGCACTGGCCCGCGGCGCTGGACTTGGAAATCTTGGTGCACGCCGCCGTGCAGCTGCCGGTGCTGGTGTTGACGCCTTCGTTCAGGCCGTACGTGGGATCGATGGCAACGAAGCCGCCGCCCAGGTTCCGGAAGTCGACCCAACCATTGGTGTGGTCAGCGAAGACCAGCTTATGCTTCAGCTGGCCGGGGTAGAGGAGAGTACCGGAGGCGTCCTTCTTCACGCTGAACTTGTAGTGCACGCCGCAGCCGCCGAGGGACACGGTGCCGACCGGCGCCAATAGGTGGGCTTCCTTGGGGCAGCGGTTGGCGTCGTTGTCTTTCGCGTTAGCATCGCAGGCTGCCTGCTCGTAGTTGGCCTTGGCGACCATGCGGCTGCGCAGCGCCGCGGGATCGAGCAGAGTTTTGTTCTTGGAGCTCTCACCCTGGATGTAGATCTTGCCGCGCACCTGCTCGTACTGCATGTCCAGGATAGCCTGTACTCCGGCGCACTTGCCGTCGGCGCAGCGGCTCTTGCCGCGTGGCTTGCCGTCAGGGCCGGTGCCGCTCGTCAACTTGATCGCCTGCTGCCTGCCAGGTGAGCTTTCGGATTGCCCGCTCGTGGTAAACATCACGAAGTCTTTGGTGGACTGCCAGCGCTTCAGCTCTTGCCCCACCGCCACCGCGAACGCGGCCATCACGGCATTCGTCCCGTCCGGATTCGCGCAGTTCTGGAGCCGCTGCTCGAGGGCCGCGAGCTCGAGCTCTTCCTCCCCCGCGGCGTCCGCATCGATCTCGACGCTTCCATCTTCCGTGGGGGTCATCTCATCTTCGAAGCTACCCGCGCCGCAGCCGAGCATGCTGGTGGCAGTGAGTAGAGCCACGGAGATGGAACCTACGAACCCGAACGAGTTTTTTTTCACGAAGAAGCCTTAGATCCTTTGTAGAGCCGGCGTTGTGCCGGATGTTAAGGACCGTTAATGCAGGCGCCATGCCAGCTGCTGGCAGCCGCCCGCGCGGCGCGACTCGCTGCGCAATTAGCCTGAAAAAGCGGCGCCGAAGCGGGGGCCATCTCCTTACATGCTACCGCCCGGTGTTCTGTGTGGGTGCACAGCCTGTGCAACATATCGACGATCGCCAGGCTCTGAGTGCGCAGATGCGAGCAAACTGCGCAAGCGAGTTGCAGCGGTGTGCCGAGCGCGGTGGCGCTGAGTCCTTGGCCTGTCATGCAGCGCCGGGGCGACGGCGTGGGCTGACCTCTGGCGCAGTCCCGCTCGTCAGAGCGTCGGCAGATAGCGTGCTGGTCGGTCAAGGCGATCGGCCTACGCTGGATTCGAGGGGCGCTTCCGGGGACTGGCCAAACTGGCTCCAGTTGACCTTTCGAGTCAGCACCATGCTGGCGCCGAGCGTGCCGAACACCAGGAGCGAGCCAATGAGCAAGGAGTAGTCTTCGGCGCTCAGGATTGCGTAGAGCAGCGCATAGAGCGACCCGAGCGCGCCTCCGAAAAGCGCCCCGAGCCTCCTGCCGGTGACGTGGGCCACATAGTAGGAGATCAGGGAGACGCACGCCGCCGCGGAGATTGTGTAGGCTGGTGTGAACCCCAGGTGCTCAGAGAGCGAGAGGAGGAGCAGGAAAAAGACGGCCAACGACAAGCCCACCAGGCCATACTGGATCGGGTGCACGCTGAGCCGGCGCAACACTTCGAGCAAGAAGCAGGCAGCAAAGGTGAGGCCGATGAACAGAAAGGCGTACTTGGTGGCACGATCGCTCTGCAGGTAGTGGTCGACCGGGTCGATGAAGCTCACGCCGAAGTGGCGGTTGCCGAGCTCGAGGCAGGCGGCATTGCCAGGGGCGCCGTCGCGGCAAGCCGTCACCACGTTCTCCAGATTCGTGGCAAAGAATGAGGTCTGCCAGCGGGCGCTGAATCCGCTGCCTTTCACCTCGCGCTCTCGCGGCAAGAACTCGCCGACGAAGCTCGGGTGTGGCCAGTTTGACGTGAGCAGCACGCTGCTCTCGCGACCCATTGGGGTGACCTGAAAGTCGCTCGTCCCCTGCAAGGACAGCGCGATCTCGTAGGTCATCCGACGCGTGCTCAGGAGGTCCGGAGCCGGCAGGGCCGCGTGCACGCCAGCCGCGAGCAGCGACGTGGCGGTGCCCGGTTGGAAGACCCGTTTCGCGCCGTTCCAGCTCAGCTGGAGCGCGTTGCCGATGCCCCGGATGTCGCTGATGCCCAACGCGAGGTGGGGGGGGGCAAAGGTGTAGTCGGCGAGATCGGTCGTGACGCCGTAGTTGGTTTCGAGCTCGAAGGCGCCGGTGATGCGGCTCTCCGCGTCGAAGATGCGCGCCCGGTAGATGCCTCGTTGCCGCTCCCTGACCTCGAGGGCGCCGCTGAGCTCGAAGTCCGTCGGCAAGAAGGTCAGCGCTCCCGCTACTTCCATCTCGATCAGGCGGCGGGGCTCACCCTGCCGATCTTCGCTCCACGAGCGCAGCTTGCGCGTGTACGGCACGACCAGCAGCGGACCCGTGATGGTTTGCGCGTAGCCGGCGCTCCGGGCCATCTCCGCGACGACGGAGTCGCGCGTCTGCTCTCGTTCTCTGACGAGCTCCCGGATGAGGACGACGGGGAGCAGGAGCAAGACGGCTACCAGGAAGATGGTGCCGATCTTGAAGAAGAGACGCTGGTTCATGCTGCGATTCCTTTGCGCCGTACAAGGGGCGGTTCTGGAAGCATCGCAAGCGCACGTGGGGTCTGCGTGGAGATTGTATGGGGATTCGATGGGGATTCGATGGGGATTCGTGCTGGTCCGCCTCGTTCAGCGCCCCGGTAGCCTCAATTGAGCTTCGACGCCCCCCTCGACGTTGCGGATCTGGAACGAGCCTTCGTGCAGCAAGGCCACCTCCCGAACGAAGCTGAGCCCGAGACCGGTGCTCTTGCGGCCGGTGTCGGGGCGGGGCAACGAGTAGAAGCGTTCAGTGACCCGGGGCAGGGCGTAGTCAGGGATGGGACCGCCCTCGTTCATTACGCTGATCAGGAGCTCGGACCCATGGGCACGCGCGCCCTGGCGCTCCGTGGCGTCGCGCTCTGTACCGATGCGGAGCGTTCCGCCAGCTCTGCTGAAATCCACGGCGTTGTCGATGAGATTCGCGAGCGCCTGACGTACGAGGAAGCGCTCCCCGAGCACCGCTGCCTCGGGGGAGACGCGATTTTCGGCCAGGATCTGCCGCGCCTGCAAGCGCGGCAGCTGGGCAGCCAGGAGCTCTTCGACGAGCTCGCAGAGGCCAATCGAGACGCGCTCCTCCAGGCCGCGACGCTGCTCGACCTGGGCGAGGTGCAAGAGCCGTTCGCTCAACGATTGCAGGCGCGTCGTCTCCGTCTCGATGTTTTTCAGGAAGCGCTCACGGTGCTCGGGCTGCATGTCACTCCGCAGCAGCTCGGCCGCGCCGGCGATAGCCGTCAGCGGGCTCTTGAGCTCGTGGGTAAGGGTTTGCACGTAGCGTTCGACGTAAGCTTTGCCCTCGAGCTGCGTACGCATGCTCTCCAGCGCCTCCGCCAGCTGGCGGAGCTCGACGCCCGGCAGCTCCGGGAGGCTGGCCCGTTCGCCGACGCTGACGGCCAGCGCGAAGCCCGTCAGGCGGCGGATGGCGCGGCTGAGCCACAGCGAGAAGAGCGCACCGAGGACCAGGCCCGAGCCGATGAGGCCTGCGCCGAGCAACGCGAGGCGCCGCTCCGCTCGCTCGATCACGGGCTGCACGGTACGGTTCGGCTTTGCGATAGTCACTGCGCCCACGATGGCGGGCCCCTCGTAGATCGGCGCGGCCACGTACATGACGCTCGATGTCGGATCGCCCGGAGTGTCCAGGGTGCTGCGTGCGCCGTAGTGGCCGCGGAGCGTCAGGTACACGTCGTTCCAACGCGAGTAGTCCTGCCCCACATCGCGCCCCGCGGAATCGACCAGCACGATGCCGTGCCGATCGACGATGTAGATCCGGCCTTCAATGCGGGCCTTCTCGATGCCCCAGATGTTGGCGCCGGGACGCCGCTCGCCGTAGCGCGCGAGCAGGCGCGGCAGCTCGCTCTCTGACAGTCGCCCCGCGCGCAGATCGTCTGCCGCGAGCTCCGCAAGCAGGTTGGCGGTCTCCACGAGTGTCTCCTCCGTGGATTGCCGCACGGCGGGTTTCACTTCCTCCAGTACCCTCAGCACGACGAACCAACCCGCGAGCGCGACGACTGCAGCGTAGAACAGGAACAGGCGAGCCGACAGGGAGAGCGATCGCCTCATTCGGTGCTCAGCAGCCGCCCTGGCTGGTAACTGTAGCCGAAGCCGCGGTGCGTCTGTATGGGATCTCGATCGGGGCAAAGTGTGCGGATCTTGGCACGCAGGCTTCGAACGTTGCCGTCTATGTTGCGCTCGTAGTTGGCGCCGCCGTCAGCGCCGATGGCTTCGAGCAATTGCTGGCGACTAAAAACGCGCTCGGGGTGCGCGATCAAATGAGCGAAGAGGCGGAATTCTTGCGCGGTGAGCCCCAGCGGCTGGGCCTGGTAGCTGATCTTGTGGCGTTCGGCGTCGACCTGGAAATCCAATCCAGCCTCATGGCTGGGCTGAGCCGGGAGCGGAACGGCACGGTCGCCCCCCGCTCGCTTCAGGATGGCCCGTACCCGCGCCGCGACCTCACGCGGGCTGAAAGGCTTCACGACGTAGTCGTCAGCGCCGATCTCGAGACCCACCACGCGATCGATCTCGTCCGCGCGCGCCGTCAGGAACAAAACGGGAACTTCGGACGAGCGTCGAATGGCTTTGCAGACCTCGAACCCGCTCATGTCCGGGAGCCCCACGTCCAGGATCACGAGGAGCACGGAGCCCGCTGCCACGTGCTCGATCGCCTCGCGTCCGACCCGCACCCAGCGTGTCGTGAAGCCTTCGCGCTCCAGGGCGAACACGAGGGTGTCGGCGATCGACATTTCGTCCTCCACGATCAGGATGTGCGCCATGACCGCGGAGGATAGCGCTTTCCGTCCCGTCAGGCCTCGTGACGTGCGAGGCGAGCTCTGGAATCGCGTCAGGCCCGCCGAGTGAATCGGACAGGGGGGCCGGAGGGCTGGTGCGCTTAAT
>WUUC01115913.1_pt1 | contig 10150 bp, 10 predicted proteins | sample 6278441 | NCBI WGS metagenome assembly WUUC01 (sample SAMN13675441, study PRJNA597444) | soil metagenome | isolation source: soil | place: USA: Washington | collected 2017-10 | reverse complement strand
TCGATTTTCTGATACGGACCGTCTTAAGCCGCTGAACAAAAAAGTTTTGCGCATTATCTAAGCGCCATTCGGGTCGAACCCTAATGTTTGCGGTCGGTGCTAGCCGATGGCGCGGGAATAAAGAACCTTGCCGTCTTTGACGATGGCCAGGCTCCCCATCGCCTGGTTCTTTTCGGCGAGCCGGTCAAAAAATTCGTCGAGTTTGGTTTTGTCCGGTTCCTGGGCGTGAACCGAGATGAACAACGCCAAGGACAAGAAAGCGACGAATGATGTTTTGAGTTTCATGGGATGCGTAGGCCGCGCCGACCTCGGCCAACCCCCGTAAGAGCTGACAGCTTAGGGGGCGTCCGTGAACTCCGTGTGAAGCCACGATGAAATCGCCACGAAATCGATCATCCTGCCCATCCGCGTCACTCGCACTTCTTTCACGCAGAGTGCTGCTCGATGTGGTCGCTATGTTTTCGCGGTGCAATGTGCCTATCGTAGAATTGGCATGTTTCGAACCGATCGAATACATGGAGCCGATTTCCGTAAATCGGCTCATAGGGGCACCGCCGGGCTACGTCGGCTATGAGGAAGGTGGCCAGCTCACCGAAGCCGTCCGCCGGAAGCCATATGCAGTTATTCTCTTCGACGAGATCGAAAAAGCGCACCACGACGTTTTCAACGCACTCCTTCAAGTCCTCGACGACGGACGGTTGACGGACGGGCAAGGGCGAACCGTCGATTTCAAAAACACTGTCATCATCATGACCTCGAACATCGGCTCGCGATATCTGCTCGAAGGCGTGCAGGGCGACTCGATTCCCGACAGCGTGCGCGAAAGCGTGATGGCAGAGCTGCGGAAGTCCTTCCGGCCGGAGTTCCTAAACCGCATCGATGAGACGATCCTTTTCAAGCCGCTCACACTTGAGGAAATCACAAGCATCGTGGACTTGCTGATGGCCGATCTTAACAAGCGTCTCGCCGACCGGCGCCTCACTGTGCAGCTCGATCAGAAGGCGAAGGATTGGGTTGCAGAGAAGGGCTACGACCCGGTCTTCGGCGCTCGGCCGCTCAAGCGTTTCCTCCAACGTCACCTAGAGACGCATCTGGCGCGCGCTCTCATTGCTGGCGAGATAGGCGAGGGAACCGATATCACCTTCACCGTGCAGAATGATGAACTGGCAGCAATCCCGGGCGCGCCGGTTGAAAAGACGTAATTGGTGAGCGCAGCACCATTAGTTGGAGACGCGTCTTTGCTTACAATGATCTGATTCCACTCTCATTTTCGGAATGACCAACAACACCCATTCTGAAGCGGCGCCGTCGTCCCAATGCGGCATCCCCGACGACGTGGCATTTGCTCAACGAGCGGGCGGTGGGGACATTCTCTTCGGGGACGTGCGGAATAATCGAAACGCAGCCGCTCGCGCCGAGTTTCTGGCCCGTCGACTCGAGACCTTTTTTCTGGGCGCATACCAAGAATTGGTCGATCGCAACGTCAGCAGTCCATTTTCGGTCAGCATCATGGTCATGTCTGGCATCGGCACGCTCGGGGAAATTTTCTACAGCAACCCGCCGCCTCCCGACTCGCGTGACAGAAACCGTGAAGCGTTTTGCCGGTTTTGCGCGAGAGTCGATCAGCGTTTCGGGCGCCCACACTCCATCGCGTTTAGGAAAGCTTTCGCCCAGCGGTGGAGCACAGAGCGTCCCGATTCAATTTCGGGCGTCCTCTACACGTATTTTCGAAACAGCCTCATTCACGGTTACTACGGTCGAGGCGTTTTTCTAACGGGGGCATCCACCCAAGAGATGCTCGTGAAGGATGATGGCACGGTTTTGATCCACCCAAGATAACTGGTGGAGAAATTCATCGCTGCGACGAAAGCTCAAATCGAGGAATTGCGAGAGTCGCCGCCGGATAGCAGCACCCGCAAGAACGCGCTGGAGTATTTGGACCGGTTGCTCGCATAGAAATTGTCAGTCGTCGCGACTGGCAAGGTCACCCGCTCGGCCCTCGCAGTTCCCGCAGCCGTAATAGTATGAGCCGACGCCTGCCTGGTCCTCATCGTCGATCACATCATTCTCATTCTCGACGACAAAAAAACCACCGCAGTATTCGCAACGGTGCATGCCGCCATACCACGCCCCGCATTCCGGCTCGTTGCAGCGGGCGCCCTCACCGGATACCACTACCGACTCCGCCGACCCGCATTTGAGGCAATCGGCGGGACCGATCACTTCGTCACCTTGAGTGAGTTCGCGGTGCGAGGGCTCGTGATAGCCGCAGAGGAAGCAGTCGCCATCAAAGGTTTCTCGATGGCACGCCGGACATTCTTCGAGCCAATCGGGATTCGTATGGTCCCGCCTGACGTTGACCGCTTGCTGATCGAGGTAGGTGTCCAAAACTAGTAACCGTCCGTCTAGTTGTCCAAATGCCACTACGTGCGATGCCAACGCCTCGGAGAATTCCGGCGAATCCTTTAGTGTCCGGAGAGCAGCCCAGGCGTTCGCTAGCTCTGCTGCGATCCTCCTGCGTTGCGTTCCCGTCCCAAGGTCAGGGTGAAAATAATGAACCAGTTTGTTCCGGTGCTTTTCTAGAATCGTGAAGTGCGCGATCGATTTCGGCAGTGTGAAACCAAGTTCTTTCAGGCGCTCGATTGCTTGATCCCGCCCGATGGTGCGGCACTCGCCGCGTTTGAGTTTTGCGGCATCAGCATCGCCCGGTTTTGCGAAGATAAAATCCCATCGCTGATGAAAAACCAACGCCTTCAGGACAATCTCGATTCCGAAGAACGCATCAGTTACAGCAAAATCGAATTCGCCGGATTCGAAATTCTGCAAGCCGCGACCGAGATGGCGAAGGCCGTTCGCTACGAGGCCGTCAAAGATGGGTTTCTTATCCTCGGGGCTCATCGTGGTTGGGATGTCTGGGATAGTGGTTCAGGCAGATGGTTGTTGATTGAACAAGCGGGGAGCAGCTTGCCAGACGCCGACTGGTAGGGGTAGTGCGTAATCTCCTAGCGTGTGACGCCTTCGCGCCAAACCCTTTTGCCAACTAGGCGAGTTCGAGTTGTCGCGGAGCCGTAGGCGAAACACTCAGTCCGAGATAAGCGAGCGAGTAAACCTTGAGCGCGCGACGCACCTCCATTGAAACGACACCTTGCCGCATATTGTAGTCGAGTTGAATTGCCCGTCTTTGAATCGCGTCGAGACTTCGATGTGGGCGCAGCTTGATCGTTTCCCACGTTGTCCATTCTTGGTCATCCAGCGGCGGCACGGCCTTGTCGGCCGGCGCTCGGGCCTTCGCGATGCGCCCGATGACGAAGTCTTTGTAGGCGTCATCGCGATAACAGTAGGCCCTCACATGCCAGCGGTAGCCATCATGCGCGAAGGCATGAGGTGCAATCCAACGCCATCCTTCGGTTCGGCTGCGCAACGATAGATAGTCGATTTCTAAAGAGCGTGTCTGAAAGATTGCGCGGAAAACAGACTTCGCTACGTCGAGGGGCACACGCCGAAACGGCAGGTCGACCATGGCGAAACGGTCAGCGGCCGCGGCGCGTTGGGCGGGGCCGAGAAACTGTGCGATAGCGATGCTGAGATCGGCCGGAGTTAGCTTGAGCCGCATCTCATCGGCAGCCCAGTAGCGTTTCGTGCGCAAGTCATATCGGAGGCTGCCGGGATTCAACGTCTGATAGGCCTGCAAGTCGGCGGATGCCTGTGATAGTGACTGGCCGAAGGCCTTCACGACATCCGCCCGGTGGATCCAGCCGCGCCAGAAGGCCGCCTGCTCGATGTATTCGAGTCGCTGGCGGGAATCCCATTTTTCCGGATTAGTCGTGTTTCCCATATGTATCGTTAAACACGATTGACAGGTATTATTGGAGCATCAATTTCCTAGGAATGCTACTTGTCAATCCTACGTTTTGCGTGGGCCCGGCCGCTGGCGCGGTGTCGCCGAAACTTTTTTTCCGGCACTTGTCTCGGTTACGGGGGCCGGTCAACGTGGTGTGATGCTCCGATACGGTCCCTATGTGGCTTGATTCCGCAGCGCAATTTCTCGGCTGGCCCTCGCCAGCGGAAGTGACGCGCCCGCGCGGTGGCGGACCAAGTCAGCATGCGCGACAGGTCGAGCAAAAAATTGGCCGGGCTCTTATCCGCAAGTTCCAATTACGGGGCGTGACGACCGGCGTGCTTGCTGCCGATCCATTTGCGGAGGCCGCGGAGGCTCCCTTGGCGATTGTTTGCCAGTTTGATCAGGAGGTTAACGACGAGGTCTTGCGTGAGGCCCATCGGCTGTGCTGGAACCTTTCCAACGCGTCTTTGCTGGTCACTCTCGAACCGAGTCGAATTCAAGCGTGGACCTGCGCACTAGCTCCGAAGCGAAACCGCCGACTGGGCAACCTCCGTCTCTTGGAGCAGACCAATGTCGCGACCGACGCAGGCCGCACGGGTTCGCTGCAGTCTGAAGTTGCGCAAGCATTGCACTGGGTGAATCTCGTGAGCGGCGAGTTCTTGCGGCAGCACGAAAATAAGTTTCGGAAAGAGGAGCGCGTCGATTCCCTGTTGGTCGCGAACCTGCGCGCAGTGCGCAAGCGCCTACTAGGCGCGGGTCTCGAGCGGGACACCTGCCATGCACTTCTCGCTCGATTGATTTTCACCCAGTTTCTTTTTCAACGGACAGACTCCGACGGTCACCACGCAATCAGTCAGAGCATGCTCGACGCGCGGTTCGACGATCATCTGCGCAAGCAGTATCAGCATGCCACGGCACTCGAGCACATCCTGAAGGAGAAGGAGGAAACGTATCGGCTGTTCCGGTGGCTGAACGAAAAATTTAACGGCGACCTGTTTCCGGGTAAGGGCAGCACGGCAGAGGAACGAGAAGAGGAATGGCGGGCTGAAAAAAACAACGTCCGAGCCGAACATTTGAAGCTTTTGTCCGAGTTCGTGTCGGGCACGTTGGACTTGGAAAGCAATCAGCAGTCGTTCTGGCAGGAATACTCTTTCGATACGATTCCACTCGAATTTATCAGCAGCGTTTACGAGGAGTTTCTTAACGAAGATCAATTGAAGCTGAGTGCGTATTATACTCCCTCCCACCTTGTAGACTTTGTGTTGGATGGAGTGTTGCCTTGGGGTGGGACGGAATGGGATTTGCAGGTCCTCGATCCGTGTTGCGGATCGGGAATTTTCCTCGTGAAGGCATTTCAGCGTCTTGTGCAGCGCTGGAAAAACGCCCATCCCGATGAAGAGCCGCGAATCGACGATCTTCGTGGGATTGTCGAAAAAAACCTCCTCGGCTGCGATGCGAGTGAGGATGCGGTGCGCGTTGCGTCGTTTAGTTTGTGTCTCGCACTCTGCGATGCCATCGATCCAAAACATTATTGGAAACGCACGCTGTTTCCGACCCTGCGCAACGTTCGGCTGCTACAGCGTGACTTCTTCTCCGAGGATTTGGAAATTTTGCGCTCAAAAAGCCCGCAAGAGGATCGCCACTGGGATTTGGTGATCGGTAATGCGCCTTGGCGCGGGGGCGCGATGGAAGATGATTCACCCGGCGTTAAATGGGCTGAACTTCACGGATGGCCGGTTGCTGATAAAAACCCGGGGCCGTTGTTCCTAGCGAAGGGTGCCGCGATCACCAAGCCGACAGGCCGTATTGCGATGATTCAACCTGCCGCGACGCTTTTGTATCAGCGAAGCTGGGAACCTAGCGACCGGCTTCGGCGTCGACTTTTTTCTGATTACACCGTTGAGGAGGTGGTCACGTTCGTGCACTTGCGGTGGGTCTTATTTAAGAACGCCAAGTCACCGGCGTGTCTGGTGACATTGCAGCCGAAGGCGCCCGAGGCGGAGCATAAGATCCTTTATACCTGTCCGCGTCCCCTCGGCAGCTCGCAGGACGATGCGGTGGTGTCGATCGAGCGGCACGACATACATGAGGTGTCATTGGACGAGGCGGTTCATGATCCAACGATCTGGACTATCCTGCTCCTTGGCAGTCGGCGCGATGCAGTGCTGATCAGTGAGCTTCGGCATCATGCAACCATTGGTAAGTTGAAGGCCAGGTCGGTGGAGGCGGCGAGCGATGGTCAAGTATTGCTGACGCGTGAAGGCATTATTCGCGGTTTGAGCAAACAGCGGGACGAAGATCAGATCCTGAATCGGCATATCCTAGAGGCACCGAATTTTCCCGACCCGGAGGCGATGACACTTGATGCGAATACGCTGCCAATTAATCGGAACCCGAAAGTCGATCACAAGGCGTCTTCATCATTCGTGGCGTTCGAGCACCCGCAGCTCATCATCAAGACGTCTATCGTGAAAACGGTGGGCCGCTTTCAAGCGCAGCTCGTATCTAACAGGAAGGGTCAGAAAGGAATCATTTGCACCCAAAGCTACGTTTCCGTTCATCAGTTCCGCGGGGATTTGGATTGGCTGCGCGCCGCGTGTTTGTCGTTTCGCAGCCAAATTTCGGCATACTATCTCGTGCTTACTAGTCGGCTGGCATTCGATCGTGGCGAAGCTCTCTCGAACGACATGCTAGATGTGCCGATCCCGCCACCGGAGCGGCTCTCGGAAAAGATAGATGGCGATTCAATCGACACCGAGGTCGAAAAGGCTTTTGGCCTGAAAGGGCCCGATCAGGCATTGATTTCCGATCTTCTCAATTTCGTGTATCGTGATGGCGGGCGCGAAGGAAATGAAAAGCCAGGCCGGGAACCGACGCATCGGGACCCTGTTCGGCAGACGGGAGACCTCCAGCTCTATGCGGATTTTTTTCTGAAGAGCCTGCGTGCCACCTTCGGCAAAGATCGCGCCGTTCGGGCAACAGTGTTTGAAGAAGAGGCGCGGAACAACCCGCTACCAGTGCGTATGGTGGCCGTTCATCTCGATTGGCCTGAGCGTCGAGGAGCCGTGATAACCGACTTGGTTGGTGCGGGTGCGTTACGGCAACGTATGGCAGAGTTTTATCGCGACGAACTGCAGGTTCGCTCGCGTCAAGGCCAGCCGATCTCAAGCGGTTTAGGATTTCAGCGCATCGCTCGTCTGTTCGTCACCCATCAGACGTCCGACGGAAAGAAGGTGCCCACGGTGTTGCTCTTGAAACCGGATCAACGTCGCTACTGGACGCGGTCGCAGGCGCTCCGAGATGCAGATGAATTGGCGGCTACGATTGTAGCCAGTGGCCAGAGGCGCCATAAAAAATGAGGCGTCGCGTGCCCACGTTGCTCGACGACCTGTTTCCCGACTCGTCCCCAGAGTTCGCGGCGGTCGCCGAAGCGTGGCCGGCCGAGGTTGTGAACCAGATGTTGGCGATGGTGTGGGAGGCGTTTGATCGAATCCGCGCGCTACCAAACTTCAAAAAGGTAGATTTCTCGAAGGGATACGCGCAACTAGAGCGCACGCTGACTGACCTTCATGCCAGTGAGGTTTCTAAAATCTATGCGGAGCGCCATACAGGGTTCGAATCATTTATCCCGCATCACGAGCCGTGGGAGTTTGAAAGCCTGCAAAGCCGGTCTGCGCGTCCCCCGTCTGGCGACGTCGGCTTCGTGCTGCGTTCGAATCGCCGGTTTCGGTGGTCAGTGGAGGCGAAGGTTGTCAATGACCCAACGGATTTGGCGCGTTACCTCGGCGATCTGAACAAGTATCTCGATGGCCAATCGTCGCCCTTGAGTGTGGCGGCCGCGCTCGCCGCTTACCTCATCGCGGGTAAGCCCGCTGATTTCTTCTCAGGCGTGCAACGCGAATTGAAACAACACTTGGCGGCGCACGAAGATCTTCCTGCGCGAGACCATCGGCTCAGTGTGCACACGCGAAAGAAATCGAAATTGCCGTCAGCGACGCCTCCGCAGATTGCCGTCAGCGACGCCTCCGCAGTTCACCTGTCATCATTTGGTGTTCGCTTTAGCGTAAATTTTCCCAAGACGCGCTACGTTTAGGCGTCCTTGTTACGTTGGCTGTAGGGGGGTGGCCAATTTCGCCGAGGCTGACCTGCTGGGTGAGTTTGTTTTCGAGTTGGGAGATGATTGCGCCGCGCTCGGTATCCACCTCTCCAACGAGTCCGCAGAGCACCGCTCGGTCAGCTCGTGGGCGAAGTATTTGGCGTGGTAGGCGGTGGACACGGGGTAGAATCAGCGCGATATTGGAGCTTCAGTTACAGTTTACGAGGCAGACGTTTACCAATAAACGCCTGAAGTTTCGTTAGTTTTTCTCGACCAAGACCGGCGAAGAGAGAGCGAGGGTCGAGCGGGAGTTGTTTGAGTACGGTCTTGGCTTTCGCAGCAGTCACAACGGCTAGTAGACGCTCCAGAAATTCGATCAACGTGCGCTCCTCCATGCGTCCTTCGATCACGGCTTTTTGGAGGTCTTCAAGGTAAGCCGGGAGCACTTGGGCCAGAATCATGATATGGCGGGCGTCCTGCCGCCCCGTCTGGGTGATGTCGGCGACATTGGCGATTTTGGCTTGGAGCAACGCAATTGGGCCGGGCAACTGGACGTGGGTTTCGCCAACCGCGACGGTGTAAACAGGGTCGCGCAGCTCTTCGTTGGTTACGCCATGCACGGAACGGAGCACTTCGATGAGGAGTGGAAGGCCGTTGTGATCTTTGGCGATGACAACGCCGATCTCGTTACTCGGGGGCTTTACCGGGAAAAACTGCGGCTTGGTTCCGGCGAGTTTGCCAAGGGCCTCCAGCGTCGAGCGGTCGCCGAGTACATCCACGTCGCGCGAAACGAACGGAGCCAAGTCAGCCGTGCGTGTCTCGTAATACATCGCCCACAAGTTGACGGCCTGACCGCCGACCAAGAGCACAGGATCTTTCGTCGCCAGAAGGGGAGCGAAGTCCTCCGGTGGACGTGGCGCGGCGTCAGACGGCAGCGGCGACATGGGCTTGGTCGAAGTCGATCAACCGAATGGCCCGCCGTGATGGAACGACGGAATTGCGTTGCTGAATCGCCTGCGGACTCGCCAGTGCCAGATCGAGGAGCACCTGGTCGAACTCGCGCTGCGCTCGTTTGAACCGCGCCACCTGCGCGGCTGTTTTGAATTGCAGTGGCATCCGTGGAGCCTTCTGCCAAACTGCTTGGCGCAGTCGCTCGGCCTGAACTGGCTCGATTGCCCTGCTTTTCACGAATTCACGCGTAGCCTGACGCAACAACGCCATCACGGTCGTATCTTCGCGACGCGCAATTTCCGCGAGTGCAGCCAGCACCGCCTCGTGTTCGGCGAGACTCTGGCGACGCTTGGATTTTGAGAGCTGATTGGGCATGGCCTAAAGGTTGAAACAACCTTGTCCTTGCCCGCGCCGCGAGCAAGCCAAACCGTCGGCGTCGCGCTGGTCGCCCGCTACTGATCCATCCGCTGGCCGCGCTGCTGGGTCATCTTTACCGTCATGCTCTGACTCAGCTCCCGTCGAGCGTGAGCGTTATTCAGTAAGGCTTCGGCTGCTTTGACGTCACCGGATTCCACGAACGCTTTCGCCTCGTGCTTGGTGCGGATGTGGTCCGCCGGTCCCATTTCTTTCACCTTGAGGCGTTCGGTGATGATCCGAAGCGCGTCGGGCTCCTGGCGGAGCGCGAGCAATGCGGTGACGTTGATCTCAGAGCTGTCGTTTGGGTTCATCTGACTCGATAATTAGGGTTAAACGTTATGAGGGACGAAGGCTGACTTTCTTGAAACCGTTCGTGCAGTGGCGCACGACAGCGGTGTGATCGGGAAGGTTGCGGAACTCATGGGGCTTGATCCGAAATTCCTCCACACGCTGATAGGTGTGGGCGGTGTGATCCAGATGGACGGTGCGCGTGGCCCGTTCGACCCAATGTCTGCCGAGCGCATTCGCACAACGGAGGGCGTCGGTTTCCGATGCGGCGCGATACATGACGAGGTTTTTCAAGTTCAGCGCGAGCACCTCGGCCTGTTCTTTGGTCTGGGGCGGAATGAGCGACTCGAACGCTTGGGCGGACACGATCAGCATGAGCAGGCAGTCGCGCAACCGGTCGATGACGTTGAAATCACTCGTCCCGTCATGGCTGGCGGTGATGGCATTCTGAAACTCATCGCCCACGTAGATGAGTTGGTTGAGCGCATATTTTTGCCACGGCGGGAGCGCGTAGCGCCGGAGGGCGTGACGGTAGATCAAGAGTTTGATGACCGTGA
>WUUC01098437.1_pt1 | contig 10150 bp, 9 predicted proteins | sample 6278441 | NCBI WGS metagenome assembly WUUC01 (sample SAMN13675441, study PRJNA597444) | soil metagenome | isolation source: soil | place: USA: Washington | collected 2017-10 | reverse complement strand
GACGGTCAACCCGGCGGCGGCCGACGGCCTGCAGGGCTGCTCGACGGCGCAGATCGGCCTGGAGAGCTCCGAGGACCCGACCTGTCCGTCGGCGTCGAAGGTCGGCACCGTCCAGATCGACACGCCGGTGCTGGATCAGCCGATGACGGGCGCGGTCTACCTCGCCCAGCCGCATGCCAACCGCTTCGACAGCCTGCTGGCGCTGTACCTGGTCGCCAAGGGCTCCGGGGTGACGATCAAGCTCCCCGGCAGGGTCGAGGCCGACGCGACGACCGGTCAGCTGACCGCGACGTTCGACGACAACCCGCAGCTCCCGTTCACGCGGCTGCGGATGACGCTGAGCGCAGGATCACAGGCGCAGCTGGCGCTGCCCAACGCCTGCGGGACCTACGAGACGCAGGCCGAGTTGACCTCGTGGGGCGGGCAGGTGGCCCGCAGCACGTCGCGCATGACGGTCGACCAGAACTGCGACGCGGCGGCACGCTTCGCTCCGGGCTTCTCGGCCGGCGTGGCGAATCCGGCGGGTGGCAAGAGCTCTCCGTTCTCGCTCTCCGTGACGCGCGCCGATGGCGAGCAGGAGCTGCGATCGATCTCATCGGTGCAGCTGCCCGCAGGTCTGCTGGCCAATGTGGGGTCGGTGCCGCAGTGCGGCGAGGCCGATGCCGCCGCGGGGACGTGTCCGGCCGCTTCGCGGGTTGGGCGCGTGGAGGTCGCGGCGGGTTCGGGATCGCCGGTGTGGCTGCCCCAGGCCGGGAAGGCACCGACGAGCGTGTCGTTGACCGGCCCGTACAAGGGTGCCCCGTTCGGCCTGTCGATCGTGGTGCCGGCGCAGGCCGGTCCGTTTGACCTCGGCTCGGTGGTGGTTCGCGCAGGGGTCTACATCGATCGGACGACGGCAGCGGTCACGGTCAAGCCCGATCCCCTGCCGCTCATCCTCTCGGGGATTCCGTTGCGGTTGCGTCAGATCAACGTGCTGATCGACCGTGCGGGCTTCATGCGCAACCCGACGAGCTGCAATCCGATGAGCATCGCGGCGGCGATCGACTCGGTGGGCAGCACGGCCACGCCCTCGGTGCGGTTCCAGGCCGGCGGTTGTCGCGGCCTTGACTTCGCCCCGAGGCTGGCGATGACGTTGACGGGCAAGGGGCAGACCACCGACGGCAAGCACCCCGGTCTGACGGCGAAGCTGACGCAGCTCGACGGCGAGGCGAACAACAAGAAGGTCAGCGTCGCGCTTCCGCTGTCGCTGGCACTCGATCCCGACAACGCCAACGGTCTGTGTGAGCCGGCTGACGCCGCGGCGGACAAGTGCCCCGCGCTGTCGATCGTCGGCAAGGTCCACGCGATCTCGCCGATCCTCGACCAGCCGCTGGACGGGCCGGTGTACTTCGTCCGCGGTGAGCGCAAGGACCCGAAGTCGGGCCGGATCATCCGGACGCTGCCCAAGCTGTACGTGCCGCTGACCGGCCAGAACGGGATCAAGATCGATCTCCACGCCAGCTCAGAGGTCAAGGCCGACCGCCTGGTCACGACGTTCGACAACCTCCCCGACGCGCCGGTCTCGTCGGTCGAGGTCAACATCAACGGCGGCAAGGGCGGCATTCTCACGGTGTCCAACGCCGACATCTGCAAGAGCACGCAGGTTGCCAACCAGCAAGCCGATGGTCAGAACGGCAAGGACGCTGACGCGCCGGTCACGATGCAGACGTCATCGTGCCCGCTGAAGGTGGTGTCCACGAAGGTCGGCAAGACCAGCGTGGCCGTCAAGGTCAGCGGACTCGGCGCCGGCAAGGTGACGATCACCGGCGCGGGCATCAAGAAGACGACCAAGACGATCAGCAAGTCGACCGTGGCGACGATCACCGCCAAGCGGACCAAGGGCAAGCCCGGCAAGGTCAAGGTCTCGTTCCTGCCGGCGGGCGCCAAGCAGGCCAAGACGGTCAGCGCGACGCTGAAGTAGGCGCGGTGGGTGAGGGCCGGGCGGCGTTGGCGCGCCGCTCGGCCCTCGTGGCGCAGGCCCTTCCGAGGACGAGTTCGCGATGGGTTGTCGATTCGCCGCGGCCCCGTTCGTCTAGGGGTGGACCGAACCCAAAACCCGCGACCGTAAGGTGACCGCTCCATGCTCGCCGTCAGCTCCTACCCGCAGAACCACATCGACGCCGCGCGCGCCGACATCGCCGCCGCCCTGGCGGCCTTCGACGCGCTGCCCCCCGGCCCCGCCCGCGAGGCCCTCGCGCCCGTGCTCTTCAACAACATGGTGCTCGCGCTCGACGCCCGGTTTCTTCACCGCGTGCGCGGCAAGGAGGGCAAGGACGGCAACCCGCTCAACGAGGTGCGCCTGCTCTGCGAGGCCCTCGTCGAGCACGGCGCGGTCCTGCCCGATCCGCCGAAGACCATGAAGTACACGTCGGAGACCGCGGTGCTCGGGCTCGCGCCGGGTGACTCGATCACGCTCTCCCGCGACGACTTCGCGGCGCTGTCAGACGCGTTTTTCGTCGAGCTCGCGGCGCGCTACGGCTGACCAGCCCGTCATCGCACGGGCCACGGCGATGACCGCCCGGCGAAGCTGTGGGCCGTGCGATCCGGAGAACGGCAGCTCGTACGCAAACCAGGCGGTCGCGTCGTGGATCGCGAACTCGACCGCGTGCGCGAAGCCGTCGACTTCGAGCAGGAGCGGCTCAGCCGCGTCGGCCCGGCAACCCGCCCGCGTGCCGGCGCGCGTCGTCACCCACACACCGTCCCCGGACGCCTCGTCGCAGGCCAGCGCGACCTGCACGCCGCGGACGCGGACGACGTAACACGCCTCGTCCGCGGCCAGCGACACGTCGTCGCCGTAGATCGCCCGCAGACGACCGCCAAGCGTCAGGAAGCGGTCCGTCCACTTCCCCGCGACCACCTCGTCGCGGTCCAACCCCGAGAGGAACATGGCCAGCGGCGGCGCGACGGGCGCGGTCATGCGGTTCGCGTCGAGCGGTTTGCCCATCGGCCCATCTTCACCGGGCATCCGTGCTCGCCGCGAGGGAAAAGCGCCACGTCGTGCCGTGCTGCGGCGTCGCGCTGAGCAGCGGAAGCGCGGTGGTGGGGTGGAGTCCCGACGGCGGCGGCGCGGCGATCTGGTGCAGCGCGGCGGCCGTGTCGTGGCGCAGGACGGCTAGGACGCGCAGCGCGGTCCAGGTGCCGGCGCACAGGACCACCACGCCCGACAGGACGAGCGCGAGGCCGCGCAGGACGATCAGGATCCGGTGGATCTCGGCGAGGTTGGCCGTCATCCGCGAGAGCGAGCGCGCCGGCTCCTCCACGATGCCGCGGCGGACACCGCTCAGGTCGTCGAGCAGGCCCTGCTGCGCGCCGTGCGTGTCTCGATGCGAACGCATGTCGTTGGAGAGGATCACCCGGACCGTCCCGCGGGGCACGGGGAAGATCTTGGTCGACGACCTCCATCTCCCCCTCCTCTGCGCCGCTCGGGGATAGAGGGAAAATCGCCCCGAGGCGCGGGCGGGTCCGTCGGGAGGGGGACTTACTGTCCGCCCCCATGCGAGCTAGCGGCGTACTCGAGACGCACGTACCCCATGGCCGGAGCTTTGCCCTCATCCCGCCCCCGGCGCCCATGCTCCAATGCGCACAGGGCGTAACGCATGTGGCGCATCCTGCAAGTGCGACCAGCGGCGCCCGTCATCTTCAACCACAAGCAGATGGAGCCGGTACCCGTGCTCGATGAGCCGATGCACGATCGGGAGAACTCCGAGCAGACCCCCTGCGGCCCGCGTTCGTGGGTGGTGGTCGGCGCGATCCACGGCCGCGGCACGTTGCTCATGGGTCCATGGACGGAGGCCGGCGAGCAGACGTCCGGCGCGTGGGTCTTCGCGCCGCCCGGCGTGCGCCTGGCGACGCCGAGCAGCGACGACGATCCCGACGCCCCGCCGGTGTCGATCTTCGGCTGGCGGCAGGCGATGTGGATGCCTGATGAGTCGGGAAGCGTGATCATCGACCATTCGCGACCGAACCTGCTGCAGGACAGCTCGCTCGACGAGGTCCTGACGCTCGTGCTCGAGCACTGCCCCGAGCACGTCCTCTGGGTCAAGGAGCGGCTGGAGAGCCTGATGACGACGCTGCATCTCCAGACGCGGTGCGACGCGACGGGACGGCGGGCGCCGTCGGCCGCGACCGCGGCGCGGACGATGAGCGAGCTCGTCGTGGAGGCCGAGGCGGCGCTCGACGAGCACGCGGCCGCCCTTGCCGGCCAGCGCACCCTCATGGCCTGCGGCGGCGATCATCATCTGCACCCGGGCTGCTTGCGCCGGCTCCGACTGGCGTTGGACGGCCATGCGGCGCGCGTCGCGTCGATGGACCGCCGCGAGCTGCTCAACGAGACGCTCGACCCGCCGCACGCCTGACCCGTCAGGGGGAAATCTCGGTCGTTCGCAGGCGAACGACCTTGGCAACCCCGCCGGTCTCCGGCACCATGTGCCCAGTCGCATCCGTCGACAGGAGACGAGGACCGGAACATGGGCGAGCTGCTCTACCCCGAGCGCCAGGCTGTTCTCGAAGACACGGTCATCCCCGAGTTGATCTCGGCGGCCGCTCTCCGGCCTTGGGACTTCCGCCGGACTGCACCGGGGACCGCGACGCGCTACGGCCCGGGGCGCCAGCGCGACCTCGCGATCAAGTTGTACAACACGATGCTTCGCGACGGGACGCGCATCGGGAACGTCCAAGACATCGCGCGGGCCCTGGGCATCAGCCGCAAGGAGGCCGCCTCGATGCTGGCGGTGCCGGGCGGCCCCGACCACGACCTCGATCCGATGAGCACGGCGATGATCAAGGGCTCGGTGCGGACCGTCGAGCGGTGGGCGCCTGTGCCCGGCCAGGTCGTCGTCATCGCGGCGCCCAACAGCCCGACGCCCGGCATGCACAAGACCAAGCGTGTGTTCGGCGTGGGCCCGGACGGCCATCAGCGGCTGACCACCGCCTACCTGACGTCGGTCTACGGCCCGGACGACGCGCTCGGCTACTCGGTGGCGCTCGACGCCTGGGTACGGCGATCCTCGCTCGACGACGAGCAGTCGGCGGCTGCGGCCGGTCGGCTTTTGGCGCTGGAGCACCCGACGCGATACGCAGGGTTGTTCAGCAAGAAGGTGCTCGACGTCGTTGACGGCACGCTGCCCGGGCGCCGGCTGCCCGTGGTGCTGCTCGACGGCCGCCGCGACCAGAGCCCCGCGGGCGGCATCGCGATCGACTCCCGCGTCGAGTCGCCGGTGATGCAACCCCACTGGGAGCGTGACCTCCGGGCGACCATCGGCGACCACCGCACGCTCTTGGCCGAGGCCTCCGACCCGGCGCGCGCCGGCGGCGGCGGGCTGCCGGCGCACATGACCTATCAGACCTCCGGGGAGTCGTCCGAGCGGCTGACCGCCGCCCAGTTCGAGGCGGGCCTCCGGGGCGAGGACCCGCGCGCCGCGAACCTGATCGGCCGCGAGTGGCAGTGGCTGCCGGCGCTGCGCGACGGCGACGAGGACAGCACGAGCGTGATGGCCTTCGACGGCACGATGATCGACCGGCGCACCGGCGGCCGTAGCCGCGTCTTCGTCATGATCTCCTCTGCCACCGGCCTGCTCGTGTTCATGTTGATGCCCTTCGAGGGGCCCGGCGCGTCTCGCGACCCGCTCCCGGACCTCGCGCTGGCGCGCGCGCACCTGATGACAAAGGCGGACGTCTCGCGCGTCGCGCGGGTCTGCGTGGGCCCGTCTCGGTGGGTCGGCACATGCCGGCGCGCGGCGATGACGGAGGGCCGCGCGTTCTTCGACGTCGCCAGCCGCGACTGCGCCACGCGCGAGCTCGCGTTCGCGATCGGCTCCCACTTCCGCCTGGCCAATCTCTCGTTCCCGACCGAGGCGGACCCGACCTACTAGGCCTGCGGAAATCTCCCTTTGCCCGTACCGCGCCCGGCCGTCAAAGTGCCGGTTGCAGCGACCTCGCCGCCGATCATCCTCATGGAGCTCGACATGCCACTGCGCTTGACCACGCAGCAGCACACCGTCTTGGAGCACGTCTCCCACAGCCTCGCGCGCGACACCGGCAACCGCCTCGTGTGGCCGCTCGCGCCGAGCACCCATCCGGGGACGGCGTTCACGCCCAACACGCTACGCAGGGCGCTCGTCGAGCAGCTCGAATCGCTCATGCACGATTGGAGCGCCGACGCGGAGCGTACCCTGGTGCGGCTACAGAAGGACTGGTTCGCGCGCTTCGGCTCCAAGCAGTGCGCGATGGCGATCGTTGAGCAGCCCGTGCACCGCGACCGTCTCAGTGCGATCGACACCGCGGTGACGCACGGCGTGGCGGCCGTCTACCTGGAGCACTCGCCGGCGCCCAAGGACGACATGATCGTCGTCGTCGAGCCATCGGTGATCGACCACGCCGAGTACCTGCGGCCGGAAGCCGGCTCAGGCCAGGGCCGCCCGTTCGGCGTCCAGGACGGCCTTCAGCACATTTGGCGGCCGACGCTGCGGGGCGTGCACGGCCCCGAGGAGATGGGCGTCGTCGCCCTCGGGTTGAACGCCGCCATCCGCCGCACGCGCGACGACACGCCCGAGGCGGCCGAGGCGGCGGGCGTGCTGGAGGCGGTCTTGAGCCCGGCGACCCACGTGTTCCGTCACGCGCGGCACGTCCTCGCGCCGCTGGATGTCGCCACCGGCCGGAGCCTCCCCGTGGTGTTCCCGTGGATCCCGATCGAGGGCTCGGCCGAGGGCGGCAGCCGCGCGTCGCGCGAGAAGACCTCGCTGGCCGAGGACCCGTTGTGGGCGCGGATCTGCCGCCGGCTGCTCGGCGACGACCGGACCGCGCTGATCGAGCTGTGGGACTCGCGCTGCCGGGGCGACGGCGTCGCGACCCTGCCCGAGTGGCTCCGGATGCTCCTCCCAGGCGACCTCACGGCCGATGCGCGCGCAATCGAGGAGGCGGTCAAGACCGACAACGGTCTCGCGCTCGACGCGCGGTGGCTCGACCCGGTCGACCCCGAGCGCGACAACGGCGCGATCGTCGTGGCCGTGTTCCCCCACCCCGTCGTCGACACCCGGCCCGACGCCAAAGGCCGGCACCACCGTCTGTACGTCAACCTGTCCGAGCAGCCGAGCTTCTTGGTGATGCCCGCGTTGACGGACGGCTCGATGCCCGCCGACGACGCCCGCGTCCACCGTGAGGTCGTTCGCGCCGTGCGGGCGATCGCGACGCCAAGCGGCCTGCTGCAGACCGCGCTCGACGACATCGTCGCCGCCGGCCGGCGGATCTCGATGCCGCATCAGTCCCACCGTGCCCGGCTCACCGTCGACGGGATCGCGCTGGCCACGGCGGCCGCGGGAGCGCGCTTCCCCGACGGGCAGGCGGCCTCGAAGCTGCCGCGACGCTCGACGCGGTAGGCGGCGGGCATCGCCGGCGCGAATTGCCCTCTGCGCCCGTTGGCGGCAGCGTCGATCATCAAGGCCATGGACATCGACCCCGTCTTCCTGCGGCTCACGCCTGAGCTCCTCCAGGCGCGCCTGCGTGCCGACCTCGGGGCCGTCGCGTGCCTCGACGAGGAGCGCCTGCTGATGGTCGCCACGCGTGGCGCCGGCGCGGGCGCGAGTTGGGAGCCGTGGACCGGGTCGCCGCTCCCGACGCCCGTCCACGCTGTGCGCGTGCGTTTCATGATCAATCAGGTGATAACGTCATTCGACATCGATCTGGAGCTGCTGCCCGGCATTGCGTTCCCTCACCGCGCGCCGGTCGTGGTGGCGGTCCCGGGCGCGGCGACCGTCGACCGCGCCGCCGTCGCGACGGCCACTGCGGCGTGGGACCCGCGGACCTCGACGCTGGCGACCTTCCTGACCGCCCTCGCCGACGCGCACGCCAACGCGGGTGCCGTGGGATCGTTCGCGAGGACCCATGCGGATCCGCGAACGTCACTTCGCGGAGCTCGACGCGGTGAAGGCCGGCTCCACGCCGGCGGCGCCCGGTCGCGCTCGTCGAGCGCGAGGGGGCGCTCGACCGCGTAGCAAGAGCTTCACCTACAGCGTCGCTGCGCGCTGAGCGATGCTGCGCACATGCCCGATTTCGCCTCCACGGGGCTGGACGTCGTCCGCGACGACGGCCGAGACCGCCGGGGGGAAGGTGACCTGACCCGGCGCTCGCCGAGGTCCTGCCGCCGTCCGTGCGGCGGTCTGATGATCGTATTTTCGGAGTGCTGACGGCGCTCAGCGGTTAGGGTGGGCGGCATGCTCTGTCTGAGGCGTGCCCTTCCGCCGATCGTCGCGGCGTTGGGCGGCCTGATCCTCGTCTCCGCCGCGTCCGCGCAGTCCACCCGCACCTTCGTTGCCTCCTACGGCGACGACGCGCAGCCGTGCAGCCGGACCGCGCCGTGCCGGACGTTCGCGACCGCGTTCGACCGCACGGCGACCAACGGCGAGATCGATGTGATCGACACCGGCAGCTACGGGCCGATCACCATCACCCGGTCGATGAAGCTCCGCGCGCGCGGAACGATCGCGGGCGTGATCGTCAACGCGGGGAGCGCGATCACGGTCAACGCGGGCGCGAGCGATCGCGTGGCGATCTCCGGTCTGGACATCAACGGCCTGACGACGGCCACCAACGCGATCCGCGTGCTGCAGGCGGGCAAGGTCACGATCGACGACGTACAGATCTTCGGCTTCACGTTCGCGGGCGTGGCCTTCCTGCCGGCCAACGCGGGATCGCGCCTGTCGATCGCGCGCAGCACGATCTACGACGTCCGCAGCTCGATGGGGGCCACCGGGAGCGCGGTCGTCTCCGAGCCCGCCGGCGTCGGGACCGCCCGCGTGACCGTCAGCGACACCGAGATGCATCACAACGACTTCGGCGTCGTCGCGTCCGGCATGACGCAGGAGGCGGTGGTCAACGTGACCCGCAGCACGATCAGCGACTCGAGTGGTATCGGCGTGTTCGCCAACGGCGCCAATGCACTGATCCGGCTCAATACGACCGACGTGCTCGACAGTCAGTTCGGGCTGGTCACCGGCAACGGCGCCCAGATCGTGTCCAGCGCCAACAACAACATCAACGGCAACGGCGTCAACGGCGCCCCGACGGGCCTGACGCCGACGACCTAGCCGGCGGACGGGACCGCGGTCAGCGTCAGACGGCCTGACCAGGAGCCGCCCGTCCGGCAGCGCTCATAGGCCGGGTTCAGGCGGGTGCAGCCGCGCGGCGGGGTGTTGGCCCGCGAGTCGTGCAGGCGGATGACGATGCGGTCGGCGCGCCGTAGCGTCGATGCGGGGATCGACACCGCGTGCGGCGTGAACCACCGCTCCGGCCCCCATCCTTCCGCGAAGCTGAACCCGGGCGTGAAGTAGGTGTCGAGGATCCGGTCGATCGCGTCGCCTTGGCGCGGGCAGACCGCGGGCATGGAGCCGAGCGCGCGCCCGACGGGATCGGTGGCCGAGATCGCGAACCGATCGGTGACGGGGTCGTAGGTGAGGTGGACGGCGGGTCGGGGCTGCGGCACGCCCGGCGGTCTGGACCGCAGGGTGCAGCGAACCGTCCGATCGAGGTCGCGGTACAGCCCGTCGATGTGACGGTGATCGATCGTGCCGACCACGCGGGCGGACCCCGTCGTCCCGACGACCTTCAGCGCCGCCGAGCACAGAGGCTGCGCGGCCGCGCAGTCGGGGACCGTGAGCGGGTGGCGGAAGGCAAGCCGCCAGGTCTGGGTGCTCGCGTCGCGCGCGTCGTTGGTGTCGGGCTTGCCCCCCGGATTCGGCGGGGTGGCGTGGAACGTCGTGCGCCAGGTCCCGGAGCCCGAGTAGTCCACGCGGAACGTCGGGGTCGCCCGCGGCGTGTCGCCGTAGCGCACCGAGTAGGCCGGGGCATCGGCGGCGGCGGTGGCCGGCGCGGCGGGCGCGGCGGCCACGAGCAGCGCGACGAGCGGTGCGCGGCGGAGGGTCACGGGCCGACCACCGCGAGCGTCGCGGGTCCCGATCCGGCCGCGTAGGGCGCGATGGCCGGCCCGCCGTCGAAGCGCACCGCGTAGTCGCCGCGCACTTCGCCCACCGGCACGCCGGCCGCGACGGGCGCGTAGCCGAGGCTCCCGGTGAGGAACGGCCCGGCGCCCGCGACGGTCGCCGACGACCCGTCGGGCGCG
>WUUC01060909.1_pt1 | contig 10150 bp, 9 predicted proteins | sample 6278441 | NCBI WGS metagenome assembly WUUC01 (sample SAMN13675441, study PRJNA597444) | soil metagenome | isolation source: soil | place: USA: Washington | collected 2017-10 | reverse complement strand
AAGAAGGGTGAACTCACGCCGCAAGACCTCGAGAAAGGCTTCGCGACCGCGTTCCGTGTCCCGCAGCGACACGTCGATCTCCCCTGCATTGACGCCCTGCGCGTGCTCATCGAGCTCGGCGCGGCCAGTTCGGCGCGCGACCGAGACGACCTCCGGATGCTTGAGCAGGATCTCTTCGATTCGTCGTCCAATAGCATCGGACTCCGCAAGCGATGTGCCGGGTAGCGTCACTGCGCCTATCGTGAGCGTGCCCTCCCGAAACTCCGGCAAGAATGCCCGTCCCGTTGCAAATAGCGCGAGCACGGCACCGAGAAGGAGCACGGCCGCGGCGGCCGTCATCGCGCGCCACCGCCGAATCGCAGCGCGAAGGAGTGGCTCGTACCGTTGCTTTAACCACCGCGCCAGGCGCGGCTCGGCGCCTCGGGCAACGACCCTCGAGCGCGGTAAGAGCAGCGAGCAGAGGACCGGCGTCACGGTCAACGCGACCGCCAGTGAAGCCGCGAGCGACACGACGTACGCAACGCCAAGAGGGCGAAGCAAACGCCCCTCGACGCCGGAGAGGAAGAAGAGCGGTAGGAATACCGCGACGACGGCAGCCGTCGCGAAGACGATGGATCCGCGGATTTCGCGACTCGCTTCGAGCACGATCTCGAGCACCGGCCGCCTCGATTCCAGCGGCAACCGCGCGTTTTCGCGAAGACGGCGGACGACGTTCTCGACGTCGATTACGGCGTCGTCTACGAGCTCCCCTATTGCGATCGCCATTCCGCCGAGCGTCATGGTGTTCAAAGTCGCGCCCATGACGGAGAGGGCGAAGATCGCCGTGACGAGTGAAAGAGGGATCGCAACGGCCGTGACGATGCTTGCGCGGCCACTTGCCAAAAATGCGATCACGATGACGAGCACTAAGACGATCCCGTCGCGCAGCGCCGTTTGCACGTTGTGAATCGCCGCCTCGATGAAGCTCGCCTGGCGGAACACGTTGCGGTGAATGGTCACGCCTTCGGGGAGAGTGCGCCCGAGCTCGTCGAGCTCGCGGTCGAGACGGCGCGTCAGGTCGAGCGTGTTTGCGCCGGGCTGCTTCTGAATGCCGATCACGACGGCGGGCTGCGCGCGGAACGATCCGTCACCTCGTTTCAGAGCGGCACCGATTCGAACATCACCGAGGTGACGGACGAGCACGGGTTCGGACCCGCGCATCGTGACCAGCGTTTCGCCCACGTCTTCGGGCGTGAATACCCGCCCTACGCCATGAACGAGGTACTCCTGACCACCTTCGACCACGAACCCCGCCGAAACGTTGCTGTTTGTGGCCTCGAGCGCGCGCACCACTTCGTCGAGCGTGATTCGGTACGAGAGGAGGCTCTCCGGGCGCAGAACGACTTCGAATTGCCGTTTCTCACCGCCCATCACGATGACTTGGGAAACGCCGGCCACGCCGAGCAAGCGTGGGCGCAGCGTAAAATCGGAAAGCGTTCGGATCTGCATGGCGTCGTGGCGCTCGCTCGTGACGGCGAGAAAAAGGATCTCCCCCATGATCGAGGAGATAGGCGCGAGGAACGGCTGCTCCACCTCCACCGGGAGATTCGCGCGAACGAGCTGTACCTTTTCGGTCACGACCTGACGCGCGCGAAAAACATCGGTACCCCATTCGAACTCGGCGTAGACGATCGAGATCCCGACGCCCGTCGACGATCGTACGCGGCGTATGCCGGGTGCCCCGTTGAGCGACGCCTCGATGGGGTACGTCACCCGCGTCTCCACCTCCTGGGGCGCCATCCCATGCCCTTCGGTGATGACGGTCACCGTGGGCGCGGTGAGGTCAGGGAAGACGTCCACTGGCATTTGAAACGTCGTCCAAGCGCCCCAAACGAGGAGCAAGAAGGCGAATCCCAGCACGGGGCCCCCATTTCGGAGCGACCAACGAAGAACGGCGTCAATCACGATGGTCACTCATCGCTGTGAAGGAATCCATCAGTGCGGGTGTCCGTGCTGGAGAACCGACGCGGCGGATGCCGCGAGCTTCACGGACCACGCGCCGCGCGAGACCACGCGTTCCCCCGGCGACACGCCGGAAAGAACCGCAACGTAAGGACCGTCGGCAGTTCCCAGTCGGACGATGCGCCGCTCGAACGCCTCGCCCTCGACTTGCACGAAGGCGATGGTCTGACCGTTGTCGTCGACCACCGCCGACTTAGGAATGGCGAGCGCCTGCGTTGGCTCGCCTATGATGAGTTGAACCCGTGCGAAGGCGCCGACAGGGAGTCGGGCCCCGGCGTTTTCGACGTTGAAGAGTACGGACAACGTCTGCGCCACCGGATCAAGGCGGGGACTTCGGCCCGCGATGGTCTCGGTGCCGAGCTCGGTAAGCGTTTCGATGCCGTCGATATCGAACCAGGCCCCGCGGATGTCTGTGGCGCGCGTGCTATCCACCGCCGCAACGCGCGCATCGAGCCACAGCAGCGTCGGGTCGACCACGTGAAACAGCCGTGTCCCCGCCTCGACGAACCCGCCGGGGGCAGCCTGGACAGATACGATCGTGCCGGCAATCGGCGACCGCAGCTGAACCGTGCCTTCGCCGTGAGCGGCGCGCGGCTGTTGAACCCGTGCAAACTGTCCACGTCGCTTCTCAGCCGCGGCGAGCGCCGCGCGTGCGTCATCCTCGGCGTACACGGCGTCCGTCACGCGCCGGTCGGGAACTGCGCCTTCCGCTCGTAACGCTTCGACTCGACGTCTTTCTCGTTCGGCGTGTTGTAGCTCGAGCTTGGCGCTGGCGATGGCCAGATCGAGCGATGCTTGATCGGTGCCCTCGAGGCGCGGCGTCAATGCCGCCAGCGTTTGGTCCGGCGCCACACGCGTGCCCACGCGCGGAAAAGGCCCCTGACTAGTTATCCGGCCCGCGAAGGGCGCAGCGATCGTCACGTCGCCTTCGATGCGGGGCTGAAGCGAGCCCGTGGCGCGCACCGTCGCGCGCAGGCTCCGTGCGGAAGCAGCCTGCGTTGCAAAAGTCGTCGCCCACTGCTGCTCTTTGAGAAACGTGATGCGCCGCCCAGGCGCGGAGGCGGCGGCGCGGGCGACCGTTTCTTTGGTCTCGTCAACGACCACCTCCCCCAAGTCGTGCTCGTCTCGGGCTCCGTCTCGATCGACGACGGCCATGAGGCGCCGGCGCCCTGCCGCGGACGGCCGCAGCACGGGCCGAAAGATCCCGGGAGAAGACGGTTTGTCCGCAACGGCGCGGTCTTCGCTCCCATCGCGCAAGGAGATGGTCACCGATCCACTCTCGACCGGTTTGAAGTCGGATAGCCGAGTGACGTGGGCTGCACACGACGATTCGAGTCCCTGAACGAACGCCGGAATCTCGACGAAGAGCTCCGTCTGCTCCGTCCAATGAGTGAAGGAGAGCGTGCGGCGGCTGTCCTCTTCTTCGCGATCATCATGATGCGACGCGGTGTGATCGTCGTGCGAATTCGCACGGCAGGAAAGCAGCATGACGAGACCGACCCGGAGTCGAAGCTTCATGGCCCCTCCGACCCGGTGACGCGATCGAGCTCGATACGCGTGCGGCGTGCAGCGAGCTCCATGTCGAGCGCCGTGAGCTCATCGTCGACGGCGCCGCGGTACGCGTCGAGCAGCTCGAGCACCGTCATCTCGCCTCCGGCGTAACCCGCGTTCGCGATCCGAACGAGATCATTCGATGCCGATTGGGCATCCACTCGGAACTTCAAGGCGGCACGACGAAGCCGCATCGTCTCTGTGTGCAGCCCCACGAGCTCGCCCTCGAGCTCCATCATGGCAAGTCCCCGCCTGCCTTGCGCGAAACGACGCTCTCCTTCCGCACTGACGCGCAGGCCGGCCGAGCGATCCCACAACGGTAGGATGAGGGCACCACCCGCTAGAAAGCCGTCAGAGCGCCCCTGCCCAGCGCTGACGCCCTTGTATCCTCCTTCGAGTCGCAACTCGGGTACCCACCATCGAGACGCCGACTTGCGTTCCAACTCCGAAGCCCTCGAGCCGGCATCGAGCGCGAGCAGATCCGGACGCCGTTCTGCGCGTGAACGAAGCGAGGCTACAGATTGCGGATCCGCCTCGGGTAATAGATTGCCGGAGAGGTCAAGCCGCGCGTCGGCTGGTGCACCGATGACGGCGTTAAGGCGGGCCCGGGCTCGGTCCGAAGCTGCTTCCTCCACTTCGACGCGGGCCGTGGCGAGCGTCTGCTCGCGCTCGAGGCGGCGCCGATCGTAAACGGCCGCATCGCCGCGCGCGGTCCGTTTCGCCACGACCTGGAGAGCGCCCGCGATTCGTTCAATCCACCGACGGAGCGCAGTCGATCGGAGCTCGCGGTGCAGTACCTCTGCGAAGCGGAGTCGGGCCTCCGCGGCGAGCCGAAGCCGCGACGCATCCCCTTCGTACGCAGCGGCCCGTGCGCGCTCGGCCCCCGCATCGGCGCGTAGCCCGCGCCGATTCCCGAGGTCAATCAACTGACTCAACGAGGCGTAGTCCTCGCCTGTCCCCAGTGTGCCGTATGTTTGCTCGCGCCAGTACGCGATCACGGGATTCGGATAAGCGCCGACCGTCAGTCCCAGCCCGCGCTGCATTTCGATCGTTCCCGCGATCGCCTCGTTCACGGGGGCGCGATCGAGCGTGCGGCGCACCACATCTGCTTCGGCGAGATGGGCATTCGCCGTTTCTTCGGCAAATGCCGTTCGCGAAAAGGCACAGAGCACGAGAATGGCGATAAGAAACCGATTGACGATCGGTATTTTCGACAAGCCAAAGCGTTGTAAATACATGGCGCGCGACCTCATCTCGAACTGTGTAGCGTGACGGCCAGCAGTGATTCGGCTGCGTGATGGATGGGTTCGCTCATCACGAAGAGCGCAAGAAGCGCAGCGCTCAGCCCGCCGCCCATAACGCAGGTGGGCCCGCCCGTCCTCGCGGGTTCCAACAACGATTCGACACGACGAGAAACGGCGTCGGCACTCATCGCGCGGACGAGAACGAGCGAGTGAAGGTCGGCATCGTGCTGGAGCAGCTTCTCGAGATGCAAAATAGCTTCCGCCACCGAGACGCGATCGCCGACCTCCGTCGCTGCTCGCTCATCGCATGCGCGCTCTGCCGCCACATCGAGCTCGCGAAGCAGCATCCGTCTCGTCGGAGCCGGATAGAGCACGCTCGCGGCGCGTGCAGCGAGTCTCACCAGGGCGTCCTTTCGCCGCACGTGCGCTTGCTCGTGGAGAATCGCGGCGCGGACGTGCTCCCGTTCAGCGTGCCGAAGAAGTCCTTCGGAAACGACGACACGAGGTGCCACAAGACCAACGCTGAGGCAGAGCGGACGTGGCGATTCGACAATACTGCACCCTTTCTCATCGACCGTTGCGGCAGCGGTTAGCCAGATGACGAGTCGCCGAGCCCGCATCAATTCAGCAACACCTTCCGTGGCTTTTGCGGCGAGCCATGCGAAGCCGGCGGCGAGGACAAGCCAGGCGATCCCGTTCGGACCGTGCTTGGGAAAATGCGCAAAGCACAGGTGCGCATGCGCGTCGTCATGCGTTGCGCAATGGTCGCTTCCGGTGAGCGCAAGCGCGATCGCGGGGGGCGCAACAGCAGCGAGGAAAGCAGCCGACCCAAGCACGGCGGGCAGCACACTCGTCCAAACGAGCGCTCGGTGTCGTGCCTCGGGCGCCCAGCATCTCGTTTCATATTCGCTTACGTAAGCGACGGGCGTGCAAGCCAGTGATGCGAGGACCAAGAACGCTGCCGCGGCGACGAGGAAGAGCTGCACTTCCGACAACGCGCCGTTCATCGCTTGCGTGCTCCACTTTCTTTGCGTTCGCTCGCGCGACGCCGCGCCGCGACCAATTCTTCGAGTCGCTTCAAATGTGCCGGTCCCGCGCGCGCTGTGAGATCGACGAACGCCGAAACCACCGACTCGGCTTGCCCATCGAAGAGGTTCCCCACGATATCGTCGAGCAGCCCACGGTGGAAATCGGTACGGGTGACGCGAGGCCGGTAGACGTGCGCGTGGCTGACCTTGTCGCGATCGAGCAACCTCTTCTTGTAGAGTCGCTTCAGTGTTGATTGGATCGTGTTCAGCGTGATGCCGCGTCGTTTCCCGACGGCGACGTGCACCGCTTTGGCCTCGCCATCGCCGCCGTCCCAGAGATGCGCCATAACGGCCGTTTCGAGCTCGCCCAGCAGCGGAGGGCGGATGGGGCCCGTGATCATGGATTCAGCGTAATGCGAACAAATACCGATGGTCAATCGGTTTTGGGACCGTTATCGCGGCGGGGGGAGTGCCGCGTCCATTCGGTCGCTCCAGTCCTTTGCGGAGCGGCTCGAGGTGAAGCTGCTGACTCGTGACCTTCCTGAAGAAACCCGAGGCATGAGCGCGTCGGAAATCCGCCGGCTGCTCAAAGCGTCGCGAGCGAGTTCGAAAAAATTATCGCGAGCTTCGAAGGGCTGCATATCGACCTCTATTCTTGCGGCGCCGCGCACCGCCAGCGGTCACGTGACTCAGTCAGTCACGGATCGCGCCCGCAGAATTTCGAGCCAGAATGATAAGTCGCGCTACTTCATGCTGAGGTGAATGGACCGGCTATGGCGGAACAGACGTCGAGCATGGCGGAAAATTCCGCCTCGCCTGCTACTGGCTTCCGCCGCGATGATGAGCGTGTGGTGCGCGCCGTCCGAAAAACGACCTGATGTCCGTGACGCCACCTTCGAGCACCCGATCGAGGAAATCCCATCGTCAATCATGGAGCGTGTCGCAGCTGTCCTAGCTCCAAACTGTGCCGTTGCAGGTTGTCATAATGCGACCACCAAAGAGCACGGCATGGACCTGTCCACGTCGCTCGGTATTTATGATTCGCTCGTCGGCAAAAAAGGCATCGATCATTGCACCAATTCCTTGCTCGTCCGCGTGGTACCAGGATCGTCGGCACAGAGTTTCCTCATGGCAAAGATTGGCGGCACGGGACTGTGTGACTTATCGCAGCCGATGCCGCCCCCTCCCAGACAGATGCTTTCGCCTGAGCAGATTGAAACGATTGGTCTTTGGATCTCGATCGGCGCCCCGCTGAAGTCCGCGTCACTCGATGCGGGGCCAAACGACACAATTGATGGACGCGAGGGCGAGGACGCCGCGGACGCGTCGATCGACTCGTTCGCGGACGCAGCGGACGATACGGTGATCGATGTATCGGACGCGGTCTCTTGCGACGACGTCTTCGGTCCAATCTTCAAGCCCGACGCCGATGACCAGACCGCCTGCACGGCGAATATTCCATGCACGATGGGTGAGATCTGCTTCGGCTTAGCGTGTGACGAGCGCTGGGAGTGCGTTGCACATCGTGAGCGCCATCCGTGTCCGACGGACATCGTAGCGTACTGCGGCTGCGATGGCGTGACCTTCCAGGCGCCTTGGACTTGTGCCGACCGTCCCTTTGAGCACGTGGGAGCATGCGACGATGGTGTGAATTGCGACCCGTCCGATGTCCGATGCAGCCAGGAAGAGCCGAGCTGTGAACCAGGCACCGTGCCCTCGGTGGTCAATGCAGTCTACGGCCCGTGCGTTCCGTTCGCTGCGTGCCGCTGCGAATACATTTGGGAATGCCCTCATCGTGAGAAGTACGCATGCGATAGAAGTAGATGGCGTTGCGGTGAATTACCGTTGGATTGATGCTGGTCGGCACCCCATGCCAGCGAAAGCATGTGATGAGAAGGTCCTCGATCACTCGGGGAGCCGCTTCGAAGCCTTGCCACGCTCGCAGGCTAGCTCGTCAAGCAACGCGTCGATGCGCGGCAGCATCGCATCCCTGGACGCAGAGTAGTCCACGCTGATCGGCGGGATCGCGTCCCAAACCACGACGCGAGCGCCCTTCGCCAGCTCGGGAGGCAGCGGATCGATTGCGACCACGACCGTCGCGCCATCGACCTCGGCGCGTCCTACACGAAGGGGAACCTCTCGGTCGGGACTGAGGCCATCGGCGCGCAGTCCGGCAACAGCCGCGGGCGCCAGACGCGGATCCGGTACCACTCCCCGCGATTGGGCCGTGAACGGGAGATTGCGTGCAGAGGCGCGTGCGTTGAAAAGAGCCGCCGCCACGACGCTCTTCGCGCCGCCGTGCTCGCACACGAAGACAACACCGTGCTTCCGGCCACCAGCGTCGCGGCTGCACGACAGCAGGGCCCACATAGCGGAGGCACCGATCATGATGCGCACTTGGCTGATCCGCGTCATGATACGTTTGTATCAATCGTATAGATGATGAATCAACCGCCGGAGTCTCGGATCTAGGTTTGGATCCAGCGCCGGATTTGCACAAACTACTGTAGTCTGCGGCCCTCTATAGGGTTGTCCATGCATGCTTCGTGAGCGAGTCTCCGCCGCTCGACGAGGGTGCGCGGCCAAAGTCCGATCGGCGACGCTCGCGGAAGCTCTCGAACGTCCGTCACATCCGACGCACCGCGTAAGTTAGGCGCAGAACGATCTTACCTGCGATCCGGAAGCCGGATGATGGCTCCGGGTTCTAACGCCTTTGCGTCAACGTGGCCGGTCATGCGCTCGCCGCTCGGGATGACGTGGAAGTGGCTGCGTTCACCCATGTGCGTGAAAATACCAGCGTCGTTGCGCGAATAGAAGCCGACGAGCGTCACCATGGCGTCTGAGATCTTTCCAACGCTGCGCGGACCATCATGGGCGTTTTGTCCCGCAGGCGGCAGGCCACCGAGTACGTGCCAATCGACGCTCTTGGCCTTTGCCTCAACGACCACGGGAATGCGCGCCGCGAGGTCCAGACCCGCGCTTTTCGCGACGGTTTCGATCTCGTCGTCGAGGCGATTGATTTCGATGGAATGGTCGACAGTGTGCTGCGACCAACGCGGAACGATCGCGCGCACGAGCAAGGTGGCCATCTCGCCGTTCGGAAGCTCAGCTGGGGTCCGCACCTTTCCTTCCGGCTCACCGAAGGAGACAATCAGATCGTCATCGAGAACCGTGATTTCTGCACGCAGCTCACTCAATGCGCCCACGGCGAAGGCGTGAGGTCCGGGCACGACGCTGTTCAACGCGACGGTGCCCTCGGTTTTTCCCTCCTGCATCACCGAACGCAGGGAGCCCCAAACGTGCACCTCGGTGGCCGATGTTCCGCCCGGGTTGCCGGTCGGCGTGCCGCCTTTCACTGCTTCGACTGGCTGCGTCGAGCATGAACATGCCGTTGCGATCCCAACCGACACCATCGCGCAGGCGCGCATCATGACCACGACCCAAACCGGCGGCGAGAAGCGTGTGGCGATCGGAACTCGACGCCTTCTGCGCCTAAGGCATCGAGAAGGCCAAGCGGCTCGTCGGGCTGGGCCCCGGCGAGCTTCTTGTCCCATGTCTGGAGCGCGCGGTGCAGCGCGAAGCGGAGTCGATTGAGCCGCGCGAGCTCGAGATCGAGCTCCCGGAGCCTCGCTTCGGCCACGGCTCTCACCTTGCGACATGGAGCGTTACCATTCGCACGATCGCGTCTGAAATCGGAGAGCTGCGCCAGCGTGAACCCGAGCGCCAGCGCATTCTGCACCCAGCGAACCTGTTTCACTGCGTCGGGACGATAATGTCGAAAACGTCCGCGACTTCTGCCGCTCGGCTTGACGAGGCCACGCTTTTCGTAGGCTCGCAACGTATCGGGACTGAGGCCCGTCAAACGGGCTAGTTGGCCGATACGGATCGACTCGGTGGAATGGGCGCTCGGCCGAGTATCGAGGAGGGAAACCGCCATGACCCCTATCTTGCACCCTGGATCGCGATCCAGGGTCAAGAGTCGTTGTTCGGCTTCTTTTCAAGGCCGTGCCGGCTAGGCAACGACGGAGGGGCTATTTCTCGACTGACCGTCCCATGGCTTTAGGTCACGTGACCAGTTTGGTCACAGCCCGCGTATGTGGAAACGCACGGCCGGCCAAACCGTGCGCCGCGGCGAGCTGAATGGCCTCGCGGCGCGCGTCTGTGACTACCTCATGTGGATATCGCGGGGTCGCCCTCGAAATGCGCCTCCGCACGGAGGCAGACCGAGGTATACGCATCGAATGAGCACGGCCAAGATTGCACGTAACTGCACCATCACCTTTCTCGGATGCGCACTGCTCGGCATCGGGGGCCCTCTGCAAGGGT
>WUUC01093778.1_pt1 | contig 10152 bp, 9 predicted proteins | sample 6278441 | NCBI WGS metagenome assembly WUUC01 (sample SAMN13675441, study PRJNA597444) | soil metagenome | isolation source: soil | place: USA: Washington | collected 2017-10 | reverse complement strand
GCGTCCACGCCATGCACGTCTGGCCGCCGTTGAGGAAGGCGTTGCCGACACCGACCTTCACCGCGGTCTTGAGGTCGGCTCCATCGAGGATGACGTTGGCCGATTTGCCGCCCAGCTCCAAGGCCACCTTCTTGACCGCACGTCCCGCCAATTCCGCCACCCGTGCGCCGACGCCGGTGGAGCCGGTGAAGGACACCAGGTCGACGTCGGGGTGCTCGGCCAGCCGCTCGCCGATCACCGCACCGGGTCCCGATACCAGGTTCAGCACGCCCGCGGGCAGGCCGGCCTCCTCGACGGCCTCGACGAACTCGAACACCGACAGCGGTGCCTCATTGCTCGGTTTGAGTACCACGGTGCAACCCGCGGCGATCGCTGGCAGCACCTTGGCGACCACCTGGTACAGCGGGTAGTTCCACGGCGTGATGGCGCCGATGACGCCGTAGGGCTCCCGTACCACCAGCGAATTGCCAACGCGCTCTTCGAAGTCGAACGTCGCCAGGACATTCTCGAAGCCGCGGGCCACCGCGAGGGGAACCTGGGTCTGCACCGTCTGTGCGATGCGCACCGGCGCGCCCATCTCGGCGGTGATGGTCTCGGCGATGTCGGGCAGTCGCTTTTCCATGGCGGTGATGACGGCCGTTACCCGCTCGCGACGCTCGGACACCGTGATCACTGGATCGAAGGCGCGTGCCGCCGCGGTTATGGCCGCGTCGACGTCGGCGGCCGAGCCGTTGGGTACCGACCCGACCGGCTGCTCGGTGGACGGGTCGATCACCTCGATGACACCGTCGCCGACGGGCGACACCCACTGCCCGTCGACGAACAGTGTGGTGCGGGTGTAGTCGTGCATGTCTGGTCTCCTGAGCAGCGGGGGTTTCATGGCACGATGCTGGCGCGCACGTCGCGTTTGCCCTCGGCCGCGGCGAAGGCGTCGTTGATGCTGTCGAGCGAATAGCACGCTGCCGCAAGGCGATCGAAGGGCAATCTGTCCTGGTGCTGCTCGAGGAACGTCAGCGCCCGCGCCAAGACCTCGGGGTCGTACAGCGACACGCCGACCATGGTCTTGTTGCCGAACACGAACCGGGACGGGTCGAACTCGAATGTCTTGCCGTAGTTGATGTTGCCGATCTCGACGTAGCGGCCGAACTGGCCGAGCATCTGCAGCCCCTCCTCGATGGCCGACGGGTGGCCAACGACCTCGACGACGACGTCGGCACCCTGGCCCTCGGTGAGCCTGCGGACCGCCTTGACGCGCTCCTTGGCGGTCGGTGCCTCATTGATGTCGATGACCGCGTCGGCGCCGAAAGCGGTCGCCAGCTCCAGCCGTTCGGGCACCCCGTCAATCGCGATGACCCGTGCGGCGCCGCGGGCCTTGGCCACGGCCACCGCGTAGAGGCCCAATGCGCCCGCACCCTGCACCACGACGAACTCGCCGAGCCGTTGGTCGACCCGTTCGAGGCCGTACATGACCTGCGACAGTGCGCAGTTGGCGCCTGCGGCGATGTCGTCGGAGACGGCGTCGGGCACGGTGTAGACCACCGCACCGGCCGGGAGCAGGAAGTAGTCGCCGTAACCGCCCACGAAGTAGGGCGGCTCGTCGGCGCGGCCGAGCATCGCCATCTGCAGGTTCAGGCACGCGTTGCGTCGGCCGGCCAGGCAGTTGCGGCAGGTGTGACAGCAGAAGAAGTAGGGGAACACCACGCGGGTGCCGAACACGAGCGGCGCCCCGTTGGAGTCAGCGGTGACACCATCGCCCAGCGCCTCGATTGCGCCCACCATCTCATGCCCCAGGACGGTGGGCAGTTGACCGCCGAGGCCGCGCGTGGCGAACGTGCCATGCCAGGCGTGTACGTCCGAGCCGCAGATGTTGGTGCGGGTGACCCTGATCAGGATTTGACCGGGTGCCACCTCTGGCAGGCTCACCGTCTCGATCTCGAACGGTGTGCCCGGGGCGTCGAACCGCGCGATGCGTCCTTTGTACACGGACTGGGATCCCTTCAGTGGCTGATGAATTCGAGGCTGAAGCGCTCCCGTAGGGTCCGCTTGAGCAGTTTCCCGCTGGGGTTCTTCGGCAGTGACTCGACGAAAAAGACCTGCTTTGGGGTCTTGAACCCGGCCAGGTGCTCACGGCAGTGGGCCAGCACGTCGTCCGCGGTCAGCGACACGCCGTCTCGCGGCACGACGGCGGCCACGACGGCTTCCACCCAGACCGGGTGGGCCAGGCCGAACACCGCGACCTCCTGCACCCCGCTGTGGCGGTACAGGATTTCTTCGACCTCGCGGCTGGCGACGTTCTCGCCGCCGGTTTTGATCATGTCCTTCTTGCGGTCGACGACGTGCAGCAGACCATGCTCGTCGTAGAAACCGAGGTCCCCGGAGTGAAACCAGCCACCGGCGAACGCCTCCGCGGTCTTGGCGGGATCGTCGAGGTAGCCCAGCATCAAATGCGGGCTGCGATGGGCGATCTCGCCTACCGTGCCCACTGCAACCGGGGTGTTGGCGTCGTCGAGGATGGTGGTCTCGACGTTGATCACCGGGCGCCCGGCTGTTCCCGCGTGGGCGTCCTGCTCATCGGGCCCGAGCGCCGAGGCCAGGGGTGCCATCTCGGTCTGGCCGTAGAAATTCCACAACCGCAGGTGGGGAAGGCGGTCGCGCATCTCGCTCAAGATCTCGGTGGGCATGGCCGACGCGCCGTAGTACCCCTTCCGAAGGCTCGACAGGTCCACGTGATCGAAGATCGGGCAGCGCAGCAGGCTTATCCACACCGTAGGCGGGGCGAAGTAGTTGGTGACGCCGTAGCGCTCGATGGTGCGCAGCACCAGCTCGGGGTCCGGCCTTGGCAGGATGATGCTGGTGGCACCGAGATAGACGTCGGTGGCCAGGAAGTTGTCCAGCTGTGCGCAGTGATACAGCGGCAGCGAATGGATTTCGACGTCGTCGCCGGACATCGAACCGGCCACGATCGTGCTGACGTATTGCCACATCAAGCTGCGGCTGCTGTGCATCACCGCCTTAGGGCGCGACTCGGTGCCACTGGTGTACATCAGTCGTAGCAGCTGGTCGTCGTCGATGTCCGGAGTCGGCGCCTCGGTGCTGGTCGTCAACCACTGGGCGAAGTCGTGCCAGCCGGGGGGTGTGGCACATCCGGGCGGCACCAATGCCGTCGTGGTCGCGACCGAGCCGCCGAGTCGCATCGCGTCCTCGGCCACCGGCGTCAGATCCGCCTCGACCAGCAGGCCGCCGACTTTGCTGTGACCGAGGATGTAGGCGATCTCCTCAGCGGTGAGCATGAAGTTGATCGGGACCAGAACAACCGCGGCGCGCGCCGTCGCGAACGCCAGCACGGCGTACTGCCAGCAGTTGTGCGCGAGCAGCGCGATGCGATCGCCCGGTCGGAACCCGTTGTCGTCCAATGCGGCCGCCGCCCGGTCTACAAGGCTCTCGAACTCGGCGAAGGTCAGCACCACGTCGCCGTCGATGATCGCGATCTTGTCCGGCTGCCTGCGAGCTGACCGACGGGGAATGTCGCCCAGCGAATGACTGCGCGCCCGCGCGACCACGGTGTCGAGTCCCGGTTGCATGCGCCGAAGGGTAAGCGCCTGGCCGCCCGTGGTCGGATCGTCTCCCACTGAGTAGACAATGAGCTGCCCGAGCCACGGGAACGCTCCGATACTCGGAGACATGACCACAGCTTCACCGTCTGGGACCTCGCTGACTCTCGAGACTGACATCGAGGAGCTTCGAGCGAATCTGCTCAAGGCCGATCCTGGAGTCCTGGTGGCGGTGCTGGCGCAGCTCACCGGCGATCCGTCGGTCATCGACCGGTTTGAGTCCAAGGTCTCCTACGTCCCCGATCCGCCGGAACGCGCCGGTGTCACCGACCCCGACACCGCCGCGGCGTTGGCGGACGCGGTGATCGACGCACTGGAGGCGCCGCGGCGCGGCGATACGGTCGATCTCGATCTGTTCACCCGGCTGCTGCCCGTGGCACTGGGATCACCCGTCGACGAGGAGCAGATTCCACTCCTGTTCGAGCAGAGCGGCTTTGCGCCCTCGACGCCCACCCTTCCCCGGACTACGCCGATCCCCGACACGATGAACGTCGCGATCATCGGGGCGGGCATCGCGGGCATCAACGCCGCACTGTCGGCCGCCGAGGCCGGCGTCGCCTATGAGATCTTCGACCGCAACGACGAGGTCGGGGGCACCTGGCTCACCACCCGGTATCCCGGCATCGGGGTGGATACCCCGTCGGCGTACTACTCGCTTTCCCGTGAGGTGAACCCGGAGTGGACGAACTACTATCCGCAGGGCGCGGAGTATCAGGCCTATCTGGTCGCATTGGCCGACAAACACCGGTTGCGCGAGCACACCAGGTTCAACACCGAGGTCGAGGCCCTCTGGTGGGACGAGGATCGCAAGCACTGGCAGATCCATTCGGTCGACGGAGACGGTCGACCCGACGTCAGCTACGCCAGAGTCGTCGTCACCGCGCCTGGCTATCTCAACCGGCCACGATGGCCGGACCTGCCAGGCGGGGAAACGTTCGAGGGCACCAGCGTTCACTCCGCGCTGTGGGATCCCGACCTGGACCTCACCGGCAAGCGGGTGGCTGTCATAGGGGCGGGATGCACCGCCGCGCAGATCGTGGATGCCTGTGTCGAGGAGGTCGAGCACCTGACGGTGTTCCAGCGCCAACCGCATTGGGTCGCGCCACGAAAGCGCCTCACCGACGACGTTCCCGAACACCGCCGCTTCCTGGGCCGCCGGCTGCCGTACTACGCGAAGTGGCACCGGCTCAAGTCGTACTGGGGGACCGCCGACAACAACTACCCGATCATCCTGATGGACCCGGAATGGTCGAAGTCCCACCTGTCGATCTCACCGGCCAATGATGTGCTTCTGCAGATGTGCCTGGAGTACATCGACCGGACTTTCGGCGCGGGAACGGAATTGGCGAAGAAGGTGACGCCGGACTTCGCGCCCTATGGCAAGCGGATCATCCGCGACCCGGGAGGCTACTACGCGGCGTTGGCGCGGGATCACGTCGACGTCGAGGCCAGCGAGCCCGCGGAGGTCAACGCGACGGGCATCGTCACCCAGGACGGTCGGCAGATCGACCTCGACGTCATCGTCTACGCCACCGGTTATCACCTCGACTTCCTCTCGACGGTGGACATTCGCGGCCGCAACTGCAGGTTGCTCGCCGACGAGTGGGACGACAGCCCCCGCGCGTACCGCGGCGGGACGGTACCGGGATTTCCGAACCTGTTCATCATCGCGGCGCCGAACTACAGTCCCGGCCATGGTGCCGGAGCGAACTTCTCGATGGAAGTGCTGGCGCACTACATCATCGAGTGCCTGCAGTTGATGGCGCTGCGCGGCGCGACGACGATGGAGGTCACGCAACAGGCCTACGAGGACTATGTGGCAGCCATCGACGAGGCGATGAGTCGCACGGTGTGGTGTCACACGCCCAATGCGCACACTTACTACCGCTCCGGTTCCGGTCGCGTCGTGGTCGCCACACCGTTTCGGCTCGTCGACGTCTGGCACCAGCACCGAGCCCCCATTGAAGAGGACTTCCTGCTGCAATGACGCAAAAGCTGCTCGGCAGAACGGCATTGGTGACCGGCAGCAGCCGCGGCATCGGGCGGGCGATTGCCCAGCGGCTGGCCGCCGAGGGAGCCACGGTTGTGGTGAGCGCGCGGTCCCATGCGCCGTCACCGTCGATCCGTGCCGGAGCGAGCACGGCGCTACCCGGCACCATCGGCGAGACCGTCGCATTGATCGAGCAGGCTGGCCGCACGGCGATCGGTGTCGCGGCGGACCTCGAAGACTCGGCACAGCGCGACAACCTGATCGACGAGGTACTCGACCGCACCGGCCGGATCGACATCCTCGTCAACAACGCCGGTTATGCCGACTACTCGGTGATCGAGGACATGAGCATCGAGACGTTCGACCGCACTCTCGAGCACTACCTGCGGACACCGTTCGTACTGACCCGCGCCGCGATCCCGCACATGGCCGAGCAGGGGGGCGGGTGGATCGTCAACATCGGATCGGTCACCGGAGTGGCGCCGGTGCGCCCGTACCGCGATTACAACAAGACCGCCGGGGACGTCATCTACGCGTCTGCGAAGGCGGCATTGCACAGGTTCACCCAGGGCGTCGCGGCCGAGCTGCTCGACGCCAACATCGCAGTGAACTGCGTCGGCCCGTCCACGGCGATTCGCACTCCCGGTGCGGCACAACTGATTCCGGACACATTCCCGACCGAGCCCGTGGAGTACCTGGCTGAGACCGTGCTGGCGATGTGTCACCTGCCGGCCGCCGAGCGGACCGGCCTGGTGGCGTTCAGCCTGCACTACCCGTGGTCGCAGGGGCTGACTGTGCACTCACTGGACGGCCGCGAACTGCTGCCGCCACTGGAGCCACCCGCGACGGCCAATCCGCACATCCTGCCCGCCGGCCTCTAGCCCGGCCCATCCCCGCGGTACGCGTGGTATCAATCAGGTATCTTTCGCGGTCGTGGGTATGACGCTGCGTACCAGTGAGCAACAGGCGGAGGCGCTACGCCAGCAAGCCGCCGCGCTGGCCGCTATCGATGAGTACATCGCCCGACGAGCGCACGCCAACAAGGTTGGGGAAGCACTGCAGCGCGTGGTGTGCGAGGAGGCCGGGGTCCTGGAGCGGCTCAAGGACGTGTGACCGAGTACCTGGACCTCGACGACCTGTTGGTCATTGCCCGTGAGGTCGTCGGGGCGGACGTCGTCGTCAGGGACTACGGCTTGCTCGAGTCGGCTCTGGCCCCGCCACGGGCGACGGTGTTCGGCGAGGATGCGTATGCAGATCTGCACCTCAAGGCCGCAGGGCTGCTGCAGTCCCTGGCGCGAATCCACGCGCTGGTGAGTCATGCGTCGGACGATATCTGGACGGGCCAAGCGCGGGGCCGTCTCGCCCCGTGAGCGGGAACTGGATCTACGACGGCGGAATCCTAACCCCGTACCGGTGTGTCAATCGCGCAGAAGCTGTGACACACCCGTTCGCGGACAACGTATTCTGGGCACTCCGGGTCGAACCACCGGTCGACGTAGGCCCAGTGGATCGGGTGCATCAAATAGGGTCCCCGCAGCCCGTCGAGTTCGGTGAACCGCTGCGAGAACACGTGTGTCCACGGCGATGTGCCGATGGCGATCTCCACGCGGCTAAGCTGCCAGGCGGTGATTGTGGAGACATAGCGCGGCATCGCCGTGAGGTCCGCCTCGAACCGTGCGAGTACGTCATCGGAGGTGTCCGGCGCTACTCGCAGCAACAGCGCCCGATACACCGAGCCGCCCGGTTCGTCCGGTCCGACGGGGCTGCCGCGGTAGTGCGCACTGTCGACATGGGTGACGGCGGGTCCCGACAGAACCGTGTCGAGGGGGGCTTGCAGTCCGGACCACTGTGAATCGTCGGCGAACCTCAGGTGCATCAGGATGTCGCCGCCGTTGCGCACACCGGGCAACGTGGCTTCGACCAAGGCATCGGGCACGTCGCGCACAACGTCGCGCAGCGCCGCGAGCACGGGTTCGCGTTCGTCGGTGTGGATCAGCGTGGTGACGTTATACATCGCACAGCCCATCGACGTCCTCGGCTGTAGCAGCCACCGTGCGGGAGCGCTCTTCGATCAGTGCGGCCACACCGGCCCACCACGGTCCCAGGGTGGGGTCGGGTCGGCCCTGCCAGGTCATCTCCCACCACGCCTGCGGACTCGGCAGCGACCAGGTGATCGTGACGGTGTTGCGCTGATCGTCGAACCAGATCGGCGGACTGACAAGGACATTGCACAACGTCATACCCCGTTGGCGGGCGCCGGGCACGTACTCGGCGAGGTAGGTATCGACGAAGGTCCTGGCGCAGCCGGGTTGGGTGACCACGCGATCGATGACGTACACCTCGCCGGACATGGGTCGAGAATAGTGAGCGGGCAGCCGCGGACACGGCGGCGCTCCCGACCACCGGGAAGGCGTCATCGACTAGGGACCGCCCAGCCCCACAGTGGTGGGATGACTTCTGCCGTTGCGCCAGATCCGCTGAGTCCAGCGGAACTGGGCCGGTGACGCTTCGCAACCGGGTGATCAAGGCCGCAACACCAAGCTGATCCTGCTCGGCGGCATTACCGACCGCGGGCATCTCGACACGGGTCTCCGGGAGGGCTTCGCCTTCATGGCGCTGGGGCGGACTCTGCTCCGTGAACCCGGTCGCCGATCCCGCAGTGCGCAGCCCGTCTTTCAGCGCACGCACTGCGTGCTCGACCCTGAGCAACGCTACGGGCCCGCGCCAACCAATACGAGTGGGGTGGCGGCGGCTTCGCCCGCAACGGTTTCCCGCTCAACGGCATAGCGCTCGGAAAGCTCCCGGTCATCGAAAACTGTTATTTTGCAAAGATATTCAGTCTTTAGGATTGCAGTCATTCGCACCGAGGGGGCCGCATGAACGCATCCGAGATCGATTCGTCGGAGATTAACAAGTTCGATCCGATCCTCGTAGAACGCTGGATGGCGGTCTTGCGCCCGGCTGTCAAGGGGTGGTTGCGCTCTGCGGTAAGGGGTTTGGAGCACATCCCGCCGGGGGGCGTTCTGCTGGTCTCGAACCATTCCGGCGGCGCCCTCCCCACCGATATGCCGGTCTTTGCCGCTGACTACTACGAAACGTTCGGGTTTGACCGCCCGCTATACGGGCTCGCGCACGACATCATCCTGAGTGGACCGACGTCCGGTCTGATGCGGCGTCTCGGCCTGATCAGCGCCAATCGCGTCAATGCGGCGAGCGCGCTGCGCAGCGGTGGTGCAGTGCTCGTCTTTCCAGGCGGCGACTATGACGCATATCGGCCGACTTGGCAGCAGGCTGCTATCGACTTCAGGGGCCGAAAGGGCTACGTCAGAACTGCTATCGAGACAGGCGTCCCCATCGTGCCGGTGGTGTCCATCGGGGGCCAGGAGGGTCAGCTCTATCTGAATCGCGGGATGTGGCTGGCGAAGATACTGGGAATCAAGGAGCGGATGCGTACCGACATCCTGCCAATCTCGTTTGGGTTTCCCTTTGGCTTGACGCTCATTCCGCTGAACCTGCCGTTACCCACCAAAGTCGTCACGCAGGTGCTCGAGCCCATCGACATCGCGGCAGAGTTCGGCGATGAGCCCGACGTGGAAGCCGTCGACGCCCATGTGCGCGCGGTGATGCAGGAGGCGCTCGACGGTCTCGCGGCCCAACGCCGGTTTCCGATCATCGGTTGAGGGTCGTGGACGCTGTCGGGCACAGCTCGCATTCAGGGAATGAGTCGAGCCAGTTCCCGGCAGGCGAGCCGCCGGGCCTGTTGCGCAATGTCGAGCATCGGCATTGTCATGAAACCGTGGATACCCCCGTCAAACTGGCACCGGGAAGTCACCACCCCCGCGGCCTCGAGCGCGTCGGCGTATGCCATGCCCTCGTCATGCAGGGGATCGTGACCAGCCAGCACGACGACTGCAGCCGGTAGGCCGTCGAGTCGTGCTTTCAGCGGCGATGCGTACGGGTGATCCCGGTCAGCGTGCTTGGGCACGTACTGGTTCCAGTACCACTGCAGAGCAGGCCGGGGGTTGTAGTAGCCCGTGCCGAACAGGCGGTAGCTCTCCGTGCCGAAGTCCGCGGCGATCACCGGATACAACAGCAGCTGGCCGGCCAGGACAGGCCGGCCCCGGTCGCGAGCCATCAACGCCGTCACCGCCGCGAGGTTGCCTCCCGCGCTGTCGCCACCGACCACCACGCGCTCGGCGTCGCCGCCGAACTCGCCGGCGTGCTGGGCCGCCCACTGCGTCACCGCGTAAACGTCTTCGGCCGCGGTTGGCCACGCATGCTCTGGCGCCAATCGATAGTCGACCGAAATCACCACGGCAGGAATCAAATTCGCCAGAGACCGGCAGAGCCCGTCGTGGCTGTCGAGATCGCAGAATACGAACCCGCCGCCGTGTGCGTAAACCAGGATGGGCAGGCTGCCGACCGCCTCGGGTCGGTAGACCCGTACATCGACCGAGCCGCCATCGATGGGTACAGCGAGGTCGACGACCTCGGCGACCGGTTCGGGCGCAGGGTTCGAGACAAACCGCGAGCGGATCGTGGCCCTGGCCT
>WUUC01235795.1_pt1 | contig 10153 bp, 3 predicted proteins | sample 6278441 | NCBI WGS metagenome assembly WUUC01 (sample SAMN13675441, study PRJNA597444) | soil metagenome | isolation source: soil | place: USA: Washington | collected 2017-10 | reverse complement strand
CGCCGTGGCCTGCGCCGACAGCGTGATCGTGTCGGGGACGGCCTGCGCGGCGGTCGCGTCCAGGGGCGCGGCGATCAGGTCGGCGCCCGCGGCGAGCGTCGGGCGCCAGTGCTCGAGCTCGGCGAGGCGCTGCGGCGCTCGCGCCTGCTCGTCGACGATCCGCGCGAACCTGCGCAGCGACGTCGCGGGCGCGTCGAGCACGGCCGGCCGGCCGGCGCGCAGCGCCTCCCACGCTGCCGCGAGGTCGCCGAGCAGGATCCGCCACGACACCCCGTCGAGGGCCAGGTGGTGCGCGACCAGCAGCAGCCGTCCGGGCTCGTGTGCGCCGCGGTCCAACCACACCGCCGCGAGCATCCGCCCGCTGTCGGGGTCCAGCTGCGCGACGGCCGCGTCGGACTCGGCCGCGATCATCGTGCGCAGCGCCTGCGCGGAGGCGTCGCGCGCGTCGACGCGGCGCAGCAGGTCCGGGGCGCGCGCCGCTGCGGCGGGAAGCGTCTCCAGCGACCACAGCACGCCAGCGATCCGGTTCAGGCGCAGGCGCAGGCCGTCGTGATGGTCGAGCAGCGTCTGAAGCACCGCCGCGAGCTCGTCGTAGCCCGCGCCGGCAGGCGCCTGGACGAGCATCGACAGGTTGAAGCGGCCGATCGGCCCGCCGCTCTCGCGGAGGTGGTGGACGACCGGCAGCGGCGCGAAGGAGCCGACCCCCTCGCCGTCGGCGTCGGCTGCGCGGGCGGGGGCGTCGGCAGGCGCCGCGGGCCCCGCGTGCGCGGCCAGCGCGGCCGGTGTGCGCTCGCGGAACACGTCGCGGGGCGCGAGCCGCAGCCCGGCCTTGCGCGCGGCGATCGAGACCGAGATCGAGAGGATGCTGTCGCCTCCGAGCGCGAAGAAGTCCTCGTCCGGGCCGACGTCGTCGAGCCCGAGGACGGCGGCGAAGGTCGCGCACAGCAGCCGCTCGGCGTCGCCGGCCGGCGCGCGCGCGGAGCGACGCTCCATGTCCGGCGCCGGCAGGGCGTCGCGATCGAGCTTGCCGGCGGGCGACAGCGGCAGCTCGTCGAGCACGACGACCGCCGCGGGGACCATCGGCTCGGGCAGCGACGCGGCCAGCGCCGCGCGCAGCGCGTCGGGGTCCGGCCGGGGGCCGGGATCGGCGACGACGTACGCGACGAGCCGCGCATCGCCGGGTCCGTCGGAGCGGGCGACCGCCGCGGCCTGGGCGATGCCGGCCTCGCGCACGAGCGCGGCCTCGACCTCGCCGAGCTCCACGCGGTTACCGCGGATCTTGACCTGGTCGTCGGTACGGCCGAGATACTCGACGGCGCCGTCGCCGCGGTCGCGCACGAGGTCGCCGGTGCGGTACATCCGCTCCCCGGGCGCGCCGTAGGGATCGGCGACGAAGCGCTCGGCGGTCAGCGCCGGACGGCCGAGGTAGCCCCGGGCGAGCTGCGTGCCGCTCAGGTACAGCTCGCCCGCCATGCCGGGGGCGGCCGGGCGCAGGCCGTCGTCGAGGATCCGCAGGCCGGTGTTGGCGACCGGGCGGCCGATCGGCACCCGTTCGGAGCCGTCGCCGGCGTGCTCCCAGGAGGTGACCTGGATCGCCGCCTCGGTCGGGCCGTAGGCGTTGTGGAGCGCGACGCCCGTCTGGTCGCGCCAGCGCTCGGCGAGGCCGGCGTGCAGCGCGGCGCCGCCGCTGAAGGCGATCCGCAGGCTTGCAGCGGCCTCGCCGTCCTCCGTGGCGCGCAGGAACGCGTCGAGCATCGACGGCGAGAAGTCCATGACCGTGACCCCGTGCTCGCGGACGAGATCGGCGAGCTCGACGGGGTCGTGATGCGCGTCGGCGGGCGCGACGACCACGGCTGCACCCGCACACAGCGGCCAGAGGATCTCCAGCAGGCTGACGTCGACGCTCGTCGGCGCCTTGGTGATGACGCGGTCGGTGGCGCCGAGCGCCAGCTCCTGCTGCACCCAGGCAAGCTGGCTGAGGATCGCGCCATGGCTGACGATGACGCCCTTCGGCGTGCCGGTGGATCCCGACGTGTAGAAGCAGTAGGCGGCGTTCGCCGCATCCGCGCCCACGTGCGCTGCGCCGGTCCGCTGTGGACCGTCGTCGTCTGCGCCGTCGACCAGCAGCAGCCGCACGCCCTCGACGTGCGCGAGCATCGGGGCGTCAGCGGTGAGGGCGAGCACCAGGTCAGCGCCGGCGTCCCTGAGCACGAACGCGCGGCGCTGCGCGGGATGCGCGAGATCGACGGGCAGGTACGCGGCGCCCGACTTCAGCACGCCGAGCATCGAGACGATCAGGTGCGCCGACCGCGGCAGCGCGACCGCGACGAGCCGCTCGGGGCCTGCGCCCGCGGCGCGCAGGCGCGCAGCCAGCGCTTCGGCGCGATCGTCGAGCTGCGCATAGGTCAGCGCCTCGCCGCCGTCGATGACCGCGGTCGCCGCCGGGGTCCGTGCCGCCTGCGCGGCGAATGCGGCCTGCAGCGTGGCGTGGGCCGGCGTGAGGGACGGCCCGGTCCAGCCCTCCAGCAGCGCGTCGCGCTGCTCCTCGGTCAGCTGGTCGACCCGACCGGCGGGCCGGGCCGGATCGGTCGCGACCGCCTCCAGCAGCGCGACCACCCGCGCCAGGATCCCGCGCGCCTCGGCGGTCGTGAAGCGACCGACGTCGTGCTTGAGCAGCAGCGCCAGGCGCGCGCCCGGCGTGGCCACGAAGGCGAGCGGATAGTGATCGGAGTCAAGCGCCGCAAACCCCGTGACCTCGACGCCGCCGGCGACCTGGCCGACGGTGTCGTGCGGCGGCTGGTTCTCGAAGACGAGCAGCGTGTCGAAGAGATCGCCGCGCCCGGCGAGCCGCTGGATCTCCGCCAGGCCGAGGTGCTGATGGTCGAGCAGGTCCGCCTGCGCGAGCTGATGCTCGACGAGGATGTCGACGAGCGGCTGGCGGGAGCGCCAGCGCACCCGCACGGGGAGCGTGTTGATGAACAGGCCGGCGAGCCCCTCGATCCCGTCGATCTCCGGCGGCCGGCCGGACACCGTGGTGCCGAAGACGACGTCGTTGCGGTTGGTCAGGTCACCGAGCGCCATGCCCCAGGCGGCCTGCAGCGCCGTGCTCAGCGTGACCCCATGCTCGCGGACGCGCGCGACGAGCCGGTCCGTCAGCTCAGGCGCCAGCTCGGCGTGGACGTCCTCGAAGCGCAGCTCGCTCGCCGGCTCGCCGCCGGGCGCGACGAGCGTGGGCTCGTCGAGATCGGCCAGCGCGGCCTGCCAGGCCGCGGCGGCGGCGGCGCGGTCCTGCTCGGCGAGCCAGCCGAAGTAGCGCCGGTAGGGCGTCGGCGCGGGCAGCTGCGGCGCGGCGCCGCCCGGGGTGTAGAGCGCCAGCAGGTCGCGCACGATGATCGGCTCCGACCAGCCGTCGGCGAGGATGTGGTGCAGCGTGAGCAGCAGCCGGTGGCGCTCGTCGGCGAGCGTGACGAGCGTGCAGCGCAGCAGCGGCGGGCGCGAGAGATCGAACCGCCGCGCGCCCTCCTCGACGGCCAGCGCCTCGGCGCGGGCCTCGCTCTCGCCGCGCAGGTCGACCTCGCGCCACGGGACCTCCAGCTCCGAGCCGATCAGCTGCACGACGCGCGCGTCCGCGCGCTGACGAAATGCGGCGCGCAGCGGGGCGTGGCGCTCCAGCAGCCGGTGCACCGCGAGCCGCAGCGCCGCGGCGTCCAGGGGCCCCGTCAGGTCGATGCGCTGCTGGACGACGTAGACGTCCTGCGCGTCGCCGTCCGCCAACGCATGGAAGTAGAAGCCCTCCTGCAGCGCGGTCGCGGGGAGCACGTCCTGAAGCGCGGGGACCGCCGCCTCGAAGTCGTCGATCTCCGTCTCGTCGAGCGTCACGAACGGGAAGTCCGACGGCGTGTGCCCGCCCGCGCCCGGTTGGGCGGCGTGCGCGTGGAGGCCGCCGAGCGCCTCGATCCACAGCGTGGCGAGCGCGTTGACGTCGTCCTCGGCGAGGATGTCCTGCGGCCAGGCGAAGGCGGTGCTCAGGCGCGGTCCGTCGTCCTCGTCGCGCACCACGGCGTCGACGTCGAGCACATGGCCCATCGGCATCTGCGGATCGCGGACGTCCCCGAGCGGCGGCGCCTCGGGAGCGGGCGTCCACGGCGCGCCGTCCGCCACCGCGAAGCGGCCGAGGTAGTTGAACAGCAGCTGCGGCACCGGCGCGGCGGCGAGCCGGTCACGGCTCTCGGGATCGAGGTGGCGCACGATGCCGAAGCCCAGGCCGCGGTCGGGCAGCGCGCGCAGCTGCTCCTTGACGCGCCGCAACGCGCGGCCGGCGGCCGGCCCGCCCCGGAGCAGCTCATCCCACGCGAGCGTCCCGGGATCCAGGCGCACCGGAAACAGCGTCGTGAACCAGCCGACCGTCCGGGCCAGGTCGACGTCGTCGAAGACGTCCTCGCGACCGTGGCCCTCCAGGTCGACGAGGACCGCGGCCCCGGCGCCGCAGCCGCGCGCCTCGCGCCAGCGCGCGACGGCGACCGCCAGCGCGGTCAGCAGCACGTCGTTGACGGTCGCGCCGTAGAGCGCCGGGAGGGTCGTCAGCAGCGTGCCCGTCTGCTCGGCGGGCAGCGACACCGTCAGCGTTCGCGAACGTCCGACGACGTCGCGGCCGCGGTCCAGCGCGCGTGCGCCGAGCATCGGATCCGCGGTGTGCGCGGCCTCGTGCCAGAGGTCGCGCTCGCCGGCCCGCGCCCCGCGGCGCCCGTCGCGCGAGAGCAGCTGCGACCAGCGACGAAACGACGTTCCGACGGCGTCCAGGCGCGCAGCCCGACCGTCGGCGACCGCCTCCCACGCGGCGGCGAGGTCGGTCATCAGGATGCGCAGCGAGACGCCGTCGACGACCGTGTGGTGCACGAGCAGCAGCACGCGGCCGGGCCGCGAGGGACCGGCGTCGAACCACACGAGCCGCATCATCCGGCCGGCGTCGGGATCCAGCCGCGCCGCCGCCGCGGACGTGTGCTCGGCGATCGCCGTGCCCAGGTCCTGCACACCGTCGCGCAGGTCGACGACGACGACGAGCTCCGCGGCTCGCAGCGCCTCGGGCGGCGGCACCTCCAGCACCCAGCCGTCGTCGCGTCGCAGGCGCGCGCGCAGCAGGTCGTGGCGATCGAGCAACGCCTGCGCGACGGCGTGCAGCCGGTCGCGGTCGAGCCCGTCGGGCGCCTGCAACAGCAGCGACTGGTAGAAGCCGCCGATCGACCCGCCGAGCTCGCGCAGCCAGTGCATGATCGGCGTCGGCTCGATCCGGCCGAGCCCGTCGCGCGAGTCGACGGAGCGCGTCGTGCCGCGCTCCTGCGCGACCGCGGCGAGCCCGGCGACGGTGCGCTGCTCGAAGATGTCGCGCGGCCTCAGCACGAGGCCGGCCTGGCGCGCGCGGCTGACGAGGCCGATCGCGACGATGCTGTCGCCGCCGAGCCCGAAGAAGTCGTCGTGGATGCCGACGCGGGGCAGGCCCAGAGCCCGCGCGCACAGCCCTGCGAGCGTGTGCTCGGCCGGTGTCCGCGGCTCGTCGGGCCCGGTCAGCGCGGTGAAGTCCGGCACCGGCAGGGCGGCTCTGTCGAGCTTGCCGTTGGGGGTCAGCGGCAGCGGGCCGTCCAGCGCGATCACCGCAGAGGGGACCATGTGCTCCGGCAGCAGCCCGGCGACGTGGGCGCGCAGCTGCACCGGGTCCAGCGGCTCTGCGCCGCCGACCGCATAGCCGATCAGCCGCTTGGCGCCCGGCTTGTCCTCGCGCGCGATCACCGCGGCCTGCGCGACCGCGGGGTGGCGCATCAGGACCCCCTCGATCTCGCCGGGCTCGATGCGATGGCCGCGGATCTTCACCTGCCCGTCGCTGCGCCCCAGGAACTGCAGCGTGCCGTCCTCGCGCCAGCGTGCCAGGTCGCCCGTGCGGTACATCCGGCTGCCCGGCGCGCCGAACGGGTCGGCGACGAAGCGCTCCGACGACAGGCCCGCGCGGCCGAGGTAGCCGCGTGCCAGACCGCGGCCGCCGACGTACAGCTCGCCGGTCACGCCGACCGGGACGAGACGCAGGGCCGGATCGAGCACGTATGCGCGGGTGTTCGGATCCGGTACGCCGATCGGCACCGGCTCGCTCCAGCCCGGCTGCGCGTCCCAGAGCGTCGAGTTCACGGTCGCCTCGGTCAGCCCGTAGGCGGCGACGACCCGCAGCCGCTGCGACCAGCGCGCGACGAGCTCTGGCTGCACGGTCTCCGTGCCCACCACGAGGACGGCTTCCGCGGGCAGCAGGCAGTCCGGCGGCAGGGCCGCGACCAGCGACGGGGGCAGGATCATGTGCGTGACCCGCTGCTCGACGAGATAGTCCGTCAGCTGCGCGCCCGCGACGCGCCGCGACGTGGGGACGAGCACGGCGCAGCCGCCCACGCACAGGGTCATGCTCAGATCCCAGACCGCGACGTCGAACCCGACCGACGCGAACTGCGCGACGCGGCTGGTCGCATCGACGCCCAGGCGATCGACCGCCGTCGCGATCAGGCTGCCGATGCCCTCGTGCGACACGACGACCCCCTTCGGGCGGCCGGTCGACCCGGACGTGTAGATCACATACGCCGCCTGGTCGAGCGCAAGCTGGCCGGGGAGATCGCGGGCGACGTCGCGTCCGGCGGGATCGTCGAGCAGGACCGCCTGCACGCCGTCGCCCGCCGGCAGCTCGTCGACGAGCTCCGAGACGGTGACGACGACGCGCGCGCCGCAGTCGCGCAGCATGTAGTCGATCCGGTCGGGCGGGTGATCGAGGTCGAGCGGCAGGTATGCGGCGCCCGCCCGCATCACGCCGAGCAGCGCGACGACCATCCCCACCGTTCGCGGCACCGCGACCGCGACGACGTCCTCGTGGCCGACGCCGCGTGCGAGCAGCGCGCGCGCCAGTTCTCCGGAGCGCTGGTCGAGCTGACCGTAGGACAGCTCGACGTCCTCGCAGACCACGGCGACGCGATCGGGATCCTCGGTCGCCCTGCGCTCGAACGCCGCCGTCCACGAGAGCTCCTCGACGGCGCGCTCGCAGGGCGCTGACAGCGCGAGCAGCGCGCGTCGCTCGCCGGAGGCAGGATCGTCGATGGATCCGCCGAGCGCGCCCTCCTGGCCCGCGACCCCGCGCGGAACGTCGGATCGATCCGACCGCGTGTGCGACATCGGTCCGGCCTCAGGCCTGCTCGGCGGCGCCGACCAGCTGCTCTGGCCAGTCGCGATCGTGCGAGCGGTGATGCAGAAGCGAATCGAGGATCTCGCCTGCCCGCACGGCGGTGTTCGACAGCAGCGTCGAACCGATGCCATGGGTGTGCTCGGTGGCGCCTTGCAGGTAGATCCCCGCGCGCGTTCCCGCCGTGGTGGCGATCCGGTAGTCACGCTGCATCTGGACCATCCCGTCGCGGGAGGTGACGCACAGCGACCGCGCCTGACCGAGCAGCCCCAGCGGACACACCGGGCAGTAGCCGGTCGCGAAGATCACCGCGTCGCAGTCCAGTTGCGTGCGCTCGCCGCTCGCCAGGCACTCGAGCGTCGTGACGACGAGACCCGAGTCCTCACGCACGCCGAGCACCCTGTGGGTGTGCAGGATCCGCAGGCGCTGGCGGCCGGTCACCTTCTCCTGGTAGGCGCGTCGATAGAGGTCCTCGATGAGCTCGGAATCGACGACCGAGTAGTTCGTGTTGCGGTGGTAGTCGAGCAGCATCTGCCTGACGGCCGGCGGCGCGGAGTAGTACGTGTCGACCGCCTCGGGATCGAAGATCCGGTTGGCGAACGGGCTGTCGTCGGCCGGTGAGTAGCCGTAGCGCGCGAAGACCGCGCAGACCTCCGCCTGCGGGAACTCGCGGTGCAGGTAGCCCGTGACCTCGGCCGCGCTCTGGCCCGCGCCGATGACGACGAAGCGGCCGGCCGCCGGGCCGTCCCGGACCTCCTCGATGCGACGCAGGAAGTCGCGGCTGTGCCACACGCGCGCCGAAGGTTCGATTCCCGCAGGCATCCGCAGCTCCAGCCCGGCGGCGATGACGACGTTGCGCGCGCGCCGCACGATCGGGTCCTGCGCTCCGATCGTGACGTCGAACGCCCACGCGGTGCCGTCCTCGAGCACGGGCTGCACGTCGACGACCTCGCTTCCGTACGCGACGAGGTGCGACATCTGCCGGGCCGCCCAGTCGAGGTAGTCGTGGAACTCGATCCGCAGCGGAAACAGGGTCTTGTGGTTCATGAAGTCGACGAGGCGCCCGCGGTCGTGCAGGAAGGCGACGAAGCTGTAGGCGCTTGTCGGGTTGCGCATCGTGACGAGGTCCTTGAGGAAGGACACCTGCATCGTCGCGTCGTCGATGAGCATGCCGCGGTGCCATCCGAAGCGGTCCTGCTTCTCGACGAACACGGCGTCGATGCTCGCGCCGCCGGGCTGCGAGCGGTTGTGCTCGTCGATGGCGATCGCCAGCGCGAGGTTCGACGGCCCGAACCCGATGCCGAGCACGTCGTGCACCCGCCCGGTGTGCAACCTACGACCGTTGCGCTCGGGCGTCATCGCTCATGCTCCGGATCAGGCTCTTGGGCCGCAGGTCGGTCCAGTTCGCGTTGACGTAGTCCAGGCATGCGCTGCGGGGGCTCTCACCCAGCGCGACGGTCCAGCCGGCCGGCACCTCGACGAACGAGGGCCACAAGGAGTGCTGCCCTTCGTCGTTGACCAGCACGAGGTACGTGCCGTCCGGATCGTCGAATGGGTTGGTCATCTCGATGTCTTCCCCTTTGGCTCGCTGCATCGACTCGATGGACGGACCCACCGGCTTACTCGCTGCTCGGCTCATGCTCCAGCGACCCTTGAAGCCTGGACATCCCCTATTAGGGTTCCCTAAATTATTAGGGAACCCTAAATTACCGCCGTCAAACGCCCTCGCGGCCCCCCCGGAGGCGGGACGTGACGGCGAAACGGACGCCCAACCCGGCGCAACCGCGTCGACGGCTGCCCGAAAGTGTAGGGTGCCCTAAATTTGGTAGACCTAAGGTCCTCGACGAAGGCTTCCCTCACCATGCCATGCGCTGCATCTGACCGGGTCGTATGAGCGCCTCCGCCGAGATCGTGGCTCGCTCCCTCAGCGTCAACCTGGGTGGCGACCTGATCCTCGACGAGATCGACGTCGTCCTCGCCTCCGGACGGATCACCGCGCTCGTGGGCCCCAACGGCTCGGGCAAGAGCACGCTGCTGCGCACGCTCAGCCGGATCCTGCGACCAGTGGGTGGCAGCGTCGTGCTCGGAGGCGAGGACATCGCGCAGCTGCCGACGCGCGAGGTGGCCCGGCGTCTGGCGCTGCTTCCGCAGCGCACCGAGACGATGGCGGGCGTGACCGTCGGCGCGCTCGTCGAGCTCGGCCGCCAACCCCATCTCGGTCGCTTCGGCGGGCTGCGCACGGCCGATCGCGAGGCGATCGCGTGGGCGCTCGACGTCACCGACGCGGCCCAGCATGCCGACCGGCTCGTGGACACGCTGTCCGGAGGCGAGCGCCAGCGGGCCTGGCTCGCCGTGGCGCTGGCCCAGCAGACCGGCGTGCTCCTGCTCGACGAGCCCACCACCTATCTCGACGTGCGCCACCAGCTCGAGGTCATGGCGCTCGTCAGAAGCCTGAACGCCGAACACGGCCTGACCGTCTGCTGGGTCCTGCACGACCTCAACGCCGCGGCCGCCTACAGCGACGCGATGGTCTGCCTGCGCGACGGGCGCGTGGTCGCCCAGGGCCCGCCGTCGGAGCTGCTCACGGCCGATCTGATCCGCGACGCGTTCGGCATCGACGCCACCGTGATCGCCGACCCGCGCACCGGCCTGCCCGTCTGCCTGCCGCACGGCCCCACCCCCGACCATGTCCGAGGAGCAACATGAGCACAGCATCGAGGCCCCGCCGCGGGCACCCGCACGTCCTGGTGGCCGCTCTGGCCGCCTGCCTGCTGGCCGTCGGCCTTGCCGCCTGCGGCAGCGAGGACGACAAGGCCGCGTCCGCGACCCCGGCCGCCGGTCCGGTGAGCGTCGTCGACCACACCGGCAAGACGATCAGGCTCGACAAGCCGGCTGAGCGCGTCATCACCGCGGACTGGACCAGCGCGGAGATCGCGCTGGCGCTCGGCGTCG
>WUUC01121249.1_pt1 | contig 10153 bp, 8 predicted proteins | sample 6278441 | NCBI WGS metagenome assembly WUUC01 (sample SAMN13675441, study PRJNA597444) | soil metagenome | isolation source: soil | place: USA: Washington | collected 2017-10 | reverse complement strand
CTGGTGGGCCCACATGGGCTGGATCTTCTTCGTGAACACGCCGCCGAGCCAGACCGTCGTCCGCGACCTGGCCGAAGACCCGCTCGTGGTCTGGCAGGACCGCTGGTACGTGCCGCTCGGCATCGGAACCGCCTTCGGCATTCCGATCCTGGTCGGGCTGCTCACCGGCAACCTCATCGGCTGCCTGATCATCGGCGGCTTCCTGCGCGTCGTGGTCAGCCACCACACGACCTTCTTCATCAACAGCCTCTGCCACATGATCGGCCGCCAACCCTACAGCAAGGAGCACAGCGCCCGGGACAGCGGAGTCATGGCGGTCCTGGCGTTCGGTGAGGGGTACCACAACTACCACCACAGCTTCCCCTTCGACTACCGCAACGGCGTCAAGCCCTGGCACTTCGATCCGGCCAAGTGGGCAATCTGGTTCCTCTCCAAGATCGGCCTCGCCAAGGACCTCCGGCGCGCCCCCGAGGCGGCCGTCCTCAAGGCCAAGGTCGAGCTCCAGTTCGAGGCTGCCCGCGAGCGCGTCCAGAAGGCGGTGGATCACATGCGCGAGATCCACGAGCCGCGCCTTCACGAGGCCTATGAGCGGCTGCAGACCGCCCTGCAGGAGCTGATCACCCTGCAGCGCCGCCCGAAGAAGGGTGAGGACAGCAATCTTCCCTTCGAGACTCGGCTTGGCCTGTGCTATGCCGCGGTGGAGAAGGCGCTGGCTGACTGGAAGCAGACCCTGCGGCAGATGAACCGTCTGCCGTTCGGCGCCTGATCCCCTGACCTGATCCGAAAAAGGAGAGCCGATGCGGCGCGCACTGTCGGTCCCGCTGTTCTCGGTCTGTCTGCTGTCCGCCGCCGGTGCCTGCCTCGCGCAGGGGCCGGCGGCTTCTCCGTCTCTCTCTGATCCCATCCGATCGACCGCGGCCTCCCTGCGCGACGAGGCGATGAAGGGGACCGGCGCGTACGAGATCGTGCGCTCGCTGACCACCGAGGTCGGGCCGCGGCCGGCGGGCTCGGAAGGGGAGCGCAAGTCCATCGAATGGGGTCTGCGGACGATGCGCGAGCTCGGCTTCACCAACGTCCGCGCCGAAGCGGTGACGGTCCCGCACTGGGAGCCGGGGAATGCGGAGGGGCAGATCCTTGCTCCCTGGCCGCAGCCGGTGGTACTGCTGCCGCTCGGCGGCAGCGTCGGCACGCCCGAGGGTGGCCTCGAGGGCGAGATCGTCGAGGTGCCCTCCGTCGAGGATCTGGAGAAGGTGAGCCCGGAGAAGGTCCGCGGCAAGATCGTCTTCATCAACAAGCGGATGGAACGGAAGAAGGACGGCTCCGGCTACGGCGCGGCGGTGTCCGGCCGTGGCCGTGGGGCCGCCGTGGCGGGCAAGCTCGGAGCCGCCGCGGTGCTCATCCGTTCGATCGGCACGGACAACAACCGCACGCCGCACACCGGAGCCATGCGTTACGAGGAGGGGGGCCCGCGCATCCCGGCGGCGGCACTCTCGAATCCGGACGCGGACATGCTCGCGGCGCAGGTGGCGAGCGGCAAGCCGGTCCGTTTCCGTCTGCTCCTTGGGAGCCGGCACCTGCCGGACGCCCAGTCGGCGAACGTGATCGGCGAGATCGTCGGCCGCGAGAAGCCCGAGGAGATCGTCCTGCTCGGCTGCCATCTCGATTCCTGGTTTCCCGGGACGGGAGCCGTGGACGACGCGGCCGGCTGCGCCATCGTCATGGAAGCCGCCCGGCGGATCGGGGAGCTCCCCCAGAAGCCGCGGCGGACGATCCGGGTCGTCCTCTTCGCGAATGAGGAGTTCGGCCTCTCCGGAGCCCGCGCCTACGCCGAGAAGTACACCGCGGACCTGCCGCGCCACATCCTGGCGGGGGAGAGCGACTTCGGCTCCGGCCGCGTCTGGAGGATCGACACCCGGGTGGCGCCGGAGTCCCTGCCGGTCGTCGGCGAGATCGCGAAGCTCCTGGCGCCGATCGGTGTCGAGCCGGGGGACAACGAGGCCGGAGGGGGAGCCGACCTGATCCCCATGGCTCCCGCGCGAGTTCCCCTCCTCGGCCTGGGGCAGGATGGGACCGAGTATTTCGATTGGCACCACACCGCCAACGACACCCTCGACAAGGTCGACCCCAAAGACCTGGACCAGAACGTCGCCGCCTGGGCCGCGACCGCCTACGCTGCCGCCGAGATGTCCGGAGACTTCGGCCGCGCGCCGCAGCCCGAACAGCCGGGCCGCTGATCCTTCCGAGGGCGGAGCCGTCCGGTTCCGCCCTCCACCAGCCTTCCAGGCGCGCCATTCTCCTTGGGGAACCGATCCCCTTTGAGGAAGAGGCCTCTTCCCGTTGGGGAGACCCCTCTCCCCATCGGGAAGAGGCCTCCTTTCAATGGGAAGAGGCCTCTCCCCGTTGGGAAGAGGCCTCCTTTCGATGGGAAGACCCCTCTCCCCAATGGGAAGACCCCTCATTCTGTTGGGAAGACCCGTCTCCCCAACGGGAAGAGGCCTCTCCCCGTTGGGAAGAGGCCTCGTTCTGTCTGATGCACGGTCCTACCGTTACAGGGCGGGGTACTTCTGCGCTGTGGGCGATCGATTGGAAGATTCTCGCTTCGAGAGGGCTGATGGCACTAGGGGAGGAGATCGGGAGAGTTCAGCCAAGTGAATTCTTCAGCCCCGCCAGGTGCGACGGCATAGAGCCTGGGGTTTCAACCCCAGGTAGGCAGCCTCCCCCGATTCCCAGTCCCGTAGGGGCGGTGGGCTCGCCACCGGAGTTCTGACGATCATCCGTCGCCCTTACAGGGCTCAGGATCCAGGGGTAGCCGCGATGCTCCCCCCGGATCCATCGCCTCCGCCCTCCGCCAACGCTGCGACAGCGGGGCTTCCAAGAAGATTAACAGGGCGGTACACCTGTGGTGGGGGGAAGAGGAATAGTCATGGCTGCATGTGAATTTTGAGAGATCTTTCCGTCTAAACAATAGTGCCCTTGAGGGCGCTATGTGATGGACGGACTATGAGCGAACCTCGTTTCTGCTATCCTATTCGCGAAAGCTTTCAAGACGCGCCGTGGACAATCGCGCCGCTCCCTTCACGAGTCGCCTCCGGGCGACTGGTCTTCGGACCTGACGCGCCGATGAGGATGCGACAGATACTTGCCTTCCTCGCTGTCTGCATTCTGGTCATTTTGAGTGTCGTTTGGTGGGGAGCGCGGCGAGCCGCGAGCCCTGTCGAGGAACTTGCGAGTGTCGTTGGTGAGCGTCGCTTTATCGAGCCACGCCTAACGGGTGGGTTCGCCCATGCTCCATGTACTCCCGTAGCTAATCCGGCCCATCTGATCCCCCGTACCCGCTGTTCAGAGGCACTAAGGGATGGAAGCCGAGAGTGGCGTGATCTCGCCGTGTCCCTTCAAAAACTTCGGCAGCAGGGGAGGCAGCGCGAAGAATATCTCCATCGTAGCGGCCTAACGGATCTGGTATGGCCGGAAGACGAGAGAACTGTCGCGCGTGGAGTTTCCCTTCTTGAAAGAGCTGTGCGGAAAAAGCCGGAGGATGCACGATTGCGGAGCGATCTGGCAGCGGCTCTCTATGTTCTTGGGCAAAAGCTGGATGAACCTGCTCATCTTGTACGTGCCCTCTCCGAGATCAGTATGGCAGTAAGATTCGATCCCTCTCTCGCTGAGGCTCGCTTCAACCGAGCCCTCATTCTGGAGAGGATGTTTCTGCTCCGTAGCGCTCAGAGAGAATGGGAAGAGTATCTTCAACTTGAGGATATCTCCGGGTGGAAGGAAGAGGCGCAACATCACCTGGCGACTCTCGCGAGGCCGTCACTTTCGGACCTTTGGCGACAGCAACTCTCCCATCTTCGGGAGGCAGGGTCCCGCAGTGACAGAAGAGCAGTCAAGGCGATCGTTCTTCTCTCGCCCCAAGCGGCTCGTGAGCATGCGATAGAGGATCTGCTTGGCGAATGGGGATTTCTCGTAGAGAAGCGACGTTTGGCAGATTCCAGAGAAGCTCTACAGATCGCGCGAGAAATAGGCGAGGTTTTGCGTACCGAAACTGGGGAGTTGTCAGTTGCGGGAGCGATCGAGGCAATCGATCAGGTTCAGGCTGATCCCCTCCACCTGGAACGAACGCGGACTCTCTCCCGAGGACATCAAGCCTTTCGAGATGCGATGCACAGCTTTCGAGGAATGGCAATGGCAGAGGCCAGTACTCAATTTCAAGAAGCTCGTGATCACTTGCTGCCAAGTGGTAGCCCTATAGCACTTTGGGCCTCTAGTGGAATTGCACGGGTCCAAGCTTATGGCACTTTGGATATCGAAGCCGAAGCCATGTTCGAGAGGGTGATTCCCTGGGCAGAGCAGAGAGAGCTTGGTTCTTTGCTTGGTTGGGCTCATTGGGGTCTTGCATGGCTCCAACTTCACCAGGGTCGCCTTACAGAAGCGCTGCCTCATTTGGTAGAAGCTCGGTCGTCGTACCAGAGATCAGGAGAGCGCGAGAACCTTGGCGCCATCGAGAGTCTACTTGGTGAAAATATGTTTCTCCTGGGGCAGGGCGCAACTAGTTGGAGGCATCGCTACCTGGCTCTGAAAGCCTTATCGGATTTCCCTTCTTCGTCTCGCCTGCATAACGTGCTCTTGGAGGGAGCCAGTACTGCCGCAGAACACGGACTCATGGAGGTCGAGCTGATCTTTCAAGAGGAGTTGCTAGAGTTGGCTCATGATGTGGGGAGTCCGGTGCAATTGGCCGAATACCACTGGGCCCGGAGTAGGTCATGGACCAACCTCGGCCAGCAGGATCGAGCTCGTGAGGAACTTGAAAGGGCACGAGCTGTTATCTCGAAGGTGCCTGATGGCTCCCCAAAGCGCAAGCTTCTTGCCGATCTCCATCTTTCGGAGGGAAGAATTCTTTATGAGGCTGATCCTCGAGGGGCGCTGCAAACCTTGACGGATGCGATCGAAGCCTACCGGCAGCTCGACTGTTCATGGCCGCTGGCTGAGGCTCTATTGATGCGCGCCCGGGTACATTTTGCCCTGGGATCGGATGGAAAAGGTACCGAGGATTTTGAATCTGCCTTGACGATTCTCGAGCACCCGTTCTCGGTGATCGACGGTAGGGATCTTCAGGATCTTCAGGCGGCTTACTCCGAATCAATCCAATCCATCTACGATGAAGTGATTCGGATTCAGGCAGGGCGCGAAAAGATGAAGGCATTGGAGCTCTTGGAAAGAGCTCGAAGTCTACAAGCCCCCTCCATGCCCTCTCTAGCTCTCGACGCCATTCCGCGCCATATCGTTGTCGTTGAGTATGCAGTGCTTGAAGATCGACTCTTGATCTGGACTTTGGGACGTGGCCGTCTGCAATTGACTACGCATCCCATTCGAGCTGAGGCGCTAGGGCGCACTGTTGATCGTTTCCTTCGGCGAATTCGGCATGGAACCTCCCCAGAAAGCCTTGCAGAAAGTTCCTCAGACTTATACCGCCTGCTAATTCCTGATGCGATCGCTGCCTGTTTGGGTAATTGCACGGTGTACTTCGTGCCAGACAAGATCCTGCAGAAGGTGCCGTTCGCGGCCTTGCGAAATCCAAGGACCAGCCGGTTTCTTGTAGAGGAACATCGTTTGGCGATCTCTTCTAGTCTTGGCTCCATCCTGCGGAGGGGCTCCGGGGGTTCAGCGAGGAAGGGCGACTTCTCTGCGCTGCTGGTTGGGAACCCGAAGTTTGATGACAACCTCTTCTCTGGCTTTAGAGACCTGCCAGGCGCTTATGCCGAGATCGAGGGAGCGCGTGGCTTCTTCAAGAGCCCGCTTGTTCTCGTGGGTGAGGAGGCTACACGTCCAAGAGTGCTGAAGGAGTTGGATCAACACGATGTCTTTGTTTACGCTGGGCACTCAGTGAGCAGCCTCTTTCATCCTTCCAGGTCCTATCTTCTTCTGGCTCCTTCCGGCCTGTCAGATTCTGGCCTGCTTTTCGCTGACGAGATTGCGGGGAGGCGCTTCCGCCGGTTAAGACTCGTCGTCCTTTCCGCCTGCGAATCCCTAGGCCCTCGCTCGGCGAGATCTTTGGGCTTGTCAGGAATGGCAGAGCCTTTCCTGCAAGCAGGAGCCCGAGCTGTGGTGGGGTCTCTCTGGCGGCTGGAAGACCAGGGTGCCGCGGAGGTCATGTCTACCTTTTACAGCGAGATCGCTGATGGTAAAGACGCTGTTTCGGCTCTGCGCAGTGCACAGATCGGAAGCCTGCGAACGAAGAAGAATTTCAAATCCTGGAGTGCCTTTCAAGTTGTGACGAGCCCGGGGGAATGAGCCCCCGCCTTTAGTGCGTATGGAAATGAGGAGATACCATGCCGAAAAAGCTTCGCGTTCGTTTTTCAGGCCTTTGCTTCTTTGTTCCCAGCAAAGATGAGGCAAGGTGCAAGATGTGTGTTGTAATGCCCGATGCAATAGATCATTTTGCGAGGATTAGTCCTACTCCTGAGAAGGGAAGTCGTATTGACGGTAAAGACGGGGAGGTCCAGCTTAACGGTAATAGAGTGGTATTCGGATTTGAAGGGGGAACTGCCACGCCGGCGCTTGATTTCGCGGACGGCTTGAAAGGGGTTGTTGAGATCAAGGATATTCTGGGCGACGACTTCGACGCTTGTGACAAGAGGATGCTTGACGGTGAGCCTGATAAGGTTGTCCGGTCGCAGATTCTGCTAGAGAAGGGGCTTTCTAAGGTGGATAACGACTTTGGGTCTGAGGGTTGGGTCTTGCCAAGAGTCGATGGGAGGCGACAGTCAAGAAATGTTTTTGGAGAGATCTTTTTTGAAATCGAGGGCTTCGAGGCTGCCAAGCTGCTTGTAACTAAGTTTGGTCAGGGCTTGGAGGACGCCGAAATCTACAATCTAGTTTCCAATGACGAAGATGTAATAGATATTCTGATCGGCAATGACTGCCCGGGTGGAGTGGGAGTAGGGCGGCCGAGGATCGATAGAGATTTCGCTTGGCATTACAAGTTGCTGGAAAAGCGAGAAGAGATCGAGAGGATGAGGGCCATGCCACTTCCAGAGCGACTTGAAGTAGAGTCGCTGCTGACTACTGATGACAAGATCAAGATTCAGGGCTTTGAACAGAGTAAGGTAGGGCAAGAAAAATTTACTGGATTTCTGGAAGAGGTCTCTAGGCGTGGTGACGCGGCGCATAAGCTGTTAGGGACAAACCAGATAGATCGGGCAATTAGAGGAATGATTTCGAAGAGAGAGCTTAACAAGTACGAAGCAAGAGTTTACTCCATCAGGACGGGTTGTAATTGTTTAAGAGCCAGCGGAGCGGCCCAGGATTTGGCAACTCTGGATCAGTTCTTGCCCGCGTAGGTTCGCCAGGTCCAGAGATGACGGCGGGGGGACAATTGGACCCCTACCCCCGCCGCGCCACCTCCGAGCACCTGATGAGGTACTCATCCGCCAACAGCCGATAGGCCTCGGCCCCCGTGGCGTGCGGATCGTATTGAAAGATGCTCTGCCCCCGCTCGGGGGCCTCGGCGAGGCGGGTGTTGATGCGGATCTCGATGGCGAAGACCAGGGGGCCGTGCTCTTCTCGGAGACGGTCGACGGCTCGGCGGGTCAGCTTGGTTCGGTAGTCCACCACGGTCAGCAGGATGCCCAACGGACGGAGGCGTGTGCCGTTGTCCCAACTCAGACGCTCGGCGGTGGCGATCGTGTTCTTGAGACCCGCCATCGAGAGGTAGTGCGGCATGGTCGGGGCGATGAAGGTCTCGGCGGCGGCGATGGCGTTCCCGGGCACCACGTTGAGCCCCGACGGACAGTCGAGCAGGATCTCGTCGTAGTAGCCGGACACGGCAGCCAGGGCCGTACGGAGCCGGAGGTGTCTTCCTTTGTAGGTGCCGAGCTGGGCGTCGGCGTCCAGAAGGTCGACGGAGCCGGTAATCAGACTCAGCCCCTCGATCTCCGTGGGACGGACCACGTCCGCGACCTTCGCGCCGCGCAGCAGCACGTCCGCCGAGGAGGGGGAGAGGCGCTCGTAGGGGACTCCGAGTGAGAGGGAGGCGGAGGCCTGGCTGTCGAGGTCGACCAGGAGGACTTTCAGCCCCTTTTCGGCCAGTGCCGCCGCGAGGTTGACCGAGGTGGTCGTCTTGCCCACTCCTCCCTTGCGGCTGATCAGCGCGGTAATCATGAGCTGCTCGAAGAGCCTTACGTCCGCCGTGAACGTCCAGAACGTCCGGCGCGGATGAAGATCGGCCAGTGGACGGTCCGGACCTCCGCCGGATCTCCCCAGGCGGCGGTGAGGCCGTCCATCACCTCGGCGAGCGGATCGCGCCCGGTCTCCTTCCGGTAGCGCTGGACGGACGACCAGGTGCGGAAGTAGCTGGTCAGGCGCTCCAGATCCCATGGCTCCTCGTGCCGGAGCGGTGCGATCGGGATCTCCTCGAAGGGGAAGGGGATCGTCTGGTACTCCTCGTCCACCCAGCGGCGCTCGGGCGGCCACCAGGGACCGACCACCTCGCGCCCCAGCCGGTCGGTCCAGCGGTCCACCTCGGGGTCCACCCGCGCCAGGTTGTAGGTCCAGACCGCGACCACGCCCCCCGGGGCGAGGACGCGCTCCACCTCCGCGAAGTAGGCGTCGAAGTCGTACCAGTGGAAGGCCTGCGCGGCCGTGGCGAGGTCGACGCTGCCGCTCGCGAGCCCCGAGGACTCCGCCTTTCCGACCCGGTATTCGACGCGCGGGTGGGGGAGGGCGTGGGAGATCTGGGCCTCGCTCGGATCAGTCGCCACCACGCGCGCGAAGTGGTCGGCGAGGGCCACCGCCGCCTGGCCGTTTCCGGTGCCGCTGTCCCAGGCAAGCCGCCGCTCCCGGGGGAGGCCGGCAAGGAGATCGAAGAGGCGGGGCGGATAGCCGGGACGGTAGGCGGCGTAGCTCGCCGCATGGCCGGAGAAGTGGTCCTTGAACTCCGCCATGTCCCTGTCCTTCTTCTCAGCGCACCTCGTGTCCGCTGGCGGCGAGAGCGCTCTTCGCCCACTCCAGATCGGCGTCGCGGATGAGGATGTAGTCGGTGTCGTAGGTCGACAGAGCGAACAGGGGGACGCCGGACTCGGCGAGCGGCTCGGCGATCGACGCCAGGATGCCTGTGAGGCTGAAGTCGAGCGTCCCTTCGACGCGAAGAACGCGCCAGCCGGGCTCGATTTTCCACTCGATGTCCGTCTCCCGCGGGATCGCCGCCTCGGGGAGGATGACCGACATCTCCTCCGAGGTCCGGGTCACCGACCAGAGGCCGTCCGCCGGGAGCACCGGGAGTGGCGCATCCGGTGGCAGGCGGCAGACCGCGAGCCGGTCGGGCAGGACGAGGAGCGTGAGTGGATGCATGAATGCAAATCCGAGTCTGGCAACAGATTAACCCACCCGGGCAGCGCCGCGCTACCTCTCTGCTCCCTGTGTTACGATCCCCGCCGCCATCCCGCCATGCCACCGTCACATCAGGGTGACGGATGTGTGGCGGAGAGGACCACCTCCAATGAAATTGGATGCGATCATCAAGTGGTTCATGCCACGTGAAGAGCAGTTTCAGGTACTGCTGGACCGCGATACCGAGAATCTTGTCGCGGGCGCCCGGCTGTTCAATGAAATCGCCCATGCCGAGGACTTCGAGCGGCGGCGCGTCCTCACCGTCGAGCTCAAGGCGATCGAGCACAAGGGCGACGAGATCACCCGCCAGGTGTTCGACGCTCTCAATTCGACCTTCATCACCCCGTTCGACCGCGAGGACATCCGGGCCATCGCCACCGACATGGACGATATCCTGGATTCGCTGGAGAGCGTGGCGCAGCACCTGATTCTCTTCGAGCTGAGCGACGCGCCCGAGGGTCTGTGCCAGTTCGCCCGCATCCTGACCGAGCTCGCGGAGGAGGTGCACCGGCTCACCTCGCTGGTCTGGGACCTCTCCAACGAGAAGGGACTTCAGGCGGGGATCGTACGCATCTCGGAGCTCGAGAACCAGGCCGACCAGCTCTACAACACGGTCATCGCCGACCTGTTCCGCGAGGATGGGCGCCCGCCGCTCCGCATCATGAAATGGAAGGAGGTCTACCAGGGGCTGGAAGACGCCTGTGACCTCTGCCGGGACTACTCGCACGTGATCGGAAACGTCCTGGTCAAGAACTCGTAGGACGCGAGG
>WUUC01052896.1_pt1 | contig 10154 bp, 10 predicted proteins | sample 6278441 | NCBI WGS metagenome assembly WUUC01 (sample SAMN13675441, study PRJNA597444) | soil metagenome | isolation source: soil | place: USA: Washington | collected 2017-10 | reverse complement strand
GTGAGCTGCACCTTGCCCTCTTCGACCAACATCATCACGGCGACCGAGGTGATCGGCTTGGTCATCGAATGGATGCGAAAGATCGCTTCCATCGTCATGGGTGCTGCGGTCTTCGGGTCCAGCACGCCGATCGCTTCCTCCATCACGACCTGACCGTCGCGCGCGATCAAGAGAACGCCACCCGGCATGCGGCCGGCCGCGACGCGCTCGCGCATGACCTCCGCGACGCGCGCAAGACGCTCGGATGAAAAGCCGCGACCGCCCTGCGTATCGACCGGCGCGGCGGCCGCCAGCGGTGCCGTCACCGGCAGCGCGTGCGGTTTCTCGGCCGGGCACGCGCTCGAGAGCGAGATCAACGTCGCCAGCAGACAGGCTTCGATCGGCGCGAATCGTTTCATTGCGTTCTCCCCTGACGACGGCGCTTAGCACGGTCGTGGACGCTTTCGCGCCTACCTGCGCGCCGCGACCGACTCGCCGCCCGTGTGCGCGGGTAGAGCGGTGGCTCACGCGCACTTTCCTGCCACCGCCGTTGACATCGGTACGGCAATCGCAGCCTAGTAGGCGTGGCTCATCACACGGGGAGGCGTCATGAAAGCTCCAGCGATTGCGCTGTTGATTTGTGTCGGGCTCGCAGCGGCGTCTGCGTCTCATAGCGTTGCGCAGAGCAAGCAGAGCCCGAGCGCGTCGAAGCCGCAGCTGTCCGAGATCCGAGAGCTCGTGCACAAGCTCCAGGGATATACGGAAAAGCTGCAGGACCTGATGACGCAGTATCGGTCGCTCCTCGAGCAGCGCCCGCAGGGCAACGACACCAAGTGGAGCGCTGCGCTCGACCGGCTGCTGGTCCGAGTCGACACTGCGCGGGCGACCGTGGTCGAGGCCAAGCAGCGCCTCGATCAGCTGGTCAACGGCCAAACGCTTTCAACCGCGCTCGGTAAGGACGTCGCGAACACGCAAAACGAAGCCGACGCCCAGCGCGCCGACGCCGAGCAGGCGCTCGCCAAGCGCAAGCCCGCAGCGCGCGCAGCGAAGCCCGCCAAGAAGCCGGCGAGCGAGCCGACGGACTCGCCGGAGCTCGACGACCTGTAGATGGCGCGGCCAGGGCGCGATAACGCCTCCGCCATGCCGCTCGGATCCGCGAACCCACCATGAAGATCGCGCAGATCTCCGACACTCACATCTCAGCCGACGGCCGGCTCGTCGATGGAGTCGATGGCCGCGACAGCCTCACGTGGGCACTGCGAGAAGCGGTGCGAACGCAGTGCGATCTGGTCGTGCTGTCGGGCGACCTCGCGGCAACCAAGAACGATTGGGGCGCGTACCCGTGGATCGCAGAGCAAGTGTCCGCGTTGCCGATTCCGACGCACGTGATGTCCGGTAACCACGACGGCACCCCCGAGGTGGTGCGCGCGTTCGGCCTGGCGAACGACTACACGGGTGGCTCGCTTCGCTCTTCGAGCGTCCACGACGACGTCGCGGTCTATTGCCTCGACTCGAGCAGTGAGCGCCTGCCGGAAGAGCAGCTCGAGTGGCTGCGCGAGGAGCACGCTCGCCGCAGCGGAACCACGCCGCTCGTGTTCTTGCACCATCCACCGCTGCCATGCGGCTGTCGCTTCATGGACTCGCACGAGCCGCTCGAGAACCGCGACCACGTCTGGCAGCGCCTCATCGAGCTCCAAGCGTTCAAGCATGTCTTTTGCGGGCACTACCACACCCACAAGGTCGTGGAGCGCGACGGGATTCGCGTCGTGCTGTGCCCTTCGACGCTGCTGCAGATCCCGCAAGACAGCGTCGGCTTCGCGATCGAGCACAAGCGGCCCGGCTACCTCGAGATCTCGGTACTCGACGGCGAAGTGAGCTGGCGCGCGGTCTACCGCGATCACTGAGGTTGTCGTCGGTCTTGAAGTCGTTTTGCCAGATGCCGAGCGGGCCAGCGCGTGCGAGCATTTCGCCCATGTCGGATCTGGAAGAAGTACCGCTCGACACGCGCAAGGGCCGCGCCGCCGGAGCGCTCTCGGTTTTCCTCGCAGCGCTCAGCGTGCTCGCGGTCTTGTGCTTTCACTTTCCGGAGTACCTCACGACGCCCGAGCTGCGCCGCAGCTACGACGTCGCTCTCTTGCGGCGCGTGCTCGAGGCCACGATGTTGGCGGCGGCGGTGCTCGGCAGCTGGGCGCTCTTGAGTGGCGGCGCCAAGCGCCTCGGGATCACCGGCATTGGCCTCACGTTGGTCGCGGTCTGGATGGGCGGCGCGAACGTGCAGGTCGGCGACTTCGAACAACCGAAGATCGCGTTCGGCCTCGATTGGCTGGTGCTCGCGCTGCTCAGCAACACGCTCGTGTTCGTGCTGATCGAGCGCATGTGGCCGCACCGGCAGGAGCAGCTCGTCCTGCGCAAGGAGTGGCGGCTCGACCTCATCTACTACGCGTTCAACCACATCATGATCAGCGTGATCTTGTTGATCACGACCGCGTTCTCGGAGCGCCTCTTCGGCTGGGCTGTCAACGCAGACGTGCAGGCGGCGATCCGCAGTCAGCCGGTTTGGTTGCAGTTGATCGAGGTGCTGTTCGCCGCGGACTTCATGCAGTACTGGGGCCACCGCATGATGCACGAGCACCCTGTGCTGTGGAACGTGCACGCCGTGCACCACTGCCCCGCGCACATGGACTGGCTCTCGGGCTCGCGCATCCACTTCGGCGAGGTGCTGTTCACGCGCTCCACCGTGCTCTTGCCGATCTACCTGCTCGGCTTCTCGGAAGCTGCGGTCAATGCCTATGTGATCTGGGTAGGCATCCAGAGCTTGCTCATTCACTCCAACGTCGGCCTCGACTTCGGGCCGCTGCGCTACTTGGTGTCGACGCCGCACTTCCACCACTGGCACCACAGCGCCGACGCCGAAGCGATCGACAAGAACTACGCCGCGCACCTGCCGGTGCTCGACATGCTGTTCGGCAGCTACCTCGACAACAAAGGTCGTTGGCCGCAGAGCTATGGGGTGGTCGGTAAGCCGTTGCCGCGCGGCTTCGTGGCGCAGCACTTGTATCCGTTCATCGCGCCGCCGAAGAAGTGAGCGCGGCTACGGGCTGTGCGCGCGGTGCTGAACGATCGCGCCCGTGGCGACCTTCTTACCGTCGCGCATCGCAACGCCGCCCTCGGGCATGCGCGGTCCATCGTGGTCGCGGAAGTAGAGCGGCAGCCCTTCGGCGAAGTTGACGGGATACTCGCTGGGATCTTGGCGTTGGTGATGGATATGGATGTGCGGCTCGCTGGTGTTGCCGGAGTTGCCGCACGCACCGATCGCTTGCCCTTCGATCACCGCATCGCCGGCCTTCACCTTCACGCTGCCGCGCTGCAGGTGCGCGATGAGCAAATAGGTGCCGCTCTGCAGCTCGAAGACCACGAAGTTGCCGAGCGGCTTTTCAGGGTTCGCGGGTTTGCCGGGTGCGACATCGGGCTCGCCGTCGTGGGCGGCGTGGATCTTCGCGCTCACGGGCGCGACGACCTGCGTTCCCCAGCAGCCGTAGTCTTCCAGCTTCGATGAGCCGCCCAAATAAGGCTCGATCACGAGGTCATACGCCCAGCGCTGATCGGGCGTAAAGGCGTGGTGATTCGTCGCGAGCCGATCGCCTCCCCACGCGACGCGCAGCGGCTCGTCGGAAGGTAGACGCACCGTCGCGGCGGGGGTCGTCTGCGCCAGCGAGGCTGGGTATGCGATCTGCAATACGCCCAGGCTCCAAGCCACAGGCCACAGCGCGAACAGCGAGAGCGCGAGCGTGACTGCGATGGGGCGCGTGAAGCAGCGCTTCTTGGCCGCGTAGATCACCGTAGCGATTAGAAACACCCCACCCACGAGCGGGACGGCGGAGAGCAAGACGAGCCAGCTGACGACGCCCGCCATTCCCTGCCCGCCGAGAAAGAACGCCCACACCACGAGCTGTGCCGCGCCGAGGACGAGCGCGGCGATCCATCGCCGCAAACCACGCTTGCCGACCTTTGTAGGGTTTTCGATCTGCATGGCTATGGCGCCGAGTATCGCTGCCTTGCTTAATGAGGCAACGGTTTCGATCGCGCTCGGGAGCGTCATCGTGCGCCAAACACAGGTCGCTTGCTTACTCCTGATGCTCGTCGCGAGCTGCGGTAGATCGCATCACGCGGATGCAGTCATCGACGGCGAAGAACCGCCACCGATGGGTGATCAGTCCGTGTTCAACGCGTTCGACGTCGCGGTGGAAGTGCTCGACTACGACGACGAAAACGACGACCCACCGATCCGAACCCATGTGACGAGCCGCATCTCGATCAACGGCACAACAAGCGCAGGACGAGTGCCAGGGCTGCGGATCTTCGGCGACGGGCTTGAGCTCGATGAAGTCGGCAGCGCAGGCGATCCGCCGAAATTCAGCTTCACCCACGCGCCAAGCAGCGATGCGCCTGGAGCGCGCATGGTCTTGGAGTTTCGTTATGAGGACGCGAGCTTTGCGCTCGGCGTTGAGCCGCTCGCCGTCGAGATCACATCACCGGCCGCCGGCGAAACCGTGACCGTCGACGACACCTTGGTCGTGCAGTGGTCGGGCATCGAAGCTCCGCCCTCCGGGATCTTTGGCATCAGCGGTGGCAGCTGTTCGACGCCATTCACGATGCTCGACCTGGACGAGAGCGCTGCAACCTTCACGCGCAGCGCACCGGCCGAAGGCGAGCCTTCGTGCGAGCTCGAGATCACGGGCACCTGGGCGTCCGAAGCAGAGCGCGTGCCGAGCACGCCGTTTCGTTCGTTCACGCTGGCGCGCGGCTCGCGGCGCATCCATCGCTTTCGGATCGCGCCGCCGTAAGAAACGATCAACGCATCCGGTTCGCGAGGCGTGCTTGAAGCACGCGGCCGCACACGCCGCGCGTATCGCTGAGCAAGGTCTCGCCCACGCTGATGCCGCGCTCGGCGTCAGCGGCCGCTTCCTGCAAGCAGAACCATTCGCCTTCGGGCCGCCGCGTGAGATACAGCGTGGCGTCGGCGTTGATGTAGCCAGCGCCGCCTTTGTCACGCTCTGCGCCCGCGATGCTCGCGATGGCATTGGTGAAGTCGGAGAGCGCGACCGCGCATTGAAACGCGCTCGGCCGTTCGCCTTCGACAAGCGCGCTCGGCCAGCGAAACCAGATCGCGAGCGGGTCGCCGGCCGCGCGCGGCACCCAGCGCGTCTCGACACGCGTGTGGAAGCCTTCGTTGCGCGCGCGTCCGCCGCGCATCAGCGACTCGGTCGGTAGGCCGTCCGGCGCGATCGGGCTCGCGCTCTCTGCACGTGCAGTGAACGCATCGCTCGCGCGCAGCAGCAAGGCCGTCGCGCGCGCGTGCTCTTCACCGCTGGCCATCACCGAGACCTGCAGCAGCACGAGGCGTGAGCTGCGCCGCACCGTCGCGACCGTCAGCCCTAGCGGCTGCATCGGCACCGGTCGAAACAAATCGAGGCTCACGCGCGCGGTCACGAAGTCGGCGTCTTGCTCAGCGCCTTCGATCGCGCGCGCGATCAACCCGAGCACCGGTCCGCCATGCAGCCGATCAGCGCCCCACGGACCTGCAGCATCCGGGCCCGGCACGAAGCGCTCGCCATCCCGTACGAACACCGCCGACTCGTTCATGGCCAACGCATAGCACGTAAAAACGGGTGCATGCGGGCTTGGCGCACGGCCCGCGATCGCGGTGGAGCGCTTCTACTGCGCGGGACTCTGGGGCGCGTCCGGCTCGACGAGGCTCGGGCTCACACCGCGCATGTACTCATCGATCGCCGAACGCATCGTCGCATCCTTGAGCACGACCGCGATCTCGATGCGGCGATTGCGCCTGTAGGCGTCCTCGGTCTTCTCCTCGCTCACGGGACGCAGCTCGGAATACGCGCTCGAAGCGAAGTAGCTGCCGTACTCGCGCTCGAGGCTCGCGTTGGCGTCGAACATGTAGTCGAGCACCGCGTTCGCGCGCTTGGCCGAGAGATCCCGGTTGTAGCCGACCGTGCCGCGGTCGTCGGTGTGGCCTTGCACGAGCACCGCGTCGATGCTCTCGCGTACGCTCGGATCCGCCAGCGCGCTCGCAAAGGCGTTGGCAAGCGACGCGATGAACGGCTTGCCGTCTTTGCGCACCGTGTACGAGCCGACCTCGAAGAGCAGGCTCTCATCGATCACGATGTTGCCGTTCTCCGCGATCGAAACGCTCGGCGCGCTCGCGCCGCGCTCCGCACGCAGCTGGCTCTCGAGCGAGGCCTTGACCTTCTCGAGCACGTCCATTCGCAGCACAGCGATGCCCTGCAGCTTGGCGCGCAGCGCCGAGAGCTCAAGGGTGCTCTGCGCGATCACCTGCTGCTGGTCCTCCACACGGACTTGGGAGAGCTTGAGTTGGTGCTGGCCTGCCTCGATCTCGGCGGCCAAGAGCCGCAAGCGACTCTGCGACGCGGTGATCTGCTCTTGCGAGCCGCGAAGCCGCTCCACCGTGGCCTCGAGCTCTGCTTTGACGTGCTGCAGGTTCTTGCCGCTGATCAGGTTCTGCAGATACGCGAGCAGCATCAGCACGAAGAGGATGAGCGCGATCGTCGAGGTCAGGTCCGCGAACGAAGGCCAATAGCTCTCCACCTCTTCGTCAGTCAGGAGCGTTCGTCGTCGTGCCCGCATAGAGAGCTCCCTTAGTCGCGCGGCTTGATCGCGCGGGCATGTTCCTTGAGAGCGTCGCTCAAGTCACCAAAGCTAAGGCTCATGCGCTGCACGTTGTCCTTCAAGTGCAGGTTGAACTCTTGGAAGCTGCGCGTGTCGTTCGAGAAGGTCTGTAGCGCGCGCTCGAAGTGAGCGACCACGCCCTGGAGCTGAACGACGGTTTGCCCGAGCGCGAGCACGCTGCCGTCGAGGTTCGTGCTCGTCCTACCCGAGACGCCCGAGCCGCCTGCGTCGATCAGCCCGGATGCGCGAGCTGCGCCGCGAGTCGCGGGCAAAAGGACGTTGTCGACGTAGCTCTCGATCTGGCCCAGCACTTCGGCGCGCCGATCCACCACGTTGAAGAACACCGACACCAGCGTCATGACGATCGCCGACACGATGCCGAAGAGCGAGGTCGAGAATGCGACGGACATGCCTGCGAGCGCTTGCGTGAGACCCGCGGTCAATGTCTCGGTGATCTCCGTGACGTCCGCAGGGTCCCCGCCGATGAGCGCGGCAAGCTTCCCGATCGAGAGCGTCAGCCCGTAGAACGTGCCCACGAGGCCCAGGATGATCAGCAGGCCCGTGCATGACCTGAGAAACCGCTCGCCGATCAGCAGGTGCCGAAGCTCGCTCTGCACACCTTGCTCGATGATCACCTGCGTATTGATCTCCTGGGTTCCTCGCTCGTGCGCAGCGAGCGCTGCGCTCGCGATCTGCCGCAACGCAGCCGAATCGAACGCGCCCGTGCCTGCGTGTGCATGCAGGTCCGCACTGAGCGCGCCGTAGCGCGCGCGGATCGCGAACGTGAGCGCGATACCCACGGCCAGCACGACCAGGATGGTGAGGATGATGAAGTAACCGCTGGCATCGACCAGCCGCAGACCGCTCTCCAAGGCATCGAGCATCGTGCGCGCTCCGTTTCTTCCGTGACCCACGAGTCGGCCACACGTGAAAGCAGTTTAGGAACGCTTGCAGGCCTCGATCGTGCTCATCGGGGATGCGGGTCGTTCGGTATCGCGGACCGTTCTCGGCATTGTTCCAATGGAAGAGGCACGCGAGCAAGCTTCATGGCGCTCTACGGATGACAGTCGAGCCACTCGAATCGAAGCTCGGCCTGCGTCTCGCTCGCATAGACGAGACCGCCTTGGGGGGCGACGCTGAACATGCGCAGCTGCTCACCGCCGCTGCGCCACGTGTCGGGGATGTGCACCATGCCGACCGCGTCGCCCGTCTTGGCGTCGACGCAGACGAGCTCGAGCGAGGCCTCGTGGTTGATGACCACGTAGATGCGCCCCACGGCATCCGCTTGCAGAAAGGGGATGCCCACAGGTCCGGGCCACAAACGCTTCCAGAGCATGTCGCCGGCCGCGCCGCGCATCGCCGAAACGAAGATGGTTCGAGTCGCTTCGTCCTGCCCGATACCGAGCACGGTCGTGCCGTCGGGCGCGAGGTGTCCAGGGATGTGGTTGTTTTGATCGCGGTAGAAACGCGGCGTGCCGGTCGCTGTGCCTTGGGTATTGCTGAGCTGCTCGGAGGAGAGACCATCCACGTTCATGTAGAGGTCATTGTCCACTGCATAGAGCGAGCCTCGGTGGGCATGCAGCGACCTCTTCGGCTTACCCTGCGCATCGAACAACGTAGTGAGGCCACCTTCCTGCATGACTGCGATCGTGCCGTCCTTGGCGACCGCGACCTCGGTAGCCACGACCCTCGGGTCGGGCAGCGCGATGACCTGCTCGAGCTTGCCCGCTGGGTCGTACCAGACGAGGCGTCTCTTCGCGGTGTCGAGCACGAGCAAGCGACCGTCCGCGGTCGGCGCAAAGCTTTGCGGCCCCCAGCCCGCATATTCGTTCTTCATCCTGCCGAATTGATCCTCGCGTCGACCGAAGGAACCGCGCGCCAAGAGCCTTTGCTTGGCGTGGGTGCCGGGCTCGGGCAGCGTGATCGGCGTGACCACGGGCGCCTGCGGCACGGGCTCGGCGAGTGCGGGCGGTGCGTCAACCGGTGCAGCCGGCTGCACGGGCGACGGCTTCGGCGCGGGCTCCGCGCACGCGCATGCGACCACGACCGCCAAGCGGATCAACGCAACTGAACTGAGCTTCATGACCTTCCGCCGCCCGACCATAGCGCGAGCAAGAGCGCCTGCAGCTCGCGCGCGCCGAGCACCGCGCGCCCTACCCGCACGCGCTCGAGCAACAAGCCTTCGATCAACGCGATCATCGCGGCCGCTGCGCTGCGCGGTCGCGCGATCTTGCGCGCGGCGAGCCTGGCGGCGAGCACGCGCACGAACTGGTCGCGCTGTCCTTCGATCACCGGCTTGAGCTGCGGCTCGCGCGAGCACGCAAGGAACAGCTCGAAGCGCGCGGTGAGCTGCACTTCGTCTTGGCCCGCGACCCACTTCGCGAGCGCGGCTGCAACGTGCTTGCTGAGCTCCGCGAGCGAGTCCACCTCTTTGCTGAGCTTTGCGTCGAGCGCACCGAGCGACTTTCGATCGAGCTCGGCGTGACGGCGCAACGCGAGCGCGAGCAGCTCGACGCGGCGCCGGCAGTAATACGAAGTGGACCCCTGCGGCAGGCCCGCTTCGGCGTCGACCGCGCGGTGCGTGAGGCCGCGCGCGCCCTCTTTTGCAATCGCGCGCAGCGCGGCGTCGGCGATTGCGGTGCGGCGGTCGGGCTTCTTCTGCTGCATTTGACCGGCTGACTCTACATCTGTAGTGTCCGGCTCGCACGCTCTACAGGTGTAGAGATCGCGCAGACACGGCGGGCGTCATTCATGGGCAAGCGCAAGCGCGGGTTTCGATATCGGGTGTACGGCGAAGGCGAGCCGGTCGTGCTGGTGCCTGGGCTCGACGGACTGACCGAGTTCTTCGCCGACGTGGTGCCGGAGCTGGCGCGGCGCAATCAAGTCATCCTGTACGAGCTGCCGCTGCGCGGCGAGGCCGACGCGGCGGGCACCGACTACAGCTTCGAGTACCTCGCGAGCGACCTCAAGAGCGTGCTCGACGAGCTGGGCATCGCGCGCGCGCACATCGTCGGCGAGTCGTTCGGCGGCGTCGTGTCGCAGACCTTCGCGCTCAACCACCCCGAAGCGGTGCAGACGCTGACGCTGATCTCGAGCGCGCCGCACTTCGAGGTCTCGCGCAAGAACAGGATGCTCTTGCCGCTGTTCCGCATCACGCCGATGTGGCTGTTCGCGCGCGTGCATCTCTCGGACGTGTGCGAGCCCGAAGATCCGGCGTGGGCCAAGCGGCTGTTCGTGCGCGGCGCGTCGTACGCGGACCACGCTTCGGTCTTCGCGCGCGCGCAGATCGTCTCGCGCGTCGATCTGCGCTCGCGCGTCTCGGAGCTGCGCTGCCCCGTGTTGCTCGTGGTCGGCTCACGCGATCGCTTCACCGGAGATGCTTCGCGGCACATGGCGAAGCTCGTGCCGCAGGCGCAGGTCGTCGCGATCGAAGGCGGCGGGCACCTTTGCCATATGACCCACCCCAAGCC
>WUUC01049135.1_pt1 | contig 10154 bp, 5 predicted proteins | sample 6278441 | NCBI WGS metagenome assembly WUUC01 (sample SAMN13675441, study PRJNA597444) | soil metagenome | isolation source: soil | place: USA: Washington | collected 2017-10 | reverse complement strand
TTCCGGAACGAACCACGAGCGTGCCGAACGCAGATAGTCCGCTTTCATGGTTGTGGTGTCGAATAGGAAGTAGTCCCCGGGATTCACGTCTGAGCTGGCCAGAGCAATGGCGAATCGTCCATCCGAAGTTGCGCTGACAATGCGGACGGTCTGTCCCGGAAATGCGCGATACAGTGCGCGGTAGATTTTCGCAGCCGTGTCATTCGCGTCGATCCAGTGAACTTCCGGTTTGTCGGCGTTGCCCACGACGCCGACAATGCGCTCCCCCGCAAAGTCGAAGATCAGCCCCGCGACATCTGTATCAGCGAAGCCATGAACCTTGGTGACCGCGCGGGTTTTGAGATCGAGGTTGTACAAAGCTTCGACCGCTTCGCCGCTCCGGAGTCCGGTGAACAGTACCGACTGATTGTCTTGCCCGAACACGCGAGGCTTGACTGTCTCGCGTCGAAAATCCGGCAACGCGAAATCGGTCCACGGACCATCGGGGTCCGGCTTCCAGCTGACGGCAAGTTGACTTTGCGCGTCCAAGCCGACTGCGAAACGAACTTTGTCGTCGCGATCCACCAGAATCTCGGCCGATCCCAGCGGCGCTGTTCCGGCGCGGCGTTTATTGCCGGTGTTGAGATGAAGCAAAGTGATTACCGGTCGCGCGTCGACATCCGGCCGCCAAACAGATCCGTCGTCGCGCCACTGGTGCTCGGCTATCAGGATTTCATCGTCGTTGTTCTTCAGCGGACTGATGATTTCCGGAGTCGCGTAACTCGACTCCCGCACTTTCATGAGGGTTCCGGTTTGCCGCTGGCCCGCCCGATAGCCATACAGCAGCTTTTGATTGCTGCCGTCGGCGTTGATCGCCAGCAGTTCTCCGGTAGGCGTTGGCGCAACGCGGCCGGGTTGGCGCTCCGCAATTCGATATACGACCCGGCTAGGCGATGCCCACGTAAAATCAAAAATCTCGAATCCTTCAGGACAACGCACGCCCCCCGTCATCTTCTTTTCCTTCAAGCTGACGATGGCCACCATCGAGCGGCCATAGCGGCCCGTCAAATACGCGACGTGCTCACCCGACGGGGAAATTTGCAGCTGTCCGAACTCGTCATAACGAGTGAATTGCTCGACCGGAATAGGCGCATCGGCTGCATGCACAAATTGCGAACCGATCAACGCGAATACAACGAATAGCCTCTTCATGAGTTCCTCTCAGGGCGTGGTTAACCAAGCTTTCAGCGCGTACGACTGCTTACGTCGCATTTCGATGCTGTATAGGCCCAATGCTTGCCGCTAATTCGGCGCGGCAGAATTCAGATGCTTGTCGAGGAACGCCAGCACACGGTCGTACACCTCGCGTCGCGTTTCCTCGTCATAGGCGCCATGGCCTTCGCCGCCCAATGACATCCATTCGAATGGTTTGTTGTGCTTCTTTAATGCGTCGCGCATGCGCGTTGCTTGTTCGTAGTCGACGCGCCAATCTTCCTTGCCATGAATCAAGAGCACTGGCGCTTGAATTTTTTCGGCGTTGTGAGCAGGCGAGCGGGCGCGCATCTTGGCGCGATCGGTTCCTAACGCTTCCGCCAGGTATGAGCGTCCGCTGCGGGACGATGGAATGTCACCGCTCGTCAGCATAAGTTCCAAGTCGTACACACCAACGTAGCCAATGGCGCAGCGATACAACTCAGGCTCGCGCACGGCTCCCATAAGTGCTGCGTAGCCGCCGTAGCTCGCGCCGAAAATACAAATGCGACTGGCGTCAGTTACCTTGTTTTCGATTGCCCAACGGGTCGCATCGGTGACGTCATCCTGCATTTTCCCGCCCCACTCCTGGTAGCCGGCCGACTGGAAGTCCACTCCAAAGCCGCCACTCCCTCGAAAATTCACCTGCAGCACCGCATAGCCGCGGCTGGCGAGCAGCTGCACATCCCACTCAAAATTGGACACGTCGCGTTCGCCGTGTGGACCGCCATGGGGCAACACGACAAGAGGATAGGGGGCTGTTCCCGTTGGGCGAGTCAGATAGCCGTGCAACACCAGACCGTCTCGCGCCTTCAATGAGAAAGACTCCTTGGGACGCATCTTGTCGGGGACGATCCAGGACTTACCCGGCCGCAGGTAGTCCGCTTTCATCGTCGTGGTGTCGAACAAATAGTAGTCGCCGGGGTTGACGTCCGAAGTCACCGATACGACGGCCAGACGTCCATCTAAAGTGGCGCTGACGATCGCTACCCATTGATTGGGAAACGCTTGTCGAAGCGCAATACGAATCTTCGCTGCGCGATCCTCCTTGTTGAGCCAATGAATCTCGTCCTGGTCAACGCCGCCCGTCACGCCGATGATATGACTGAGCGAGAAATCGTAGATCATGCTCCCTATGTTGCTGCCCTCGAAGCTGTGCAGCTTCGTCACTGCGCGCGTTTCAAGATCGACGCTGAAGAGCGATGTCAGCGATTCGCCCTTGCGAATCCCTGTAAATACGACGGATCGATTGTCCACGCTGAAGGCTTTTGGAAAGACTCCTTCGCTGCGAAACTCTGGCAACGAGAATTCGGTCCAGGGCGCATCGGCGGTCGGCTTCCAAACGACAGCCACTTCACTTTGAGCGTTAAGCCCGATTCCGAAGCGCACGTTGTCATCGCGATCCACTAACACCGAAGCGCCCGCTAGCGGAACCTCGCCCAGGCGGCGTTTGGTTCCGTCAGTCGTGTTCAAGCGGGCGATGATCGGCCGCGCGTCAGGATTGTAGTGCCAGTACGAGGCGCTCTGGCGCCACGGATATTCCGCAATGAGAATGTTTTTGTCATCACCTTTCAAACCGCTGACCAGTTCCGCTGAGGCGTAAACCGAATCGCGAGTTCGCAACTTCGTACCTATCTTTTGTTCGGCAGCGCGATAGCCGTAGAGAATCTCTTGGTTCTTGCCATCGAAGTCTACGGCCAGCATTTCACCGGTTGGCGAGGGCCGGACGTGGCCCAGCACGCGTTCCGCAAGTTGATAGACAATGCGCGTATTCGATACCCAGTCGTAGTCGTAGATCTCGAAGCCTTCCGGACAGCGAATTCCACCCGTGAACTTCTGCGCCTTCAAATCCAGGAACGTGATGGCCGTCCGGCCGTACTTGCCGGTCGTCTGCGCCAGATACTCCCCGCCAGGAGAAATTTTGAGCAGACCGAATTCGTCGTGCTTTGTAAATTGCGCGACCGGCAAAGGTTGGGCGACGCCTGCCGGCGTGGATCCACATCCGATAATCAGCAATGTAAGAAATAGACGCTTCACATATCCTCCCTGAACGCGATGGCACGCGCCTAATGGTTTTCTAGAGCACAATTGCGGCGAATTCTAGTCCGCCTTGGCGCGGCTGGCGATACTTTGCCGGTTGCCACGTATACTTTTCGGCAAATGACCGAGCTCGATTTTACTTTCGCCGCCGTTGCCGCGCTGGCGGCGTTGCTCGTTGGCCTGTCAAAAGGCGGGCTGAGCAACATGGGCGTGCTCGGTACGCCCGTATTGGCGTTGGTCATTTCGCCTGTTAAGGCAGCCGCGCTCTTGCTGCCTATTTTCGTAGTCAGCGACATGTTTGGCCTCTGGGCCTACCGGCGCGAATTCGACAAACGCAATCTATCCATTCTCATTCCCGCTGCGCTGGTCGGCATCGGCCTGGGGTGGGCCACGGCGTCATCCGTTTCGCCCACAATGGTGGGACTTGTGATTGGCCTGCTGGGCGTGACGTTTACTGTCAATGCTTGGCGCATTCGAAACCTCCCTGTCGTGCCGCATCCTGCGGACGTGCCGCGTGGGATCTTCTGGGGCACAGTGATGGGATTCAGCAGTTTTGTCTCGCACTCGGGCGGGCCGCCCTACCAAGTGTATGTTCTACCGCAGCAGTTGCCGAAAACTGTATTCGCGGGGACGACGACCATCGCGTTTGCGATCGTCAATGCAGTGAAGCTCATTCCTTATTGGGCGTTGGGTCAGTTCGACGTCACGAACATTCGAACGGCGGCGTTGCTGATGCCCGTCGCCATTGCAGGTACCTTCATTGGCGTCCGCTTGGTGCGCGTGTTGCCCCAAAAGAGTTACTACGTGTTTGTGCAAGTCATGCTGTTCGTTGTATCGATCAAGCTCATCTACGACGCGTTGACTTAGTACACCCAGCGACAAACGATGCGAGTGCCGTCGCAACGAATTTTCCGTCCTCTTGACGGCTCAATCGTCGATCAATGGCGGCGGATTGTGATTAAGGGCCGGCGGGTCGAACCGGCTCTTTGTTCGACTGCGTCGTAACCGGCGTCGATCCTGACGTCTCGGCGCTGGCGCAACCTGTGGCGGGTCCTTCTGCTTATCGATCAGGAGCGCATCCTCGCTCTCAGGCTTGTCGGTGTTGGACATGGTGTTCCCGCGAGTGTGTGGTTGAGAACACTTCGGGAGGGGGAGGAGTTCCACTGCGCGGCCAACCGGCATGCTGGCCGGCTGGCAAGTCGGCCAGATCGCAACGCGTTGTTTTCGAGTTGTTCTGGATATCTCCGACCAGCTAGCCAGCAGGCCCGCCGTCCGCGTCCGCTCGCTATCCCGCCCGTTGTCTATCCTGTTTGTCGTCCAACCACTGCGTGAGCACTGCTTGCAGCTGTTCACGATCGATGGGCTTGGAGAGATAGCCATCCATGCCCGCTGCTTTGCAATCTGCGTCCGCACCCTTCATCGCATGAGCGGTTAAGGCGATGATCGGAATGCGACGGTCGCCGGATTCCTGCGCACGAATCTGTCGAGTGGCCTCGTATCCGTCCAGGACCGGCATCTGGCAATCCATCAGAATCAGATCGTAATTGCCCGTGCGCCAGGCGTTCACGGCCGCTTGACCATCCGGCGCGATGTCCACGGCAAGACCCATCTTTTCCAGGAAGCGGCACGCCACTTTCTGGTTCACGTCATTGTCTTCCGCGAGCAGGATGCGTACCGTCCTTTTGCGCCCCGCGAAGCGCGGCGCGGCTTCTGCGTCGCGTTTGTTTGCGCCGCTGGATCCTATCCGGCGCATGCCCGATTCTTCATTGGCCGGCGCGGGATACGAGGCGTCGCGTTGCGATGTGCCGAAACGTGCGGTGAACCAGAAAGTGGAGCCGACTCCCTGTTCGCTGTCGACACCCACTTCGCCGCCCATCAACTCAACCAACTGTTTGACGATCGACAGCCCCAATCCTGTGCCCCCGAATTTACGCGTCGTCGATGCATCCACTTGCGAGAAGGCCTCGAATAACGAATGAAGACGATCGGCGGGAATGCCGATGCCGGTATCGCGGACTTCGCAACGCAACAGTGTGCCCGTGTCATCGGTGCTGGCCACCCGACATTCGATCGTCACACCCCCTTGCTGTGTGAACTTAACCGCGTTGGCGCCCAGATTCAGCAGGATCTGTCGCACGCGGCCGGGATCGCCGAGCATCAATTGCGGCACTTTCGAATCCAGACTGACATTGATGTGAAGATGCTTGCGCTGGGCTTGAATCGCAAGCAAACGCGCCACGTCCTCAACTATGCCGTGCATGTCCAAGTCGACGCGTTCCAGTTCGAGCTTGCCGGCTTCCACTTTGGAGAAATCGAGTATGTCGTTGATGACGGTGAGCAAGGCGCCGGCGCTATGCCGCACTGTCCGTGCATATTCGTGCTGCAGCGGATCCAGCGGGGTTTCCAGCAGGAGTTCGGCCATGCCGATGACGCCGTTCATGGGCGTGCGAATCTCGTGGCTCATGTTCGCCAGGAATTCGCTCTTCGATCGGTTCGCAATCTCCGCCGTGGACTGTGCGTCTTCCGCGATGTCCTTGGCCGCCTGCAGCTCTTTCGTGCGCAATTCGACCAAGCTCTGAAGTTCACGTGCGCGTGCGGTCATGATGCGCACCTTCAGGCGATAAACGCCCGCGATCAAGCCGACGATGCTGAGACCGACGAGGCCGATAAACCACCATGTCTCATAGAAGAACGGCTTGACGGTGAAAGCGACTGAAACGTCTTGATCAGTCCAAACATCGGTGCCATTGCTGGCCTGCACACGGAAGACATAGTTGCCCGGCGACACCTTGGTGTAGTACGCAGAACGGCGAGTGGTCGCCTCGCTCCAATTCTGATCGTAGCCCTCGAGCTTGTAGCGGAATAGCACGCTGGCGGCCGTCTTGAAGTTGATGGCGGTGAAGTTGAATTCCAGATTGCTGCGCCGTTCAGCGGCGATGGATTCCCCTGGCCGAACGCTTTGACGGTTGGCGAGCAATTCCTCGAGAACGACCGTCGGTGCAATCGCATTGACAGTAATCGAATTAGGATCGATGACCGCTGCCCCCAGTACTGTGGCGAACCAGAGGCGGCCGTCGCTTGCGCGCCAGCTGGTCGGGTTCATGGCGCCGTCGCCCGACATGGAAAATGAGCGCAAGCCGTCACCGCGTCCGTATGCCGTCGACTTTATGCGCTTGACCGAACCCTGCGCGAAAGCTTCGACTTCTGCTTTCGATACATGCCAGATGCCGCGCGAGCTGCCCATCCAGATACGTCCCAACTCATCTTCGTTGAGAGTGTGAATACGATTGTCGAAGAGACCGTTCGCCTCGCTGATCACGGTGATCTTGCCGTCCTTGATACGATTGAGGCCGCCGCCGCCGGTGCCCAGCCACAGCACGCCGTCGGCGCTTTGATAGATAGACAGCACAGAGTCGCTGCTCAGGCCATCTTTGATTCCGATCGACGTCGCTTTTCCGTCACGGAAGCGCACAAGGCCTTGCATGCGGGTTCCAAGCAGGAGATCGCCGTTGCGATCTTCGAACATGGTCACAGCACGCATTTCCTTAAACGCCGGCGCGAGCGAGCCGTCGGCTTGTTCCTGATAGATATTTGTGCGGGTGGCAACCCATAATTTCTGATTACGATCGATCAATAGCTGATAGATGAAGGAGCGTGGAGGTAGTGATGCCGCCTGCGGCGTACGAACGGACTTGCCATCGCGTAGCAGATTCAATGACGAGTTCGTGCCGACCCATAGCTCGCCGTTGCGTTCGGCAAGCGACGTGATGTAGAGAGAATCGAGCTCAGTGTGGCTGGCAAAAGTGGTTTTCGACCCATCGGCGGCGATGCGCGTCAGGCCCGCTCGTGTACCGAGCCACATATTGCCGCGGCTATCCTCGCGTACGACTTGCACGATGTCGGAGGGAATACCTTCCGGCACACCCAATACAGAAAAACTACCAGTGGAAAAGAGGTTGAGACCACCGCCGATCGTGCCGACCCAGACGTTGCTGTCTCGATCTTCGAAGATAGCGCTTACGGATTCGTCGGTGAGTCCATCAGCCAACATGTAATGCTCGACTTCAGCGCCGCGCCAGCGAGCAAGTCCGTTGTTCTTGGCTACCCAGACTGTGCCTTCGCCATCGACCATGATTGCGCGGATCACACCGTCGTAGGGCAACGCACGAACGAATTCATCGCCTTCGAGTTTGTACACGCCGTGATTGGTGCCCACCCAAATGCGCTTGTTGGAGTCACTGGTCATCGAAGTAATCGTCAGACGGTCCGGCGCGTCGCGGAATACTGCACGCACCCAACCGCTGTCGGTGTGCCGATAAAGCGTGTCCGAGTTGATCCACAATCGGCCCTGGGCGTCTCGTAGCACGCTGCCGCCCAATGTGCGTGGCAGTCCTTCGACGGGATCGAATCGCATCGAGCCATCTTTCGCTTGCACGAAATGGCCGCGGCTCGTGCCGACCCAAACGCGGCCACTCTCTTCCTGGAACACGGACTGAATAAAGAGTGCAGTCAAACCTTGTTCGGTGCCGACACGCGTGAACTCGCCGCGCCGCATGCGTACCAGGCCGTTGTCAGTGCCGATCCAAATCGTATCGTCGATGCCTTTTCTAACGACAGTGATCGTGTCGTTCGGAATCGCAGGGGTGTTGGCGGAATTGAATATCGTGAAGCGCGCGCCATCGAAACGAACCAGGCCGTCCCGAGTACCAAACCAGAGATAGCCTTCGTCGGATTGCACCAACCCAATGATCGAGTTTTGCGGCAAGCCTTGATCGACCTGCCAGGAACGGTGGACGAATTGACGAATACTGACGGCAGGATCGAGCGCGGCGACGGGAGTAGCCATGGCCATGCACAGCACGACCGCCCACGCGTACATCAACCTGCCGATCGAACGCGCGCCCGTCACGGGCCGCGGACGCGGCGCATCGATGCGGTGTTCCAGTTCGAACAGAGGGTGCATAGCGTTCGAGACGAATCCAGACAGGACCAGATAGCCAACCAGACCAGCTGCAAAGGTACGGGGCGCGACATCCGCGTTCGATCAGCAGGACGCTGCAATCTCGGCTTTTGCAGAGTCCGTCAGGGTTCGCCTCTCAGAAACGTGATGGTCCGATCAAGAAATCGACTGCGCTGAAATCACGGCCGTGAACTCCGTCACGAAGGGGTACTTAAAGGCCGAGAGCTGCACACTGCCGCAGTGCGGCAAAATCGTCTTTGCGCCGAAGCGTTCCGTCCCGAGACTCTTCGGTGCGGTCGGTTAATAAATAGACTTCGTGAGCCACTTCTCGGCACGGTGTTGTTCAGCTCTTGCGCATACTATTTTCAAATAAGGGAGTACTGTCACAACGGTCGAATCATTAAAAGCGCAGGCTCGGAGCCTGTAATGGGTCTGGAAAAGCAGGCCAGAAATCAGCCCAGAAAATGCAGATCAGACGGGCAATGTCGAATTCGACAGGGTGGAGTTATGCGTCTTGTCAGTCTCGCGTTGACGAGTGTACTAACGGTTTTTTCAGCCAGTCTCACGGCCGAGACGACGGAGCAGGTGACGCCTGCGGCCGATCAAGCACAGCTGATCTATCCGCCTGTCATCGTGCAGGAAAACGAGCCGCGCTACGTCGCGCCGACGTTGCGTGATCGAATCGGCCGCATCTGGGCGCCGGTGATGATCAACGGCAAAGGTCCGTATCGACTGGTACTCGACACCGGTGCGAACAGCTCCGCCATCATTCCTTCCGTCGTGAAAAGCCTCGGCGTTTCGACGCACGAATCCAAGAAGGTGCAGCTGCATGGCGTGACAGGCTCGGCCGTGGTGCCGGTGGTCAATGCCGATAGTCTTGAAGTGGGCGATCTGTACATCGATGGCGCGACTTTGCCGGTGGTCGCAGATGTGTTCGGAGGAGCAGAGGGCATCCTGGGCCCGAAAGGTTTGGGCGACAAACGCATCTTTATCGATTTCCGCAACGACGAGATTCGTATCCAACGTTCACGCGGCGAATCCGCAGCGCCCGGCTATACGCGCTTGCCGGTAAAGTTCACCGCCGGTCAACTCATGATGTTCGAGATTCGCATCGGCGGAATCCGCACCAAAGCGATCCTGGACACGGGCGCGCAGCTCACGCTGGGCAATCAAGCATTACGAGAAGCGCTGCTGCGCCGAAACAAGAAAGGCGAAGCACAAGACATCATCGGCGTCACGCTCGACGTGCAGACGGGACATTCTTTCAATGTGCCAACCATCTCGCTCGGCGCGATCGAAGTGCGCAATATGCGGGTGACGTTCGGAGATATGTTCATTTTCGAGCAATGGAAGATGAATGACGAACCGGCCATGCTGATCGGCATGGACGTCATTGGATCGCTCGGCTCGCTGGTCATCGACTACAAGATGCGCGAATTGCACATGCGACCGCGTCGTTAAGCTTGTCGCGGGAAAAGGCTTAGTTCACCGCTTCAGCTATCAGGTCGCAGACGGCCTGAATCGCCACTGTGCGAGTGCTGCTCTTGCGCCAGATCGCTCCGACAACGCGATGCGGGGCGGGCCTTGGCAGCGGCTTGACGATGACGCCATGTCCGGAAGCGAAGGGTCCTGTCGTGGCGAGCTTCGGCAGCAACGTCACTCCCCATCCAGCCGCTACCATTTGCCTCAGTGTCTCCAAGCTGGTCGCTCGGTAGTCTTGATTTTCGTTGATGTCTATACGACTACATACTTCGAGCGCCTGGTCGCGCAAGCAATGGCCGTCTTCCAACAGCAGTAACGGCTCCCCCGATAAATCGCTAACCTTGACGCTCGACTTGTGGGCCAGAGCATGTCCGGGCGGAAGGGCGGCGACGAAATCCTCGCGGTACAGCTCGCGCTCCACCGTACCGTCCGCGTCGCCAGG
>WUUC01073458.1_pt1 | contig 10155 bp, 12 predicted proteins | sample 6278441 | NCBI WGS metagenome assembly WUUC01 (sample SAMN13675441, study PRJNA597444) | soil metagenome | isolation source: soil | place: USA: Washington | collected 2017-10 | reverse complement strand
GTAACGTATCGCGTTCGACGCTTGCGTGAGCCACCAGTTCCCAGAGCTCAGAGCTCCTATCACGCGATTCAGCTCCAATGCGCATCCGTAACGCCCAGAACTCGCGGCTTCCTCCACCTCGCCGGACCCTCAGTTTTGTAAACATCGACTAGCCGCCGGCCAGCGGCCTAAGAATCTACACGGACGATCATTCACAGCGAGGCGTCAGCCGCGAACCACGCTCAGAGCGAGGGCCAGCCGATGGGCGTCTGACAATGCTCGCGCACCTCAGTTCCAGTTGATATTAGCCAATTTGGGGCCGTAGCATCCGCTGGCGTTCGCGATATGTTCTGCCCGCCAGCAGATCCACAATTGTCGTGAGGTTCATCACGGGCGCGATTGCATCACCGAGGTAGCGCAGCGTCTCTTCATGCCAGGCGGCGTCGTAGGACGCCATGCAATCCGAGGCAAGGATCGTCTCGTAGTCGCGTTGGTACGCGTCAATCGCGGTGGTACGGACGCAGGCGTGTGTGTTGACGCCTGCGAGCACGAGCGACCGAATGTGTTCGCGCGCAAGAATCTCATCCAAAGTCGTGCCGAAAAACGCGCTGTAGCGTTTCTTGACGATGACGTGGTCTTCGGGTTCGCGTTCGAGCTCCGGGAGAATCTGACAGCCGGGAGTGTCCTCTATCGTGATGCTGATCTTGTGTCGCCGCATCACGAGGAACGCGTCGGTCAGGTCCGCCTTGAATTCCTGGCGCACCCAAATGACCGGCTGCCCGAATCGGCGGAATTCAGCGGCGAGGTCGTTGATGCACGCAACGAGGCGCGCTCGCTCAGCCTTAAGCGTCGTCTGCCGATCGAAGAAGTCGACTAGCATGTCGATGACGATGAGTGCTGCGTGCGAAGAGCCCATGACGGCCGATTCTAGTTCGATCGGTGTGTCATGGCGGCGATTTCCGCAGCCTTTCTACACGTCGCGAACATATGGATTACCCAGTAACTATGCGCCGCCGTCTAGGCGCTTTTGCATCTTGACCGCCGCCATACGAACGCCCGACGACAGCATGTGCTCTCCGCGTTCAATGACCTCATAGCCGTGAGCGACATAAAAGGGTTCGGCGGTGACTGAGGATTCCAGTTGCAATACTGATAGACCGTGCTCACGAGCGATGTCTTCGATCTCCGCAACCAGTGCCGAACCGATACCCTGCCGTGAGAACTCTGGTGCCACGTAACAGGCCCGTAACTCGGACTTCGCGATAACGACTGCGCCGATTCCCGCTGGTTTACCATCGATTTCTGCAATCAATCGGATCTCGTTGTCCGGATTTTGCAGAAACGCATTCACTGTTTCCTGAGTGATAGGCAGCGGTGCCCAAGAGTCGATCACTGAGGCTGGGTAGTCTCGCGCGGCAATGTTACGGATGGACGCCCGATGCACTTCGAGAAATCGACGGGCTTCGTCGTGGTGTATCGGTCGGACAATCAAAGACATCTCACTTCGCAAGGTGTCTACTATCCCTCGAGTGCATGTTTGGAAACCGCACCTCTCGTAGAGCACGCCTGTTTGGCGGAACAGGCGACATAGACATAGTAAAAACCTTCGACTTGGCTGTCTAAGTCAGGCACATCGCGAAAATACCAGCCATAAAGCCCCGGCTCATTAGGTACGCGGCTCGACTTCCCCAAGATTTCCGATCGCTCATAAAGCCGCTCTGGCGAAGTGAACTTCCTAATAGTGTCTTCCATCAAACTATTTTTCAGAGTTCAGAATTTTCTGTGCATCCTTGACTCACCATCGCGCCGCCAAGCGATGAAATACACCAAACCTTCCTATATAGGTCCGGTTTGCACCCGCGCAGCGCCGAAGATCCAAAGCTTCGGGCACAGTTACTGTGACGCAGTCCAGAAGGATCATTTTTTCTTTTCCGAACCGCGAGAATGCGTTCGACATACCGGCGCATTTCAGGTTGCGCAGAGAGATCACGTATTTGAGTTCGACAATTGTGTTGGTAGCTTTAATAGCTCGATCACCAGAAGCGACTCGTCAGTGACGAGTATTACGGCCGTGCGCGCGAGAACGCTTCGCGCCACGCCGAAAGGAACGACGCGTGGTGACGGAGCATGCCACTCACGCATTCGTTATTAAGTCGCGGCCGATTGGTTTGCATGGCGTCATTGCCGATCGCTTGTTCGCCCATTTAGTGCGTCAGACAAACACCGACTTGACAGAAGCTCCACATGAGCCCACTATCCGCAGCGCCCTCCTTAAACCGGCTCTGGCAGACTCCTTCAACACGGCGAAACGAGGTGACCTGTGCTAAATCGATTGCGCGGTGCCAGCATTCTCATGTTTGGTGTCACTTTCAGTTTGCTGCCCGCCATAGCGTTGGCCCAGATCGATGACGGCTGCCCGGACTCGGGGGCGGCCGGATCTACTACTCCCATTGTGCGGGTCTTCAAGTCGGACAACACTTGTGAGGTCACCGAGGGAAAGTACATCAAGAAGTCGCTAATTTATCGCGTGGATTTCCAGTCAACAGCATCCGGAATCTGCAACACATTTTCTGGTTATCCGGAGTGTCCTCCAACCGGAACTTATCTTCGAACTCTCCAGGCATCAAACATTCAGGCGGTTTTTCCAACCCAATACACTTACTCCCTTGGCGTGGTGCAACCGATTGGCCAGGTTCAGTATTACGCGACGTTCGGAGGTGGACAGAAGGGAACCGACCCCGTCAACACACAGACGCAGAGTCCGCAGTTTTTTCCTTATTTGGTCGGGCAGTACACGGTTAAGGCCTTTTCGAACGTCAGTACCACGCCGTGTAATTTGTTGCCGATGACTTACGACTCAAACACGATCACGGTCCAGGTGGTAACTGGCTTTCACAGGGGAACTACGACTAACGGATCGCTCGCGGGCGGCGACAAACTAGGTGAGGGGACCGGACCGGGACGCTACCATTATCACGGGTCGGATCCCGTCGGGTATGAGGACACATGGGCTGTCCCTGAATACCTCACCCAAACCATCAAGGATGTCGGTGCCAGCTGGAGCCAGAGTTACCCGAACGGGCCTCTCATGGGCACGGGTGACATGAGTGACTTCGCAGGAGGTCAAATGGACATTCATACCCAGCATCAGAATGGACTAGATGTCGATGTAAGGTATGTGCGAACTGATCTCCTCCAGCAAGGGCTTGACCTTTCGACCCAATACAGCTCCTACGATAAAACGAAAACAATCGCATTGCTTCAGACGTGGGCAAATACTGGTCGCGTCGCGAAGATATATGTAGGTTCAGAAGCAAACATCAGTTCGTCGGACATAACAGGTGCACAGATCGTGGTGGACTCTGGCGGCGGGCATGCGAACCACTTTCACGTCGAACTCATTGATTCAGATGGTGTTGACTCTAACAACTGTTACTAGCGTTTACTGGAGGGTGCAGATGGCTATCGGAACTGGCGTTCACCGCTTTTGTTTCGAGCTCGCCCGCAATACAGTCGTCGCAGCTTTATTTCTGGTTACGAGTCCGCTGGACGTGACCGGCCAGGCTCGGATCCACGGAGATGATGTATTTGTTGTTGCCGGTGACGATTTGACAACATTGACCGCTTGGAACACTGCGTCGAATCGACAGCGCGTAGTTTACCGTAGTGAGGTGGGCCGAATTTTTGATTTTAAGGTGGCCCAGCACACTGGACTCGTAGCGGTCTTGGAACAACAGTTGATGTACCGGGTCGACCCGAAGCTCGCCAACATGACAGTGCGTGACATCCCAGTGTTCGAGAAGATTACGTTGCACGTTCTTTCGGCCGCGGGGTCACGGCTTGATGCTATCGATGATGTGAGGATGTTCGCCTGGAGTCCCGATGGTCGCCAGCTCGCCTACGTCACCGGTCAGTTTCGAGGCTCCGACGAAGATTACGCGAATACACGAACATGGATCTGGGATGCTACGGATAATCGCCGTTTGCAAGTGAGCGACCGTGGGTACTACGTAGAGTGGGCCGGTTTCGACGGTAATGTGTATCTTTGGGACAAAGTAGAAGGGATGGCCGCAAATGTCTACCGTTATGACGTAATGTCGAGAAAGGTTGAACCCACCTCCCACAAAAGTATTTATTTTTCGCCGACCGGTACCTACTATTACCACCCAGGAGGAGGAATCGGTTTGCCGCAGAACGTATACCTGCGAGCGACGGATGTGAGCTTAACGTCGAAGTCACAGGTGTTCGCAGCGCTAACCGGCTGGCGACCACTCGGCTGGGCGCCGAATGCTGATCTTCTGCTCATGGAGGTCAACAGAAAACGTGGCGGACAGGCACAAGACGAGCCCGCAACGATCGTTTACGATCCTCGTGCGGACACAAGTATCGACGTTGGCGGTAGTGAGGTAATCGGCTGGGGCAATAACTCAGGTGAGATCATCGTAAAGAGTGACGATCGGTTTCACAGGCGAGCTATTACTCGATAGGAGATTGGAAACACTAGTAGGCTTGCAAATCGAGTCACGAACGTGCGGCATCGGGCCGCCTAAAAACGGACCTGACATACCTCAATGCTCAGCGCCCGAACGAGCCAAGTCTCAACTGAAAAGCGGACGCCATACGCGTGAGGCTTCAAATGAAAATCGCGGCGCGTCTTCTGCTAACTGGATGTGTGCTGGCGTGGGTCGGAACCTTATCCGTTCGCGCGCAGAGCGAATCTAATGCTGCAACGACGGCACCGCGACTGGTGGAATTGGAGCGCGACATCGAGCGGCCTCCACAGCAACTCGCGCAAAAACCAGCTGTTCCTGCAAGAAGTGCATCGTTAAGTCGGTTTGAAGAGGTCGGGCGCTTTCGAGTGCCGCTGCTCGATTCGGCGGTACGAGGATCGCGATCGGCGAAGTTGGCACTTATCGAATACTCCGACTTTCAGTGCCCCTACTGTGCTCGACACGCGCAGACCATCTACCCTGAACTTCAGCGACGATTTATAAATACAGGAAAGCTCCTGTATGTTTTTCGACATCTTCCGCTTGAGCATAGCCATCCTCTTGCCGTGAGAGCCGGACAGGCGGCCGAATGCGCAGGGGAACACGGGAAGTTCTGGGAAATGCACGATCTTTTGTTTGGCAATCAGCAGGCGTTGGGCGAGATCGATTTGTCGGCGCATGCACGATCATTGGGAATCGCGACTGAGGATTTCGTTTCGTGCCTCGAGAAAGACACCATCATCAATCGCGTCCGAAGAGATGCGGCGCACGCGCGTCAGATAGGGGCGCGTATGACTCCAACGTTTTTCCTTGGAACAATTGACCGCGACGGTGTAGTGGAAGTTAGCAGAAAGATTAATGGAGCTCAGCCGCTGTCCGCCTTCGAAGCGGCGCTGGACACCCTTTCCGAGACGACTCTGAAGTGAGTGGTAGCCCCGCGGCTTTTGAATTCCATTAGCTTCGTGTAATTCAGGTGAAAGACGCGAATTCTTTTCGTTTCCACTCTTCAATCGTTCGGACGCCGTCGCCCACCAAGACTAACTGGCCGCAGACGTGCGCGGAGAGGCCTCAGCCAGGCGTGCGGGTCGGAAGTGACGAAGGTCACGCCGTCGTCTGCAGCTCGATGATGTTTCCTTCCGGGTCCGTCACCAAGCACCCAAGTGATATATGGGCCGATTGCTGTCGTGACGGTTACGACTTCTCCGACCGGTTTGCCGCCCGCTGCGATTACTTCGGCACGTGCGTGAGGGACAGATGAAACCGCGAATGCAATGTGCGCAAGCCCGGTTGACTGGCCGCTGTCGCCGCCCGCGCGAGCTGGTGCGAGTAGGTGAACATTTCAAGCGTCGGCCCTTCAGCGCCGTAACCGGGCAGCCGAAGATGCACACCGCTCAGAGAAGCACCCGGCACGCCCTGTCCCTGCCTCGATTGCATCAGCAGCAAAGTCTCGAATAGGTGGCACTACTTCACAGCCCAGAACTGACTCATAAAAGTGCGCCAGTGCCCGTCAGTCCTTGGCTATCAGATTCGCGTGAACGTAGCGGATGCCTTCGATCATGTTGGCGCGCATCGTACGTGCGCGACAGCGTAGCATGTCCGTGTTCGGGAGTCCGAATCCCAAGAACGGTCATCAGAGCCCACGAAGTGAGAAAATCAACGACAAATTCGCGGCACGCGGGTTGATGACTGTCGCGCCGTCATCCGCCACAAGGAGGTGCGCCATGAGCGGTTTGGCACAAGACCTTCGATACGCATTTCGGCGCCTTGCCAGGCGTTCAGGCTTCACTATTCTTGCCGTCGTAACGCTCGCGGGTGGAATTGGGGCCGCGACTGCAATATTCAGTGTGGCGGACGCAGTCCTTTTTGAGCCTCTTGCTTACCGTGATACTGATCGACTCGCGACGATTTCGCAGAGTGACCTTGCACGAAACCAGGCGTTCGTTGAAGTTTCCTACCCTGCGTATCGCGAATGGCGGGACCGTACTCTTCTATTCGATTCGATCGCGGGATTGGTGTCGGTCAACGAAGAAGTGGTCCTAACCGGATTAAACGATCCTATTGCCATTGAGGGCCGGTCGGTGACCGCCAACTTTTTTGCCGTGCTGGGTGTGAACCCGGCAATCGGTCGTACGTTGGTGCCCGAAGACGATCGTCCAGGAGCAGGCTCCGTCATTGTGGTTAGCGATGGGTTTTGGCGGAGTTACTTCGGCGGCGATCCAGCGAGACTCGGCACGTCAATCGTGCTGGATGGCAAGCCCCACACGATTGTGGGCGTCATGCCGGCCGGGTTCGAGTATCCCAGAAACGCGTGGTTCTGGGCTCCGCTTAGCGCCGTAGCTTCTTCCGAACTGCTTGCTGAGCAGGGTGTCGGATGGATGTTTGCATTGGGCCGATTGCGTCCGGGAGTGGGAATTGACGGCGCGGCGGCTGAGCTGACGACGATCTGGCGCCAAACGTATCAAGGTCAATTTGATGTCAGTGGTTTCTCGGCGGTGGTCACGCCCTTTGAGGAATCCGTTTTTGGGAGCACAAGGCCAGCCCTGCTCGGGGTTCTCGGCGCAGTCAGTCTTCTCCTGCTAATCGCGTGTGTGAACGTCGCCGGACTCCATGCCGTGCGCACGACCGAGCGGCGTCCGGAGTTAGCAGTCCACTTGGCATTAGGTGCAAGTCGCTCGCGGGCGTTTTCAATCGTATTCGCGGAGAACGTCCTGCTCGCGATCCTTGGATGTGCAGGCGGAATGTTAGTCGCAATGGCGGCGACACCACTCCTCGTGACACTGTTGCCGCCCGAAACTCTACGACTCAAAAATGTCCGTGTTGGTCCCGAAGCGGTGGCGCTTGGCGTAGTTGCTTCGATTCTTGCCTCCTTCCTATCGGGTATAGCGTCGTACGTTGTCGTGAGCCGCGTTTCGCTACGGCATGAAGACTCTCCCCGGATAACCTCTAGTCGAAACCAACTTCGCTCGATACTCGTCGTCGCCGAAACGGTAGCAGCGGTCACTCTACTGTTCGCGGCAGGATTAACGGCGCGCAGTTTTATCAAATTGTCGCAGGTGCCGCTGGGTTTTGATTCGTATTCCATTATTACGATGAAGGTATCACCGCGAGGAGAGGCGACTCGGAACGGTGCCTTTTATCGCGACCTGTTGGATCGAGTGCGGCTACTGCCTGGTGTTGAAGCTGCTGCAGCAATAACGCAGCGTCCTCTGTGGAATACCATTGGCAGCGATTGGGTATTTACGGTCGAAGGACAGTCCGAGTCGGATGCCGAGCGGAATCCAATGCTGAACCTCATGGCCGTCAGCTCGGATTACTTCCGAACGATGGGCATTCCCATCAGGACTGGACGGCCGCTCACTGATGATGATGCCGCAGGTCAACCGGGCTCGGTCGTCCTAAGTGAATCGTTGGCGCGACTCTGGCCAGGTCAAAACCCAATCGGAAAGCGCATAAAGATGCCTCTTGGGCAAACGCCGTACCACAACGCGTGGCTCACGGTTGTGGGAATAGCAGGTGATGCGCGGTACCGCGAACTGCACGGCGTGCGCCTTGATTGTTATATCTCTTATCTCCAAGCTGATCACCGACTGAACCATTTGATGATCCGAACGCAGGAGCCAGCCGGCGTGGTCACTGCAGTTCGCAATGTTGTTCGAGAACTGGATAAGAACCTGCCCGTGACGAACGCGACGACGATGGCCCAAATCATATCTGAGGTGCTGTCCACGCCCGCGTTAGTGGCGACATTGTTCAGTGTGTTCGCTGTCATCGCGACAGGACTCGCGGGGGTTGGGTTATATGGCCTGCTCGCTTATGCGGTCGCGGGCCAAACGCGAGAGATCGGCGTTCGAATGGCGCTCGGCGCGGTGCCCGCCGATATTCTGACGCATGTTGCGCGTAAAGGGGCATTGCTCGCGATGGTTGGAGGCGTAATCGGGATTGCTACGTCGATTGCCCTTGCGTCGCTGATGTCGCCATTAGTATTCGGGGTTTCGGTGCATGATCCGATCAGTGTGGTGATTGCAGTATTTCTGCTGGTGAGTGCTGCTCTGGTCGCCACCATCTTTCCCGCATTACGTGCCGCGCGTGTTGATCCGCTCGTCGCGTTGAGGTATGAGTGATCAGAACCTACCGTGAAGTTCTTTAACTCCTCTCACGGAAGTAGGACAAAGCGACCGCTGTGGACGGGTGACAGATTTCCCTTGCATACACCAATTTAGTCACTATTATTGACTAAATGAGACGCCGTGATTATCTTGGACAGTTCGAGCTGATGGTGCTGTTGGCCGTCATCCGAATCGGCGAGGATGCTTACGGTGTACCGATCGCCAGGGAACTCGAAGCAGCCTCAGGCAAGGAAGTAGGTCTCGGCAGTGTCTACGCCGCGTTGGAGCGATTGGAAGACAAGGCGCTCGTCTCCTTTACCGTCGGCGATCCGACACCTGAGCGCGGTGGGCGAGCGAAACAGTATGTTCAGGCTACCGCAAAGGGTATCAGGGCCGCACGCGACGCGCGGCGAACATTCGTGAGGTTATGGCAGTTAAAAGGCAATACCGCATGAGCAGCGAATGCCTGGCGACTGAGGATGAGCAACCGGAGCGTTGTACTTAGAAAGGGACTCCAAATGAGCGCACCGCCCGTAGCGACGTGGTTGTTGCATCAGTTTCGACCGAGAGATACCGCACTTGCCGGAGATTTGCTGGAGCAGATGGCTGAAGGACGATCACGTAGCTGGTACTGGCGACAAGTGCTCCGTGCGGTCGTCCGACGCTCCGCGGTGGACATCCTTCGAGATCCCTTTCTGACTGCGCGCGCCGTATTGATCGGGTGGGTTGTGTTGTTACTTGTCTTCGCCCTGTGTGGCGACCTCGCAGCAGAAGCGATTGCCAGACTTTTCTGGGACTGGACGAGAGGCACCGGTTACAACACAGCGTATTGGTGGCCGTTCCACGTGTCGGCCACATTTGTGTCCTACGCGGGCTTCGCGCTATCCACTTTGGCCGTCGTTCGACTCCAGCGTGAGAAGGCAATGTCGGTGGTGCTCGCGTACGCGTGCTCGGTTGTAGCCGTGCTCGTCACATCAGCGGCGGTGTTCAATTGGTTGAACCGACCGGTACCTGTGCCGCACACCCTGTTCTATGTCGTCTCTGTTTCGCTGCCATACACTTGGCGGTCAGGTTTAATTTTGGCCCCTTTAGTGATTGTGTCGTCGGGCCTCTTGGCAGCGGCTGTGGACCGGTCAAGCAGTACCCACCACGTTGAGAACTTGCGAGATTGAACTAAACATTGAACAAACGGTAAGACGCCTCGAATCGTGCGTGAGCAGCAATCGAAAGCCGCCTTGTGACCATAGCCAGTTATCCGGTGTGCGCCAGCTGTTTCTGACCGTGTGTGATCGAAACCCCATCGCCGGATTGGGTGTGTTGGGAGACTTTCCTTTACTACCCCTGCTGAGGAGAGATAGGAAATTGCAAGAGAGGTCCAGAGAACCTCCTCACCCAACTCACCCAAGACACCGAGAAGGAGCGCGCGTCGACTCATTCCAGCCACATCAGCTCGGCACCGTGTGGGTGAGCGAGCGCAAGAACGGTGTCAGTTCGACATCCCTGACTGAACAGCGTCCGTCCGAGTAGAAAGCTACTATCCGAGCCTTGAGGCGCGATCTTCGCAAGTTCAGGCAACGCGC
>WUUC01001681.1_pt1 | contig 10155 bp, 6 predicted proteins | sample 6278441 | NCBI WGS metagenome assembly WUUC01 (sample SAMN13675441, study PRJNA597444) | soil metagenome | isolation source: soil | place: USA: Washington | collected 2017-10 | reverse complement strand
TCGACTTCGAAGGGCGCTCGCAGCCTTGCGGCCAGCGTGCCGAAGGGCGCTCGCACGCCTGCGGCCGGTGTGCCGAAGCGCGCGCGGCCGCCCGCCGCGGGCGTGCCGCTGGAGTCGAGCGCGCGGCGCCCGCGGGTGCGCCGTGCGCCCGAGGAGTCTCGCAATCTGATCTTGGAGGCCGCGATCCGTGTGCTCTCGCAGAAAGGTCCAGAGGCGGTAGGGCTCAAGGAGGTGGCCGCCGAAGCGGGCGTGAGCCACGCGCTGGTGGTGCACTATTTCGGGACCTACGACGCACTCGTCGACGCCACCGTGCTGGAGTGCGCGGTGCGGCTTCGGCGCCGCATGATCGATCACATCCGAGAGACCCGCGATCTCAGCCCGGAGTCCTTGATGCAGGTCTATTTCGACGCGGTGCTCGAGCCCTGGTACGGGCGGCTGGTGAGCTGGGCGCTGCTCAGCGATCACGAGGGCACGAAGAGCCACGCTGCCCGGCTCGCCCCGGAGATCAAGCTGATCGCCGATGCCACGTACAACCTGCTCAAGGAGCGTGGGCCGGGCTTTACGCGCGCACAGAGCGAAACGTTCATGGTCGCGCTGTGGTCGCTCGCCATCGGCTACGTGGCCGGCAAGGGTTTCTTCTGGCGTGCGCTCGGACGTACGCCGGGCCCCCGCCACGACAGGGACCTGCGCGCTGCGCTGGCCGAGCTGGTTCGGGCCCTGTTCGGTTGAGCCGCCCCAAAGAGGAACAGCTCCCTACAGCCCGGTCGCTCCGGCTTGCGAGGCCGGCTGGCGCAGGGGTGCGCGCAGGCCGCGCCGGTAGCGAGCCGGAGTAGTGCCGGTCCAGCGTCTGAACGCACGCGTGAAGGCGCTCTGCTCGGAGAAGCCGACCAGGAAGGTGATGGCCGCAATCGAGTGGGTGCGTCCCTGCAGCAGCGTGCAGGCGCGTATCTTGCGCGCGCTGTCGACGACGTCGGCGAACGAGATGCACTCCTCGCTCAGCCTACGTTGCAAGGTGCGCGCAGAGGTGCAGAGCCTGCGCGCCACGAGGTTGAGCGAGATGGGCTCGTTGCCGACCTGGTCCTTCACGATCCGGCGCACCTCTGCGGCGAGCGAGCTGGAGCCTTGCGCCTCCATGGCGGAGGCCGAGAGCTGCGGCTTGAGCCCGTAGTGATGGTCGTGACGTACGTTCGCCGCCCAGTCTTCCGCGCGCAGCCACATCCGATCTTTGGCCTGCCCGAATGCAAGCGCGCAGCCAGGGAACACGCGCCTCAGCTCGCTGGTGTCGCGCGGCTCCGGGGACGAGAACTCGAGCCGCGTGAGCGTGAACGGCACGCAGGTCGCTTTGCGAATGCCCAGGTAGAGATCTGCGAGGCCCATCTGGCCGCGGACCCGCGACACGGGACTGCCGTCGGCCATCTCCAGCGTGACGCCTACCTCGGTCTCCGTGCGCTCGAAGGAGAACACCGACGACCGGTCGAACCAACACCAGAATTCGCAGTGCTCCTCGAACGCGGCTCCCACGGTGGGTGCGCTGCCGGCCAGGCCGTCCATCTCTGCGAAGGTCCGAAATTCGGCGACATGAAGCGCGAGGTTGGCGTCGCGCGTGAGCGCGTAGGCATGCGTCCACAGGGACCGTCGGCCAGCCTCGTCGATGCTCCCGTCGGGATCGACGAACACCTGCGGGTTCAGACCGGCCGCCCGGATCAGCTTGTCCGTGTCCAGGCCAAGCTGCTCGCGGCAGTAATCGATGAGAGCTCGGTGCGTGGCAATGTGGCCGATCTTGCTCATGACCCCAACCCTAACCGACCATGCCCGAAGAATGCCACGTATGCGACAACCTGAACGCCAACTTTGTCGTCACCGGTCAACGCTCCAGACCCGGCTTTACGCGAATTTTCCGCGAAAACCCACACGTTGAACGAAGTTGCTAGGCTGGCGTGCAGCATCCCTTGGTTTGGGCAGTGGCGTTTTTTTTCACCATGCTCCCGGTCGCAAAATGCATGCGCCGTTACGCAACCTCGAACAGGCCGGCGGCACCCATGCCGCCGCCGATGCACATGGTCACCACCACGTATTTGACCCCGCGGCGCTTGCCCTCGATGAGCGCGTGCGCGGCCAGGCGCGTTCCGGACACCCCGTACGGATGGCCGACTGCGATGGCACCTCCGTTGACATTGAGCTTGTCGTCCGGAATGCCGAGCCGGTCCTTGCAATACAGCACCTGTACGGCGAAAGCCTCGTTCAGCTCCCAGAGGCCGATGTCGTCCACCTTGAGGCCTGCGCGTTCCAGCAACCTGGGAACGGCGAAGACAGGGCCGATGCCCATCTCGTCGGGCTCGCAGCCCGCCACGCTGAAGCCGCGGAAGATGCCGAGCGGCTTCAGGTTGCGCTGCTCCGCGAGCTTGCCGTCCATGACCACGACTGCGGAGGCGCCGTCGGAGAACTGGCTGGCGTTGCCGGCAGAGATCACACCGCCGGGGACCGCGGGCCTGATCTTCGACACGGCTTCGTAGGTCGTATCCGCGCGGATGCCCTCGTCCGCGGTGACGGTGACCTCTTTGGTCATCAAGCGGCCAGTGGTCTTGTCGGCCACGCCTGCGGTCACGGTCATGGGCACGATCTCGTCGTTGAACTTGCCCGCCGCTTGCGCCGCTGCGGCCCGCAGCTGGCTCTGCACGCCGTATTCGTCCTGGCGCTCGCGCGAGATGTTGTAGCGCTTGGCCACGGTCTCGGCCGTCTGCAGCATGGGCCAGTAGATCTCCGGCTTGTTCTTGAGGATCCAAGCCTCTCGGAACATGTGCGTGTTGATCTCGTTCTGCACGCACGAGATGGACTCCACGCCGCCAGCGACCATGACCGGGACCTTGTCGACGATCACCCGCTGCGCGGCCATGGCGATCGTCTGCAGTCCAGACGAGCAGAAGCGGTTGACCGTTGCGCCCGCCACCGTCACGGGTAGGCCGGCGCGGATCGCGATCTGGCGCGCGACGTTGCTGCCGTCGGCGCCTTCGGGAAACGCGCAGCCAAACAGCACGTCCTCGACTTCGCCCGCGTCGATGCCGGCGCGTTCGACGGCGGCCTTCACCACGTGGCCACCGAGGGTTGCCCCGTGGGTCATGTTGAACGAGCCGCGCCAGGACTTCGCGAGCCCGGTCCGGGCCGTGGATACGATTACTGCATCAGTCATCTTGTCTTCTCCAGGTGCGATTGCGCATGAGCAAAAATTTCGAGGGGACAGCGGCGAGCCGTACCGTCAGCCGCTGAAGGACTTGCCTTCGTCAGCGAGCTTCTGCAGCAACGGAGCGGGCTTCCAGTACTTGTCGCCCGTCTCCTTCTCGAAGCGGGTCATCAGCCGCACCACGTTGTACGAGCCGAGCATGTCCGCGTAGAACATGGGCCCGCCGCGGAAGACCGGAAAGCCGTAGCCGGTCAAGTAGACCATGTCGACGTCGGAGGCGCGCTGGGCGATGCCCTCTTCCAGGATCTTGGCGCCCTCGTTGGTCAGCGCCAGGATGCAGCGCTGTACGATCTCGTCGTCGCTGATCTTGCGCGGTTTGATGCCCTTCTCCTTGCGGTAGTCTTCGATCAATCTCTCGACGATCGGATCGGGGATGGCGTCGCGCCGGCCCGCCTCGTATTTGTACCAGCCCGCACCGGTCTTCTGGCCGAAGCGGCCCATCTCGCACAGCACATCGGGCAGCTTCGCGTAGCTGAGGTCGGGCTGCTCCTGGTAGCGTCGCTTGCGGATGGCCCAGCCGATGTCGCCACCCGCCATGTCGATCATGCGGAACGGGCCCATCGCCATGCCCCACTTTTCGAGCGCGCGGTCCACCTGCCAGGGCGTGGCGCCCTCTTCCACGAGAAACTGCGTCTGGCGCATGTACAGCTCCAGCATGCGGTTGCCGATGAAGCCGTCGCACACACCGGATACCACGGCTGTCTTCTTGATCTTCTTGGCCAGGCCCATGACCGTCGCCAACACGTCTTTTTCGGTCTTTGCGCCGCGCACCACTTCGAGCAGCTTCATGACGTTGGCGGGGCTGAAGAAGTGCAGGCCCACCACGTCGCCAGGACGCTTGGTGAAGGCGGCGATCTTGTTCATGTCCAGGGTGGAGGTGTTGCTCGCCAGGATGGCGCCGGGCTTGCACACCGCGTCCAGCTGCTTGAACACCTTCTCCTTGACGCCGATGTCCTCGAACACGGCCTCGATCACCAGATCCACGTCTTGGAAGCTGTCGTAGGAGAGCGTTGGCGTGATCAAGCCCATGCGCGTGTCGAGCTGCTCCTGCGTGAGCTTGCCCTTCTTGAGCGTGCCTTCGTAGTTCTTGCGAATCTGCGCGAGGCCCTTGTCGAGCGCTTCCTGCTTGACCTCCAGCAGCACCACGGGGATGCCGGCGTTGAGGAAGTTCATGGCGATGCCGCCACCCATCAGACCGGCGCCGATCACGCCCACCTTCTCGATCGCACGCGTCTTGGTGCCCTCCGGCACGTCCGCGATCTTGGAGGCCGCGCGCTCGCCGAAGAAGGCGTGGCGCAGCGCCTTGGATTCGGGGCTCTGCACCAGCTCCTGGAAGTACTGCGCCTCCAGCTGGATGCCCTCGTCGAACGGCTTGGACACGGCCGCGGCCACGGCATCGATGCACTTTTTGGGAGCTGGATAGTTCTTGGTCATCGCCCCCACGGTGTTGCGCGCGAACTGAAAGAAGGCCTCGGCGTTCGGGTAGTCAATCTTGATGTCGCGCACCTTCTTGAGCGGCCGCTTGTCCGCGACCCTGTTCGCGAACTCGAGCGCCGCCTCGAGCAGGTTGCCCGGGACGACCTGGTCGAAAAGCGCGCTGCCCTCGAACTTCTTGGCAGGCACGGGCTCGCCGGAGACGATCATGTTCAGCGCGGTCTCGACGCCCACCACGCGCGGCAGGCGCTGTGTACCGCCGGCGCCGGGCAAGATGCCGAGCTTCACTTCAGGCAACGCAATCTGCGCATCCTCTGTGGCCACGCGATAGTGACAGGCAAGCGCCAGCTCCAGGCCGCCGCCCATGCAGGCGCCGGAGATGGCGGCGATCACGGGCTTGTCGCTGGCCTCGACGACGCCGAGCGCCGTGTGCAGGTTGGGCTCCGCGAACGCTTTCGGGGTGTTGAACTCACGGATGTCCGCGCCGCCCGAGAACGCCTGCTCGCTCCCGATCAGGACGGTGGCCTTGACCTTGGGATCTGCGTTGGCGGCGTCGATGGCGCTCACGACGTGCGTGCGCAAGGCGTGGCTCAGTCCATTGACGGGGGGGTTGTTCAACTTGACGACGGCAACCTCGCCGCGCAGCTCGTAAAGGGTACTCATACGCTCTCCTGTATCTCTCGGCTCGGCGGCACGGACCGTTCTATCCGGACCGCCCTGTATCCGGACAAGCCAGCTTGCCCGGGAAAATGGCCCAAAAAGTCACGGCCCAGGCTCGATGTCAACAGACCGCCCAAGTCTGACCCGACGGCCGGGCCGGCAAGGCGCGTAATGAAACGAGGCCGCCGCGGTCCTGTCAACCCGATGCGTGCGTTCTTGCCCGCTCGGGCGCTACATGGGCAGCCGTTCAGTAGCGTCAGGCCGGGGGGGCCGCGCTCTGCGTCAGCTCGGGCTGACTGAGCAGCTGCCGCAGCAGCGCCACATCGACCGGCTTCGTGAGATGGACGTCGAAGCCCGCCTCCAGCGCGCGCGCCCGATCTTCCGGCTGGCCGTATCCCGTGAGGGCGATGAGATACACCTCGCGGCCCAGGGCCGGGCGCACCCGACGCGCCACGCCGTAGCCGTCGAGCGCGGGCAACCCGATGTCGATCAAGATGACTCGCGGCCGTTTGCTCAGCGCCGCCTCGACGCCTTCCAGGCCGTCGGCGGCCACGGAGACGCAGTGGCCCAGGCGCGCCAGCATGGACGCCAGAAGTTCGCGACTGTCCTCGTTGTCTTCCACGATCAGAATATCGCAGGGGCGGCCCGGCGGGACGCTCAGGCCACGCTCGTGCTGCGCTTTGCCGCTGGTGCGTCGCGCAACTGCCGGCAGACGCACCGTGAAGCAGCTGCCTTTTCCGAGGCCCTCGCTGTGCGCTTCGACCCTGCCCCCGTGCAGCTCCACCAGGCTTCGAACCAAGGTGAGGCCGATGCCCATGCCGCCCTTGGCGCGATCGAGGGTCGCTTCCGCCTGGGCGAACAGGTCGAACACGCGCGGCAACATCTCCGCGGAAATGCCCACGCCGTCGTCGCTGACGGTGATGATCGCCTCGCCCGCTTGCTCCACGATCGAGACTTCGATGTGGCCGTGCGCAGGCGTGTACTTGGCGGCGTTGGTCAGCAGGTTCGCGACGATTTGTTCGAGCCGCACGGCATCCGCGCTCACCACGGGGCCCTGCGCCGGCGCGCGCACGCGCACGTTCAGGCGCTGCGCCACCAGCGCGGGCTGCAGCGACTGAATCGAGCGCTCCAGCAGCTCGCGCACGTCCAAAGGTGCGCGCTGCAGGACGATTTTCCCCGAGGTGACGCGTGACACGTCGAGCAGGTCGTCGACCAGGCGGCTCAGATGTTTGGCCTGACGCTGGACGATGGCGCGGTAGCTCGCGCGGTCATTTTCCTGTTCCAGCTCGATGGCCATGGTGATGGCGGCGAGCGGATTGCGCAGCTCGTGCCCCAGCATGGCCAGAAATTGATCGCGCTGACGGATGGCGCGCTGCTGCTCCAGCAGCTCTGCGCGCGCCAGATACTGACGCCGCCGTGCGCGCAGCGCCGCGTTGGCCGCGCTGAGCATCGTGATGGGGCGCAGCGGACGATCGAGCAGAGTCACGTTGCCGAGCGACTCCACCAAGTGCGAGGTAAGCGGGTGCGGCTGCTGCCCCGGCAGCCGACCCGAAAATACCAGGATGGGTAGGTCCGACCAGGACTCCTGCTTTTCGAGAATCCCACGCAGCCGCGCCAAGGCCGCAGGAAACAGGACCTCCTCGGCGAGCATCAAGGCCAGTGCGCCTTCGCTCTCCACACGCATGCACAGCTCGGACATGTCGGCGCAGAGCAAAGATGCGATGCCTGTCTTTTCGAGCAGCGCGCCCGTCAGTACTCCGTCTCGGCCGGTTGGTGCGAGGATCAGGAAGCGCTCCTCCGGACGGGCATCCGCCGTCGTCATGATCTGGGCTCGTCCAGGAGCTCGCGCGCATTCGTCGTGTCGTACACCGGCACTCCGGACATGATGCCGTTGAAGCGGGAAAGAGGCGGCCCGACGCTGATTCCGTTCTTTCCCAGCGCAAACTCTCGAATGGTGTCTTCGTGTCGCCCGGAGCGCTTTTTCATCGCGGAGATGGCCTTTCGAACCCGACCCTTCGCCTCGAAGAAGCGCGTGAGCACGACCGTGTCGGCCAGGTAGCTGACGTCGATGGGGGCGCTCATGGGCCCCAAGAATCCGTGCTGAGCCACCGTCATGATAGTCACCACGCCTTGTTGTCTCAGATAGCTCAGCAGCTCGTGAAGCTGCGCCGTCAGGTACTGCTCTTCGGGCATGGCTTGTAAGTAGCCATTCAGGCTGTCGATGATGACCAGACGCGTCCGGCCGTGTTCGACGCTCCTGCGCACCACATCGATGAATTCCCCCGGCGACAGCTCCGCCGGATCGATCTGCTGCACCGTGACGCGGCCTGCTTGCACGTGTTCGTCGAGATTCATGCCCAGCGAGGCGGCGCGAGCGTAAAGCGTCCCCAGCCCCTCGTCGAAGGTGAACAGCGCTACCGGCTCGCCGCGCTCTGCCGAAGCGACCGCGAACTGGTGAGTCAGCGCCGACTTGCCCGAGCCGGCCGGCCCCATCAACAAGGTGCTGGTGCCGCGGTCGAGCCCGCCGCCCAGCAGCTCGTCCAGCTGCGGCACGGCGCTCGAGATCGCATCGCGCGCAAAGGGCTCGTGGTGTTCGGAGGCGACCAGGCGTGGATACACCTCCACGCCGGCGTCCTTGATGGTCATGTCGTGGTAGCCGCCGCGGAACGCCATTTCGCGCAGCTTGATGACGCGCAACCTACGCCGCGCCGCACCGTACATGGGCGACAGCTGCTCCATGACCACGACTCCGTGCACCAGGCTCTGGAGCAGCGGGTCGCCGCCCACGGACGTGGGATTCTCGAGCAACAGGATCGTGCAATCGCGCTTCACCAAATCGGCCTTGAGCGCCAACAGCTGACGGCGGAAGCGCAGGGGGCTCTGGGCCAGCAGGCGCAGCTCCGAGCACGAGTCGAGCACGATGCGGTGCGGCTTGACGCGGTCTACCTCGGTCAGCAGCGTGTGCATGCGTTCACCCAGCTCGATCTCGGCGGGCAAATACAACGTGTTCTCCTCCTCGTTGCGCATGGCGATGGTCTCGGCGGCCGACATCTCGTACACGTCGATGCGCTCGAGTGACCAGCCGTGAGAACGCGCGACGGCGTGCAGCTCCTCCAGCGTCTCGGACAAGGTGACGTACAGGCAGCGCTCGCCGCGCTTCACGCCTTCGAGCAGATATTGCAGTGCCAGCGTGGTTTTGCCGACGCCAGGATCGCCTTGCACGAGGTAGAGGCGGTTTCGGGGAAAGCCCCCGCACAGAACGTCGTCCAAGCCCTTGATGCCGGTGGGGACGAGTGGCTTTCGATTGGCATCCGAAACCGTTTGCGAATTCTCCGAATTCATGGACTCACCTAGGTTGCGCGCAGCCTTCATGCATGTGCGATGCCGCGCGAGCTTGGTGAGCCAAAGGTTGGAAATCATTGATTTCTGGAAAGTACTTTTGCTGCTAGTGCGTACCGGTTCGCGCAGCGGCGCCTCACGCCGAGGCGGAAATGCCGGCCACCCTGGCAGCGCTGGCATGCTCGAGAGTTAGGACTCCATGCTCGCCAACGAAGCCCGCACCCGCTCTGCGTCGGCGATCAAAAAACGCAACACCTCCGCGGCCGGCCGCCGCACGCTCAGCGCGGCACTCTGACCCGCCCAGAGCGCGAGCCGATCCGCTCTGTTTGCTGCAGTCGCTGCGCGTCGCAGCGGGCGCGTCAGCCAGTTCTGGAGCGGATACGGCGGGAGTAGCGGCTCGACCCCGCGCAGCTCGCGGATGAAGTCGTTCAGGATGCCACGCGCGGGGCGGCCCGAGAAAACGCGCGTGAGCACGGTGGTGCTGGCTTCGCGCGTTCCGAGCGCCTGCTTGTGGACCTCGGGCGCGGCGGACTCGTGTGCGGCCAGAAAGGCCGTGCCCACCTGCACGCCGTGCGCCCCTAGCGAAAGCGCAGCGACCACACCGCGGCCGTCCGCGATACCGCCCGCGGCCAGCACCGGAATCTTCACGCGGTCCACGATCTGCGGCACGAGACAGAACGTGCCCACCAAGGACTCCTCCACTGGTCTGAGGAAAGAGCCACGGTGACCGCCAGCGTCGCTTCCGGAGGCCACGATCACATCCACGCCGACTCGCTCGAGCAGCTCCGCTTCATCGGCCGTGGTGGCGGTGGCCAGGATCGTCATGTCGCGCCGGTGAGCTTCGCGCACGAAGTCGGCCGGCGGTGCTCCCATCACGAAGCTCACCACGGGTGGGGCCACTTCCAGCAGTGCCGCAAGCTGCGCCTCGAAGGCGGGCACGAGCGTGGTGGGATACTCCGGATCGGGAAGGCCGAACTCGCGCAGATACGGCGCTAGCCGCGTCACGTGCTCCTCGAAGGCCGTCCGGGTGGTCAGCGCGCGGTCATCTTGGCCGGTGATCGGCACCCACACGTTCAGCGCGAACGGGGCGCGCGTGCGCTCCCGGATCTGGGCCGCGACTTGGGCTATCTCGTGCGGCGTCAAGAGCTGCGCGCCAAAGGAGCCGAGCCCGCCCGCTTCCGAGACTGCCGCCACCAGCTCCGGCGTCGAGTAACCGCCGCCAAATGGGCCCTGCACGATGGGATATTTCGTACCTAGTCGCCGCGATATTGGGGTCCTCCACATGCGCTCGCTCCAGCTCGGGTTGCCAGCTCCGTCGTCACGGCACGCGCGCTGGTTACACACGACGCGCTCGCGAGCGCTACCCGCGCGCAGAACGACGCTCTCGAGCCAGACCCCTGGTTGCGGCTAGCCCCGGCTCGCCTTCAAGGCGTTCGGCAGGATGTGTCTGAAGAAGCTCTCGGGCGCCCAGCGCTTGGCGCGCC
>WUUC01024782.1_pt1 | contig 10156 bp, 21 predicted proteins | sample 6278441 | NCBI WGS metagenome assembly WUUC01 (sample SAMN13675441, study PRJNA597444) | soil metagenome | isolation source: soil | place: USA: Washington | collected 2017-10 | reverse complement strand
GCATTGCAAGGCGAACTGCTTACTTTGTTGCTGATTATGTAGCGCAAACTTTAGGTAATGATTACAGTGAGCGATTAAAAGTTCGTGCTCATTTAGGGAACGTGATACGCTCCATTATAGGAAACCCTTTCAATGATTAAAGTGAACGCCGCAAGCGACGACCAAATAGAAATATCGGGGGACATTGATGAGGCTTTCTACGCTAATGGGGACGACAAGCAGAACATTCTTGTCTTCTCTGATGGAACTATTCTGAGCATTACTTATACAGTCGAGGGTATGTGGCGTATTAACCGGCTGGTCAAGGGTGTTGCCGGCTACTCTAAAGAAGAAGCGGATGACGAAGAAACTAACTACAGCGACAAGGTGATACTTGAAGGCCATATTGATTGGGTTGTTTTCGGAAGCGAATATATAAAGGCATGACTCCTGAATACGATGCTTATATGCAACAAGCTTTCCGCTATCATATGCGGAAGCTAGGTTTTGATATTCAACCTTGTCCTACACATGGCGCAGAGTTTCTTCTTACCTGCGAGGAATGTGTAGCCACGGCAATGCCTTTTAGAGAAGAGGTACTTAAGCTTCAAGAGGAAATGGATGCCGCGAGACGTATTGAAGCTAACAGCAACCCCTGTAGGGAATGGTAGCATACACTTAGAATGGGAAGACTACAACTTAGACTTATATCTATCATATCGCAACCAGGAAGATGAAACCTGGAAGCTATTAGAGCTAGATAAGGAACTAAGCCTGACCTTTGTTGACCTACCCCCAGGGGCGAGTTATGAGTTTCAACTCTTTGCACATGGTCGTAGAGTCAGCGAGATAGTCTCAGTAACGGTGAATGATGGCTAACGCAACGGATATTGACCAGGAAATTAGCAAGCACGTAGACTCTTGCCCTAGCTGCGTAAAGGGAGAGCCATGCAACTTACGAGATGCTTTGTACTTAAACCGTGCAGAAAGGCGGCACGGCAATGTTGTAGCCAAAACCGACCACATTAAGGCAGTTGTACAGAATTATACGAGTGGTGGTTCGTCACTAACGCTATTCATTGACGGACAGTTTGCTGGCGGTTTGTCTCAGGAAGATGGTCTGGAATTGGAAAAGGGTTTGAACCTTTGGTTACATAGTGACGACTAATGGCTAAAGATTTTTTCGGACGAGAGATTACTATTGGCGACCAGGTAGTATACCCAACGATGCGTAGCGATACTATTATTATGCGTCACGCCAAAGTCAAGATAGCGTCTGAGGATTCTATTACCGTATTGCCTTTCAAGCATAAGTATAGATATACACCGGACGATACTCCGATTCGAGCACTCAACATTAAGAAGACCGAGAACGTTGTAATTGTTCCGCCTGAGCTTACGAGGAATATATAATGGCATACCACTGGCAAACCGGCGACGACTGGCACGACCTAAACGGTAAACTGATTGAAGTTAATTGTGAGGTTGTATTTAACCAAAGCGGCTATTTGGCGATAGGTAAGGTTGTGGCAATTAAACCGGACGAAAAGTACCCGATTCGCATTAGGGTTACGAAATCCGCTGACCGCAGCCGTCGTTACGCGGATACTCGTATAGCAAAGGTTAGACATTCAACCTCAGTTATGGTATTGTCTAGTCCTGATGAAATGAGCTTTGACGAGTTTCAAGAACGCTACGCGTCAGGAACAAAGCCGCACGAATTGCGCTTCAAGCGGCACGACGATATGGGAGATTGGTTGAAATGAATGGAAACGGAAGTGGGGGTATTCCTAAGACCGTCAAGACTTGACATTCTAAACTCACCTGTATAAACTTAGGAGCATGAAAATTTGCTCTAAATGCCAAACACCAAAACCCCTCTCGGAGTTTGGAACATATACAAGCATTAAAAACGGAAAGCGTTATTCGTACACACTTTCGGCTTGTAAGAAATGTTGGAACGATAGAAAAACGCAACTTGCCCTGGAAAAAGGACAAGACCCCATTCAGTCTTTATTGGATTGGCGAGAGAAGGTTCTCAAGCTAATTCGAGCAGCAAAGGATAAACCTTGTGCTGAATGTGGAAATAGTTTCCCGTACTACGTTATGGACTTAGACCATGTGCGCGGTACGAAGAAGTTCAACTTGGGTGGTGGACGAGCACCACGATACGGCATTAAAGCCGTAGAAGAAGAACTTGAAAAGTGTGAACCTGTTTGTGCGAATTGTCATAGGATTCGTACTTATAAGAGGGCAAAACAATGAACGGTCTTGGAAACGGCGGTGTTCCTTTTACATAGCGCAACTGGCGCTAGGAAGGAATACCCCGAATGGAACTGAAGCTCGGTAAAAACCGTAAAAGCGGCGGCAACCGAAAACACGGACGCAACAAAGCGAAATGCGAATACTACCGAACCCGTAGCGTTCGCAACAAACTTCGCAAACTCGACCGCCACCTGGCGGTTCACGTAAACGACAACGTAGCAGTAGCGGCTCGACAACGGGCCGCTACCCACTAATATGAGAGAACGACAAGAAATTACTACAGAGTTTGAAGGGCTTCACGAAACACTCAAGCGCCCTGGGGTTGGGTTTGATGAATACAAACTAGACCACCACCAACGTAAGCGTAAGACCGATGCTTTGATGCTGGAAGTATTGCTTGATATTAGGGACTTACTAAAGTACCCTGCTACCTATGTACAATACTCTCCTAGTAGCTCAGTTGGCGGCGGGCCGAGGATGCAATAATGAGGAAGCTGGTCAGAGATAGGATTCCTGAGATTGCAGGTAAGGAAGCCGACTCACTCAACAGTGAGCTTTTTATTCTAGCTCTAGAAACCAAGCTGGTTGAAGAGTCGTTGGAGCTTGCTGGTGCGTTTACCAGGGAAGCCAAAATAGAAGAAGCCGGCGACATAATGGAAGTATTCGAGACGTTTTTAAAGGCTAGTGGCATAGATATTGCAGAGGTAAGAAAGGCCCAGGAACGCAAGGCCCAGGCAAAGGGTCGTTTCGATAAGCATTACTTTATGGAAGTTTAGCTGATGAACCTCTCGCTGGCTTGAGGGCTAGTTTTGTAAACTAGATTACGCGGGTTCGATTCCTGCCGTCAGCATATGGATATACTCGCAACGTTGTTTTTGTTAATCGTCCTATACGAAGTTAAGCATTTCGTTGCGGACTATCTACTTCAAACAGCCTGGATATACAAGGGCAAGACTAGACCAGGTTGGAGCTACGTAATTCCCCTGGGAGTACACGCCGGACTTCATGCCCTGGGTTCTTTGGTAATTCTTTTGTACTTCGCTCCGCACCTATGGATGTGGGCCTTCTTTGACTTTGGCACGCATTTTGCAATGGATAGAATTAAGTCGTCTCCCCGATTGCTAGGGCGGTATTCAAACACGTCGAAGAGGGCTTTTTGGATTTGCGTGGGGATTGACCAAACGGTTCACCACCTGGTACATTACTACATTGTGTACAAGATTTTGGTGGCTTAGTTTAGCAGGGAAAATAGTCCCCTGGTACGGGACAGTCGCGTGGTTCAAATCCACCAGTCACCTTTATGCTTAAACGATTTAGAGATTGGATTCTTAGCTGGCTCGATGCGCCGCGCTGTCCTAAGTGCGATGCGGAGCTTCAAAGTATTCACGTAGGCATGAGCTATTTTGATTTTGAATACGCACTTCGTTGTCCTAACTATTGTAATCAGAAACCTGATTAGGGTTTCTAACAAGACTGAGAGGTAAGGGATGGCACACCGGATGCCCTTCTTCGCCTGAGTGACAAGAGCGCGCTCGTTCTCTAGGATGGAACACTTTCCGAAAGAACGTGACCAGGTAGATTAACTTATCTCTCGGTAATTTTTTGGCGGTGTAGTTTAACGAGTAAAACGGGAGTCCCGTAAACTTCTGTCCGAGGGTGCAAGTCCACGTACCGCCTTTGGCACGATAGTTGCTATGAGTTGGATAGAAATAAAATGGACTGGATAGAAACAAAAGACAAGAAACCGGAGTTGGGCAATACCGTTATCGTCCTGATAGATTTGGGCCGAGGACTAGAGTTGCGATTCGCTACTTACGATATATATGGTAGAGAGGGCTATTACAAGCCAATGTGGGCGGTTAAAACCCGAACGTCAGACCGCGTTGGGCCTGGGGGATTTTTTCCAGTAGATTCTGTGGCACGCTGGTTGCCTGTAGGAATGCCATGAGAGTATTACACAACACGCTATTGTGGATTGGCGTATTCTTCTTGGTAGTGCTAATGGCTTCGCCCGTATACCTGGCGTACAGCTTTAGCTGGCTTGCTTGGACGCACATTTCGCCAGATTACGGAACCAGCAACGCGGCCGGAGTGCTTGGTTTGATTATAGGCATTGGCATAGATGTTGCTACAGCAATTGTGTTGATATGTGGACGGCCTGCTCCTATGGAGCCTGTGCAAGAAGTGATTCCGAAACCAGTTTCATTTAAGGATTAAAATGAAAACGATTTATAGTTCAGCCGATGGCGCAGGACAGGTTTTCGAGGTTGAAGAGAGCGCAAAAGACTCTCTGCGCTTTTCGGTCAAAGACACTTCTTTTATTAAACAAGGTGCAAGCCGAAGTGCTGTGATTTCGGTTGAAGAGATTGAACGCTTGATGATTGTGTTGGAAGTCCAGCTACAAAAGATGAAAGGGACGCAATGATTTGGCCTTGTATTTGTAAACACCCAGGACAGGATAAGATTCATGGGCCTGGGCGTCGAGTGTTCAACCCGACGAACAAGAGCACTAAAGACACCGAAGTTGGAAGGTGTACGGTGTGTTTGGCTGAGCGGTCGGTAAAGCGCGCCGAACCTCTACCGGAAGCGAAACCTGCTCGAAAGCAAGAAGCTGCTCCTGAGCCGGAAAAGAAACCGGAGAAAAAAGAAAAACAGGTTAAGCGAAGATAGGGGTTGACAGGTCACACAGTTGGGTGTTAGTATTGAAATTCCAGTGGCGCAACGGGACGAAGTTAAAGATGTTGATTGGGCTTACTTGGCCGGTATTATAGACGGCGAAGGTACAATAACTATAGTTAAAACAAAACAATACCGAACGGGGCGGGCGCTTAGATATAAGTTATTGTTGCTGGTTACTAATACGGATTGGGGTCTAATTGAATTTTTAACACAGCGATTTGCAGGAGCATACGTTGATTCTGTTAATCGAGCAGAAAATCGGAAAGTTTGCTATACTTGGCGCGTAACGAAACGCGACACAGTGAAATGGTTACTGAAAGGCTGCTTACCGTACTTAAGAATAAAGCAGCGTCAGGCGATATTATTGTTAAATTGGATAGATTCTAGGGAGCGCCAACCGAATGCACGCGCCCCCTATAATGAAACAGAACACGTTCTTTTTAAAGAAATTTGGGCAGCAAATCATAGTTAAGATTTCCAGTGGTGTTAGGGCAGAGTTACTTCTTTTAATGGAAAAGAGAGTTGGTGAAATCCCAACACGTTACTCTCCCGCTTGTTCCCTGGATACTTTCTGAAGACGCCGACAGTTTAATCCGACTCTTTAGAGTGTAAATCGGAACTGCGGGTTTTAATTCGGGCAAGAGGAAAGTAAATTTTACGCGCCTGTGGGGAAGTTGGTGTCAGGTTCGCCCTGGCAGTTAGCGTAAGCTAATCGACCCACTCATTTGAAAGATGAGGGAACGGTGGTTCGAGTCCATCCAGGCGCTCCAAAATTTTATGGAAGACGAAGAGATTGCTTGTCGTTGTGGAGAAGTAGGGAAAGAGCGTCGCCACTGTGAATTGTGCGGCGCACACGAAATGTGCGAGAGTTGTTTTTATGACCATCGTTGTGACCCAGGCTAAACATGGCAGACAATCGCGTTGTTTTTCATTTTAATAAAGCGCACAACCAGGACAGAACGATACCGCCCTGGATTGTGAAAGCAAAAGGTGAGACGTATTATGTACACCACCTAGATTCCCGCGTGGGGTTTTCTACTAAGGAAACTCCTGATAACGAACACACAAAAGGTTCGTTGATGTTGCGAGGGAGATTAGTAATCGAACGACGAGGCGAAGAAACATACGCTCTTGTTGAGTGACAGGGAAACTGAGGCGCTTACAGAACGGGATAGTCACGGCGGCCGGAGAGCGCAGCAATGGGGCTAAGTACCTGCCAGGATGCACAGCAACCCACAGGGTATTTGACAACTTGCGGTGGCGTTAGTTAAGAGTTACTTCTCATACCAGAGGGTGTTGCTGGTGTCGAGGCCAGCCGAACTCGATTAGAGTTCGTAGCTTAAAGGTAAAGCACCACGTACTCTGACGTTTGTTCCCCGCATAAAAGATAGGTGTGGTATGAAAGTACCTGCTGTGGGAAAGTGACTTACCCTTCGTATGAACAGCGAGCACGCACCTACGATTAGTGTCCAAAAGACTGTCGCCAGCTAAAGAGAGCTTGTGAACAACATTAAAAGGCGCGATTAGACGACAGCTTCGTTGCCTGACTCTCCGCTAATCGAAATTCCGTCTAGGTGGTCAGGGTTAGGTTCCCGTCATAGCGTTCAGGGAGACGGACTGTGCCGTAGAGTGAACGTAGCGGCATTCTCAAAATATGAATGATAAAATTAGAGTTAGGGTCGTTGCAAATGCACGTTTCCCTCACGCAACGCGCGTGGAATTGATTTTAAATGGACAGACAATAGACCTGACTGAAGAAGGTGTTGTCCAGTGGCCTATCGTAGCTGAAGTAAATGAAGATGGTGTGTTTGCTGTTCTCAAACTTCCGCTGGAAAATATTACGATAGTAGATTGACATTAGCCGATGGTGTAAGAGAACGGTTACTTCATTCTAAGAAAAATACCGCCTCATTTGTTCCTCGGCACTATTTAGGAGACAGCATGGCAAGAGCATCTTTTGAGGAAGTAGTTTCAGCAATTGAAGGTGAGCGTCAGTACCAAAAGGACAAGTGGGGCGACCTGGATGAGCGGAATAACGTTGCGGATTTTGTCCTTTATATGCAACGGTACTTGACCGAAGCAGCAAACTTGAACGACCCCGACAATCCTGAGAAGTCGTTAGATGTAATTCGTAAGGTTACGTCTATTGGTTTTGGTGCTATGGAGCGCCACGGCGTTGTTCGTCGGGAAGGTTACTAAGTTCTTTGCGGTGGCGTAGCTAAGGGTTACTTCATTAAACCGTAGGTCGCGGGTTCGAGTCCCGCCCCGCCCACTTATGGGTTGGGTAGCTCAGTTGGTAGAGCAATGGTCTGGCGAAAGCCAAGCTACTCTGGCGTCTGTTCCCCGCATTATTGGCACGCTGTTTGCATATAGAATAACGCGCCTCGATGTAGGTGGCCGTGAACTGGTGAAGTCCAGTCCATCCAGCCTGTCTGCGGCACAGGATTGGCGCGTATGGAGAGTGGGGTCGGTTCGTGCTCTCCGGTGGAAGGCTGGTTCGCCAGTCGTTGTCGTTCTCCAAACTACCATCAGGATACGTGGCCTAATTAACCACCCCTACCTGTTAAACGAACTGCGGAGAACACTTCCACCACAATTTTTGGCACGTTGATTGCATTGGCTATGGTGGTGGTCGAGAGATACTTCCGCCAGGGGTGGCGTCCCTAACCGCAACTCACACAAACTGGAATCGTGTGGGGCTGGCGAAAGCCAGTTAGCTCTCGATAAACGTTCCTAGCCTAATGAAGCACGTGAGTTTATTTATCCTTGTACGAGAGGGCCAGCTATCTCCCAAGAAGGTAGCCAGGACTGTCACGGGTAGTAAAAATTGGGATGAGGTTTTTCGTAAACTAAGTCTTGCCAATCATTTTAATTATTCCCACTACGATAAATTCGCCGTCGAGCACGACATTGATATTTCGCATTTTGTAAGACGCGCTGGCACAGGTCGTCGGAAGCCACTGTCTGAGACTTTAGTGCTCCGACCTAATGGCAGCGCCCGCTTACCTTCCTTCTGGCTGAAACGCCGCTTATTCGAGGAAGGTTTGATGGAAAACGTGTGCAGCGTGTGTGGCTTGAAACCTAAATGGAACGGAAAGCCCCTGGTACTCGTACTAGACCATATTAACGGTTTGTATTACGACTATAGGCTGGAAAATCTCAGGCTAGTGTGCCCGAATTGTAACAGTCAATTAGACACTCACAGCGGCCGAAACAAAGGCCGCAATGGTTCCTTGTCGAAAGGATAGGACAATGGCGAGCTTGAATAAGAGAACGAAGAAGGAATATGTAGGCGCGGCTGCTCCGGCGCGTCAGGTTCGTGCGGTAACGCATGGTGGTACGTTGGGGTTCGCTCCGACTGATGGACTTCGCCAGTTGCGTCGTCTCGTAGGTGCTACGCTCCTGTGGGAGAAGCAGTTCTACGTTGATGGCGTGGATATTGCGACGCAGATTCGTAATGCTGTTGCCAAGACTAACCCTGCGGATGCTGCGCGCGTGGCAATTGATGCGCGCGAGATTAACAAGCTGCGTCATGCGCCGCTGTTGATTGTTCGTGAAATGGCGCGACTTGCTACGCACAAGCACCTGGTTGCGGATACGCTTGCCCAGGTCATTCAGCGTCCTGACGAGATTACTGAGTTTTTGGCGATTTACTGGCGCGATGAACTGCCTGTACAGAAACCAAGAATGAGCAAGATGCTCGGATTTGGTCGAGCCATTTCTCGCCCTGAGCTTCAGACGGTAATGCGTAAGCAGCCGCTTTCGGCACAAGTGAAGCGCGGTCTTGCCCAGGCGTTCCTGAAGTTCAACGAGTATTCGTTGGCTAAGTACGACCGTGACGGTGAGATTAAGCTACGCGATGTGCTGTTCCTGGTACACGCAAAGCCGACTGACGGCGTGGCGGGCTACACTAAGGAAGCACGCAAGGCGGGCGTTCAGCCGCCGACGCTTGGCTCGGAGTTGTTCGCCAAGATTGCGACCCGTACTCTGGCTACGCCGGATACGTGGGAAGTAAGTCTGTCGGCGGGTGCGGACAAGAAGGAAACGTTCGAGCGTTTGTTAACTGAGCGCAAGCTTGGTGGTCTGGCGCTGTTGCGTAACCTTCGCAATATGGAACAGGCTGGCGTTAACCGTAGCTTGATTCGTGCCGGTCTTGAGAAGATGGATACCTCGCGTATTCTTCCGTTCCGCTTTATTGCTGCTGCGCGCTTCGCGCCGCACCTTGAGCCGGAACTTGAGGCGGCTATGTTCCGTACCATTGCAGCCCAGGAGAAGCTACCTGGCACGACGAAGGTGCTGGTTGACGTGTCAGGTTCTATGGATGCTGCCTTGTCTGAGAAGTCAGATATGCGCCGCATGGATGCCGCATATGGTGTGGCAATGGTTCTGCGCGAGCGTGCGGAGAATGTTGAGATTTATACGTTCTCTGACTTAGTGAAGACCATTCCTAACCGTCGTGGTTTTGCCCTACGCGATGCGATGGATTCTAGTCAGGCGCATTATGGCACTCGACTCGCGGGTGCGGTAACGACGGTGAACGGTAGAGGCCACTACGACCGCATTGTGGTAATTACCGACGAGCAGGCGACTGACTCGGCACGCGTAAAGCCGCTGCCTGGTGCAAAGGGCTACGTCATTAACGTGGCAAGCTACAAGAATGGCTTGTCCTTCGCGGATTGGGTTAAGATTGATGGTTTCTCTGAGGCGGTAATTAACTACATTGCCGACTACGAGAAGAACCAACTCTAAAAAGCTCGGCGGGTCGGTTGGATGGTAGGGCGGAAACGGGTGTCCACGTAGGTAGCGACACTCAAGTACGTCCGAAGTCTGGCCTTCCCGCCGAACGTATCTGTGGCATGAAATTTGCTAGGTAAAGGAAAGAAGACAAAGGCGTGGGATAGACTTAGGGCAAAGATAAAACCTAAATTCTTTGCTGTAGGAATCACGACCTGTGAAATGCGCTGGCCTGGATGTAAGTACGACGAAGACTTAGGATTTGCCCACGCACAGAAAAGAAACAAGGTCGAAGACCTATCCGAAGTCATCCTGGTTTGTAACCACTGTCACGACTACCTGGATAATCAGGGCATGAGTCACGAAGCAATGGAAGCGATAGTTCGAGACGTAATCGAAAGAAGGGAAAGGCAACCATGAAAATTGATTCACAAGGGCACTTGGTTTCTTCAATAGGTGCGCCAGAAGACTCAGGCTTACGGAATTTCGAGTTAATCGA
>WUUC01137182.1_pt1 | contig 10157 bp, 8 predicted proteins | sample 6278441 | NCBI WGS metagenome assembly WUUC01 (sample SAMN13675441, study PRJNA597444) | soil metagenome | isolation source: soil | place: USA: Washington | collected 2017-10 | reverse complement strand
GAAAGCCGGTCTGCGTGCTGGAACAATGGCCCGTCGCTACCAGCGTTGTGTCCTGGATGTGATCCCGGATGAGGTCGTTGTTCGGGTGCCTGCGCCGACGCGTCGAGGCCGACGTGGGCCCGCGCCGCCTCCGCCTCCCGACGTGCTGGGGCCGGTGCTGCGGGTCATCATCTTGGTCGCGGCGCTCACCGGACTGCGGCAGTCGGAGTTGTTGGGGTTGCGCTGGCGCGATGTCGACTGGGAGGCGCAGCGGATCCGCGTGCGCAATACGTTCGTGAGGGGCGAGCACTCGGGTGAGGGCGAGTCGGATCTCTCGACGCGGCGCTCGGTTCCGATGGCTGACGTCGTCGCCGAGGCGCTGCGCCACTGGCTCGACCGCACCAACTACTCGACGCCCGATGATCTCGTGTTTGCCCACCCGCAGACCGGCCGGCCCGTCGACCGCAGCAAGATCAGCCGCCGCTTCAAGCGAGCCTGCAAGGACGCGGGGGTTCGCGTCATCCCTTCAAGAACCTCCGCCACACGTTCGCGACGCGCCTGGCCGCCTCGGGCGAGCCGCTGAGATCCATCCAGGAGTTCCTCGGACATGCCGATTCCAAGACCACGCAGATCTATGCCCACTACGCACCGTCCGAGCACGAGGTGGCGATGGTCAACCGCGCCTTCGCACAAGATCCCTATGCGTAGCCGCGGACGGATTGTCGCTGTAGCCTTCACGGCGATGGCACGCCGTGCTGACAGCCACGCGACCGAGGTGCCCGGCCTGGCCGAGCTGGTCGACCGCGGCATCGTCGTGCCCGCCACCCGGCGCCTCTCCGACGTGCTCGCCGAGCACCCGCCGGTCAAGCTCGACGACGCGCAGGCCGTCACCCGCGCGCTGGACGAGCAGCGCAGCGACCGTGCTTGATCTCGCCCGCGACGGGCTGCTGTACCTCGACACCTCGGCGCTGATGAAGCTCGTCGTCGACGAGGACGAGACGCCGGCGCTGCGCGACGAGCTCAGGCGCTGGGGCGATGGACGGTTCGTGACGAGCGCGTTGACCGGCATCGAGTTGCCTCGCGCGGTGCGACGGGCGGCACCGGTGCCGGAGGGAAACGACGCACTGCGCGCCGCGGCCGCTCTGCTAGAGACGGTGATCCTTGTTCCGATCAGCAGCGCGGTGATCACGCGCGCCGCCTCCCTGGAGCCGACGACGTTGCGCTCGCTCGACGCGATCCACCTCGCCAGCGCGATGGTCGCGATGCCACGCCGGATCCCGGCCGTGATCTGCGGCTATGACGATCGGCTGCAGGATGCAGTGCGCGAACACGGCTTGCTGGCCGTCAGCCCAGGCCGCTGAGCATCACCACACCAGCAGCCCGGCTGACGATGGTTTCGATGATCAACTTGGCTGCATCCATGTCTCTGCGTCACCGAGCGCGGCCGCTCATCTCTCGAACTGTCTTCTTCGCTTTGCTGAGGGGACTCCTCGAGACCGACTGCACGCTGCTCCATCCCAGCGCGCCGCAAAGGGCTGGCCAGTGCTCAAGATAGGCCGTCGTCCCGTCGACCAAACGCTCCGCGTTCTGTGTCGCTGTGGCTAGAAGTTCGGCCGTTAGTGCGGGCGCGTACTCGTCGTCGCAAACCCAGCACACGACGTGCGGTCGCGTTCGTCAACCGGTGCCAGCGCCAGTTCACGACCGCTTGGCGACCAGAAACTGCGGGTGCAGATCGCGCATGCCACCTCGCCACCCGTTGCAGAACGCGAGTTCGAGTTTTTGATTCTCGCGTGTCCTCTTGCGGTGGCCGAGCTTCCCACGATCCCACATCGAATTCGAGGTCGCGGAGTTCTCGCTACGTGCTTCGGCATGGGACAGGCCCGGCGCCGTTTTTGCCGCTGTGTGGTCGACGGAAAGCGGTTGGAGGACGACGATGCTCGACGGCCGCTCCGCCACCCACCGCCCCACGATGCGCGCCGCACTGCTTCACTGCACCCGATCGGCTTACCGGACCCCGCCGTCTAGGCAGCGCATGAGAGGATCGTGCGCCTATGGGGCCCGAGGACCAGGACGACAAGGGCGGAAACAGCTTCTGGACGGTGTTGCGGCGCGTCCTCGCCGCCCTGCTGCTGGTCGGCTCGGCGACGTGGCTGATTTTGAGCGATTACTTCGCACGCTTCGAAACCTGCTCCGACCATGTGGCTCGCACGGGGGCGCATGCGAGCGTGCGATTGTGTGGCGCGGTCGAGATCACGCATCTCCTTCCAGTGATCCTGTTCGCGTTCGTCCTCCTGCTTCCTGACCTAGACGAGATCTCGATCGCGGGGATCGGCAGCCTCAAGCGCCGCGTCGAGTTGCAGGATCAGCGCCAAGAGCTGCTCACGGAGCGAGTCGACCATCTGCAGGCGACGGCGCAGGCGAACTCGTCGGCGCGCGCGGATCCGACCATCAACTTGTTCTTGGACCTCGCGGCCCGCGGCGCGCTCCAGGATCTTGGTGACGGGCGCGTCGAGGACGACCATGCGGCGCTGGACGAACCAAGCTCGGAAGGCCAGCCCGCCGATGAACTTGCCCCTGAGTTCGCAGAGTTCGAGCTGAAGCTCGCGGTGATTGACGCGTGGGAGAAGTTGGTGCCCTATCTCGCGGGGGTGCGCGATACGCCGCCGGCGGATGCCGATCGGGACCTGATCGTTCGTTGGAACGAGCGCTACCGCGAGGAGATCGCGCTCGTGCGCGAGGTCCGGAACAACATCGCGCATGGGAGCCGAGATCCCCTCGCACGGGACACGCTCGCGCGCGTTGTGGCGGTCGCGGAGCGCCTGGTCGCGTCGCTCGACCAGGTCAAGACGGGCCTGGATCCCGGCGCGTCCCCGCAGCAGATCGAGGACCGGATGCTCGGTGTGCTCAGGCGGCATGCCGCAGAGCAGTCATGGTCGCCGATCGATGTACCGCGGCAGTTCGACGTGGCCTACCTGATCGATGGGCGTCCGACGTACTTCGACCTCCTTGCCGCGCCGGAACCCCGCGCCGACCGTCTCACCTTCCGGCTCGGCAAGATCGTTCGTGACCGGAGCTCCCGGCGAACGCCGACTGGAGCCGCTTACGCGCTCGTGGTGATGGCGGGCGACAGGCTGCTCGACCGGCGGCTGTCAAGCGCGCTGCCTGATGAGGTTCGCAGCGATCTGGACCTCGGCGTCTACGTGATCGACCTCAGCACCGACTCGGTCGAGCCGTGGCCACCGGCGGCGTAGCGGGTCGTTGCGGTCCCTTCGTGCTCGAATAGAAGAGCATCGGCGTTGCTTGCTCGTGATCTCTCGGCTGGCCTTCAGTGACAACTGAGTGACGAGCGAGGTCACGATCTCCCGGTCCAAATCCCGGTCCAAATTGAGCGCAACTCAGGGGCACTCGAAGCCCACAACCCCTTGCAAACAAAGGGGATACGCCTCAGCGATACCCCCTAGATCGGGCTGGGGGCCGGGCGGTCGCAGGTTCAAATCCTGTCTCCCCGACTCGAAGTCGCAGATTAAATGGGCGGGGCAGGGCGGCGCAGTGCCCGAGTGGTCCGATAAATTTGCGGAGTTCGCCCCCTGGAGAGGGGCAAAGCCGCGCACTTTTCGGACGCGCAGAAGCCCTAGAGCAGTTGTTGGAGGCAGCCAACGAGCAGGGCGGCTACGTCAGCGGCCTGCAAGTGGCGCGGTTGGGCGTCGGGCGCAAGGACATCGACCGACTGGTGGCTGCCGGCGATCTGCGGCGGGTCCGGCGCGGTGTGTACAGCATGCGTCACGCCCGGTCGCGTTTCGAGGACGAGCTGGGCGCCTGGCTTCATCTGCAGCGTGACGTCCTTCCGTGGGAGTGCCGTGAGGAGGCACGCGCAGTGCTGTCGCATGAGTCGGCCGCCGGCTTTCACGGGCTCGGCACCATCGTCTCGGGACGGCCGACGTTCACGGCGCTGGGCGGGACGAGAGCTACCGCGGCGGCTGATCTCAAGTTACATCACATGCAGTTGCGGCCGCAGGATTGGTCCTGGGAGCGTGACGAGAGCTTGCGCCTGCCGCTCACGACGCCGGCACGCACGATCGTGGATCTGCTGCTGTCGGGCGAAGAGCCCTCCTACGTCGAGCGGGCCATGCGGGAGGCTCTGGCTCGGGAGCAGACGACGCCGGAGGCGGTGCGCGATGCGGCGCGGCACCGCAAGTCCAACAGCAAGACGATCGAGCGGCGGATCGAGCGGCTGCTGGGGGACGTCGGGTGAGCTGGCCTTGGCGCTCGCCGGAGGCCACGCGCCAGGCGTTGACGGCCAAGATCCGTGCGCGTCATACCCAGGGGCTGCGTGGTCAGCGGCTGCGCCAGGTCGCCTATCGGCGCCTCCTGGCGCGCATCTTTGCCACGCAGCCGGAGCGCTGGGTGGTCAAGGGCGGCGTGGCGCTGCTGCTGCGACTGGATCCCAACCGGGCGTCCAACGACATCGATCTCGCCTACGTCGCCGAAGCGGGTGAGCACGCGGTCGCGCTGCAGGCGCTCGCTGAAGCGGCAGCGCATGATCTCGGCGACTTCTTCGAGTTCGAGATCGGGCGCGATCAGGTCCACGTCGCGACCTGGCGGACCTGGCGATGATCGCGCAGCAGAAGGACGTGGAGGGCGACCAGTTGATCGCGCACGTACGGCGGGAGGAAACTCGTCGGCGCAAGGCCGGCACGTTGGCCGAGCCGCTACCCAAAAGGCTTCGGTTGGCCGAGGAGCAGGTTGTTGATTGGGTTGGGCGCTGGGCGAGGGCCACCCGCGATGCGCCGCTGAGCTTCGACGAAGCGCAAGCTGTGGCGACGGCGTTCCTGAGCCCGGTGCTCGCCGGCGATGCCGAGGGCATGCGCTGGCACTCCGCAACGCAGACTGGGACGCGATCGAGTAGCTCGCTCGGACGATGCGCAGGGCGCAGCGTCGTCGATCTGCCTGACCGGAAGGCCAGGGTGGTTTGCTCCGGATAGCGGACCGCTGGCAGAGTTGCCGGGATGCCGGTCAAGGTCCTCCTGAGCGCCGTGGCGATCGCCACGGCCGTCCTCGCGCTGGGTGCTGGGGGAGCCCAGGCCGCCGACATCTGCTGGAAGAACCCTGCGGGCGGCGAGTGGTCGACGGCGTCGAACTGGGTTGGCAACGTCGTCCCCGGGCCAGACGACACCGCCACGCTGAATGGCGTCAGCAACGGGTGCAACATCCCGTCGACGGTCACGATGTCCTCCAACGTCACGATCGGCATCCTCTCGACGGTCGGGTCGACCCGCGTGGAGGTGGCGGCGGACAAGACGCTGACCGTGAAGGGCGACGCCGGCGATCCCTTCTACGGCTTCTCCTACGGCACGAGCACCGTCGCGCTGGCAGCCGGCGCACGACTGCACATTCCCGTCGGCGCGCTGTTCCGCCCCTCGGCCCTCATCGAGATGGCCCCGACGGCGCGCTGGGACATCGACGGGACCATCTACCCCATCAACGGGGTCTCGACCAAGGGCGGCTCGGTGAACTTCAGCGCCGGCGCCAAGGCCACGATGCCCATGTACTCGAGCGTCTTCTTCGGCTCCCCAGGGCCCAGCAACGACCCGGCGGGTCGCACGAAGCTCAACCTGCAGGGCACGTTCGACATGCGCAACACGGAGCCCGGCTCGACGGCGGGCGGGTCGTTGTGGCTCTACCCGAGCGGCGACTCGCCGGCCAGCACCGCGACGATCATCGGCAACCCGGACTCGCTCGTCGTGGGGAAGTTCGTCAACGGGACGACGTTCACCATGAGTGGGGCGCTGAACGTCGGGCGGGTGGAGCTCACCGGTGGCACGCTTCACCTGACCGGCAACAAGGCGTGCACGATCGGCATGTCGCTGAAGCTCTTCTCCCCGGCGGTCATCGACCTGGACGCGACCCGGCCCTGCAACGTGGGCAAGCTCGACACCTCCAGCACGGGGTACTCGGGCGGTCGCGCCGGCAAGGGCACGTTGACCGCGCAGACGGCCGACATCCAGAACGGCGTGTTCGTCGGCGGCGGCAAGACCATCATCACGGGCGAGGCCGTGATCGGCGGGAGCCCGGGGCCGTTCGTGCGCGACGGCTCGACGCTGCGCACCGAGGGCGCGACGGCTTGGCAGTACGGCGGGGTGAACCTCGGCGCACCCGGCCAGGCGGGCACGTGGGAGAACGCCGGGACGCTCACCATCGACTCGAGCAGGGACACGGAGGGCTACGGCGGCCAGCCTCTCGCGCTGCGCAACAACGGCGGCGGCACCGGTGTCCTGCGCAACCTCGTCGGCTCGACGATGATCCGCCAGGCGCCGGTGAAGAACACCTTCGACGTGACGGCGCCCATCGAGAACGCCGGCACCATCGACGTGCAGGCGGGCCCGATCGGTGCACCCGCCAGCACCGGCTCGGTGACGCAGACGGGCGGTCTGACGCGGGTCGCCTCGGGCGCGACGCTCGACCTGCCGGTGACGATGACCGGCGGCACGCTGAAGGGCACGGGCACCGTGCGCTCGGTCATGAACACGGGGGGCACGGTCGCGCCGGGCAACTCGCCCGGGACGCTGACCGTCAGCGGCGACTTCACCCAGGGCGCGGGCGGCACGCTGGAGACCGAGCTGGCCGGCACGGCGGTCGACGCGTTCGACCGGCTGGTCGTCGGTGGCGCCGCCACGCTGGGCGGCACGGTCAAGGTCCTGCTGAGCTTCGCGGCCGCGCCTGCAGACAGCTTCAAGGTCGTCCAAAGCGGCTCGCGCTCGGGCGAGTTCGCGACGGTTGCCAACCAGCCCGGCGCCATGGCGCTGGCCGCGAGCTACCAGCCCGACGGCGCCACCCTCTCGGTCCCGGGCGACCCGCCGCCCACCCAGGACCCGCCGGGCCAGCAGCCGCCCGCGCCGGCCCCGCCCGCGGTGACGCAGCCCGCGGCCGTCGTGCCCCCGGCCCAGCAGATCGCTCAGTCCACGCCGCCCACGGCCGAGCCGGTCAAGACGGTGAGCATCGCCACCATCGTCACCGGCCTGCCCGCCGCGAAGTCGTGCGTCAGCCGCCGTGACTTCAAGATCCGCCTGCGCGTCCCCAAGGGCGTGAAGGTCGCCAGCGCCGAGGTTCGTGTCGCGGGCAAGAAGGTGGAGGTGCTCAAGGGCAAGCGCCTGACGTCGCAGGTGACGCTCAAGGGGCTGCCCAAGGGGAGGTTCGTCGTGCAGATCACACTGATCGCGAGCGACGGCAGCAAGATCACCGGCAAGCGCACCTACCGCACCTGCGTGGCCGGCTCGAAGTCCACCAAGAAGGGTCGGTGACCTGATGATGAGCCTGACCCTGCCGGCCCGGCCCTCGATGCGCGCGGCCGTGGCCGCCGCGCTCCTCGCCACGCTGACGACAGTTGGCGCCGGCCTGCTTCTGCAGGGCCATCGGGGGTCCGCCTCGGTCGACGCCCGCGCGCTGCTGCGCCAGATGCCGCTCTCCTTCGAGGCCAACGCCGGGCAGGCGGGCGCCGACGTGCGCTTCATCGCCCGGGCGCCGGGCTACGCTCTGGCGCTGACGGCCGACGGCTCGCGGCTGACGCTCGGGGCGCGTGGCCACGCGCCGGCCACGCTCACGACCCGTTTCGTCGGGGCCCAGCCCGCGACGGTCGGCGGGACGCGTCCGCGGCAGGGGCGGGTGAACTACCTCACCGGCGACCGGCCCGGCCGGTGGACGACCGATGTCCCCACCTTCGGGGGCGTGTCATATACCTCGGTCTGGCCCGGCGTCGACGTCGCCTTCCACGGCACGCGCGAGCAGCTCGAGTACGACTACATCCTGGCCCCCGGCGCCGACCCAGCTGTCATCGCCCAGCGCTTCACCGGTGCGACCAGCCTGCGCCTGGATCGCGCCGGCGACCTGATCATCGGTCTGGGCGGCAGCACGATCCGCCAGCACGCGCCGTTCTCCTACCAGGAGCGCGACGGCCGTCGCGAGGTCGTCGAGAGCCGCTTCGTCCTCCGCGGCGACACCGTCGGCATCGCCGTCGGCGCCTATGATCGGACGCGTCCGCTGACCATCGACCCGATCCTCTCCTACGGGACCTACCTGGGCGGCAGCGGACCAGACGGCGCCTTCGCGGTGAAGACCGATGCCGACGGGGCGCTCTACGTCGCGGGCAGCACGCAGTCATCGGGCTTCGCGTCCGACGGCGCCTATCAGGAGCAGTTGGGCGACAGCAACCCCGACGCCATCCAGGGCGACGCCTTCGTGGCGAAGCTCTCCGACGACGGCACCGAGCTCAAGTGGGCGACCTACATCGGCGGCGCCGACGCCGATTCCGCGAACGCGATCACCCTGACCAGCGACGGCGACATCGTCGTGGCCGGCGCGACGAAGTCGGGCGACTTCCCGACCAAGAACACCTCCCGCACGTCCTACCAGGGTCTGCAGGACGCGTTCGCCCTGCGCCTCGGCGCGGACGGCGACGTGCTGCGCTGGTCGCAGTACCTCGGCGGCACCAAGGCCGATGGCGCTAGCGACATCGCGCTCGGCGCCGCCGACAGCGTCGTCGTCGGCGGCTTCACGGCGTCGTCGGACATGCCCACCGGCGGCGGCGGGATCAGCCAGTCCTACGAGGGCGGCTCACAGGACGGGTTCCTGCTCGACCTCCGGGCTGACGGGTCCTTGGCGCACGGCGGCTACCTCGGTGGGAGTGGCAGCGACTCGGTCAGCGCGGTCGCGGTCGATGACGGCCGCGTCTACGCCACGGGCACCACCTACTCCACCAACTTCCCCACGACCGGTGGCGCGCAGCAGGGCGTCAAGGCCGGCGCCGAGTACTACGACGACGGCTTCGTGGTCCGCTTCGACGCGTGGTCCCTGAGTCAGGGGACGTACTTCGGCGGTGCCGGCAGCGAGTCGGTCTCCGACCTGGCCGTCGACGACGCGGGCAACGCCTACATCGCCGGTGGCACGTACTCCGATGACCTCCCCGGGACCGCCGGGGCCTATCAGGACGCGCGGGCCGACCTCAACCAGTCCGACGCGTTCGTCGCGAAGATCCCGACGCTGACCACGGTCGGCGGGTGGGCGACGTACCTCGGGGGGTACAACTTCGACGCGGCCAGCGCCATCGCGATCGACGCCGACGGGGCAGCGTATGTCACGGGCTCGACGATGGCGCCGAACTTCCCGACCACGGCAGACGCCGTGCAGCCGACGAAGCCCGGCCCGGTCGGCGGCGGCGGCTACTTCACGCCGTTTGAGGGCTTCTACTCCGTGATCAGCCCCGATGGCGCCGAGCTCGAGGGCTCGACCTACCTCGGCGGTCAGGAGTACGACGCCGGCAACGCCATCACGGTCGGGGCCGACGGTCGGGTCGTCGTCGTGGGCAGCACGGTCTCAGACGACATGCCGGTCACCGACGACGCCTACCAGGGCCAGCGCGGCGGCAACACGGACGCCTTCCTCTTCGCCACCGATGCCGGCGCGGCCACGGGCGGCGGCGGCGAGCCGCACGGGCCCGGCGACGGGGTCGTCGTCCCGCCGGGCACGCCCCCCGCCGACGGGAGCGGCCCGCCCGGCGCGCCGCCCACGACCGTTGCGCCGGCGCCGGCGCCGGTCCCGGGCGCCGACGCCGCGGCCGGCGACGAGGACGACGAGCCGATCGACGACATCGACCTGTCGGACCCGCGCTTCCGCGCCGCGCCGTCGGGCGCGAGCGCCACCGCCGCGGCGGTCAAGAAGGTCGGCACCATCGTGGCCTACAAGCTCGACCGCCCCGCGACCGTGCGCTTCACCGTCGAGCGCCCGTCGAAGGGCCGCGCCGGCAAGAAGGGCAAGTGCGACAAGCCGACGAGCAAGAACAAGAAGAAGAAGGCCTGCAAGCGCTGGACCGCCGTGAAGGGTTCCTTCACCCGTACCGGTGTCGTCGGCGTCAACCGCTTCAAGTTCACCGGTCGCATGGCGGGCAAGAAGCTCGCGCCCGGCCGGTACCGCCTGGCGGCGACGCCGACGGCGGCCGGCCGCAAGGGCACGACGGCGACAGTGGCGTTCACCATCATCAAGTAGAACGGTCTGGGCCTGACGTGAGGTGGTGCGCGCCTTCGAGGTGCACCTCGGGGACGAGGCGCTTCAGCCAGCGGGGCGTCCACCAGGCCCGGTCGCCCAGGAGCTCCATGACGGCCGGGACGAGGATCATCCGGACGATGGTG
>WUUC01230061.1_pt1 | contig 10158 bp, 9 predicted proteins | sample 6278441 | NCBI WGS metagenome assembly WUUC01 (sample SAMN13675441, study PRJNA597444) | soil metagenome | isolation source: soil | place: USA: Washington | collected 2017-10 | reverse complement strand
CCAACGCGGACAGCTGGCAGTACTACCCGTGGATCGGCGTGAACGAAGAGCACCACGAGCTGTCGCACGCTGGCGACGACGACGAAGCCGCGCGCGACAAGCTGATCACCATCAACGCGTGGCACGCCGAGCAGCTCAAGTACCTGCTCGACGGTTTGCTAGAAGCCGACGAGCCTGACGGCAGCTCACTGCTCGACAACACGCTCGTGCTCTGGGGCAACGAGCTCGGCGCCGGCAACGCGCACAGCTACAAAGACATCCCATGGCTGCTCGCCGGCGGCGCGGGCGGCGCGCTGCGCATGGGCCGCGCGCTGCAGTTTTCGGATCGACCGCACAACGATCTGCTCGTCTCCGTGTGCAACGCGATGGGCATGCACGACGTGACGAGCTTCGGCATCCCCGGCGTTTGCACGGGCGCGCTGGACTTGAGCTGAGGTTGTTTACGCGCCGCCGTTGCCGAGCGCCGTGGCTCTCGGCAGCGCGTACGCGGCGATCGCGCTCGCGACCAACGCGAACGCGATCTGCACGACCGCGCTCGAGACCGGCTGCACGCGGAAGACGAACGCTTCGAGCGCCGAGGCGGTAGCGATGCTCGCGCCGTAGCTCAAGACAGCCCAGCGCAGCGCGCGCTGCGACCACAGCATGCTGGCCCACAGCGCGATGCCCGCGATCCCCTGCACCACGTACGCCACGATCATCAACGTGAGCCCGGTGTGCGCGTGCAGCGCGATGCCCGAGACCGCAAGGCGCATCGCAAACGACAGCACCATGATGCTGAGGATGATTTGCCAGAGCGGTCGGTCCATGTGTCCCGTAGCTCCCGTTTGCGCTGAAGGCTCAGCGCGCTTTGGGCATCGGCTTGGCGCCACCTGCGCCGCCGGCACCACCGCCACCTGCGCCGCCGATGCCGCCCATCGCGCCACCCGCGCCGCCCACTGCACCTACGCCGCCCGTACCGCCCACGCCACCCATCGCGCCGCCTTGCGCTTCTCGGCTTTGGGCCTCTTCAGGCACCGGCACGTGATCAGGCGGCGAGGTCACGGTGCCGACGGCCAGCTCGGGTTGATCGGGATCGACCTCGGGCACGACGTTCTGCGGCGAGGGGAAGTCGCCGCCTTCGCTGGCAGCGGGCGCGGGCTCTTTCCAATCGGACTGGCAAGCCAGCGCGGTGCAAACCAAAGAAGTGACCAAGAAGAAAAGTGAACGGAGCATGGTGTCCTCGCGGGGCAGCTCGTGCTGCCTGCCGGGCCATCCAGTGCATCAAGGGTGCCAATCCGCCACTTCAACCCATTGCAACGCACCGCATTCGGCGCGGAACGCTAAACGCTGCAGCTTTCGTGGTTGCAGCGGCCGGTCAGGTGCAGACGATTGCGCGCGAACCAGCGGTACGTCGCCTCCGTGAGCTGCGCGAGAATGGGCAGCCTGGACAGCCGTGCGAGCACACCGAGGCCAACTGCCTCGTACACACGCCGGAAAACTTCCACGCCTTCCAGCATTCGCCCGTCCGCCAAGCGGCCGTGGATACGCGCCATCAACGTGCTCATGTCGAGGCCGAGCGCGCTCGGATCGAAGCTCGGCGCGCTGATGTCCGTGAAGCGCACGTGCGCGTTTCGATCGAGCCGCCGCAAGAACGCGACCTCGCGAACGCACAGCGGGCACTCGCCATCGAAGAACAGCTCGATCTGCATGCGCTACCTATGGGTGTCGGGGCGCGGGAAGCAAGGCGACGTCAATCGCAGCGGCGCTCGAACTCGAGCACGGTGCGCGCGTCGTTTTCGTGGCGCTCGAGCTGCGGGCAGTCGCAGCCATCGTCTCCTTCGCAGGGCGGCGCGGAGAGCACCAGCTCGTAGGTGATCGCGCGCGCTTCATCGCGCCACGGCCCCAAGTGGATGCGCTCGCGCTCGGTGTCCACGTCGAGCGGCTCGCTGGCCCAATCGTGGCCGGTCACGGCGTCGTTCAAGACGACGTCGCCGTTGCGGTCGATGCGCAGCACGTCGCAGGCAGTCTCCGGCGTGTAGTAGAGCGCCACCGAATCGAGCGCTTCGTCGACGCGCACGCGCCCGATGCTCACGCACGGCTCGCCGCGCGTCGTGCGCAGCGAGACCTGCACGTCGACCTCGCCGCTCGCGTACTTCCAATTGGCCTCGATCAGCTCGGGGCTGTTCGCCGTCGCGGGCGTGATCTCGATCTTCGAGGTGGTCGTCGCCTCCGCGCAGCCCGCGGCCACAAGCAGCAGCGCGAGCGCGCGTCGCGACGTCATCTCGTCAATCGTCCAGGCTCTCGAAGCGCTGCCGCAGCGAATCGACCGACTCTTCCAGCGCGTCTTCCACGGTCTCATCGTGCGGCTCCATGAATTCGACGTCGCGCGTGAAGTCGATGCCGAGCGGCCAGAGCTGCGTTGCGTGCTCGGCGCTGAGACGCTGTTCGGTCCAGCACTCGAAGTCATCGCAATGGCTCTCGTAAATGAGGAGGGCGCCGGGCACCGCGTCCGGCTCGGGCAGCTTCTCGAAGAAGCGCTGCAGCTCGAGCGGCGTTGCGGGCGTGATGAACGGCAGGGTCGTGTCGTTGCCGGCGAGCGAGTCGAGCCCGGCGCGCGCGAACGACTGCAAAACCCCAAGACCATTGCTGCTCACGGTGTTGCGCGGGATCAGCGACCCCTCGTCGAGCTCGCCGACGAGCGTGTCGAAGCGCTGCAGACCTTCTTCGAGGAACACGCGCGCCGCGCGCAAGCGATCGCGCCGCACCGAAGCGCCCTTGAGCGCCGCGTTGATCTTCGCGATCACGACCTCGGAATCCGCGCACGACGATCCGTTCGAGTCGCCCAGGCACAGCAGCTCGCGCAGCCCGAGGTCCGCGTCGTACACAGAGCCGAGCTGCAACAGCGCCGCGCCGAGCGTCGCCGCCGTGGCGAGCGTCTTGGCATCGGTGGCCGTCAGCTCAAGGCCATCGCTGCCCGCGACCGCGTCCGGCAGCTCGAACACGACGCCGCTGCCTTCGGCCGCCTTGTCGAAGAAGCAGGCGGCCTGCGCGAGGTCTTCGGTCACGCTCGCGGCATGCGCGAGGAACGTGCGCAAGCGCGTCGTCTTCGGCACCGAGTCGATGTCGTAGTCACCTCGCACGAGCTGGTGCAGATCGCTCGTGTCGACCGGAGCGCTGACCGTGCCCGTGATGCGGCCGCTCACGCGCTGGCGCATCGGCGCCGAGCTGATCGGGTTCCAGTCGAGGTCATTGAGCAAGCAGCTGAGCAGCACGTTGTCGAAGGCGACGTCGACGGCGTCGCCTGCTGCGGCACCCTTTTCAGTGATCTCGAACGAGCCCGCACTCTCGGTGCAGCTCTCTACGTTGAACGGCACGCTGCAGTCGAGGATCTGTCCGAGCGAGCGGTCGGTGAGCACGAGGTAAAGGCTGGGCGCCGTATCGATGCGGCTGCCTGCGAACTGGCTCGTGCAGTCGTATTGAACGAGCGCCCTGCCGAGCGGCTGTGCCCTGAAGTTGGTGAGCTCGACGGTGGCCTCGCGCCCGCCCGCGTCGCGTGCGCTGGCGCTTGCCAAGTCACCTCTGCCTTCCTCGAGCAGGACGCGCGTGAGGTCGAAGCGCGCGGTGCCGTTCTCAGTCAGCTCGAGCGTGCCGCTGCCGCTTTGGCGCGCCGCGTGGCGGTTGAGGTAGCCGTCGCTGCCGAACAGATCGGAAGCGGGCAAGTGCGGCAAGCCGAGGTCGGCGAGCAGCCTGTCGCCGCGCTCGCTCTCGATCGTTGCGAGCAGCGTCGACAGGCCCGCGCCGAACGCAGCTTCGGGCGTATCGGCGCAGGCGTAGATCTCGCGCGCAGAGAGCGCATCGCCCTGCTCGAGCGCTTCACGGCCGGCGTCGAGGTCGCTCGTGCAGCCACCGCCGCAGCGGCTGAGCGCCGAGTCGGCCGCGCTCGCCAGCGCCTCAGGGCTCATCGGCGCGGTCGTGCCGAACGGACCGTCCGCGACGCGCTCGCCCTTCTCGACCGGCTCACCATCGCCCGGAGAACAGGCGACGACGAACACACCGAGCACAGCGCTCTTCCAAAGAAACGAATGTGAAAACCTCACCATGGCATCCCCCTCAACAGCGGGATCATGGTGGGGATCTCAGTACTTAGACAAGGGCGTTATTCCTGCCAAACAAAGCCGAGCAAAGTGCGCAGCTTTTCCCACGACTTGGTGTCGGCTTCGGGATCGTACGCGAGCGGGAGCTTGAACTTCGCGCCGTTCTCGGTGGCCGCCGGGTTGGTGAAGGCGTGCTTGGCACCCGGATACACCTCGACCTCATAGCTGGCCTTTGCAGCGTCCATCTCCTTCTTGAACGCGTCGAGCTGCTCCTGCGGCACGAACGGATCGGCGCCGCCCTGCGCGACGAAGATCTTGCCGCCGAACACGCCCGCGGGCATGGGCTTCTGCGTCGCGAGGTTGCCGTGGAAGCTGGCGATCACGTCGAGGTCGGTGCCGATGCGCGCCATGTGCAACAGCACCGCACCGCCGAAGCAGTAGCCGATGCCGCCGAGCCGAGCGGCGTCGACGCGCGCATCGCTCATGAGCAAAGCCTTGGCCGCGTCGAAGCGCTTCACCGCCTCGGGCATGTTGCTGAGCGCTTCCATCATGAATTTTTTGGCGTCGTCGGGGTGGGTCGCTTGCTTGCCGTCACCGTACATGTCGATCGCAAAGCCGACGTAGCCGAGCTCGGCGAGCTGCTTGGCGCGATCGCGCGCGTAGTCGTTCTGCCCCCACCACTCGTGCACGACGATCACGCCAGGTCGCTTCTCGCTCGTGCCGGGGTAGGCGATGAAGCCCTTGAGCGTGGTCGAGCCGCTCGAGTAGGTGACCTCTTTGGTCTCGACCGGCATCGGAGGGCTGTCGGGCTCCGGCGGTGCGGGCGGGTCTTCGTCCATGCTGCTGACGGGCGCCGTCTCGGGCGCAGGCGCCTCGCTGTGAGCGCAAGCGGTCAGCAAGATCATCCAAGCGAGAACGTATGAGCGCGCGGCCATCGGGCCCTCCGGGTGAAGGAAGGCGCGAACTCTACACCCGGCCGTTCTGATTCAGGGCCGTCGACGTGGACCGAGGATTGTGGAATGGCATCGGGGCTGAAGAAGCCTCGAGCAAACGGAAAAAAAACGTGCGAAGACACGGAGATGCGCTCGCTTTACCTGATCCGCCACGCGAAGTCGGACTGGGCTCATGACGGCCTTGCCGACATCGATCGGCCGCTCAACGCGCGGGGCTACCGCGACGCGCAGCGCATGGGCGAAGCGCTCGCCGCGCGCGCGGCGCAGCCCGACTCGATCGTGAGCAGCCCGGCGGTCCGCGCGGTGTCGACGGCGCTGATCTTCGCGCGCGCGCTGCGCTACCCCTCCGCGCGCGTGAAGCTCGACGACCGCCTATACGAACCGGAAGCGGACGCGGTGCTCGAGGTGATCGGCGAGCAGGACGCTGCAGCACAGACGCTGTTCGTGTTCGGCCACAACCCGACTTGGTCGTCGCTGGCCTCACAGCTCGCCCAAGGCTTCTTCGGGGAGCTGCCCACGACCGGGCTCGTCGTCATCCGCTTCGATGCGCCGACGTGGCGGGAGGCGGTGCAAAAGCGCGGCGAGCTGGTGCTCTTCGACTTCCCCAAAAATCACAATTGAGCAGCGCGTTTTAGTGTAAGCCCGTGCGGCGCACTGCCCTCGTTCGTGCGCGCGCTTATGAGCTCGAAGAAGAAGATCCCGGTCGTCAATCGCGAGATCAGCTGGCTCTCGTTCAACGACCGTGTGTTGCAGGAAGCGGACGACGAGACCGTGCCGCTGCTCGAGCGGCTGCGCTTCCTCGGCATCTACTCGAGCAACCGCGACGAGTTTTTCCGCGTCCGCGTCGCGACGCTGACGCGCATGGTGAAGGGCGGTAAGCGCGCCCGCGAGATCGTGGGCGACGACCCGGCCGCGCTGCTCGAGCGCATCCAGAAGTCGGTGCAGGCATCCTCGAAGCGCTTCGATCGGCTGTACGCGAAGATCTTGCGGCTGTTGCGCAAAGAGCAGCTCTACATCGTCAACGAGCGCCAGATCAGCCGCGCGCAAGGCGAGCTCGTGCGCAAGTACTTCCAAGAGGCGGTGCTGCCGACGCTGTCGCCGATCTTGCTGGCGCAGGCGCCGAGCTTTCCGTACTTGAAGGACCGCGCGATCTACCTCGCGTGCAAGCTCGGGCGCCGCGTCAACAAGGCCAAGCCGCGCTATGCGCTGATCGAGGTGCCGACGGAGCAGCTCTCGCGCTTCCTCGTCCTGCCGCAGGAGGGCGAGCGCAAGTACGTGATGCTGCTAGACGACGTGATCCGCTACTGCCTGCACGAGATCTTCATCGAGCAGGAGTACGGCGCGATCAGCGCGCACACGATCAAGCTGACGCGCGACGCCGAGCTCGACATCGACAACGACATCTCGAAGAGCTTCCTCGAGAAGATCTCGGGCAGCGTGAAGAAGCGAAAGCGCGGCGAGCCCGTGCGCTTCAGCTACGACCAGGACATCCCGGATGACTTGCTGCACTACATCCGCAAGCACTTGAAGCTGAAGGACGAGAACCTCAACCCGGGCGCGCGCTACCACAACTTCAAGGACTTCATCGCGTTCCCCGAGCTGGGCCACGGCGCGCTGCGCTACCCGAAGCGCGAGCCGATCGCGCACCCGCGGTTCTCGCACGGCCGCAGCATGTTCGACGTGATCCGCGAGCGCGACGTCCTGCTCCACTACCCGTACCAGTCGTTCCACCACATCGTGGATCTACTGCGCGAGGCGTCGATCGATCCGCGCGTCGAGTCGATCCGCACGACGCTCTACCGCGTGGCGAAGAGCTCGAACGTCGTAAACGCGCTCATCACCGCGCTGCGCAACGGCAAGAAGGTGAAGGTCGTGGTCGAGCTGCAGGCGCGCTTCGACGAAGAGAACAACATCTTCTGGGCCAACCGCCTGCAGGAAGAAGGCGCGCAGGTGATCTTCGGCGTGCCAGGGCTCAAGGTGCACTCGAAGATGTTCCTGATCACGCGCAAGGAGGACGGCAAGCTCGTCCAGTACGCGCACATCGGGACCGGCAACTTCAACGAGAACACCGCCACGCTGTACACGGACAAGACGCTGCTCACGGTCGACCCGCGCATCACGCACGACGTCGAGCAGGTGTTCGCCTTCTACCGCGACAACTTGCAGCACGGGCAGTACGAGCACCTTCTGGTCTCGCCGTTCAACATGCGCAAGCGGCTCTTGCAGCTGGTCGACTACGAGATCAAGCAGGCCAAGGCGGGGCGCAAGGCCGCGCTGTTCCTGAAGATCAACAACATCATCGACAGCGAGATGATCGCGAAGCTGTACGAGGCGAGCAACGCGGGCGTGACGATCCGGATGATCGTGCGCGGCGCGTGCGCGCTCGTGCCTGGGCTGCGCGGCTACAGCGAGAACATCGAGGTCATCAGCATCGTGGATCGGATGCTCGAGCACGCGCGCGTGTTCGTGTTCCATCACGGCGGCGACGAGCGCTTTTTTATCTCGTCGGCCGACTGGATGACGCGTAACCTCGATCACCGTTCGGAGACGGCGTCGCCGATCTACGACGAGGCCGGTAAGCGCGAGCTGGGCGAGCTGCTCGAGCTCGAGTGGCGCGACAATCAAAAGGCGCGGATTTTGGATCGCGAGCAAGACAACCGGTACAGGCCGAGCGGCGAACGCGATGACACGGAGAGCGTGCGCGCGCAGGACGCAATTTACGCGTGGTTCAAGGCCAAGCAGCGCACGCGCGCGCGGGCCTCGCGCGCATGATCCTCGCCTCGATCGACATCGGCAGTAACGCCGTGCGGCTGCTCTTCGTGAACGTGTACGAAGGGAAGAACGGTCCGATCTTCAAGAAGGCGGACTTGGTGCGCGTGCCGATCCGCTTGGGCGACGACGCGTTCACGGTCAAGAAGATCTCGCAGCCGAAGATCGACAAGCTGCTGCTCGTGATGAAGTCGTTTCGCAATTTGATCGACTTCTACGAGGTGAGCGGCATGCGCGCTTGCGCGACGTCGGCGCTGCGCGAAGCGACCAACGCCGCCGAGGTCGTCGCGCTGATCAAGAAGGAGGCGGGCCTTTCGATCGAGGTCGTCGATGGCCAGACCGAGGCGCAGATCATCTACGCCAACCACGCCGCGGAAGACCTCGACAAGAGCAACGACTATCTCTACATCGACGTCGGCGGCGGCAGCACCGAGCTGACGTTGTTCTCGAAGGACCGCATCGCGGCGTCGCGCTCGTTCAACATCGGCACGATCCGCTTGCTGAACAACTTGGTCGCCGAGGCGCGCTGGGACGAGCTCAAGAGCTGGGTGCGCGAAACGCTGCGCGAGCGCAAGCGGCCGCTCGTCGCGATCGGCAGCGGCGGCAACATCAACAAGCTGTTCAAGATGTCGCGCAAGAAGCAGGACAAGCCGCTCTCGTACGAGAAGCTCAAGCAGCTCCACGAGTTCCTCGAAGCAACGCCACTCGAGCGGCGCGTCAAGGAGCTCGGCCTCAACCCCGATCGCGCCGACGTGATCGTGCCGGCGGCGAAGATCTTCCTGACCGTCATGAAGCTCGCCGACATCGACAAGGTGTTCGTCCCGCAGATCGGCATGGCCGATGGGCTCATCCACCTCTTGTACGAAGAGCAGAAGAAGGCGGGCGCTGCCGCCAGCCCGCGCGCGTAAGCGGTCCCGACCACGCTTCGCCGCGCGCACGATGTCCCACCCTGCACCGGCTGCGCGCAGCGACGGAACGGCCTGTCATGCGTCTCTAGAAATACGGTAAGATTCCAAGTCCGCTGTCCTACGGCGCCGAGGGATCGATGAAGATTCGTTACAATTCGCTTAGTTACGCCGCAGCGCTGGCGCTCTTGATCGTGCCGGGACACGCAGCCGCGGAGGGCTCAGCGCAGATCGGCGTCGCTCAACGCCTGCAAAGCGCCACCGCAGGGCTCGCCGTCGACATCGTCGATCACACGGCCGAGACCATCCGCTGGCAGGGCAACGGCGAGCTGAGCGTGCGAAACCCGAGCGGCACGCTCGTCGGCACGCTGTCGAACAACGAGGTCTACGACCCGAGCGTCAACGGACGGTTCACGCTCAGCGTCGGCTCGAACCAGACGGGCGCGTGGGATGTCGCGGTGCTCGGCCAGACCGCCGCCGGCGGCCGACTCTCGGCGACCAACTGGCAGCTCGATGCCAACGGCTTCGCGGTCGGGCAAGCGACGAGCGCCAGCTACTACGCGGTCGTGCCGGGCGGCTCGCCCAGCAACACCGGCGTCGTCGAGCTCAAGCTGAACGGTCTAGCCGGCTACTTGTATGCGGTCGGCGCGAACAGCACCGGCGTGAATGGCTCGAACGCTGGCCGCAGCGTCGTGCATACGAGCAACTCGTTCACGCCCGCGCTGCGGATGTACTTGGCCGCGCCGACCGACTCGACCTACAGCCCGCTCACGCCGACGGTGGGCGCGCTCGCGTTTCAAGCGGGCGCGCAGAGCTGCAACTACATCGTGCCTGGCGTCACGACCGGCACGTTTCGCTTCACGACCGACGTCGCCGGCACCTACCACCTCGTCTGCGACTTGGACCGCAACGGCGTCTACGACCGTAGCGCCGCAGCCGACTACTTGAAGGTCGGCCCGACCGTGAGCGGCCTCAACGAGGCGAGCTGGGACGGCCGTAACAACGCGGGCATGACCGTTCCGAGCGGCAGCTACGACTGCCGCGTCTTCGTCAACGTCGGCGAGCTGCACTTCGTCGTCGATGACATCGAGACCAGCTACCAAGGGCTGCGCCTGTTCGGCGTGCCCTCGGTCGACGCGACCTCCGCGCAGAAGACCAGCCTCGCGATGTTTTGGAACGACTCGCTCGTGCTGCCCCCGAGCGGCAACGACATCGACCTGCCGAGCGGCGCCGAGAGCCTTCACGTCTCAGGCGCGAGCGGCATGGCGTCGGGCGCGTACACGGATGCGGCGGTGGCGAACACCAACGCGCGCGCGTGGGGCAATTTCAACGCCAGCGGTTCGACCTTCGGTGATGGCAAGGGAAATGACCGTTACCTCGACACGTTCGCGTCGCTGATCAGCATCTCGAGCGCAGTCGCACAGCTAACCGCGACGACGCTCGTCGCCGACGGCGATG
>WUUC01093861.1_pt1 | contig 10158 bp, 6 predicted proteins | sample 6278441 | NCBI WGS metagenome assembly WUUC01 (sample SAMN13675441, study PRJNA597444) | soil metagenome | isolation source: soil | place: USA: Washington | collected 2017-10 | reverse complement strand
GTCAGCGCGGTCTCCCCGGTCGCCAGCGTGTACCGCTCGATCTCCATGTTGATGAAGTACTGGGTGACCAATCCGACGATCGCCGCCCACAGGAACACCAGCCCCACCTGTGAGGCGATGTAGGGCCAGAGAATGAACTCACCGGAGGCGATGCCGACGCCGGCGGCGATCACCCCCGGACCGATGATCCGCCGAACCGACGGCGGCGCCGCCGGTAGGTCGCGAACCTTCACCCCGGGCAGATGTTTGGTCGGGAACGCACTTACCAGATCCGTTGGTGCGGCCACCGCGATCGCCTCCTTTGGCGTGTCGCTCCGGGTACACCGATCTTGACATAGGAGGGAGCCGTCAGCATGAGTCGACGGTCCGCCAGGTGACCTGGCTCGCCATGGGCGGCGGTCTGCGAAGCCGGCCGGAGTGCAGGATGAGGCCGCGTAGTGGTCCGGCGATGGGGACTGGTGGCGCGCCCCAGCTGTCGAGGACCGCGCTGGTCACGGCGAGCGCCAACCACGCGATGGTGTCGTTCATACGGTGACGGTCGAAGACGTCGTCGACCAACACGTCATCGTCGGCAATCGATACGTGTAGGTATTTGGATGCGGCGGGGAGACCGTGCAGGGCCGATGCGCACAGTGCCCGCACCCGGGCGATTCCCAGGTCGGCGTCGCCAACCAGACCCTGGAGCACCGTGCGGTAGACCTGGCTGGCCCGGTCGCGGATGCGATCGCCATAGGTGATGAGGATCGGCAGCGCCCGCCTGAGCTGGGTCGACCCGACGGCTAGACCGTCCAGCAGCATGAGGGGCGGAATCGCGAGGACGAAACCCGGGGCGGCATGGTCGATCTCGGCCTGCACGAGCCCCAGACGGTCGGGGCGGTTGTCGGGCACACCGAAGTAGCGGAAGTCGATGTTGCCGAAGCCGAGTCCGTCGGCGACCAACGACGCGAGCAACTCGCCGTATCCCCACGGCGGCGAGAGGACCAGGATGGGCGCGCCGTCCGGGCGTGGGCTTCGGCCCGACGGCGGTCGCGTCGACTCCTGCTCCGGAACTTGGATCAGCAGTTCGGGAGCGGCCGGCCAGTCGTGCACGTCCGCGACCCGCCAGTACAGGCCCAGCGATCGCCACAGCTGAGCCAAGATCTCGTCTTGGATGTAGGCCCGCACCTGGTCGGGCCGCCAGTCCCGGAGCTGCTCCGGTGCGACGATGCCAACATAGTGGTGGTAGGTGATCCGGACGTCGTTGCCGCGATTGGCCGAGCGCAGCCTGATCTCCCAGTCGATCCCAGACCCGGACAGCTCGTTGACCACGAGCGACACCGCGGACGAGGTGCCGAAAGATGCGATGTCACCCAGCAGACCGCGTGCTCGGTCGAGGCCGTCGCGAAGCTCGCGGGTCGCCTGAGCCAGTTGCAGCGAACCGGTGACCGCGTCGGGCAGCACCCCGGCCACGCGAAACAACTCTGACTCCGACATCCCCGCCAGTTCGGCCAACGCGGGCCAATGATCCAGCACCGTGACCCGTGGCAGATGCCGACCATCCAGCCAGGTTCGAAACGTGCTCACCGGCACACCGATACGTGCGGCGGCGCGCTCGAAGGGAATGCCCTTGGCCCGCATTCCCGACCGAATCGCCTCAGCCCACGCGGCCGCCTGCCATCCCGCCACCTCAGCAACCTAGCGGCACAAGTCAGGATCCTGACAGCGCCGACACGCTGCGCCTAGCCCCACGCTGAAACCGCAAGGCCCGGCCGGTCCGGTCCCACCCGGGCACCCAACCGTGGAAAGAGGCCCCATGGTGATCCTGCTCAGCGTCCGCACCTTCCTTGGCTGCATCGTCTGCACCGTGCTGATCACAATCGTGGTCATGCTCAGCACCACCCGACAAGCCGAACCCGACCCGAAAATCCCCACCCAGCCACAACCAACAACCCAACAACCCGATCACCTGAGCCAGCCCGCATTCCGCCAAACCGCCCGCTCGGAATAACACCTCGCCACCAGTAACGGGCCGCGTATCGACAGACCCATCATTCGGATTTGAGTTCCTCGAATCCAATGTGGCGTTTACGAACCAACCGTGTAGGCCCGTTCGACGGTCTGATCCACCCGGTTGCCGCGGTCGTCCCAGGCCCGCATGCGCAGCCAAACCGCGTCGCCCGCGCGCGTCGGATGCGGCACCACGACATGGAACCGGCCGTTCCCGCGCGAAACCACCAGGGCATCGCGCCAATGCGCACCGGCGTCGGTGGACGTCGAGACGCGCAGGCCGGCGACCCGGCCGATGCCGAGCGCCTGGGTGTGCGCACCGGCGACCACCTCGAAGCCGAGCTCCCGCCCGGCGGGTGCCCGGTTGTGCAGATCGAGGCCGAGGTCGTAGCGGAACGTCAGCAGCGGCTGGAAAGCACACGTGTTGGCTCTGGCACTGGAAAGCGGGCACCCGTAACCCTGCGGGCGGGTGCCGGCCGGCGCCGGTGTCGCGGTGAACGTCCAGGTCGTCGTGGTCCGCGGGGCCAGCGTGCGGATCGTCTCGTCCACCGGCTGCCGGTCGACCGCCTCCAGCCGGTAGGTCGCCGGAACCACCGGCAGCCGGGCGCTCGGCGTGATCGCGCCCTGCACCGGAATCTCGGTGTCGCCCCGGAACAGCCGGAAGTCGCTGCGTCCGGTGTTGTACGAGGTGAGCCCGAAGTGCCGCGGATCGGTGTCCAGGTAGTGCAGCCCCATCACGAGCCGGTCGCCGTCAAGGCACAGCGAGCAGTTGTGCTCGTACCAGTAGCCGGGTGGCGCTTCCGCGGCCCCGCGCAGGATCGGCCCGCGGAACCAGTGCTCGTCATCCGGCGTGCGGGAGTTGATGTCGTCGCGCGAGTCGTGCCACGGATCGCCCTGCGGGAGGTCGTGGGTGGCGGCCTGCATGGTTTGCCGGGAGTACTGCACATCCGGCCCGACCTCGTCGACGTGCTCGGCCACCCGCGCCGGCCCCCACAGCGGGATCGCGATCATCCCGCTGCCGCGGTGCCGCGGGTCGAACACGTGCCACGCGGTGTGGTAAGTGAGGTTCGGCAGATCGCCGTGGTAGCGGGTGTCGATCGTGGTCACCCGGCGCCAGTCCGGATCGGGCGCCTTCTCGCCGGGCTCCCGGACGTACCGCAGCCGGTAGACATCGGTCGGGGTGCGCCGGCCGGTCACGGTGACCCGCGGCGAACCGCGGCGCAGCTCCCGTTCCAGCGCCGCCCCGTCGGCCTGGGTCAGGCCGAGCTGGATGATCGGGGTGGAGTGCAGCTCCAACCCGAGCGCGCCGGGCACGTCGACGTAGACGAGCACCCCGGCGGCGCCGGCAGCCGCCGCCCGCGCGGTGATCTCCTGGGCGGTGTTCCAGGCGAAGCCGACCGGGAACGGTGTGCCGGCCGGGATCGGAATCCGTGCCAGCGCGAGCTTTCCGCGCGCCCCGGCCCGGTCGAAGTCCTCGGCCCGGCCCTCACCCACCGAGGCGACGGGCAAGGTGCGGGTGCCCTCGAGGGCCGGCCCGGAGAAGTACGGGAAGTAGCTCGGGGTCAGGTCGAAGTCACGGCCGCGGGTCGCCACCCGCGCGTCGACCACGCGGGTGGCCAGCACCCACTGGTGCATGGTCTCCAGCCAGCCGGTGCGCACCGCGGGCGGATCCTGCAGGTAGAACTCCCAGTTCTGGAAACCCAGTCCATAGAACGGGTTGATGCCCACCCGGCTGCCGTCGGCGAGCTCGTGCTCGATGCGCAGGATGGCCATCAGGGTCTCGGTGCGCGCCGGCGGGTCGGCCAGCACCCGCCGCGCCGACCTGGCGTCCAGCGTGACGGTCCGGTCGCCGGTGATCCGCAACTCGGGCATTCCCACGACGGACGCTCGGTGGCGGTTCAGCTCGTCCTCGCCGATCGACGCGTAAAGGTCGTGGCTGCCCTGGCTGACCGAGAACGCCGCCTCGCCGCCCACCGTCGAGGCGATCTGCGTCGCCGCCAGGAACGGGTCGTTCGGGACCGCGCCGTCGATCTTGTAGAGCCAGACGGTGGTGAAGTCGGCCGCCGGTCCGCCCTCCCGGTCCACCGCCCGCACCGTGAGGCGCTCGCTCGCGCTCGGCTCGTACAGGCTGACCGGGGTGTGCACGACCACCGCGCCGTCCGGGCTCGTGGCGGTGACGACGCCGGAGTAGACGCCGCGGTCGGCGGTGACGGCCGGGTCCGCGGCGACGGTCACCGACGCCTGCCCGCCGGCCGGGATCTCGACGCTGCCGGCGCCGAGACCGAGTTCGCCGCCCGGCGCCGCGCGACCGTCCCAACCGGACGCGGCCAGCGACAGCGCCAGCGTCACCGGGGCGGCGCCGTCGTTGCGGTAGGTCAGCTCACGGGTCTGCCGGTCGGTGATCGAGCCGAAGTTGATCGACGCGGTGGCGTCGACGTGCTGAGCGATCGCGCGGGCCACGTCCACCCGGCCGGCGCCCTGCTGGAACGGCGTGTGCGGGCCTGGCCGCGCGGTGGACACCAGCACGTCCTTGAGCCGCTGTGCGGTCCAGTCCGGGTGCTGCTGGGCGAGCAGCGCCGCCGAACCCGACACGTGCGGGGTGGCCATCGACGTGCCGCTGACCCGGGTGTACCGATCGTCGACCGGGCTGCCGAGCGCGGTGCCCGCGGCCCGTGCCGCCGCGATCTCCACACCCGGCGCGGTGATCTCGGGCTTGACCGCCGCGTCGCCAAGGCGCGGGCCGCGGTTGGAGAAGTCCGGCAGTGCCTCGGCGTGATCGACGGCGCCGACGGTCAGCGCCGCGTCCGCCGCTCCCGGCGAGTTCACCGACGCGTCGCCCTGGTTGTTGCCGGCGGCGACGACGAACAGCGCGCCGGTCTCCGCGGTGAGCGCGTTCACCGCCTGGCTGCCCGGGTCGGAGCCGTCGCTCGGGCCGGCGCCGAGGCTCAGGCTGACCACGTCCGCGCCGGAGCGGGCCGCCCACTCCATCGCCGCGATCACCCAGGAGAGCTGGCCGTTGCCGCTGCTGTCCAGCACCTTGCCGATCATGAGCGCGGCGCCGGGCGCGACCCCGCGGAACCGGCCGCCGGACGCCGCGCCCGAACCGGCCACAGTGGACGCCACATGCGTGCCGTGCCCGTTGCCGTCCGCAATGGACTCCTCGGCGGTGAAGTTGGCGCTGTCACTCACCTTCCCGGCCAGGTCCGGGTGCACGAGGTCGATGCCGCTGTCCAGCACGGCGACCCGGACCCCGGTGCCGTCCAGCCCGGCCGCCCAGGCCGCGGGCGCACCGATCTGCGGCACGCTGCGGTCGAGTTCGGGACGCACCACGCGGTCCAGCCACACCCGGGTCACCCCGCCGGCGAGGGATCCGGCCTCCGGACCGGCGCGCATCGACCGCCAGAACGCACCGGCGTCGGCCGTGTCCAGCCGGACCGCGGCCGCGCCGATGCTGGTCAGGATCGCGGTCGGCTCGGCCCCGGGCAGCGCGTCAGCCGCGCTTGCGATGGCCGTGCCGGCAGGCTTTCCGCCGTAGCCGACGATCACGCCGAGCGGCGCGGTGCCCACGTCGGTGGCCAGCAGGTCGAGGTTGAACAGGTCCCGGTCCAGCACGCCCGAGGCCAGGTACGGTGCGGCGTCGGAGGGAACGACGTGCAGCCTGTCGCGGTCGGTGAAGCTGTCGAAGCGCACCGGGCGGCCGTCCGGGCGCAGCGCGGGCCGCACCGAGAAGGTCCGCCGCCCGCCGGGCGAGCCGGTGACCGTGACCCGGTCACCGGTCACCAGCGTCACGATCGACGCCACACCGCCGGCGTCCGAAGTAGACGGTTGAGCGGCTGCCGCCGCCGTCGTCGCTGCCACCGGCAGGGTCACCGCCGAGAGCACAGTGGTCAGTACCAGTCCGAACGGGACGATTCTTCCTCGCACGGCCGGACGCTAACCCGAGGTGAGGACGGCGAACTACGACATGTCGTAATCCGGCCTATGGCGACTTCCGGTCCATGTCTCGTCGGCCTCGCGGCGAATTAGGCCCCGGGTGCGGAACGAGCAGGAATCCCCGCGGTGGCGCCGTCTTACCCGGGTCGCAGAGCGGGAACGAAGTTGTCTCTGCCCAATCTCTGTCATGAGCCCGATCGTTGAATCGCTGCCGTACAGCCAAGTGCGCGACGGATGCTAACGGCGGCGCAGGTACGTCACCGCGCTGAGGTCCTCGTCCTCGTCGTCGACGAGCGGCGCGGCGACCGGCTTGTCCTCGCTCGGGATGCTCTCCGGATCGGCCAGCGCGGCGAGCACCCGTTGCTTGCCGGTGGCGAGCAGGGCCTCAACCTCTGGCACGCCGCACGACCTGCCGGCCGCGACGTCCGCCCAGGTTGCTCGCCCCGCCTTGACCGCGTCGGCCACGGCGGCCAGCTCGGCTGGTGCGCCACGTCGGGATACCACCTCGGCGAGCTGCCGCGGGTCAAGTTCCGGGACCGTCGGAAGGATCCGTTGACTGGCCCGGATACGCCTGGTCTCCACGTCGGCGAGCGCATCGTCGAAGCGTCGCATCGCGTCGTGCAGCTGGGATGTGTCCCGCATCAGCTCGACCTCTCAAGGTTGCCGCCCAGCGAGAGATCCCCGTCCGGAACGTCCTCGAACTCCGATGGATCGGCGAGGTCGGACAGGTCGTCCGCGAGCTGCGCGGCGTCGCGTGCCTGCTCGATCCGATCGGTGACCGGCGCCAGCTGCTCCTCGATCTCGCCCCGGATGGCGCCGACCGGGTCGCGCGCGATCTCGATCACCGCCTGCGCCTGCTCGATGAGCTCGCGCAGATCCTCCACGAGATCGCGGGCCTCCCGGAACGCCTCGACCAGCTCGGGGATCGCGCGCAGTGCGTTGTAGGCGCTGATCAACTGGCCGATGATCGGGACCGAGTTGCTCGCGATGACCCTGGCGATGCGGTCGGCCGCGTCACCGAGCCGGTCGACGATGAACTGGGCGACCCGCTCCATCTCGACGGCGACCGCCTCGTACACCCGCGCGACCGTGCGGTGCAGCGGTGCCTCCTCGCGGATCGCCTCGGCCACACCGGTGACGTAGGTCGTCGCCGCGTCCGCCGCGCCGCCGGTCCAGTGCTGCCCGAGCGTGCTGAGCGGGTCGACGAGGTTGGTGGCCAGGTCGTTCGACGCGGTGGCCGCGTTGTTCAGTGCCTCGGCGGCTCGTTCCAGCGACGTCCAGTCCCCGGACACCGGTTCGACGATCGCTTCGACCGGGCTGAACCCGGTGACCGCGTGCACCACGTCGTCGATGCCGTTGATCAGACCGCCGGTCTCGTCGAGCAGCGCGCGGATGTCGGCGTCGCGCTCGGCCGGCGGCTCGAGGACGTCGAGCGGGTTGACCGCGGACGGGTACGGCACCGCGTTCGGAAATCCCTGACTCGGACGCGATGGCGCCTGCTCGCCGTGGTGCATCGGCTGCTGAACGGTTTCGGCGTTGGCCGCGTCCATCCCGGCGTAGGACCGAGCGGCGTCCTCGAGTCCACTATGGACGGTCTGCAGCCGGTGATCGTGTTCGTCCATGCGGTCCCGGCCGGTTTCGGCGTACCCGTCGACAATCGGGCGCAGCACGCTCATCAACCCCGTGAAGCCGCCGTCGGCGTCGGCATACTGCCCGACATAACTGCCAATTCTGAGTGCCTGCAACGAACTGTGGAACGCCAGCGTGCTGTAACCCGCGACATGTTCCGGCTCGACCGTGAACTCCGTCATCTGCGGTGCCTCCTCGCTACGCAAAGCGGACGAGGATTGGGCACCAATGGTTTCCGTTGACCAGCGGACCGTTACCGCTCCGTTACCACCGATGACTGCCGCAATGCCTCGGAAAGGGTGACCAGTTCGCGCACATCGGCGTCGAGGCCGTCAGTGGCGGGGATCGCCACCGGCACCGCTCGGCCCGGCGCGGGGACGCCGGACGCGTGCGCCAGCAGACCGTCGCGCAACCGGTCGGCCAGCGAGGAGCCGTCGCCGTTGGTCACGAGATAAGGACTGATCCGCACCAACCCGTCCCGGCATTCGATCACCCGGCGGTAGTAGCGGCGGTGTACCCCGTGCAGGCGCACCGCGTCGCGCCACCAGCCGGCCGGGACCCGGTTGAGCGCGTCCTCGGGGAACTGCTGGTGCAGCAGTGTCCATAGTGGACCAAGCTGGTAGTACGTCCGCCGGTGCTGCAGCCAGATCCGCAGTGCGGCCAGGCGCATGCGCGCGGCCGGATAGGCGAAGCCGACCATAAAGACCACGCTGCCGGGCAGGATGGCCAGAAGCCCGATCCCATACAGCGAGCGCGGCACGGCCAGCCCCGCCCACTGGGCGACGGTCGCCGTGACGAACACCGTCTCGCCCACCGTGAGCGCGGCCAGGCCCACCGAGGTCAGCCCCAGCCCGCGGCGCAGCCATGGATCGGCTCCCTTGGCATAACGGCGGGTCCACAGCAGCGCGCTGGCGAAGGCGTAGCCCATGTAGAAGTTCGGGGTCAGGTAAAGCACCACCACGGTGGGCTCGGGCGGCCCGGCCTCCGGTCCGGCGAACGCCAGCGTGGCGGCGGCGTCGCGGATGTCGGCCGGCATCAGCGCGATGGCGGCTACCAGTATCACCGCCCCGGTGCCCAGGGGGATCGCCTGCCGCATCGCCTGCCGGCGGGCCTGGTCCCGATCCAGGGCGGAGAACAGGTAGAACGCGATCAAGCTGTATCCGCCGACGAGCATGCCAAGGTGCTGGATCAGCCGCGACAGAATCGGCTCGAGGCCGATAAAACTGACACCGTTGGTGGCGGCAGAACCGAAGACAACCGTTAGAGAAAAAGACGCGATCGTGACGGTGACCGCACGGAGCGGCACATTCCTCGGCGCGCGCACCAAGAGATACAGCAAGACGGCAAGCACGACACAGACCGCGATGGCCTGCAGCGTCACCAATACGGTCACGCCATCACCTCGCATGCTCGCTCAGATAATCGTGGCAACGGTTCCACCTCACGCTTTGCTGGCCTGCTGCTGGTAAACGATGTAGTCACCGGCTCGGTGGTGATCCACACGCCGAACGGGCCGTCATGGTCACCACGGTGAGGCACAAGCTTATGGCTTCACCCACGCTCGATCAACTACGCAGGCCGGGGTTCGAGACACCACCGAAGATGATGGCGCTGGCGAAAGATTACAAAAAGGCTATGGTAAATGTCGCCGCAGATCTCCCAACGAGGGTTATTTCCCGAATTCAAAGTTGATGGGGCTATCTCGGAGATCACATCATGATCGCGTGCGGTGCGGTGTCTCGGGTAGCCGCGCGGCTGCCAGAGCCGCTTGACCGCCACGCGCGTGATCGCAAGAAAACATAAAGATCAACTCCTGGGCTGCCGGTCATCGTTGGACCACGTTCTGTTGGAAATTTTCCTCGTATCGCGTCCAGAGGCGAAAGGCTGACCGGCCGGTGCCGACACATCCAGGAGCAGCTCACATGTCCCGTCCCCGCGTCAGACCAGGCCTGCTGGCGATGGCCTTGGCCGCGCTCGCCGTGGCCGCCTTCGTTTCAGCTGGGCCGGCCTCCGCCGACAACGAACCGCCGCCCGATAACCGGGCCAACGCGGAGATCCAGGCGGCGTGCGCCGTCCCGTCCGACGCCGATCTCAACGTGATCAAGGTGGTGTACGAGGTCGGCCTCGCCCGCACCGTCTCCGACAAGGTCATGCTGGCCGGATTCGAGGCGGGCTGGGTCGAGTCGCACATGAACAACCTGTCCTGCGGTGACCTCGACTCGCTCGGGGTGTTCCAGCAGCGACCATCGCAGGGCTGGTGCAACCCGGCTTCGCTGTGCCTGGACGTCGCCCATGCCTCGAACAGCTTCTTCTCCAGGGCCCAGGCGAGCGAGCCCGGCTGCGCCTGCACCGCCGGCCAACTCGCCCAAAGTGTGCAGCGGTCCGCCTTTCCCGAGCGCTACGACCAGGCCGAGGGCAAGGCCAGGGAGCTGATCGCGGTGGCCGCCAGCATGGTGCAGCCGCCGCAGCCGCCGCCGTCGGCGCGGCGGGGCAGCCCGAGCGGGTTCGCGGCGGCCTGGGCGCCGGACCGCCTCGACGTGTTCGGCCGCGGTGGCGCTGGCGTGCCCTACCACAACTACTTCGACCGCGCCGCGGGCGCCGGCTGGCCGG
>WUUC01235478.1_pt1 | contig 10159 bp, 6 predicted proteins | sample 6278441 | NCBI WGS metagenome assembly WUUC01 (sample SAMN13675441, study PRJNA597444) | soil metagenome | isolation source: soil | place: USA: Washington | collected 2017-10 | reverse complement strand
GGCGGAGACCGCTGCCGTAGAAGCCCGACCGGCGCCACCGACGCTGGAGCAGCGGGCTCAGATTTACCTGCGGATCGGGTTGGATGAGGCGGTCCGGCAGCTCGGCGGTCCAGTGCACGTCATCGAGGGTATGACGCCGGAGCTCATCGGGCTGACCCGTTCCCAGATTCTTCCTGGCTCGGGGTCGAACCGCCCGGTGGTCCGGGTGGTGTATCAGGATGCACGGGGCCGGCTGATTCTGCTCGATCAGCAGCAGATCGAGGCGGGACAGGCTCCGCCCAATGCGGCTGGAAGTCTCCGGTGGGCTATCGGGAACGTGATGTTGTACTTGCGAGGTGAGCCCAGTGCCGAGGTACTGCGGAGCTTACAGGCGCGGGTGAGGTGAGAGCACTTCGCGCACTTTGCGCATCAGTTCTTCCGCTGTAAACGGCTTCTGGATAAACGCAGCATCTTTCTGGCTGACGCCTCGTCGCACGATTTCGTCATTGGTATATCCGGAGACGAACAGCACCTTCATCCCGGGCCGCTCGGCCCGGAGCTGTTCCGCCAGATCGCCGGCACCCATCTCCGGCATCACCACGTCTGACACCAGAAGGTCGATGGTGTAGGGGTGCTCCCGGGCCGCGGTGAGCGCATCGCGTCCGTGGCGCGCCTCCAGCACGGTGTGCCCATAGTCGGACAGGATCTTCCACATCAGCTCCCGGACGCCGTCCTCGTCCTCCACCAGCAGCACCGTCTCGTCCCCGCGTAGCACAGCCGGCTTCTCGGAAATGCCCTGCTCTTCGTCGCCTTCCACCCGGGGCAGGAAGACTTTCACCGTGGTGCCCAGCCCCGGCTCGCTGGAGACTCGCACCACGCCGCCGCTCTGCTTTACGATGCCGTACACGATAGAGAGTCCCAGCCCCGTCCGGGTCCCCGGTGCCGCGGAGGAGAAGAACGGTTCGAATACATTGGACAGCGTGTCGGTGTCCATGCCGCTCCCGGTGTCGCTGACCGCAAGCACGATGTACCGGCCCGGCCGGACCGACCGGCCACGGGTAGAACCGCTGATTTGGCGTTCACCGGTTTCCAAAGTGAGCGTGCCGCCGGCGGGCATGGCGTCGCGCGCATTGAGTACCAGGTTCACGAGAATCTGCTCCAGCTGGGCCGGATCCATGCGGACCTCGCCCAGGCCGGTGCGCAGCTCGGTTACCAGACGGATATCCGCGCCGATCAGCCGCTGGATCAGGTCCTCCATGGTGCGGACGATGCTGTTGACCTCGATGGGACGTGGCTCCAGCGATTGTTGCCGTCCGAAGCTCAGGAGCTGCCGGGTCAGAGCGGCGCCCCGGTCCGCAGCCTTTCTGATCTGCTCGACATCCTTGTGCCGGCGGTCACCGGGCGGAATGTCGCGAAGCAACAAATCGCTGAACCCGCGAATGGTAGTGAGCAGATTGTTGAAGTCGTGGGCCACCCCACCGGCCAGCCGGCCGGCCGCGTCCATTCGCTGAGCTTGGCGCAGTTGCTCCTCGCTCTGGTGGAGCGCGGCGCGAGTTCGAGTGCGCTCGCTGATATCGGTCGCGAGCACCAGACGGGCCCGCCGGCGATCCAGCTCCATTTCGTGGGACACCAGCTCCATGTCGATGAGGGTGCCGTCCTTGCGCTGGTGCTGAATGAGCGCGACACCGCTCCTGGCGGTCCCGGTTCGCTCCAGTCCATGGCGCAGCCCAGGGGCGTCTTCCGGGGGGAGGATGTCCATGATCGTCATGCCGAGGAACTCCTCCCGGCTATATCCGTAATGGCGGACCGCGGCTTCGTTCACTTCGAGGAACCCCAGCGTTTCCACGTCGAATACCCACATTGGCTGAGGGTTGCTCCCGAAGAGCATGCCATATCGCTCGTCGGCTTCCTGCGCCGCCCGGTACAGTCTGGCATTGTCCACCGTCAGTGCCGCCCGGCTGGCCAGCTCCTCGGCAAAGGCGAGGTCGTCCGATCCGTATTCGCGACCCGACTCCGGTCCAACCGCCAGCGTCAGCACTCCAACCGATCGCTCCCGGGCCAGCATCGGAACCCGCAAGAAGGAGCCCGACGCGAGTGCCCGGTACAGCTTGAGCTGCTCGGAGTCCTCGGCACTGCTCCGCAGCAACGTCTCGGTGACCGGACCATACTCACTACGCAGGGGAGAGGCGGTGAACGGCGGCCGCCGAGCGCCGTACTCACAAAGGGCTCGGACCAGCAGGTCCTTGCTGGGATCCCGATGCGCGCCGGCCACGAACTGGAGGGTTCCCTGTTCGGTTGTCACGTGGATGGCACACCAATCGGCCAGGGTCGGAACAATCAGGCGGGCGAGGTTTCGCAGCGTCGCCTCGTAGTCGACGGACGAGGCCAGCGTTACGTTGGCTTCGGCAAAGAAGGCCAGCCGTCGGTCCAACCGCTCCGCCTCGGCCCGGGAGAGCTCGATGGCATTGGCGCGTTCGGACGCATCCCGCAGCCGGACAACCAGAAGCAAGGTCAGCGGGACGGCCAGCCCGAGGCCCAACAAGGTGTATGCGTTGGCCGGCGTGTAGCGGAAAATGGAGCCCGGCTCTGCCAGAAAATGGACCGCATAGAGGATCGTGAGCAGAGCGCTGACGACTCCAGGGCGGAGTCCGCCACTGTAGCTCGAGTACACCACAGTGAGAAGCAGAAACGGGAAGGGATGCGCGAACGGCACGCCGTTGCGGGCCATCACGTCAAAGAGAATGGCGGTCGCCAGCGTCAACAGCGGACCGCGGACGCTCAGCCCGATACGGGGCCAGTCTTCCACCGAACGGATCCGCCCGGTCAGCCTGGCGAGGACACCGGATCCAAGCATGCGGTGCGCTGCCCCGCTATCGGTCATCGATTGCTCCCGGATGGCGCGGGTCCGCCGGTCAGTCCCCGGGGACCTTGTAACTCCAATGTAAAGGTGAAGCAGTGTCTGTGACGCATCCCACACAACCGCTCATCGGTGACCTGCGCTACGGCAGAATCGGGGTAGCGGAGCACATTTTGACGGTGTACCTGTTATGCCCGGTCACGTGCTGCCTACCTGATACTCGAGGACTCTATGGCCAAGACTCGGAAGTCTGCCAGGCGGAGCGGGAGTAAGAAACGTAGCGCTGCCAAGCGAGCCTCGGCCAAAAAGCGTCCGGCACGAAAGGCCCCGGCCAAGCGGAGTGCCAAGTCTGCTGCCGCCGGACGAGCCAGAAAAAGCACCGGACGAACTCGCCGCCCGAACACCCTCGGTGGGGTAGCGCGCGGGGGCATCGAGACGGTACGGCAGGTCGGAGACCGAGCCTGGGATGCTCTCCGGTCTACGACGGCCCAGGTGGTCGAGGGAGTCCGCGAGCGCTTCGGTGATGACTCCGAGCGGGACCTGTCTCATCGGCGAGGCGACTAGCGCCCCGGTAGTCGGCGCGGAGCCGAGCGACACCGCGCCGGCCTAACATCCCTCCTTTGCTGCCCCAGCATCTCCTCCTTGCGACCGCGGCGCGCGAGCGGTAAGCTATCGCCGTCCCCACCATCCGAGAGCCATCCAGAGCCTTCCGCTTGCCGAAAGGATTTGTCTCCATGCGTGTGTTTCGTCGGGTTCGTCTGATTCCGCTGCTCCTGCCGGCTGTCTTGGCTTTCTTCCGACCAACCCTGCTCCAGGGCCAGGCCCAAGCCAGTACCGGCGTGATCAGGGGTACCGTGACCGATTCAGCCGGACGGGCCCTGGACAATGCGATTGTGTCACTCCGACACCTGGCCACGAATGCCGAGCGTACGCTGACGACCAATGCCAGTGGCGTCTTCGTGGCGACGCTGCTCCGAGTAGGCACCTACCACCTGCGAGCCCGCGCCGTGGGCTTCAGGGAGACTCAGCGCGACACTGTTCCAGTGCGTCTGGGAGAAGCCGTCGAGGTCAACTTCGCGTTGGCGCCCCAGGTCGTGCAGCTGGAGGAGCTCACCGTTGCGGCACCAGAGCCTGCGGTAGACGTGACCAGCTCGGAATCCGCCACCCGGCTTGGCGCCGAAGCGGTTCAGGGACTGCCGAACAACGGCCGGAACATCTTCAACTACACCACCCTGACGCCAAATGTGGCCACAGTGCAGGGCCCCGATGGCGACGAGCTGAGCATCGGCGGCCAACGCGGTATTCACAACAACGTGTCGGTCGATGGCGCCGACTTCAATAATCCATTCTTCGGCGAACAGCGGGGCGGCCAGCGTCCCGCGTTCACCTTCAACCTGGACGCGGTCCAGGACTTTGTCGTTGTGTCCGATGGGGCCAATGCCGAGTTCGGCCGGTCGGGGGGCGGCTTCGTCAACATCATCACCAAGTCGGGCACCAACGAGTTTCATGGCTCCGCCCACTACTTCGGCAAGTATGATGCGCTCTCGGCCGACTACGGCCACAGCTTTCCCGGCGGCACCACCGGCGGCTTCAGCCCGGACTTTGCCCAGCATCAATTCGGGGCCACGTTCGGCGGACCCATCATCCGGGACAAGGCCTTCTTCTTCCTGGCCTACGATCAGCAGGAATACAACGAGACCAAACAGACCGATCGCCTGGGAGCCATCGATCCAGCGCTGATCGCGTTCACGGACACGGCATTCGGAGGGGCGCTCGCGGGTGACTTCGGCCCGATCAGCCGGACCAACGACGCCAATGCTTTTCTGGCCAAATTGGACTTCCGCCTGACCGATCGGCACAACGCCTCTCTGAAGTACAACTACACCAATTCACGCCAGGAGAACGGCACCTTCGACGTCGACTTCTGGGGACGGAGTGCCAACGCGCTGGAGCGCAGCTTCTCCCACGCGGTCAACGGAAGCCTGACATCACAGTTTTCGTCATCGCTTTCCAACGAGTTCCGCTTTCAATGGGCCCGGGAGGACCGGCCCCGTCCCTACGAAGGCCCGATCAACCCCGTAACCGGCCGCCCATTTCCCGATACCGACATCGGCTTCGTGAATGCGTCCGGATTCAACGGCTACCGGGTCGGCATGCCCTACTTCATCCCGGTAGATGCCCACGACTACCGGTTGCAGCTGCTGGACAACATCTCCATCCTCAGCGGCAGCCACCTCTTCAAGATTGGAGCGGAGTGGAACCGGACTGGGGTCACCCAGACCTTCCGCGGATTCGGCAACGGCCGAATCGCCTTTACCTCCTTGCCCGGCTTCCTCGGGTACGTGGAAAACGGCAATGGGTACGTCGAGTGTTCGGACCCGCTGGGTGTCCTTCCCGACACTACCACCACCACCGGAAGCTGTCCCGCCACACACCAGATCAGCGGGCCGGTGGCGCTGTATCTGCAGCAGGCCGGAGTCGGCGGGCTCACCGTGGATGAGGCAGGCACTCAGACGATTATTCAGAATGAGCTGGCCCTCTTCCTTCAGGACAGCTGGAAGCCGAGAAGCAACCTCACCCTCAACTACGGGCTGCGCTGGGAGGCGCAGATCCAGCCAGACCTGATCACCCCGGTCTCCGACCTCTTCTATGCTCCGTTTATCGGCCAGACCGTGACCAACGCGAAGGGAACGTTCGAGTTTCCCGGCAACGGGACGATTCCGTCCGACTACAGCATGTTCCAGCCCAGACTGGGAATTGCGTACGATGTGAATGGTGACGGGAAGCAGGTCATTCGGGGCAACGCCGGACTGTACTACGCCCGTATACCTGGGCTTAACCTGGCCAGCAGCCGGAGCACCGATGGATCACGGGGGCAGACCCTGTTTCGGAACAGCGAGCTGACGCCGGTTCTGGGTCCGCCACCGGCCTACGGTGAGCTGCTCACTACACCTTCAGGGCCGCCGATCTTCCCCGATGTCTTCGTGTTCGACAAGGAATTCCAGAATCCCCGAACCTTCACCGCCACCGTCGGCTATGAGCGGGAGATCGGCGCAGGGGTTGCGGCGGGGATCAGCTACACCCACGCGCGTACCGATCATTTGACCCGGTTCTTGAATGCCAATGACACGGTGTTTGCGCGTCCCTGGGCGACTGGACTGGAAGGTCTGCCCGGCAACACCAACGGTATCAACAACCTCACGGTGGTGCAGAGCAGCGCCAAGTCCCGCTACAACGGAGTCACCGCTGAGCTGAAGCGCACGGCTGGATCGCGGCTGCAGTTCCAGCTGAACTACACCCTCTCCTTCGACAAGGGGGACGATGATAACGAGCGGGATCCCTTCACCTTCCGGTACGCCCGGGCCGACTCATTGGAGAAGGAATACAACTGGAGTGACCGGGACCAGCGGCATCGGTTCAATGCCTGGGTGCTCGCCATCCTCCCCGGGGACATCTACGTGAACAACCGGTTGAGTGCATACTCGGCCCAACCGGCTTCTGAGGTCTGCGGCCCCAGCAATATCGGGACGGGCGAACGAGCGTCCCAACCGGGGCAGCGCATCTGCCCCGATGGGCACGTGCTGCAGCGCAACACCATTCGCCGAGACAACGCGTACTTCTCCTGGGATGTCCGACTCTCGAAGCCGCTGGATTTCGGGCGCCAGGGGTTGCTGGAGCTGATCTTCGAGGCGTTTAACGTCACCAACCACGACAACTTCAAGGATCCTTCGACAGCAGGCACTTTTCTGGTGTTCGACGGTACCGTCCGGAGCGGTTTTGGTGAACCGCGGCAGTTCCAGGCGGGCGTGCGCTACCTCTTCTGACGTGAACGGCGGACCGGCCGGGCGAACTCGCTCTTGAACTTGCGGGATCGCCCGCCGGGAAAGCGCACCACAATCGAGTCTCCGTCGACCTCCTGCACCGTGCCGTCTCCATACTTCGGGAGACTCACCCGATCGCCCAGATTGAGCACGACTGGCGAGGACACCGCCTGCTCTGCGGCTTCCACGTGCTCCGCTGCCGCGGGTTCCGCCGTGTCCGCTCGTTCGACTCCGTCCGCTCGCTCCGCCAACCCCCGCCTGCAGTTGTCACAGATCCCACAGCGCTCCTCGACTTCCTCTTCCGAGAAGTAGTTTCTGAGCACCCGCCACCGGCAGAGCGCACTGCGGGCGTACGCTTCCATCCGGTCGAGTTTGTCGCGATCTCGCTCGTCCCGCCGCTTCCATTCCAGCGCCAGCTCGCGGAGCCGGTCTCCGCTGATGTTCCGGCGAACCAGGCGGAACCGGCCCGGACGCTGCTCTTTCACCACTTCGGCCTGTTTGAGCAGGGATACGGCCACCCGAGTCTTGGTCTTGGCCACGGATCCTGTGGTCGTCTGCAGCGCAGCTGTGGTTATCGGAACTCCTTCGGCATCGAGCTCCCGAAGCGCGGCATACACCTGTTCCAGCTCCCGGTCGGAGGGATAGCGGCCACCCATGAGGAACAGGTGGGTGCGCCGGTCCTTCGGGTCGTAGAGCAGGATGCATCGCGAGGGCTTTCCATCGCGTCCGGCACGGCCGGCCTCCTGGTAGTAAGATTCCAGACTTCCGGGAAGGTCGTAATGAATGACGAAGCGGATATCAGGCTTATCGATCCCCATGCCGAAGGCATTGGTAGCCACCATCGCCTTCAGCTCACCGGCCATGAATCGCTCTTGATACTCCTTTCTCTTCCTGGCGCCTAAACGTCCATGGTAACCCAGGACATCGAAGCCCTCACCCTGGAGAAAGGCGGTGACGGCTTCGACATGCTTCACCGTGGCCGCATAAATGATCCCGGTGCCCTCGATCTCCTCGAGCAGTTCCAGAAGCTCAGCCTGCTTCTCGCCGTCGCCGCTCACGTGCTCGACCTGTAGCTCCAGGTTGGAGCGGTAGATCCCGGTATCGAATACCCGCATGTCGGGGCGGCCGAGCTGCCGCTTCACATCGTCGATCACCTCGGGAGTGGCGGTCGCGGTGAGCGCCAGGAGCGGAGGGTTCCCCAGTGCCTCGATGCTGGTACGCAAGACCAGGTATGACGGGCGGAAGTCATGCCCCCACTGGGAAATGCAGTGCGCTTCGTCGATGACGACGAAATCGATAGTGGTTCCCCGGAGGGTCTCGAGAAACTCGGGATCGGTGAGCCGCTCCGGCGTGGTGAACACGAACTCGCTCGCTTCCTGCTCGATCTGCTCCAGGGCCGTCTCCTCGCTCTCGGTGCTCAGAGTACTGTTGACCTGGAGAGCCTCCAATCCGCGGTCCTGGAGTTTGTCCACCTGATCCTTCATCAAGGAGATGAGCGGAGACACGATGATGGTGGTCCCGTGCAGGTGCAACGCAGGCAACTGGTAGCAGAGCGACTTCCCGGCTCCGGTCGGCATCACAGCGAGAGTATCCTGTCCCTCCAGCACCGATCGGATCACCTCGGCCTGGCCCGGACGGAGCGACTCGAACCCGAAGGTGCTCTGGAGCGAACGCCGAAGCGCCGGCAAGGTTTTCGTCGAACGGGATTGTTTTCTCTTGGCCATGATCAGCGGGAATAGAGAAGCCCCAACATGGCGTGGCACCGCAGAAAAAATCGTGACTTGACTCACGTTGGGGTGACTTCGGTCACATCACACCCGGATAGGCGCCGAGTATCAACTACTATGACCGGCATCGCGCATCCCGCGAACCAGCCGAACTCTCCGCCGTGGGAAGAGCAGATTCCCGTGGACGAATGGGCTGTGTACCAGCGGGCAATGGCAGCGGCCCGCGCCCACGGGGTGGGCTTTGCCTTTGGCGGAGCCTTTGCCCTGGCGGTGTACACCGGCCGGCTCCGGAACACCAAGGACTTCGACTTCTACATCATGCCGTCCGATCGTCCGGCCATGCTGCAGGCGATGGCGGCTGCGGGCCTGACCGACTATTTCGAGCGGCAGCAGTACGATCGCTCCTGGATTTACCGAGCAAGCCAGGACGATGTCATCGTGGATACGATCTGGGCCATGGCCAACCACCGGGCCGAGGTGGATGAGCGGTGGTTGAGCCGGGGGCCGGACATTATGCTGCGGGGCGAACGACTCCGCGCTATTCCCGTTGAGGAGCTGATCTGGAGCAAGCTCTACGTGCTGCAAAAGGACCGTTGCGATTGGGGTGACGTCGTCAATCTGCTCGACGCCCAGGCGGAGGTAGTGGACTGGGAGCACCTGCTGGACCGCCTGGGCCAGGATGGCTCCCTCTTCGCGGGCGCCCTACGGGTGTTCGGCTGGTTGGCTCCCGATCGGGTCGACGCAGTGCCGGCCCAGGTCTGGGATCGGCTGGAGCTGCGCCGGCCGGAGCGCATGAGTGATCCGGAGCTGCCCGCCTTGAGGGCTCGCCTGCTCGACAGCCGGCCCTGGTTCACCCGTCTTGGCGGATGACCTGACGTGCTGATCGGGGCCATGAATCACCCGGGTCGGGACGTACTCCAAGAGATCGAGTGGATCGCCGGGATGGGACTCGGGTTCATCGATCTCACGCTCGAGCCGCCGATGGCGGCATCCTGGAAGGTCGATCCACTGGCAACCCGGAAGGCGCTCGAGCGGCACGGCCTAAAGGTGGTAGGGCACACGGCGTACTACCTGCCGATCGCCAGCGGCATCGAGGAAATCCGACAAGCGTCCCTGCAAGAGCTGCGGCGGTGCGTGGATGTCTTTGCTGCCGTCGGGGCCCGATGGATGAACGTGCATCCCGACAGGCATGCTCCCATGCACGACCGGAGCTTCTTCGTGCAACGGAATCTTGCCACGCTCCGGGAGCTGCTCCCGTACGCCGGTGAGCGGGGCTTGGGGGTGATGGTAGAAAATCTGCCGGGTGATTTCAATACGGCCCGCGAGCTGGGTGAGCTGCTGGATCCGCTTCCCGATCTGGGACTGCATCTCGACGTCGGCCACGCCAACCTGCTGGTGCTGCAAAGCTCGGTGGAGGACCTTCTCCAGGCCTACGGGTCACGGTTACGGCACGTGCACCTGCACGACAACAAGGGAGGTGCCGCCGATCTGCATCTGCCGTTGGGAACCGGAACCGTGGATGTCCGGGGGGCCGTGCGCCTGCTCAAGAAATCCGGCTACGACGGGACCATCACGCTCGAGGTGTTTACCCCCGACCTCCACCATCTGGCCTATAGCCGGGACTTGCTAGAGCGAATCTGGAAGGAGGAACCTGGCTGATCAGGTTACCGGTGCCAGGATATCGCGGACCTTGGCGGCAAGCTGATCGGGGCTGAAAGGCTTGGGGAGAAAATCGGTAACGCCTGAGTCGCTGAATCGCTGCATGACCTCGATAT
>WUUC01201205.1_pt1 | contig 10160 bp, 10 predicted proteins | sample 6278441 | NCBI WGS metagenome assembly WUUC01 (sample SAMN13675441, study PRJNA597444) | soil metagenome | isolation source: soil | place: USA: Washington | collected 2017-10 | reverse complement strand
CGGCGCAGATGCGCACCTACATCGACTCGTTCCTGCGCTACGGCCTGGAAGAGGAGTTCGAGGACCAGCTGATCGCCGGCTCCGGCACGGGTGAGAACTTCCTCGGCCTGTACAACCAGCCGGGCGTTCAGACGCAGGCCGCGCCGGGTGCCGGTGAGGACAACCTGGACATCCTGCTGAAGGCCCGCACGAAGGTGAAGATCGGCGGCCGGGCCGACCCGACCGCGTACGTGATGAACCCGATCGACCGGCAGAACATCCAGCTGATGCGTAACGACAACGGCGACTTCTACGGCGGTGGCCCGTTCAGCCTGATCAACCCGCCGATCTGGGGCCTGCCCGTCATCGAGAGCGAGGCGGTCACCCCGGGCACCGCGTGGGTTGCCGCGTGGAACTGGGGTGTCATCTACGACCGGGAGCAGGCGTCGGTGCAGGCGACTGACAGCCACGCGGATTTCTTCGTCCGTAACTTGGTCGCGATCCTCGCTGAGATGCGTGCCGGCTTTGCGATCTGGAAGCCGGCCGCGTTCTGCAAGATCACCCTCGCGGTCTGATGCGTCGCGTGTGCCCGGTCTGCGGCACCGCGGACCGGGCCTGCGGGAGTGACCACATGAGCCTTCCCCCGATCACCAGTTACACCAGCCGAGGAGTCGCCATGACCACCGAAAGCACCAGCCCGGACGCCCCGCGCGAGCTGAAGGAGTACGAGTACTACGTCGGCCACATGCTGCTGTCCGCGCAGATGACCGAGGAGCAGGCCGCGAAGGTCGGCGCTGTTCCAGTCGGCACCAGCCAGGAGGCCCCCGAGCCGGGCAAGATGCCCCGCAAGGAGACCGAGCGGGCCGCGTCGCACATGAAGGCCGCCGACGCGCAGGGCGCCACCAACGAGAACGAGGACCCTGAGGCCCTGAACAAGGCCCGCGACGTCCGCAACCGCCGGCCGCGTAGCTAGTGGCCGCGCTCGCCGACCCCGGCGAGCTGGGCTTCCACTTGCAGCGCACCGACCTGGACCCGTCCGCCGCCGCGCAAGCTTTGCTGCTGGCGTCGGGCGCGGTCCAGGCGTACTGCGGGTGGGAGATCGCCGAAACCACCGGCACGTTGCAGGTTGAAGGCACCGGCACCCGGGTTCTCACCCTGCCCGTTCTGAACCTCACCGACATCACCGAAATCCGCGTGGACGGCGTGGCCCTCGACCTGACGGACACCGTGTACGTCGTGAACTGGACCAAGAAGGGCCAGGTCATGCGTCTGGGCGGGTGGCCCGCCTGGTGCACGGTCGAAGTGGACTGCACCTACGGGTTCACCCCGGTCCCCGACGTGATCAAACTGATCGTCCTGGAACAGGCCGCGAAGCAGATGGCCAACCCGGAGGGGCTGCTGTCGGCCACCACCAGCAGCGTGTCCCGCACCTGGGCCGGCGCCGGCAAGCCGAAACTCAGCGCTCTCGACGAGCGGCTGCTACTGCGCTACGCCATCTGACAAAGGGGGGCTTCATGATCCCCATCTCCACCACCACCATCACCGTCCTGTCACCACCCACCGTGGACCTGGACGCCGAGCCCTACTCGGGCAACGACGACACCAACCTCGTCCCCACCGCGACCGGCGTCCGCGCCGTCATCGACCGCGGCCGGGGCAGGGAAGTGGTCGCCGGCGGCGAACAGGCCATCTGGGACGCCGAGCTGACCTGCGACGAAACACCGATCCAGCGCACCGACAGCGTCAAGGACGAACAGACCGGGCTCGTCTACCGGGTCGTGTGGGTGCTGCCGCTGCGCGGCTACCACGTTGAGGCTGGGCTACGCATCGTGCAGGGGGACATCTGATGGCCACCCGCAGAGCCCGCGACATCGCCCGCACGTCGCGGGCCATGCAGAAGATCCTCAACCAGGCCGACGACCGGGCCCGGCAGATCGCCGAGCTGATCCTCGACGAGATCAAGGAACGGGCCCCGTACGACGACCGGCACAGCACCGACACCACCGGCGTGCACCTGCGCGACTCGTACCGGCTGGAACGGGGCGTCGACGGGGACTGGCTGATCACCACCGACCGCCGCTACTGGCGGTTCGTCGAGTTCGGGACGAAAGAACACGGCGACGCGCAGCCGCACATCCGGCCGGCTATCGAGTACGCCCGCGGGGTGTTCTCGTGACCACACCGATCTCCTACGGCCCCGTCGATGAGGCCGTCAAGCAGTGGCTGACCACCGCGACCGCCACCAACAACACCCGGGTCAAAGCCGGCTCCAACATCTACCTGGCGATGCCGAAAGCCAACCCGAGGCCGGTGCTGCTGATCCGGCTTGTCGGGGGCGCTCCGGGTCGGCGAGCGGACTTACCGCTGTCGAAGTACCGCATCCAGTTCGACTGCATCGCCGCCAGCCGTACCGCCGCCGCCGACCTGATGCTGGCGCTCATCGGCGACCTGGAAGCGCTCGCCCGCGACGGCAACGGGTTCGTCGCGGCCGGGATGTACCTGGGGGCTGCGGAGGTGCTGCTGATGCGTTGGCAGCCCGACCCGGACTCCGATGTTCCCCGCTACATCGTGGACGCGTTGATCACCACGGTCCATTAGTTCCACCACCACAACAGCCTCACGCCACCCGGCGTGGGGCTTTTCGCATTGAGAGGACGAGCGCCGTGGATTTCAACGCCGCCGCCGTGCGCTTCGGCAAGCCGGGCAAGCTCATGATCGCCCCCATCGGGACTGCCGAACCGACCGACTACAACACCGCCTGGCCGGCTGGCTGGGTGCCGCTCGGCTACACCGACGAGGGGTCCGCGTTCAACTACGAGATCTCCACGGACAACGTGGAAGTCGCCGAAGAGTTGGACGTCATCGCCCGCGTCACCACCGGCCGTGACGCCAGTGTGGAGTTCGCCCTGGCGGAGATGACCTACAAGAACCTGATGGTCGCGTTCAACGGCGGCATCGTCACCGGCGACGGTCTCGACTGGGAGTTCGAGCCGCCGGACCTCGGCGACGAGGTTCGGGTCATGTTGGGCTGGGACGCGTCGCGTAACTTCCTGCTCAACGACCTGCGGTTCATCTTCCGACGCGCCTTCCAGGGCGGCTCGGTGGGCATCGAGAACCGTAAGGGCGCCACCAAGCAGACGATCACGTCGAACTTCCAGCTGGAGAAGCCCCTCGACGGCCAGAAGCTGCTGAAGGCGATGGGCGCCGGCGTCCTCAACCCGGTTCCGTAAACCCGAGGCGGGGCAGCGGGCGCGTAAGGAAAGCATCACCCGGCAGCTCGGAGCCGGGCTATAAAACCCCGCACCCGCCGCCCCTTCGCGGCGAGGTTTGGCCCCCTCGTGAGCCCGCGATGGCAAGCACCTTAGCGCAGGAAGGCCGGGCTCGTTTGCACCGAGTCCGGCCTTCCGCTGTGCGATTACACACCGCCTTGACGTGACGCGACAAGACCGGTTGGTGGGACCTCGCCCGTCCACAGTAACTCGCCATCAGCGCGCCGGGGATCCCCCGCGAGCGTGACCACCAAAGACAGCGGCCGCACCCGGGGACAACTGGGCACGGCCGCCGCCTGGCGTTCCCACATCACTTGGGACTCGACCTGGCAGTTCGTCCACAGTAACCCGCCACTCACCCGCAAGGAATCCCCCATGAGCGTTACCCGTGACTTCGACGCCGCCTACCGCGAGATGGCCGGCGCCAAGCCCACCTTCACCATCGCCGGCCAGACGTTCACGCTGCGAGCCAAGATCCCGCAGGCCAGCTTCCACAAGCTGATCGCGGTCATGCGCTCCGACGATGTGGACGCCGAGGAAGCCAACCGGCAGTTCTTCCAGAAAGCCCTGATCAAAGCCGACCGGGAACGGTTCGCGACGCTGCTCGACTCCGAAGACGACGACGACGACGTGGTCATCGGCCTGTCGCAGCTCAACGACCTCACCGACTGGGCGATGGAGCACTTCACGGGAAAACCCCAGAGCAGTTCGCCTGGCTCTACGCCTGGCTCCAACGGCACTGGGGAATCGCGGAACGTCGTCTCCTTGAGTGCCCGCAACGCCGCCAGCTGAGCCTGCGCCAAGCCTGCCTCATCTGGTGGGAGGCGATGGTCGCCGAGATGCGCGCCGAACGCGCCGAGGCCGACAACCGCCGGCACTTCACCGAGGACAAGAAACCCATCGAGTTGGTCCGTGACCAGCTGGCCGGGTGGACCGAGGTGACCGAGCCGGAAGACCCCGAAGTGGTGACCGCCCGCTCTGCTGCCGCGATGCGTCTGGTGGCCGACGACGACATGTTCGAAGTGGGGTGAGTCATGGCAGTCGGCGACGACGACGTCATTGACAGCACAGTCGTATCCGTCGGGTCCGCACTGGAGCGCGGCTTCAAGGAGAAGCTGCAGCGCAAAGTCGATCAGGCGATGCGGGGCGTCAAGGCGAACGTACCGATCGTCGCCGACGCGTCCGGGTTCAACCGGTCCGCGAAGGAGGCTCTCGCCAAGCAGGCGGGGCTACGCACTGCCCCCACCTACAAGGTGCGGCTCGTCGCCGACGCTACCGGGTTCGGTGCGTCGGCGCGGGCAGCGCTGCGTAAGGCCGGGCAGGTCACCGCGAGGGTCAAGTTGGAGGCCGGCGGCACGTCCGGCGGTGGCGGCGCGCGTGGCCGCGGGGACTCCGACGCCCGCGCCGAGGCGGCGGCGAAAAAGGCGGAGGCTGCAGCCAAGAAGGCTGAGCGGATCCTCTACTCCCGCATCCGGGAGCCGGTGGAGAAGTTCGAAGCCGCGGAGCAGGTGGCCCACCAGGCGGCCGTGTTCCGGCTGGTGAACAGCTTCGAGGACGCGCTGTCGAAGGCGCACCTGGCCGCGTTCGAAGAGGACAAGCGGCGCATCGACCGGTTGCATGCGCTGGCCCTGGCCGAGGAGAAGCGCCGCGCCGACGCCGCCGAGGACCCGGCAGTCGCGGCGGCGAAGGCCGCGAACGACAAGATCCTCGCCGACCGCAAGGCGAACCTGACCCGCATTCGTGGCCTCGATGAGGTTGTCCAGGCAGCGGAAGTGGCGGCACTGGGGGAGTCTCAGCGTCGCCAGCAGCAGGCTACCCGGGTCGCCGAGCAGCAGACGGGCCGGCGTATCGCTGCCGCGCAGCGGGAGCGCGCCGAGTACAAGAAGGCCCTGACTGGGCCGCGGATCATCGACTGGGGCGGCCGGGGTATCCGGCCGATGAACTTGCTGTACGGCTCGGTTGCGGCTCTGTCGCCGGCGCTGATTGCGATGGCGTCGTCCGCCGTTCAGGCATCGACGGCTGTCGCTGCACTGGGGTCTGCGGCCGTCGGCACGGGGCTACTGGTCACCGGGCTGACCGTCGCGTTCTCCGGCCTCACCGGGCTGCTCGCGCAGCGCAAGAGCGTGCTGGCGCAGCAGGCCACCGAGGACGCCAACTCGGCTGCCACCGCCATCGCGAACGCCGAGACGGAACTACGTAACCGCAACAACCTGCTCGATGCGGTGGCCGCGGAGCTGAAGGCCGAACGGGACCTGCACGATGCTCGCCGTGACGCTGCCCGTGACCTGGTCAACCTGCGGCAGAAGGTCGCCGAGCTGCAGGCCCAGCAGCGCGAAGACACCGTGTCGGTCGCTGAGGCTGAGGCGAACAAGCAGAAGGTGTATCGGTCGTACTTCGCGACCGCCCTGGACCGGGCCCGCGCCGACGCCGACCTCAGCAACGCGAAGGTCCGGCAGACCGGCAACAACCTGGACCGCAACCAGGCCAAAGAGGATCTCGCCGACTCCGTCAAGAAGGGCGTCACCAAGGCCGACAAGGTGGTGGATGCCCAGGAGTCTCTGCGTCAGGCCCGCGCCCGCGCCGCCGAGGCCCGCCTGACGAAAGCCAACCAGGGCATCACGGCGACGGCGAATAAAGCCACCAGCGCGGAGGCGCAGCTGCAGAAGCAGCTGGAGAAGGCATCGCCGGCGCTGCGGGACATGTACAAGTGGGTCGTCGACAACGAAAAGCAGTTCGACACCTGGGGCCGGTCCATTCAACAGGCGTTCCTGCCCGGGTTCACCGACATGCTTCGCGCCATCTCCGACCCGGGCAAGGGCGGCGGAACGTCCACCCTGCAGTTCTTCATCGACGACATGAACGAACTGGGCGGGATCGTCTCGAAGTACGCCGGCCGGTTCGGCGCGTTCACCAACTCGCCGCTGTTCCGGGCGAAGTTCGCCACCATCGGCGACAACAACGCCCGGTCGTTGGAGAACCTCGGGCACGCCGCGGAGACGCTCCAGAAGCCGCTGCTGCGGATCGTGGAGGCCGCATCGCCGCTACTGGTGAAGTTCACCGGGGAGTTGGACGACTTCGCCGGCTGGCTCGACAAGGTCATCGAGAAAGCCGACCGGTCCGGGTCGCTGTCGAAGTGGTTCGAAGACTCCGGTGTCCAACTGGATCACTGGATCGGCATCGCCAAGAACATCCTCGACATCCTCGGCAACATCTTCTCCGCGTCCATCCCCGCCGGCGGCAGCCTGGTGGAGCGGTTCGAGAAGTTCACCGGCACCCTCGCCAAGTGGACCGGGTCCGCTGAGGGCCAGCGGGAGATGACCGCGTTCTTCACCGTGTTCAAGAACCTGCCCTACGGTGAGATCGCGAAGCTGTTCACCAACGCGGTGCAGCTGTTCCTGGCGTACCGCACCGTCAAGTGGGCGGTCGGTAACCCGTTCTGGACGGCCCTGGGTGTGCTCGCCGCATCCAACCCGGCCGGGGCGGCAGCGTTCATCGGCGGCATCACCAGCGGCATCCAAACGGTCCTCGGCTACATGGCTGAGCACCCGGCGCAAACTGCCGCGCTGTTGACGCTGCTGGCGTACGCGAAGCTGAAGAAAACGTTCGGCCTCGACATCAAGATCCCCGCGTTGGAAAGCATCAAGTCGGCGCTCACCTCCCGGTTCAAGAGCCTGGAAGGTGTGTTCGGCGGCTCGCTGAAGACGGGCACCATGACCGTCCAGGCCGGGGTCGTCAACGTGTACGGCGCCGGCGGCCTGACCACCGGCGGCAAGCCCGGGACGGCCACCGTCGTGCCGGGCGGCGCAACGAAACCCGCCAGCGGCGTCAAGGTGGCGGGTGGGGCCGCAGCCATAGCCGGCGCAGTCGTCGGGTCCACGCTGCTGTCGTCGATCTCCACCGAAGGTAAGTCCGACTTCCAGAAGGGGCTCATCGGCGGGGCGCAAGGCGCCCTCAGCGGGGCTCTCGCCGGGGCCCTGTTCGGGCCCGTCGGCGCCGTCATCGGCGGGGTCCTCGGCGGGGCGGCCGGCGCGTACGCCGCGCACTCGGGGAAGGTCACCACCGCCGCCGACCGGGAGAGGGAACTCGCCGGCCTGATCTTCGCCGACCAGAAGCGGCGCAAAGAGCAAGGTCTCACCCTCCCCACGGTCAACGCCCCGGAAATCCTGCAGCGCGGCACCGCCGTCGATGACTACGTCCGGGCCCGCAAGGAGTCCATCAAGGCCCGGGTGGAGCAGGCCCGCGCGGTCGGCGGTGAGAAGCTGGCCGAGAAGGTCCTCAACGACGAACGCGCCAAGAGCGTCAACACCTTGTCGCAGATGCTCGTCGGGTTCCAGTACACGGCCCCGGCGGCGCAGAAGGCTGCGATGCAGATCTTCGGCACCGCGGAAGCCGCAGTGCAGCTCAACGGCTCGGCCGGCAAATCGGCCGAGCTGGCGAAGGTGATGGGCGACGAAATCGCCCTGGCCGGGGTGAAGGTCGGCGACGTCACCAAGAAGCTCGACGCGTTCTCCAAAACGTGGATCGCCACACTGGAGGTCAACGGCGAAGAGATCGTGTTCCCGTCTCTGCGGGAAGCGCTGATCTACCAGTCGGCCCTGACCTCAGGCACCTCGTTGGATGAGGCGCGGCGGCGCATGGACATGGCCGACGACATCACCCAGCGGATGCTGACGCACCGCGACGCGCAGAAGATGGCCGCCGGCGGCCGGGTCCCCGGATCGTCGCCGCACTCGAAGGCCGACAACATCCCCGCGATGCTGACGGCCAACGAGTTCGTACAGCCCGTGGACGTGGTCAAGCATTACGGCGTCGGCTACATGGAGGCGTTGCGGCAGAAGAAAATCCCCCGGTACGCCGCCGGTGGGCGGGTCGCGATGCCGTTCAAGGTGGACGTGTCGAAGACGAAAATCCCGTCACCGCAGCTACCCCCGGCTGGCTTGGGCCAGATCACCGGGGACGCCGATGTCGCATCCATCGCGGAGGCGACCGCGCGGGCGATGGGGGCGTCCGACAAGCAGCTGGTCGCGCTCGTCGAAGCCGGCCTAGTTGAGTCGGGGATGCGCAACCTCAACTACGGCGACCGTGACAGTGTCGGCTTCCTGCAGCAACGCCCCAGCCAGGGGTGGGGTTCGGTGCGGCAGATCATGAACGTCGCCTACGCCACCCGCAAGTTCGTCGAGAAGGCGATGCGGATGGACCGGGCGGTGTTCACGTCCGGGCAGCTGGCGCAGAAGGTGCAGGTGTCGGCGTTCCCGGAACGCTACGACCAGCGGTACGCCGACGCCGTCGCCATCCTCAACTCGGCGGCGCCGTTCCTGACCGGCTACAACCCGTCGACGCTGGATGGTCGGCCGTACGCGGGGAAGATCCCGAAGGGTCTCGGGAAAGTGTTCAACGTCAGCGCGTCGATCATGTCGGCGATTCTGGCGGCCCACAACGCCTTCCCCGGCGCCAGGGTCACATCGTCGTACCGGCCCGGCTCCATCACCCGCAGCGGCAACCTGTCCTATCACGCCCGCAACCCGTCGCGGGCCGCGGACTTCGCGCCGCCGTCGATGGGCCTGTTCGAGTACTTCGCCGGCCGCTACCCCAACGCCAGGGAACTTATCTACTCCCCGGCGGGCAAGGCGCAGATCAGGAACGGCCGGTCGCACTACTACACCGGCGGAGTGCGGGCCGACCACTTCGACCACGTCCATCTGGCACTAGCCCAAGGTGGCCTGGTCAAGCCGCGGGTCCGCAAGTACGACTCCGGGGGCACCCTGCCGCCGGGGTACACGCTGGCGTTCAACGGCACCGGCCGCAACGAGACGGTGCGCACCGAGCGGCAGGAGAAGCAGGTCACCGCCGGCCCGATGCGTCTGCACCGGTCCGACATTGCGCTGCTCGCGACCAACATCGCGCAGGCGTCCTCGATGGTCGTCGCGATGGACGGTCGGGTCGTCGCCGAAGCCAACAACCGCAACACCTACCTGCCGCCGGGAGTGTGACATGGACCGGTACGCTCCCGCCGCGCTCACCCTGATCGACGGCGACATCAGCATCAAGGTCCGGCCGCCGCAGCCGGCGGCAGCCGACCCGGTGTGGTGCACCAGCTGGGACCTGGGGGCCCCGGAAGTGCGCGTGACCTCCACCCCCCGGCCCGGCGCCGACGGCATCGACGAAACATCCGGGTACCTGGGGTCCCGCACCGTCACCATGGATCTGCTGATCCGCGGCGACGGTGCGGGAGTCGCCGACGGGCACGACGCCTACTGGTACTCCAGTCGGCTCGCCGGCATGTGCCACCCCACCCGCCGGCCCGTGCTGCGCATCGACCGGCAATCGCAAGACTCGAAAGACGTCGCCTACTTCATGGGCCTGCGCGGCAACCCCTGGTCGCAGGTCATCGACAAGGTGTCCGCGTCCCGGCTGGAAATGACCCTCACGTTCACCTGCCCGTCCGGGGTGATCGAGTCCGACCTGCACACCGTCGCCTCCACCCAGGCCAACCCGGACGCGGCAACCGACTGGCACTTCCCGGCGCACTTCCCCCACGGGTTCGGCGCCGCCACCGGGGCACCCATCCTCGTCTGCGACGTCGCCGGGTCGTCCCCGGTGAGTCCGGTGCTGTACATCTCCGGGCCGGCGAAGAACCCGCGCATCGCCGACGACCTCGGGCAGAAGTTCGAGTTCACCGGCCTCACCCTCGCCGCCGGGCAGACCGTGCAGATCGACATGGGAGCCGGGACCGCCCTGGTCGCGAACCCCGACACGGGCTGGACGTTGTCGTCCGCCGATGTGTTCCACACGATCGACTTCACCAAGTCCACGTTCTGGACGTGGCCCCCCGGACCCAGGCGGGTCAACCTGCTCACCTCATCCGGGTCGTTCGCCGCGCAATGGCGCGACCGGCTCATGACCATCTAGGAG
>WUUC01045748.1_pt1 | contig 10160 bp, 14 predicted proteins | sample 6278441 | NCBI WGS metagenome assembly WUUC01 (sample SAMN13675441, study PRJNA597444) | soil metagenome | isolation source: soil | place: USA: Washington | collected 2017-10 | reverse complement strand
CCAGTACCAGTCCAAAGGTCCGAGGTGACCCAGTGCCCGCCCACCCGAGCGCCGCTGACACTCCCGGTACAACCGACCCCGAAGGCGTCACCGCAGGTGCCGTCCTCCGCGTCATCCGACGCCGGCTCGGTCATCAGCAAGACACCTTCGCGGAACTCCTCGGCGTCGACATCAACACCTACCGGTCGTGGGAACACGGCCGTCGGCCCCTCAGTCGCATCCCCGTCCACAAAATGCACGCCCTGCGACACGGGCTTATCCGCGTCGGCGCCGAAGCTCAACTCGTCGACCTGCTCGAGACTGCAGTCGGTGTGGACATCAGCATCGAGCAGATGCTCGTCGGCGACCAGGTAGCCGAGCACCCACTCGCGGAGCTGGTGCAGACCCGAACCTGGCACGACCTGCTCGTCTGGGACATCGCGGGAATCACCCCCCGGCTACTGAAAGGCACCGGCGCCACCGACGCACCACGCATGGCCGCCGTCACCCGAAACAAGCTGTTCAACCGACTGCGCGACGCCGCGGAACGAACCAAGAACGACACCAGCTTGGGCCCCACCCTGCTACGCCGGCAGGTGTACTACGTCGTCGCACAAGACCACACCGGACCCGGCAAAGACTGGCTCGAGCGGATGGCCCGCCGGGAACTGCACCAGCTGCGGTCGGTCGACGGCTGGACGCCCGCGTGGGTGGCCGGGCGGTCCCTCGCTGTCGCGAAGGCGGTAGCCGGCGACCCACACCATCTGCGCTACTTCATCGCCCACCACCTCGCCACCGACGACCAGGAGATCGCCAACCTGAACTACTGGGCGAACTGGTGCGGCGAAGACACCCAGCCGGCCGTCTCCGACGAGTTCATGCGCACCCCTGACCTCAGTCCCCGGTGGCGGGGAACGGAGTTGCTGCGCCAGCTCGCCGAGGGGCTGACTGTCACGAACCCGTACATTGACCTGACCGTGCACACGGTGTGGGCGCTGCTCAAACGCCGGTCGCAGCTGCTCGGCGACGACCCGCTGCTGACCCAACGCCTGGACACCGCCGTGCGGCACTTGCTCGACAACCCGGCTCCACTGAGCGACCAAGCGAGGCGCGAACTGGACCAAATTAGCTACGGCACAACCATGAGGAGAACCGCGTGAACGACGAAGCCATCGTGGCGTTCCTGCACGAGGCAGGCCACCTGAAAAACACTCCCCGGGCCGGCTGGCAGTTAGCGGGCATAAGAACACCGGAGAGCGTGGCCGAGCATTCGTTCCGCGTCGGGGTCCTCGCCTACATCATCGCCACCCTCGAGGGTGCGGACGCGAACAAGGCAGCCGCGATCGCCCTGTTCCACGATGTCCCTGAAGCCAGGACGACGGACCTGCATTCGGTGGCGAAGCCGTGGGTCGACGTCAAGCACGACACCAAGGTTGTCGAGGCGCAGACCGCGAACCTGCCGGCCGAGCTCGCCGCACCAATCCGTTCGTTGATCGCTGAGTTCGCCGCGAAGGAGACGCTCGAGGCGCGGTGCGCGAAAGACGCCGACAAGCTTGAGTGCCTACTCCAGGCCCGCGAGTACGAGGCGCAGGGAAACCCGCTGGTGAAGCCGTGGGTGGACTCGATGCTCACTGCCATGGGCACGGCAACGGGTGACCGGCTGGCTAAGTGTGCTGTCGAGGTGGCACCGGACGCGTGGTGGCATCAGATCGTCGCGTCGTACGGGAAGTAGCCGAACTGAGAACGGCCCGCTACCCAGGCAGGCGGCGGGCCGTTCTCGTGTGGATAGGTGACGCGCCGGACCTTCCCTTGAACGTCGCGCACCTGCCTGAAGCCTACTTCAGCGGCACCTTCACACCGGCCGTGAACGCCGACTCGTGCAGCACCACCGACGTCAGTTTCGTGCCGGCCGGCACGTCGTAGACGAGCTTGCCCTTCACTGTGTTCCCCGGGTTGATCGACTCCAGGAAGGTGGAGTAGTCCTTGTTCGCCCAGGTGCCCGCGCCGGAGTCGACCGTGTACTCGACGCCCTTCGCGTCGTACGCCTTCTGCGACATGTCCGAGAACACCTCGGCGGTGGTGCCGACGTTCTTCACCGACACCGAGATCAGGCAGAACTCACCCTGGGCCTTCTCGCCGAACTCGGCCGGGCCCACCCGGTCCTGCCCGCACTGGAGGTCAGTGACGATGAACTGGAACTTCCCGTCCGTGGTGGGTTGATTCATCTGCCCGGCGACGGCGTTCTGGCCCTTCTGGTTCTCGTCCATCTCGTTGAGCGCGGCACCGGTGCCGCCGAGCACGAGCGTGAACAGGCCGACGCAGCCCAGGATGCCAGCCAGGACGATGCCGCCGACAATCCACGGCCACTTCTTACGCTTCTTCGGCGCCGGCTGACCGGGCCACCCGGGCGGGGAAGCGCCGTACGGCTGACCGGACACGGGCGGTTGATGTTGGGGCGGCGGGTAGGCCATATGGGACTCCGAATGGACCGGGCGATGGACTGGGGTGCGGCCGAGCCCCAGTCCAAGAAACCCGGCCGCGACCATCCAACGAGCATCAGTGACACCGCGCTCTGGTCTGACTGGACAGAGCTCATCGATGGTCGGGCTCGGCGGCCTGCACGACCAGACGACCGCGGCTCGGATGATCAGCGGGGGAAGGGGTCGTTGACCTTTAGTCGCCGAACTCGTGGACGTCCCGCCCGCCATTCACCGACGAGTACCAGCGCGGGTCGCTCGTCATCACGTCCACCTCGGCGTCGATGGCCAGCCAGGCAGCGGAGGCGAGGTCAGCGCGCTCGACCAGGTTGCGGGTCGCCGCGATCGCCTTCCAGTCGTCAGGGTTGTCGGCGATCACGAAAGTCGCCTCGTGATCCACCAGCAGTGACAGCTTCGCCTGGTCGAGCATCGCGGTCTTGTGCGCGGCCTCGACCAGGCAGGCGAGGGGGATCAGGGCGGCCAGGCCGTCGTCCTTGAAGATCGCGAGGAGTTCACCAACGGCCAGCGAGTCCCGGCACCACGCCGTCACGGCGGTGGTATCGAGGACCATCCCGACCGTCCGGGGTTCGGTCACGCGTTGGCGGCAGGGCCGAGACGCAGTCGGTCACGCAGCGCCCGAATGGCGTCGACGTCCCGGCTGGCCCGGCGTTCGGCGAGCCGCTGGCGCATACGCTGCTTGCCGGCCTCGGTGATGACCATGCCCAGGCTGGGGTCGAAGGTGCCCTCCGCCTGCACGCTCGCGTCCTGCTCCATGCCCTCAGGGTAGCGCCGATAGGCGGTAACGACGCAACACGGACTACTGCAACTCGGCTGGCAGGCTGGAGTCTGTGCGCGGATCACCGAACTCGAGGCACACCAGCTCCTTGATCGGCGGCTCGTCGATGACTTTGTAGGTGCAGTACACCGGTTTGCCGTGGCAGATGACCTGACGCCGCCGCCGATCAAGTACGGGGCAGCAGTACCAGGCGGCGTCATCGTGTTCCGGCGACGTGATCGGGTACGCGCCATCGCCGTAGGGGGCATCCTGCCGACTGTCGATCCACGCCTTCACCTCGTCGTACACGTCGGTCGGCGGGTCATTCAAGCGGCTCCACTGCTCCAGCCGGTCAAAGAACCTAGGCAGATCCCACTTGTCGGGGTACGGGCGCGCCATGGATGCCCCCTTCGGGGTTGCGTCAGCCGCCCAGCGAAGCGCGAAGCCGGGCCTCAGCGGCGGCGAGGACATCGCCGCCCGGGAGCCCTTCGCCGTCGCGCTCGTCGGGCCGGCGGAACCATTCGGTCAGCCACGCCCATTCGATGCGGGCATCTTGGCCGCGGCTGCGAGCGAGCTGCCACGGCGTCGAGGCTTGGATCAGGGTCCGCAGGTCAACCGCCCAAATTTCGCTGTAGCGGTGCAGGACCCACCCGAGCATGCCGAGTTGCTTGCTCGTCGGAGTTGCGTCGTCCCCTTCCCCGTCGAGGTCGACAGTGACCCCGGCGTTGGTGGCGTGGAACGGCTCGGCGAACAGGGCAGTGCCGTGTGTGGCCAGGTAGTGCCCCTGAGCGAAGAACAGCAGGTTGTGCTTGCGGTGTTCGGACAGGCCGGGTTTGCGGATCTCTATGGCGTCGAGGATGGCTTTCGCGGTAGTCATCGGCGCACCGCCAGCGGGGTGCGTGATGACACCAGTCGGGTGGCCAGGTCCCGGAAGTCCTCGGGGTCTTCGGGCTCACTAAGCTCGGTGGGCGGAACGGGTGGTCCGTATTTGTCGCGGTAGTCCGCGATCTGCTTATCGGTGGGGCGTAGATCTTCGGGTTGGTTGGTGCTGGCGTCCATCGCGGCAACGTACGGCGGCGGGCAAGGCGACACGCAGGCGTTGGACGTGCCAGGTTCCTCCGGGGTCACTCCTGCGGACGGCGGCCCGGCAGGTGCCATCCGGATGGTCGTCGACAGGCCCCGGCCTGACCTGTCGCCATCACCATGAGTATCGATGCGGTTACTCGTGATCGGCTGATTCCTGTCCATGGTCGTCATCGCTCCATCCGTAAGTCGGGCGGGTTGTGGTCTTGGTCGCAGTGCGCTCGGGCGTGCCGTCAGGTGTCGGCGGGCGCTTTGGTCTTGGCGCGCCTCTCCGGCGCCCAGATCTGGGACGCGTTGACGTCGAGCTGTGGTTTGTCGTTCCAGACGCTCGCCTTCACCGTGCCGTGGACGCCGATCTCGTCGCCCTTGGTGTGGCCGGCCAGAGCCGTCGCGAGGTCGTCGAACGCGGACACCTTCGCGACCACGCCATCGGTTTCGTCCCAGCCGTTGTCGGTCTTGCGGAACGTCGGGAACTTCACGAGCACCGACGCCCAGCGCTTGTCGGTCTTCGTGAGGCCCTTACGCGGGTCGGCGAGCAGGCGGGCGGTGCCGCGGATCTCAGGTAGCGCCATCTGTCAATCTCCTGTCGTATGCGGATCGGTGAATACATGCACGTCAAGCTGGGTCGGGAAAGATCGTGTGAGGGGTTGTGAGGGGTCCTGGAAAAGTTCCCTATATAGGGGCGCTAAGGGAAACTTCCCAGGGACCCCTCACAACCCCTCACACTCTTGCGTTTGCGCAGGTCAGGCCGTTTCGCTCGACTCAAGACGCCAGGCAGCCCCGGAAAGCGCGAACGTCTGCTGCGGGACCGCCGGAGGCCGCCGCGAAAGCCCGTACCGACTCGGGAAAAGACAGGGCGGGCCAACGTTCCCGGTCCGGATCTTCTTGACCTCCACCCCCACCGGAAGCCCTGAATGGTCCTTGACGCGAGTCGTCAGCAGACGCGCCGCCGGCACCGCCAGACGCTGCCCCTGCATCCACTCGGCAAGAACCTCCGTGAACTCGCCCAACAGAATCCACGAACCCGGTCGGATCTCGACGTGCTGGCTGAAGAACGCCAAGACTGGGTCGGCCTGCTCCCGCCACTCTGCGGTAGCCACCCGGACGCTCTCCGGGACCGGCATGACCGCCTCGAGGCTTTGATCGGACATGTACCAGGCCATCGCCCCGACCATCAGCCAGGCCAGCACGGCTTCCTGATTCGCCCGCTCAGGACGATCCACCAACCGCCGCTTGATCCCGGGATCACCCACCCGATCGGCGTCAAGCTCAAGCTGCTCCCCTGGGAGCCGGTACCGATACGGGAAAGGGACGCGCAGCAGTCGCCGCCAAGTGCCGTTGTCGGTGTCACGCACTTCGGGCAGCGGGTTGGTGTTCAGGAACAGTGCGTGCGTGGTGCCGAACTCGACGTAGCCCTTGTAGAGCTGCCGGGCGGTGATCCGCCGATTGCCAACGACCTCCTTGAGCGCCTGGACGTCCAGGTGACGACCCTCCGCCGTCTCCTCCATATAGCCCACCCGAATGCCCTGGAGCGTCATCTTCTCCGGGGTGGCCTGGCCACCGTTCTTGCCGCTGGACAGCAGCAGCGTGTTCGGAACTGCTGCCGCGTAGCTGCCGAGAGCCGCACGAACCGCGCCGAGAAGCACGGTCTTGCCGTTGGAGCCGCCGCCCTGGAAGAGCAGGAGCCGGTCGTCGTCGGGCTCGTACCCAGTGATCGCCTGTCCGAGACGTACCTCGAGCCACTCCTGAGCGTCGGCGGGGACCGCTTGGAGTGCCGTCTTCCAGTCCGCGGTCTCGGCGCCGGGCACGTAGTCGACGGCGGTGATCTTCGTGAGCCGCAGGGTCGGGTCGTGCTCGCTCGACTCGCCGGTGGCGAGATGCACCACGCCGCCTGGCGTATTGATCAGATCGTGGTGGGTGTCGAAGGAGTCCAGGTCGGCGATGACCGTGTCGATGTTGCGCGCCAGGGACACAACCGCGCTGATCTTCCGGGCGGATTGGGCGCACCGCCACTGTTCGCTGATGTTGCCGTCCACTGGCTCGCCCCGCCGTACCGCTTCGGCCTCAGCGGTGAGAGCCTCCCGGTACTGGTCGCGGAAGAACTCACGCACCGCTTCGACGGCCGTCCCGTCGTCGGTGTCCCGCCAGCGACGACCGTCGTAGACCCGCCAGCCGATGTTGCGCACATGCAGCAGGCGGTCCTCCATCACCTCGGAGGCAACCAGCTCGGCCAAGGCCGAGTCGGTGAACATGTCCTCCTCGGACTTCGGTCGCGGCGCCGTCGTCGTGGCCCTCCGGACCAAGTCGTCAAGGGTCCCGCCGGCCGCGAAGTAGTCGTCGACCCCCTTGGTCGGTACGCCGCCGAACTCTGCGGGCGGCAGTACGTACCAGACCTTCGCGGCGCCCTTGGAGTGCAGCCACGCGCCGAGGCGCTGCATGGCCCGCAAGACCGCGGTCTTTTCCATGGCGTCAGCGTCAAAGCAGACGACGACTTCGCGGGCCTTGAGCGGGACGTCCTCCCAGTCGCCGAGGGTGCCCAGGGTGGAGCGCCAGCTGTAGACGCCGTTGAGCGCGACGGTGACACAACCCCGACTGGTGAGGCTGTCGGCCTTCTTGACCCCTTCGGTGATCCAGAGCTTCTTTCCGGTGTCGCGGATCGGAGGAACGATCTCCTCCCCAAGCGTTGTCCACCGCGGATGAACGTCGAGCACACTGGCGCGGCCACGTTGGCTGGCGTACTTCATCTTCTTGCCGTCGCGGTTGGCCACCAGGACTCGGGGCTTCCACTGACATCCGGTTCGGGAACCAGTTGGCCCCCAGAGCGGAATCAGCAGTCCGGGGTAGTAGCGGTCCTCACTGGTCGCCCAGCTCGGGATGTGGGCCGCTTGTAGGCGCTGCCGGGGACGCTGGTCGGCGGAGGTGGGCCGGCCAACGGTTTCGTAGCCGCGCTCCTTTGCGACCTGGTCGTCCACGGCCGAGGAGCGCAGCTCGCTGGCGTGTTCGTCGAACAGTGTGGTCACTGGGCCGCCCACCGCTGTAGGCGTGCATAATCCGACCGTCTCGGCAGGGTGTGCTCCGCTGAGCCACGTGTCACACTAGGGTGCATCGTGGGTCGCCTCCTATCTAGGCGATCAAGGGCCCGGCCGGAGCTGCTATCTCCGCGTCCGGGTCCGACCTATTTTCGGACTCTATTCTCTCACCTATCCAGCGCAGGAATGCAATTCGCGCTGGCCAATCCGGCGTGTCCTAACGAGTGATCTAGCAACCTTTGTTCGCAACTCGGAACGATCGAGCAACGTTGCCTGTCAATCGCTTGTCAATTGCTTCTAGAATGCTTCAAGATCTGCTTTAGTTGGGCCAACTTGGCAGCCGCTTGTGGGCGCCAGCGTAGGCGAGCCGACCACGTCAGACCACGGTCGCGACAAAGTCGCACTGCCAGTACATGCGCGCAGCCCAAACCGCCCCAAACCGCCCGCTTAGGCCGCCGGGAACTCGCACTGCCAGTTCCTTCTGCACGCCCGTGCGAGTGCATAGCGTCATATGCAGAGCGAGGCGCCTACTGGACTAATGAGCCGGTGGGCGCCGCTGCATTTACGGCAGGAGGCGCCAGTGTCAGGACTCGGCAGAATCGGTCGGCGGATCCTCTGCCGCAACCTGCTTCGCTACCCACTCGGCGCGGACCTGGTAGATGGGTCGCCGGAGCAAAGGACGCCGCCGCCAGTTGCCCTTGCCGAAGTACCCGTCGGCCGCCTCGGCGCCTTCCTTGACGCGGCGCAGCAAAGTGGCTTCGGACACAGGCAGCTTTTTCGCGGCCTCGCGCAGGCTCATCCACTCGGTCACGGTGTCTCCCTGCTGGTCTGCGCCACGTCACGCATGATCTCACGCTCATCTTCGGTCGAGTCAATTGAGGCATCTCCTGTACTCACGTCAGTCGCGTCTCAGAGTGCACTTGCATCTTTCACGTCACTTGCGTCATGATGGTGGCACATCCAAGACCACTCATGCCAGTCCCTGCTGAACGGAGACGCCCGTGATCTACGCCCGCCCCGCATGGCCCGAAGCCGACACCCTCCCGGTGCCGGCCGAGCCCACATGGGCGCAGGGACTCTGGGCGCAGATCACCGACTTCACCACCGCCATCCCCACCGGCTTCTGGTACGCCACCGCCGGACTCGTCATCGCCGCCGGCATCGCCAGCTCCATCCGTATCGCCATCGGCCACCGCGCGCGCACCGCCCGCCGCGTCAAGAGCGACAAGTTCCTCACCTTCCTCGCTGCGGGCGTAGCCACCGGCGTCGTCGCCACCGGCATGTGGAAGTTCTTCGGCGACGTCCTCAACATCGACAACCCGTTCGCCCGAGGTGCCCTCTTCGCGTTCTTCGAGATCGCGATGCTTGCGTCCGCGTTCCGGTCCCGCCGGTTCCGCCTCGACCGCGCCGCCAAACAAGAAACCGACCCCGGCCACACCGACAGGCGGATCGACGTCGACGGGTGGGCCGTCTGGGCGCTCGCCCTGCTGTCCGGCCTCTTCGCCGCCGCGGACGAACACACCCTCACCGGCAAAGCAGTACGCGTCGTCGCGCCGCTGCTCGCCGCGTGGATGTGGGAACGCGGCCTGGCCGGGGAGCTGATGCAGTTCACCCGCTCCGGCGGTCGGCTCAACCTGCGACTGTCCACCGAGCGGGTGCTGGTGTGGCTTCGCATCGCCGAACCCGTCGAGCAGCGCGTCGGGGATGTGGACCGTAAGCGCCGGGTTGCCCAGTTTGCTCGCACCGCCTACCGGCTGCACCTGCTCACCGAGAGGGACGCCAAGGGCTGGCGGGTGTCGTGGATCCGGTGGCGACTGCGGCGGCAGACGGAGTCGGCGAACGAGCACCTGAAGCTGGCCACCGACCCCGAACTGTTGGGGGAGGTGCGCGCCCAGCTGGCCCTGCTGTACGGGGCGGAGGCGGGTACCTCGAGGGCCGCGGTGGCGGAGTTGAACCCTCTCACCCCGGCTCCCAGGATGGCCATCTGCTCGGCCGCGCACGTGCCACCGGCCGACGCTCAGGGGGACTCTCAGCCTCCTCGCACCGAGGAGATCCACGGCGAGGTTCGCAGCGAGGGCGAAGGCTCGCAGTCCGGCTCGCACCCGGACCGGGCCGCTGAGAACCGGGCCGAGAACGCTGCTGCGATCTCACCCGAGACCCGTGTTGCGAAGGGTGATGCGAAGGTCCCGGCGAGCGCCGTCAAGACCGCGGTGAAGGCTTCGCACCCGCTCGCCGATCACCCGAATGAGAGTGTCCGCAGGCTCGCAAAAGCGTTCGCACGTAAGCCGGGCGGGACTAACGCTGAGCTGGCGAAACTCGCCAAGGTCAGCCCGGGTACTGCGAACCGGTACATGGCCGAGGTGCGGGCTGCTTTCGGCACCCGGGGTGAGAGCGACAGTGGCTCTCAGGAGCTTGCCCCACCAGCTCTCATCGGCCTTCCCATCCGTGAGGCTTCGCAGCCCACGCAGACACCCGTGAACGGCTCCCACCCGCACCTCGAGGAGTCCCGCCCGTGACCGCCTTCCTCGCCACCCTCGGGCTGCTCGCTCTGCTCGTGATCGCAGCCGTGACCGACTGGCCGGAGCGTGCCTCCGGGTGGCTGTCCGAACGCGCCCTCGACATGATCCGCAACCGCAAGGAGAACCGATGACCACCATCCCCGGAGAGCTGGCTCGGAAGCGGCCGGCCGAGATCGTCCGCAAGCAGCGCAAGAACATCAACGGTCGGGTGGTGCGCAAGTTCGGCGTCGGCCGGCTCATCGCCCACATGCTGCTGATCACCGCCGCGGTGCTGTTCGCCGGCTTCCTGATCTCCATG
>WUUC01041302.1_pt1 | contig 10160 bp, 11 predicted proteins | sample 6278441 | NCBI WGS metagenome assembly WUUC01 (sample SAMN13675441, study PRJNA597444) | soil metagenome | isolation source: soil | place: USA: Washington | collected 2017-10 | reverse complement strand
TGTGAAAGATCTGGAGTTGGCTCAGAGTATTCCGGGTCCGAAAGATATCGTCGAGCCGCCCACAAACATTCCTTGCGAAAAATGTGGCCGCATGTTGGAGATCAAGTGGGGACGGAATGGCAAGTTTTTGGCCTGTCCCGGATATAAGGACGATCCGCCCTGCAAGAACACGCAGAACTTTGAAAAGTTGCTTGATGGAACGATCAAGATCGTCCCTAAGTTGGAAGAGACGACGGACGAGAAATGCGAGAAGTGCTCGAGCCCTATGGTCGTGAAATCGGGCCGTTTCGGTAAATTTCTGGCTTGTTCCGCCTACCCCGAATGCAAGACGACTAAACCCATTGCTCTCGGGGTGAAGTGCCCTCAGCCTGAGTGTGGTGGTGATTTGGTCCAGAAGCGCACAAAAAAAGGACGAAACTTCTACTCCTGCAGCCGTTATCCGCAATGTGAATTTGCTCTATGGGATCGCCCGATCAACAAACCGTGCCCCACCTGTCACGCTCCGTTTCTCATCGAAAAAGTGAGTAAACAGGTGGGTCGTTCTGTTCAATGCCGTAATGAAGAATGTGGCTATCGCGATCCTGGTTGATCTGTTCGCTTTCCTAATCTCCGTCCATCTGTAAACGACATCCACCAATTCGTCGCTCGTCCTGATTTCCCTGCCAGAGGAATGCTCTCTTTCGTGCATCGGCCGGATACCCGGAAGAATCGACAATGAGATCTGTTTTCAGCGAAGTTGAGAATGGTAGTCAAATATACGTAACTTAAGACTTGACAAGCCCTATCACTTCTTCATACACATAGGATATGAATACTCACGTCACAGGGCGAGCGATCCCGCTGATGGATCGCAAGACGATAACGACATGGACGGAAGGAGGCAACGATGAAAGCGAAGCAGGGTGTAATTGACATCCTCAACAAGATTCTGACGGCAGATCTGACTGCCATCAACCAATATTTTGTGCATGCCAAGATGTGCTCGAACTGGGGCTATGATCGGTTGCATCATCATGTCCGGCAGCGCTCCTTCGATGAAATGAAGGATGCTGAGGAATTGATCGAGCATATCCTGTATTTGGAAGGCGTGCCGAACCTGCAGCGTATGAACACCGTGCATGTCGGCGAGACCGTGCCTGAGCAATTCAAGGCCGATCTAAAGGCGGAACAGGAGATGTTGAGTCTCTTGAGCGACGGGGTGGTTCACTGTACTAAGGTCAGCGACTTTACGACAAGGCACATGTTTGAGGACATGGTGAAAGACGTTGATCAACACATCGACTGGATTGAGACGCAGATGGAAACCATCAAGCAGGTAGGTCTTGAGATGTACCTGGCAGAGCAGATCAAGAAAGAAAGCTGACAGTATTATGAAAGCGAAAGAAGGAGTTATCGAGTTTTTGAATCAAGTCTTGAAGTCGGAACTGACGGCGGTCCATCAATACCTGCTCCATGCGGCCATGTGTAAGAATTGGGGATACATGCGGCTCCATGAGCATTTCAGCCATCTAGCCAGTGAAGAGGTTGGCCATTCCTCACGTCTGATTGATCATGTGCTCTATCTGGAGGGCACCAGTGATGTGGAGCATCTGGATCAGATTGGGAGCGGTCGTACCATTGCAGACCTTCTTAAGGCGGATCTGGACTTCGAGCGCGACGATGCGGAACTCCTCCGAACAGGCATTGCCCATTGCTCCAAGGTCGGCGATTTTACGACTCGGCATCTTCTCGAACACATGATCATCGATACGGAAGAGCACATTGATTGGTTCGAAACCCAGCTACGGACCATTGATCAAGTAGGGTTACCGTCATATCTTGCAGAGCACATTCAGAGCGGTAAATCCTAATTTCCCATATCTGTACCCCGCACCGGCGCCTCGCTCATGTCGAGGCGCCGGCCGCGTTCAAACCTCACGCGACCCCGTCGACTTTTTCTTACAGTACGCCAGGCGGTCGTCATTTGGTTCAAACGATTCGGCCGTGTACTCCTCCTATAGAGGATGGCCGCACTGTCGTTCAGACCTAACGACTCTGGTGAATGCGAAATCTCATCGGGGAGTATCCGGTGGCACGCTTGAAAAAATGGCTGAAGGCGAATTGATCGCTGAACCCTACTGCCGCAGAAATCTCTGCCAATGTTTGTCGGGTCGTGGTCAACAACAATCTGGCCTGTTCGAGTCTGCGCCGCCTGACATAACTAGAAAATGATTCCCCCATAACTCGGAGGAAGAGATCAGAACAATATTTTTCTGAGTAGCCCAGAGAATTCGCCAACACTTTGAGGGTCAAGCCTTGATGAAGGTTCTTGCCGATATACGAAGAGATTTTCTCAGATAATACTTCGCCTTTGTGTAGGGCTGGTTTCTTGAGGTTCACTGAATGAGCAAGGTCGAAGAGATGACATACTAATTTTAGCAAATCTTGTTTGGACCGGGCTTGGGCAAGACGATCGGCCCATTGCGGTGCATGCGGTCGAAGTTCAGACGAGAGAGCCTTTAGGCGATCGAGAGGAATTACAGAAGACATTGGTTTGGTCCTCATGTGAATGTTAAAAGTCACAGTATCGGCTGTGAGGTGCCATTGTAAGATGCTGCTGTCATCCCAGCTGAAATTGCACTAACCGGATCGCGCGGTCGAATAGTATTCCGACTATCCATTTCACCATCGAGCAAGGCATAGAAAGTTTCCAGTAGTGTCGGATCGAACTGCGTGCCTGATGAGGCACGCAATGTTCGCCGTGCATTGTCAAACGAGCCAGATCGACTGGTGAGGGTATCAAACGCATCCGCAATGGCGAGAATTCTGGCCGACAAGGGGATGTAAGTGCCACGGAGGCCGAAGGGATAGCCGGCTCCGTCCCAACGTTCGTGATGGTGAGCGATCAGGCGAGCCGATTCAAAAAGGAATCGGTAGGAATTTAACATTGCGGCTCCTTCCCGAGGATGACTCTGGATCACGACATATTCGTCTAACGTGAGGGGGGCCGGTTTATCCAGAAGGCCAGGAGGAAGGGTCAATAGTCCTATGTCGTGCAGGAACGCCGCATACTGCAAATCAATGACAAGGTCCTCAACCATGCCGATCGCCCTGCCGATGAGCAATGCATAATGGGCTGTGCGTTCGCCATGTCCAGAATGCTCGGGTAACGCAGTCTCGATTTGGCGTGCCAACCGTCGGAGATGAATCAGCCTGATCCGTCGCATCGATCCATCAGGCAATCGCAGGGAATCCAGGGCGGCAAGTTGTGAGCCGATTTCCTGTACGAGCTGAGCCCTGCAGTGAATGGCCTCTTTCAATTGAAACATGGCGTCCTCTCCAAAAGCCCAGAGCCCAAGATCGTGCCATCGATCTTGGGCTCTGGGTAGTAACCTCTGGCCGCACGCTGTCGTCGAATTAACTCTGCGCTAACTCATCTGTCTCTGCGCATTTTCCCGCCCGCAAGGTTGCCTGAGCACCAAGTTTTATAAAGAAGGAATCACTCGCATTAACAAAGCCCCCGATCCTTCAAGAGCATACCCTGGTCCGATCATGCCGTGACGGCGCCCCACCCTTCGATTAAAGTGAAGGGGATCACAACGATGCGCTTGCAGCGTTTACATTTCAGTTCGAGACCTTGTTTGCAGACTTTGGCGATGAGCTGGCCGCATTCGCAACGACTCTCGGTATGCTGACAGGAGGAGATCGGTATATTGTTGGCAATCATGGTGCAGAACTTATTCCGCCTAATTTGAGAACGATTGTTAATATCACGATAACGGAATAATGTCAAACATAGATTAACCATATCGAAGTGCCGCTGGTTGTCGCGCTTGTCTGCCTGGAGACATATAACTGTTTCACCAGAGACGTCTACAATCCAGTGCTGGAAAGGATTGGGAAATGTGATGTCACAGTAGCTTGGAGGGGTTCTGCCGAAGCGTTGCTGGTCTTCCCGTCACCAAATTCCGATGATTCTCATCTCAGGTCTGGCAATCCATGATTACCGTTGATTGGCGAGACGTTGTGAGCCCAATTGACTTTTGAAGGAGAGACAGCGCGCGGAAAGTCGCGATCACCTCCCTCTTCCAGATGATTGAGTTGTGCCAAAGAATAACAGGGGAGAGAATGCGACTTGCGATGGAACGGATAATTCTAGAGGCAGCTTGCTCAATGTGACAACCATTCGTTGGTGCAGCGGCGTGACGGACGGTCACAACCGCACCACCTCCAAACTCACGGATTGAAATCCCAATCCACGGATTTCGTCCACAACCGCGACAAACCGCTCCAATACTGTGACCTTGTCGGCTCGTACGACAACGAGCGATTCGCGCGGGTGTGCCAGGAGCACCGTCTTGAGCCCATCCGCTGGAATCGGTTGGTCGTTCAGAAAAAGGTCGCCGTTTGCGGTCAGCGTAACGACCACTGGTACATCTTTGCGGTCCCCTGCCTCCTTCGCTTTTGCCAGATTGACGGGGATCTGACCGGTGCTAATGAACGTTGCAGTGGTGAGCACAATGACGAGCAACACCAGCATGACGTCCACGAGAGGGATCACATTGATTTGATTAACCTCACGTTCCATGCTGAGTCCTGTACGTGGTCAGAAGTTCCGCCACGCGGCGGCGTAAGATGTTGTTCATCACGACACAAGGAATGGCGACGAGCAGGCCGACTGCGGTCGCCTTCAGCGCCAGGCTCAGGCCGATCATGATGGTATTGACAGCCATCGTGCCGGATGTGCCCATGGTGTGGAACGTCATCATAATCCCAAGGACGGTGCCCAACAACCCAATGTATGGGGCATTGGCAGCGACTGTGCCAATGACGACCAGCCGTTTCGTCAGCGCTATTTCAAAGGACTGTGCATCCGAAAATTGCGACAGATCCACGCGCCGATAGTACAGCCACCGCTCGACGGCGACCGCCACCGACCACACACTCAAGGCGATCAGCAGACCGATGATTCCATATTCAACTGCATTTTTTAGCACGTCCATTCGTGGATCCTCCACATCTCAATGTTGATCTGTATGGGCTGGAATTCTGTCGCTTGTCCTTCTGCATGACCTCGCGCACGAAAGCATGCGCCCCTAAACCCAAGCAGTCTGCGAGGCAACAATTCTTCGAGCCCTGTGATTGCGGGAATAACACCGTGTGAGTAGCCACCACTCGAAGAGGCAACGGCTGATCCTACTTCATATATGTCCAAGGACGATTTGCTGCAGTGGACGATTTGCCCCTGAGCGGAGTTGGATCGAGTACAGATTTTCAGATCCTTTGAATGCCTTGCCGGAATGTGGCATCGGCTCCCTTAGTCGGCACGATATGAATATCGTCCGGCCGAATCATGACGACCACTTTGGAGCCGGTAAAAAATTCTTGGTATTGGGAAATGCTCCGATCTCGGTGGTAATCACATCGTTCGTAACGACGCGGCAATGCGGCAGTCGTGGTGACCTGAGAGAATCCCAGAAATCCTAGGGACAGAATCAAAGCCCAAACGAGCGGGGAGAAGCCATGCGGCATGCTTCCAGATCTTCGGACAGCCCGCCGGCCGTCGTATTTGAAATTGATAAGCCGTCTCAAGATGGTACCGGATGTGGACGCAATTCGTCAATGCCGGCAACGGGAACAGAGGCCGTATAATTCGAGGCGGTGAGTTTGAATGACGAAGCCATTTTTGGTGGCAACTTCTTCCTGCAGACGTTCAATTTCGCAATTCTCGAACTCCACGATGGTCCCACAGCTGGTGCAGATAAGGTGATCGTGATGGCCTTTGTGAGAAATATTGTCGTACTGCGTTTGGGTACCGAAGTGTCGGGCCTGTGCGATCCCGGCTTCGCAGAACAAATTCAAGGTACGGTAGATAGTGGCCAATCCCAGGTGCGGGTCTTTCTTGGCGAGTTGGTGATACATCGCCTCCGCCGTGATGTGCTCCTGCCGGAGAAATGCCGTCAAGATCAGCTCGCGTTGCCGCGTTAATTTGAGTTGATGCTTCGCCAAATGTTCGCGAAGCACGTCCATTTCTTTAATGGTTTTAGTCATGGCGCATCGACCAGTGGCCCATTAAAGACGAAAGTGGCACGATGGGTCAAGGGGCAAAGGAATGCACGTGATCAACGATTGACGAACAGAAATCCTCCTGGCTATAGTCCTAGCCGATTGCAGGACTTCTCAGGAGATTCGACCTGTGCGAAAACCTCATGAAATGACGATCGACAGGGCATTGCTGCTGTACGTGTTATCGCAGGCCGAGCCCTATGGACTGTTGAGCGATGTCAAACTTCAACAGCTGTGTTTTCTCTGTGAGCTTCAGATGTTCGGCAAGGGTGTAAAGGGGTTCCATTTCGAGTTTGTTCGGTTTGCCTATGGAGCATTCAGTCGAGATCTCGACAACGATCTGACATCCCTCCGGCGCAAGGAGCGAATCGAGAACTTTAGTCCTTCCGATCAGGTCCGTGATGAGGTTCTTCCATTGCTGCTGAAGGGAGTTGAAGGGAACGATACTAACGAGAAGGTTCGGGATCTCATGCAAGCGGTCATCGCGACCTATGGCCCCCAGGATGTCACTGCCATCATGCAGTCTGTCGAATCGGTTGAGTTAAGCACGCCCCAGCAGCCTGAGTTGAAGATTCCGATCCGCGACATTGTCTTCCATACGACACTACTGGTTCCAACGCGAATTGAAGTGGCGGGAGAATTTACTCTTCCGCCGAACCAGGCAGCCAAGCTGAATCTTGCGATGGGTTACTGAAGGGAATTTCCGCTCGAGCAGACGACGCTATGTCTATCGAAGACCCATAAACCTCTTCAGTATGCGGCACGAGGTCATGGCATCACATTCCAGACGCCGCCGAAGGGTCTCCTGATCCAGGCCGTCCTGACGATACCGAAGCCGCTGCCGCACATTGCATTGGCCATCACCTGATTTGGAGGTGGGTTAGGCACGTCTCGGGAGGGCAAGCGCAGCCTGAATTGTGTGCAAGATCGAACTGGTTGCAACCGGCTCGAGCAGGCAGTACTCAATCTGCAGTTCGCGCACGACCCGTTGAAACTTTTCACCTTCCCGGGCGGGATCGTGTAGTGAAGCCGTGACGATCAGGCGCGCTTGGGGAAAGGTCTGTCGTAGTTCCACCAGATTCTCAGGCCCTTGGTCATCGTCGGCTACGAGTCGGGCGATGACGAGGTCGGGTTTGGAGGCTAATGGTTGAACGTGGGCCGTCTGCACGCTGGCACTGTGTCGAACAAAATGTTCCATTCCAGGCAGAGCCAACTTGATGAGTCGCTTGAGATTCGGGTCGGCATTCACAACAAGGACATTGGCCATAATTCTTACAAGTAATAAAAGTGGCCTGGAGTCAGCACGGATCGACCGCCGTCATCGACGCGGGTACAACAACCTATCTTCCCGCGCGTGTTCCATGAGGTTAGACGAGTTGTTGATCCAAGGTATACCGCACCAGCTCCGCCGTCGTTTTGAGTCCCAGCTTGACGAGAAGGCGCGTGCGATAGGTGCTGATCGTTTTGATGCTCAAGTTCAGTTGTTCGGCGATGTCCGTCAATCGTCGTCCTTGGGCGATGCACTGCAATACCTCGAACTCCCGGTCGGACAGTAGCGCTGGCAGGGCAACGGCCGGGGGAGAGCTTTTGGCCGGCAGGCTATCTTGGAGGGGCATGGCTCCTTCAGACCGGCAATAGTGATCACCCTCCAGAACGCGTGAGACTGCGGCACGCAGCTCTTCCGGGCCAGTACCTTTCGTCAGATACCCCCGCGCGCCAGCCCGAACCGCACGGCTGGCATAGTGTTCTTCGGCATAGATGCTGACCACCAGTATGGCGGTCGACGGTTGTAGCCTCTTGAGAATTCGGAGAACCTCCAGGCCCGGCATGTCAGGCAAGTTCAGGTCGAGAATCACGAGATCCCACGTAGCGGCCCGCACCTGTGCGATGGCATCCTGGGCGGAACTCGTTTCCGTAAAGCGGGGCGCCAACCCATCTGCGACTAAAAAATCTTGAATGAACTCCTTGAGGCCTCGACGGACTAACGCATGATCATCTGCAATCAAAATGCGGATGTGAGATCCAAGGGTTTTCGTTCGCTGAGCGGGTTCCATTTCAAGAATCCTCTTTTCGCATTCCACGGGTGTTCGGAACCGGGCTCGCCCTGGAATCATCACGATGGGAGGTTAACGGCGTCGATTTATCACTCATAGTCATTGACTAGGAAGGGTGGCGGAGGCGAGTCATGATGCGCAGTTTGGAATCGACCGGTTGTCAAAGAAGCTCGACCGGTCATGGATAGCCGACATGGCGAACTTTCACACCATCCCCTTTCGGCCCGGGTGGGTGCCGTATGGATGATTAACATTGAATAATGCGGTCCTCCCTCGATTAACGCTGTGGGCGACCATTACAACAATGTGCGGGAGATATAGCAGAAGAATCGACGGATGACATAGAGCTGATCGGCTCTAGAGGGCGCGGGTATGACCCGGGTTATCTGACCAGGGTGAGAGGCTGATGAGATTGAGCAGGCCGACAAATGTCTAGTGGATGCTCCCCCTTTTATAAAGAGTCAACTTGCTAGGAGAGAGGCCCTCATGATCAGAGTCGATACAATGTTCCATATTTTTCTTCGAGGTAACGCATGAAGGGCTCCGGATCCACTTCAGACCCGGTCACGCGTCGAGCCAGATGGTCAGGCGTGAACATGCGCCCCCACCGGTGAATTTTCTGCTCGAGCCATCGTCGGAGCGGCATCAGATTGCCGGCTTCGATATCTTCATTCAATGTGGGCAATTCCTGTTTGGCTTGTACAAAGAACTGAACGGAATAGAGATTGCCCAACGTATACGTAGGAAAATAGCCGAACGCCCCCATGGACCAGTGAACGTCCTGAAGAACCCCATCGGCGTCCCGCTCCGGCACGATGCCCAGATAGGACCGCATTTTTTCATTCCAGAGGCCTGGTAAGTCCTCGGCTTGGGCCCGTCCTTCAATGAGGGCCTGTTCGATTTCGACCCGGAGCATGATGTGCAGGTTATAGGTCAATTCATCGGCTTCCACTCGGATCAATGATGGGGCCGCGCGGTTTATAGCCGCGTAGAACTTCTCAAGCGGCACATGCGCCAGCTGCTCAGAAAAGGTGTGTTGCAGCATCGGGTAAAAACATCGCCAGAATGGGAGCGAGCGACCCACACAATTTTCCCAGAGTCGCGATTGGCTTTCGTGAAAACCCAGCGAAAGGGATTCACCCAGGGGCGTGCCATAGTAGCGAGGGTCCAATCCTTGATCGTAGAGGCCATGACCACCTTCATGGATACAGCTGAACAGGCAGGAGGGCAGATCCTTTTCGAAGACTCTGGTCGTGACACGAACGTCGGTGGGGTGAAACGAGGTGGTAAACGGATGGGCCGAGAGGTCGAGCCGGCCACGCTCAAAATCATATCCCATGGCCGTGAGCACGAGCCGTCCGAACTCCACCTGCTTGGTTTGATCGAAACTCCGGTGCAGACAACTGTCGTCGATGAGAATGGTACTGGATTGCACGCGCTTCAACAGGGGGACGAGACGTTCCCGTAGTCGAGCCAACAGAGGCGTAAGTTGCGCCACTGTGGCGCCAGGCTCGTAGGTATCGAGCAGCGCGTCGTATGGAGACTTGGCGTATCCCAAATAGTGAGCTTCGTCCCGTTTGAGGCCCAGGACTGTCTTCAGAGAAGGCAGAAACTGGGAGAAACGACTTTCTTCTCGAGCCGACGCCCAAGCCTGTTGAGCCAAGGAACACTCGCGACTCAGGCGGATCACAAAATCAGACGGCAACTTCTTTGCGCGGCTGAAATCACGCCAGGTTTCCCGCAAGAGCGCGCGCGACGGTTCATCCCAGCTGTCGGCAGGGGATTCGGCGGCTTCCGACCTGGCGGGATCAATCCACTTGGCCAAAAGATGCTCGACTTCGTCGGACACGAGCTTCTGATGGGCGAGGCCTTCCAGCGTCGCGATCTGCTCGGCTCGAGCTATGCCGCCTCCGGCGGGCATGTACGTTTCTTGGTCCCAGGATAGGACCGCCGCGGCGCTCTGGATGCGTCGGATTTCTACGAGTCGGGTTGTCAACGGTTCCAATGTGGCTAGCGTCTTCACCTCGCGCTCCTTCTCCCATTCAGACCGTGCTATGATTC
>WUUC01238997.1_pt1 | contig 10161 bp, 7 predicted proteins | sample 6278441 | NCBI WGS metagenome assembly WUUC01 (sample SAMN13675441, study PRJNA597444) | soil metagenome | isolation source: soil | place: USA: Washington | collected 2017-10 | reverse complement strand
TCAGCGTGGTCAGCGCCGTTCTGCTCCGGCCGTTCCCCTACGCCGACCCCGAGCGGATCGTCTTCGTGCATCAGGTGAACCCGCTCAAGGACGTGGAGTACGGCGGCTTCTCGTATCTCGACTACCAGGATCTGCGCGCCCAGGCGGGCTCCTTCTCCCAGATCTCGGCCTACGGCAACCGGACTCTGGTGGTCGCCACGGGAGACGAGCCGGAGCGGGTCCGCGGCACGGCGATCTCGGCCGGCCTGTTCCCGCTGATCGGCGAGACGCCCGCCCTCGGCCGCAATCTCCGGGAAGACGAGGACCGGCCCGGAGCGCCACCGGTCGTCCTTCTCGGGCACGACCTCTGGATGCGCCGCTTCGACGGCGACCCGAAGATCGTCGGGAAGACGGTGATGATCAACTCCACGGCCCATACCGTCGTCGGCGTGATGAAGCCTCGCTTCAGCTTCCCCGAGCGGCAGGAGGCCTGGGTCGCGCTCGCTCCTCTCGTCCACCAGGAGCCGCGCTCCGACCGGGGCTATGTCGTCATGGCCCGGCTGAAGCCGGGTGTCGGCATCGAGCAGGCGGCGGTGGAGGTGAAGACCGTTGCCGGCCGCCTCGAGGCGCTCTACCCCGACGCCAACGACGGCTGGGGGGCGACGGTCCGCACCCTGCGCGACGAGTTCGTCGACGAGGGGATGCGGCTGGTGGTCCTGACCATCCTCGGTGCCGTCCTCTTCGTGTTGCTGATCGCCTGCGCCAACGTGGCCAACCTCTTCCTGGCCCGCGCCACCACGCGGCAGCGCGAGGTGGCGGTGCGCATCGCCTTCGGAGCCAGTCGCGGCCGGATCCTGCGCCAACTGCTCACCGAGAGCCTCCTCGTCGCACTGCTCGGTGGCGCTCTGGGGATCCTGTTGGGATACTGGGGGATCCGCTGGATGGAGGCTTCGATCCCGGCGGAGAACGCTCCGCCGTACTGGATGCGCTTTCAGATCGACGGCTCCGTCCTCCTCTATTCGCTCGGGGCGGCGGCGCTGACCGGGATCCTCTTCGGCCTCGCTCCCGCCCTGCAGGCGCTGAAGCAGGACATCCATGCCACGCTCAAGGAGGGGGGGCGGGGCTCCGGAGGCAGCGTCCGTCGCAACCGGCTGCGCAACACGCTGGTGATCGCCGAGGTCGCCCTGGCGCTCGTGCTGCTCGTCGTCACCTCTCTCTTCATGCGCAGCTTCTTCAACCTGCAGACCGCGAGTGCCGGCTTCGACACGGCGAAGCTCCTGGCCATGCGCGTCTACCTGCCGGGAGCGCCCTATGAAGAAGAGGGACCCAAGGTGCGTCGGATCGAGGACGTGGTCCGTCGCATCGAGGCGCTGCCCGGGGTCGAGGCCGTTGGCGCCTCCAACCTCCTCCCGCTGGATGGTGGCGGCAGCGGCGGGAGTCTGCTGATCCAGGGGCGCCCGGTGCAGCGCGGCAAGGAGCCGAACATCGGGTGGGCGGCGGTGACGCCGCACTTCTTTCAGGCCCTCGGGCTCCCGGTCCTGCGCGGCCGCGGCCTCACCGAGCGGGAAGGGGTGGAGACATCGCCGGTCGCGCTGGTCAACGAGGCCTTCGTGAGGCGGTTTTTTCCGGAGGCCGAGGCTCTCGGGCAGCGGATCCGGTTCCAGGAGTACGAGAAGATGGGGTGGGTCACGATCGTCGGCATCGTCCCGGATTTCAAGCACCATGACATGGATTCCCGGATCACCGCTCAGGCCTATCTGTCCTATGCCTATGAGCCGACCCGGGTGAACGGCCTGACGATCCGTACCTCGCTCGATCCGCTGCAACTGACCTCGGCGGTGCGGAAGGAGGTCCAGGCCTCGGACCCGGAGATGCCGGTCTACGCGGTCAGCACCATGGAGCACCTCCGGCAGAATGGCTTCTGGGAGTACCGCTTCCTGGGAGGGATGTTCTCGGTCTTCGGTGCCATCGCGCTCTTCCTGGCCGCGATCGGGGTCTACGGCGTGCTCTCCTACTCGGTCTCGCAACGGGTGCGGGAGATAGGCGTCCGGGTGGCTCTGGGGGCGCAGAAGAGGGACGTGCTGCGGCTGGTCATCGGACAGGGGGTGACGCTCGCCCTGGCGGGCGTGGGCATCGGTCTGGTGCTCGCCTTCGGCGCGGCGCGGATCGTGGCGAGCATCCTCTACGACGTCAGCCCGAGCGATCCGGTCAGCTTTGCCGGCATCGCCTTCCTGCTGACCGCGGTCGCCTCGCTCGCCAGCTTCGTGCCGGCGAACCGGGCGATGGACGTCGATCCTCTGGAATCGCTGCGGAACGAGTAGGGGGTGAGGGGCCTTACGGCAGGCTCGCGGCCCTCAGGCCTTGGGACCTTCGAGCTCCAGGCGCACCCACTCGGCGCAGATCTCCTCGAAGCGGCGGGCGTCCGGCTCCATCAGCGCGGTCTGGCTGAACCGCTCGATCTCGGACGCGGGGGTGCCCGCCCGGCGCAGGCCGAGACGGATGGCACTCACCAGCGCGAACCGGTTCTGGCTCCGCAGGGAAACGTGCACTTCGGGGTACAGGGGAAACTTGGACAGACTCGAGCCCTCCAGTCCCATAACGCTCGACATGGCCAAACTGTTTCAACTTGGTTCGACATCCCCGAGATTCCCGGAATTCACCAGGACGAGCGGTGGAGATCCCTCTCTTGCGCGACTGCCAACATTGAACTAGACTCATGAGTCAAACCAGTATCTCCGCCTTCCTGGGAGGGGACCATGTTGCTGCCGCAACGCCATAGCCGCCGATTCCCTCGCGTGCACTCCGAGCACCCAGTCCGCCTGCGCATCCTCGGCGAGCGGCGCCCCGAGGCGTTGTCGCTCACGCGGGTGATCGGCCTGGGGGGATGCATGCTGGTCAGCGACCAGTCGATCGGCTTCGGCTCTCTCATGGAGCTGACGATCTCCCTGGACGGCCGGGTGCTGCGCGCCGACGGCCGGGTCGCCTGGGAGAGGCGCATGGGCTCCAGCGAGCACGAGGTCGGGATCGAGTTCCTGCGCCTCAACCGTGCCGACAGGGCCGCTTTGGAGCAGGTTGTCGCCTCGAAGTTGGATTCCTCCGCCGCCTGACGGCTGCCTGTCGGTTTCGGCTCCTCTCATGGAGCCTCCCTCCGGTTTTCTCCTTCCGCCGTTGATAAGATCCTCTCCTCATCAAGGGGAGCGACCATGACCGACTTCCAGCAGTACATCGGTGTCCACTATTCGGGACGCAAGGGACCCGGTGAACGCGTCCGCGAGCTGCGCGTTTTCACCGCCCACGAAGACCACGAGCCATACCTGGACAGCAATCCGGACGATGCGGAAGGCCGCTGGAGCCGCCGCGAGCTCGCCGAGTGGCTGCGCGCCAAGCTCGAGGGAGACGAGACGACCGTGGTCGGCATCGACCATGCATTCTCGTTCCCACAGAGCTACATGGAGCGGAACAAATTGAAGAGTTGGGACGAGTTTCTGGACGATTTCGAAGGCTTCTGGCCGACCGATCGGTTCTCGGTGCGCGAGCTGCTGCCGGGGAACCCGCGGACGGGCGATCCGGACGAGCACCGCCTCACCGGGCGCTGGACGGCGTTCCCGCGCAGCGTCTTCGCCTTCGACATCCAGGACAGCCCGGCGCGCGCCACTCACGCCGGCCTCCCCTGGCTGGCCTACCTGCGTCGCTCGGGTGGAGAGCGCGTCCACTTCTGGCCGTTCGACGGCTTCGCGGTCCCCGCGAAGCGCGCGGTGGTGGCGGAGGTACGGCCGGCGCGGTTTCGCCACAGGTATCCGAAGGACGGGCTGAACAAAGAGGAGCAGGACGCCTATTCGACCTGCGCCTGGCTGCAGGAGCGCGACCGGTTCGGGCTGCTGCGGCCGTACTTCACCCCACCGCTCGCGGCCGCGGAGCAGGAGCAGGCGCGTCTCGAAGGGTGGATCCTCGGCGTGTCCTGAGCGAGCGCCGTGCTGGAGGACGAGTCTTCCGACCAGAGGAGGTCGTGCATGCGCAGTACCGCAGGGACGTTGTTTCTCGCCGCAGTGCTGGCAGCCGGTCTGCCGGCCCCTCGGGAGCTGATCGCCCAGGAGGTGACCGTTCAGGAGGCCGCGGAGGTCCCGGAGCCGGCGGGAGTCGAGGGGGCGTTCGTCGACACCCTCGATGTCCAGGCGGTGAACGTGGAGGTGGTGGTCACCGACCGCAAGGGGAATCGGGTGCCGGATCTCACCCCCGCGGATTTCCGCTTGCTGATCGACGGGCAGCCGGTCCCGCTCGACTACTTCACCGAGATCCGTGACGGCCGGCCGGTGGTCGCGCCGGGAGCGGAGGAGCCCACGCTGCCGCCGGCCCTGTCGGGCGTGGACGCCGGAGAGGAGGTCGGGACCAGCTATCTGGTCTTCATCGACGACTATTTCTCGCCTCTCCGGCTGCGCAACGAAGCGCTGAAGGTCATCGCCCGCGACCTCCACCTGCTGGGGAAGCGCGACCGCATGGCGGTCGTGTCGTTCGACGGCCGGCGGCTCCACGTCCTCACCGACTGGACGCCCCCGGGTCCTGCCCTGGAAGAGGCTCTGCGCTCCGGTGCGAAGAGGCGGGGCCTTCTCCGGGCGGCGGATTTCGGCGCGGCCGGCGATCTCAGGCCGTTCCTTCTCAGTGGCGACCGGCTCGAAGTGGACACGAGCCCGCTGCCCTCGGAGTACGAGGGTCCGATCGAGGAGGCCCGGGTGGCCCGCGACGCGCTGCTCGCCGCGGCCGGGGCGCTGCGGACCTTCGATCCTCCGACCGGGCGCAAGGTGGCACTGCTCCTCTCCGGCGGCTGGATGCTCGATGCCCTGTCTCCGGAGACCACCCTGGAGATGATCCAGCACAACTTCTTCATCCGCGACAGCTTCCCGATGGCCCTGCGTCCGCTCACCGACGCGGCGAACCTGCTGGGCTACACCGTCTACCCGATCCAACTCGCCGACATGCCTCTGCCGGGCGCGGACGCCCGTGATGCCGGAAACACCACGGCGTTCACCGGCATGGCGGCCGGCGGCATCCTCTACGCGATGCGGCAGGGCGGTCTGGTCTTCTCGGCGGAGGAGACTGGCGGGCGCTTCCTGAAGGCCGGCGAGACCCACCTGAAGCGGATCTCGGAAGACACCCGCTCCTACTACTGGCTGGGATTCACCAGCACCGCCGCGGACAACAAACGGCGGGATCTGAAGGTCGAGCTGGTGAGAAAGGATTTGAAGGTCCGCTCGCGCTCCAGCTTCGTGCCGATTTCGCCTGTGGCCCGCTCCGCGATGATGGTCGAGGGGGCGCTGCTCAGCGGCCGCGACATTCCACATGCCGGGCCCATGGAGGTTCTGGCCGGGAAGGCGGAGAAGAAGGGGCCGCTCGCCGCGCAGCTCCCGCTGACGTTCCACATCCCGGCGGAGGAGATCACCTTCCTGCCGCACCAGGGGCGGATGATGGCCAGTCTGCAGCTCTGGATCGCCTCGATCGACCAGGAGGGGCGCCGCTCGAACGTGACGGTGACGCCGCTCTCTTTCACCGTCGCCGAGGCGCCCGGCCAGGGGAAGCGGTTGGTCTACCAGAGCGACATCCTGGTGCGGCGGACGGAGCAGGAGGTGCTGTTCGCCCTGGTCGACGCGGCGAGCGGTCAGACGCTCAGCGCCCGGCTCCGACTGGATCTCGATCGATGAAATCAATGAGAAAGATACGATCACTTTTCGAGGAGGAATGCATGCGCAGAGTTGTTGGATCGATGCTCGTCGCCGCGGTGCTCGCCACCGGCTCTCCGGGCCGGGCCCAGGAACCGGAAGGGGAGGTGGGAGGGGCCTTCACCGACGTCGTGGACGTCCAAGCGGTGGACGTGGAGGTGGTGGTCACCGACCGCAGGGGGCGGCGCGTGCCTGGCCTCACGGCGCAGGACTTCCGCCTCCTGGTCGACGGCAAGCCCGTCCCCCTCGACACCTTCGCGGAGATCCGCGACGGGCGGGCGGTGGCCGCCGTGGCCGCTCCGGGCTCCGGTGAGCCCCGCGAGACGTCGCTGCCGGCCGATCTCGGGGCCGGGGAGGCGGTGGGGACGCACTATCTGATCTTCGTCGACGAGTTCTTCTCCCCCTTCCCGTTGCGCAACGAGGCCCTGAAGGTGCTGGCCCGTGACCTCCAGACCCTCGGACCGCAGGACCGGATCGCGGTCGTCGCCTTCGACGGCCGCAGGCTCCGCATCCTCTCCGACTGGAGCGAGCCGTCGACGGGGCTGGCGGCCCTGCTGCGCGAGGCGGCCCGGCGGAAGGGGTACCTCACCTCGGCCGACTTCTCGACGCTCGAGGACATCAGGCCGCTCCGCGTGACCCAAGACGTGATCGTGGCCGACGGCAGCATGCAGCCCATGGAGCGCGAATCCGCGATGCTGGAGAACCTGATGATCCGCCAGGTGGTCGCCACCGCAGCCGGTGCCCTGCGCTCGCTGGAGCCGCCCCCCGGCCGCAAGGTGGCGCTGTTGCTGTCCGGCGGCTGGAACTTCGACCCCCGATCAGGGCTCGATTACGATGCGATCCAGGAGACGCAGTCCATCCGCGGCGGTTTCTCGATCCTGCGTCCGCTCACCGACGCCGCGAACCTGCTCGGCTACACGGTCTATCCGATTCATCTCGCCGGCAGCTCCCTGCCGAGCGCCGGTGACCAGGTGGGGGAGGGGCCGGCGGCCTTCACCGCCGCCAGCCGGTCGATGGCGGTCTCGGGACGGGAAAGCGGGCTCGTCTTCTCGGCCGAGGAGACCGGCGGCCGCTTTCTGAAGGCCGGTGCCTCACACCTGCGCAAGATCGCGGAGGACACCCGCTCCTACTACTGGCTGGGCTTTTCCACCGCGGAGAGCGACAACCGGCGGCGGAACCTGAAGGTGGAGGTCGTCCGCGACGGCCTGGAGGTGCGCTCGCGCTCCAGCTTCGTCCCGATGTCCCGCGCGGTGCGCACGTCCATGGAGGTGGAGGCGGCGCTGCTGACCGGCCGGTCGCGCAACAGCGGGGTCCTGGAGGTGGCGACGGGGATGCCGGAGGAGCGCGGACCGCTGACCGCGACCGTGCCGCTGACGCTCCGGATCCCGGCACAGGCGATCACCTTTCTGCCCGAGCAGGGGCGCTTCCTCGCCCGGCTGGAGATGCGGGTGGCCGCGATCGGCAAGTACGGCGACACCTCGGAGACCGCCCTGGTCCCCATCGCCTTCGCCGTGGAGCAGGTGCCCGGCGCAGGGCAAAACGTCGTCTACCAGACCCGGATCGCGGTGCGCCGCGGCAAGCAGGATGTGCAGATCGCCGTGACCGACGCGGCGAGCGGTCAGACGCTCAGCGCGCGGCTTCCTCTGGACCTTTGACCGGCGGCAGACCGCGGCCTGTGACCAGATAGGTCGCGAAGCTGCCGAGCCAGTGCCCGCCCTCGTAGTGCTCGCCGGTCACCGACCGCAGGCCGGACTCGCGGTGGGCGGCCGCGGCGGCACGCAACGACGGCAGCCGTGGGTCTCCCGCCGGGAGCCCCGCGGCAATCCCCTCCAGCATCCAGGCCCGGCTCAGATTGAGACCGTCGAGGTGGGCCAGCTTGCCGTCGGTCGGATCGGTGACGATGCCGGGCGTCAGCCAGTCCCCCCGGCCATCCTTGGGCAGGCGCGGCAGGAAACCGGTCAGCCACTCGGCGTAGGCCTCCGGCGCCAGGATGCGGCGGACCACGTCGGCCTCACCCAGGCAGGGGGAGAGGAAGTCCTCGCCCGAGGGCTCGTACTCGATCGGGCAGTCCCTGTCCTTCAGATAGAGGTCGCGGATGCGCCCCTCCAGGAGCGTCGCGGTCTCGCGGTCGCCCAGGATGCGCGCCGAGTCGAGGATCAGCCCGAAGCCGAAGGCGGTCTGGTTGTGCTCGCCGGTGCGGATGGGGAAGGAGAGCTTCGGCGCCCAGGACCGGATGCGCTCGGCCGAGGCCTTGGCGAGCGGATCGAGCGCCGCCGCCCAGCGCCGGACCTGCGGATCGTCTTGCTCGTCAAGCTCGGCCGCGAGTTGGAGCAGCCAGGCGAGGCCGTACGGCCGCTCGAAGGTGGTGCGGCCGGTGGTCTGGAGGTAGCGCACCTCGGTCGCGATGTTCTCCGGCGTCAGGCTGCGGTCCAGCGCGGCCCGCGCCGGGGCGGTGAACGGGGCGTCGGGGAACTGCCGCAGCAGGCGGGCGAGCAGCCAGTGGCCGTGGACGGCAGAGTGCCAGTCGTAGCAACCGTAGAACGCCGGGGTCAGCTCCCGCGGCGGCCGCACGTCGGCGTCGCTGTTGAGCACGTGGGCGATCTTGTTCGGGTACTCCTTGTGGACGCAGGCCAGGGCCAGCTCGGCGAGCCGGCCGGCCGCGGCGCTATCGAAGGTGGAGCCGAAGGTGGTGGACATCGTGACCCCCTTTGCGTCAGTCGGCGGAGCGTCCTGGGGAGGCGCCGCGAAGGCGGGGAGCGCGAGGGCTCCGGTCAGGATCAGGATGAGACCGGCGAGAGGGCGGAAGCGTGCGGTCGCGATCATGCGCGGCATGCTAGCATCCCGCATGGCACTGACGACCCTCCCCGCGGCGCCCCGAGAGACCCCCCGCGACCTTGCGCCGGCCCCGGTCTTCAAGGTGTTCTCCCTGGCCGAGGAGATCGCCCACAGCGTCTCCCACGGCATCGGCATTTTCCTCAGCATCATCGCCCTGGCCGTCCTGGTGACCGTGTCGGTCCGCCAGGGTGATCCCGCGCGGATCGTCGCCTCGGCCGTGTTCGGCACCACGCTGATCCTGCTCTACGTGGTCTCGACGCTCTACCACAGCATTCAGATCCCGCGGCTCAAGCCGATCCTTCGCATGCTCGACCACACCGCGATCTACCTGTTGATCGCGGGGACCTACACGCCATTGACCCTGATCACCCTGCGCGGCCCCTGGGGCTGGGGTCTCCTGGTGGGGATCTGGACCCTGGCGATCGCCGGGATCGTGCACGCCTGGTCGCCCTGGCGCCGGTACCGAGCTTTCGCCCATGTCCTCTACGTGCTGATGGGGTGGCTCATCGTCATCGCGGCCGTGCCGCTGTCGCGGGCGATGCAGGTGGGAGGGCTGGTGCTGCTGGTGATGGGAGGCGTGGTCTACACCTCGGGGCTGGCCTTCTACGCCTGGCGGCGGCTGCCGTACAACCATCTGGTCTGGCACCTGTTCGTGCTGACCGGCAGTGCGCTCCACTTCTTCGCGGTCCTGTTCTACGTCGTCTGAGGCGGTTTGAAACAAACCGGCTTCCCGTTCCGTTTCAAACGGACATGCGAAGCCGACGAATCCTCCCCCTTCTGCTGTCCCTGGTCCTCTGGCCGGCCTTCGCCGGAGCCGCTCCGGCGGCGTCCGACCTCGCCGCCCGCCGGGAGGCGCTGAACAAGCTCCTCGCCGAGCACTGGGAATTTGCTCTCGCCTCCAACCCCGAGCTCGCCTCCTACCTGGGCGACAAGCGCTGGAACGACCGGCTGTCCGACGCCTCGCAGGCGGCGATCGATGCCGAGCTCGCCAGGACGAGTGAGCTCCTGACCCGTTTCGAGGCGATCGACACCACCGGCTTCCCGGAGCAGGAGGCGCTCAACAAGACCCTGATCGTGCGCCAGCTCCGCGAGGGGCTCGAAGCGGCCCGCTTCCAGCCCTGGCTGATGCCGGTGAACCAGATCATCGGGTTTCACCTGGAGCTGGCGCAGATGCCCTCGTTCCTGAGCTTCGAGAGCGCCAAGGACTACCAGGATCTGATCGCCCGCTACCGCCAGGTGCCGGCCCTGTTCGAGCAGCAGACCGCCAACATGCGGAAGGGAATGGCCGCCGGGCTCATGCCGCCGAAGTTCCTGCTCGAGAAGGTGGCGGTGCAGGCGGAGGGGTTCGCCACGGCGAAGCCCGAGGAGTCCCCCTACGCCGAGCCGCTGTCGCGCTTCCCCGACGCCATGCCGGCCGCCGAGCGGGAGCGCCTGCGCGGCGAGGTGCTCGCGGCGATCCGTGAGGCGGTGATCCCGGCCTACGCCCGCTTCACCGAGTTCCTGAAGAAGGAGTACGTCCCCCGCGGGCGCGTCCAGGTAGGCGTCTCGGCCCTGCCCGACGGCGCCGCCCGCTACGCCTTCGCCGCCAAGCGGTCGACCACGACCGATCTGACGCCGGAGCAGATCCATCAGATCG